>Ga0316187_10001103_pt1 | contig 22826 bp, 17 predicted proteins | sample CroRivburrow1_MG_FD_204927 | JGI IMG/M metagenome (GOLD analysis project Ga0316187, IMG submission 204927) | Coastal sediment microbial communities from Maine, United States - Cross River worm burrow 1 | ecosystem: Environmental > Aquatic > Marine > Coastal > Sediment | place: USA: Maine...
TCGCGGTGACCCGCGCCCGGGACTCCGATACGCCTGTTGTTTTCTGGCTGGACCCCTACCGTCCGCACGAAAACGAGTTGATCAAGAAGGTCAGGACATATCTGAAGGACCACGACACTACCGGGCTGGACATACAGATCATGTCCCAGGTGCGTGCGATGCGCTACTCGCTGGAACGTGTGGTGCGCGGGCTGGACACCATCTCGGCAACCGGCAATATCCTGCGCGACTACCTGACCGATCTGTTCCCAATCATGGAACTGGGCACCAGCGCCAAGATGCTCTCGATCGTACCGCTGATGGCGGGGGGTGGACTGTTCGAAACCGGCGCCGGCGGCTCGGCCCCCAAACACGTGCAGCAGCTTGTGGAAGAGAATCACCTTCGCTGGGATTCACTGGGTGAGTTCCTGGCACTGGCGGTGTCGCTGGAAGATGTCGCCAAGAAGTTCGACAATCCCGGGGCCGGGATTCTGGCCAGAACTCTCGACCAGGCCACAGAGATGCTGCTCGACAACGGCAAATCGCCCTCGCGGCGCACCGGAGAGCTGGACAACCGGGGCAGCCACTTCTACCTGGCCCTGTACTGGGCCCAGGCGCTCGCCGGGCAGACCGATGACGCCGGACTCGCGGCGCACTTCGCCCCGCTGGCGAAACAGCTGGCTGAAAACGAGCAGAAGATAGTGGACGAACTGAATGCCGTGCAGGGACGGCATGTGGACATCGGCGGCTACTACCACATGGATCCGGAGAAAATCGAGGCAGTGATGCGCCCGAGCGCGACATTCAACGCGGCGCTCGCCGCGTTCGCGTCTTAACCAGGCACCGGCGGTGATCACACGCCCGGGATTGTCGCCGACATTATTGAACCCTGATCCGAGTGTGCCCTTTCGGCGCTGGCACCGGGACTCTGTGCGTAAACTTGGCAACCACAAGGTGAACCATCCCGCTGCCCACGATGTCGACTTACCGGGACAACGCTCTCCGCGGCTGCAGGTTTTCCGGTGCCTGCCGCTGCTGCTCGCCCTCCTTTGCTGCTGGCACCCGCAGGCTTACGGTCAATTCGACGACAGGTTCAATGCGGCGCTGGAGCGGGCGGCGCCTGACGAACCTCGGGAAGTCGGCATCGGCGTCCGGGTGAGGCAGATCGTCAGCGTCGACCAGAAGTCGGAGAACTACGAAGCGGTCGGGTACGTGCGCCTGCAGTGGACGGATCCCGGCCTGGCATTCGACGAAAGCGAATACGGGGCCCCATTCCGGATGATGACCCGCGAGGCGTTCGCCGCGATGATGAGCGGCAGCGGTGTTTTTGCACCGGCTTTTTCGATCTACAATCAGCAGGGGCGCCGCTTCACGCAGAATGCGGGTGTGATCATCTTCAGCGACGGGCAGGCCGCCTACGGCGAGACGTTCACGGCGAAGCTGCAGGCCCCGGAGTTCCAGTTCCTGCAGTACCCTTTCGATACGCAGAAATTTTTCATCCATATCGACGCGCTGTATCCCGACAGGTACATGAACTTCACCGCACTGGAAGGGTTCAGCCGCCTGGGTGACAAGCTGGGCGAGGAAGAATGGGTTTTCGGCAACACCTGGACCAGCGTGGCCGAGGTCGAGGGCGTGACCGGGAGACCCACATCGCGTTTTTCGTTCGCGTTCGAGGCGAACCGCCACCTCAATTACTACCTGCTCAGGATTTTTCTGCCGCTTGCCATCATTATCCTGGTTTCATGGCTGACGTTCTTCCTCCAGGATTTCGGCAAACGCGTCGATATTGCCAGTGCAAACCTGCTGATATTCGTCGCCTTCAATTTCACCATCTCCAACGACCTGCCGCGTCTGGGGTATATGACGTTCATGGACGCCATCGTGCTGGCGACGTTCGTATTCAGCGGCGTGGTGGTCATAATGAACGTGATCTTCAAGCGGCTGGAGGTGACCGGGAAGGAGAACCTGGCGCGGCGCCTCGACTACTTCACGCTGTGGATCTATCCCGCCACCCTGTTGGGCCTGGTCGCGTACTGCTGGTATTTTTTCATCGCAAGAAATGCCCCATTGTAATTGTTTCGACCACGGCCCGGGTATCGCTAAACAGCGTTTATCTGACTTATTCTCCCGCCTCCGTGATAAAGTCGAGACATTCGCAGGGCCTTCGCCGGCATGTGGAGCACGATGAAAAGCATACAATTCAGGGTCACCCCCGAGCGCTACGAGATCGTACTCAAGGAAATCTCCGAAGGCTCCGAGCCGGGAGCGCGGTTTTTCCTCATGGTGGGGATTTCCACCCTGATTGCCGGCTTCGGGCTGATAATGAACAGTACCGCGGTGATCATTGGAGCAATGCTGGTAGCGCCGTTGATGACGCCTATTTTCGGTATCGCGCTCGCTCTGATTCGAGGCAACGCGCGCTTGTTCGGAAGGGCCGTCAGGGCCGAGATCGTCGGCGTAACGGTCGCAGTCCTGATGGGCCTACTACTCGGCATCCTCTATCCGGCGCTCGAGACCACCCCGGAGATGCTTGCCAGGACGGAGCCGCAGCTTTTCGATCTCCTGGTGGCGGTTTTTTCCGGGCTTGCCGGGTCGTACGCATTGCTCGACGAAAAGATAAGTCCGGCGCTTCCGGGTGTCGCGATTGCCACCGCCATCGTGCCGCCCCTTGCCAATGCGGGTTTATGTTTTTCAATGGGACAGCATGTCGCCGGCATTGGTTCATTCCTGCTTTTCTTTGCCAATTTTTTATCGATACTGCTGGTGGCTTCTGCGGTTTTCTGGCTCTTCGGCATGGCGGGGAGATTCGGCCAAATAGACAGAAAGACCCTGCTGAGACGCTTCAGCTTGCCGGTCGCTTGTTTTATTCTGGTCGCCGCATTTCTTACCCACACGCTGAGCAACATCGTCCGGAGCCAGTATTTCAACGAGGCCATCGAGACAACGCTGGAATCGGAGCTGTTGGAATTTCAGGACACCACTCTGGATGGGATGAAATACGATGAGAGCGACGGCATTATATACGTGCTGACTGATCTGCATTCTTCCCGAGTGATAACGCCAACCCAGGTGAGCCGCCTGCAGGCCAGCCTGCACGAAAAACTCGAAATGCCGGTGAAGCTGATCGTGCGCAGCAAGACCGCGAGGGGGGTTACGGCGCTGGACTCACACGTTCAGATAGGCGAGCAGCAGCTGGATGGATCATTCATCGCAAAATCGATTCATCCACGGGTACGCGAGGCGAAGGTGGCAGATACGCTGATACGTAATTACCTCGCCAAGCTGATAGGCTTCGAACTCGACAACGTCCGCATATCCCAGACCGGAGAAACGGTCACGGTCGTCGCGATGATCTACGGTGTAACCGCGCCGGATCCGAAAGACATTCGGGAAATGGAGACCCGCCTGAAAAAGGAGCTGGACAACCCCGACGCCCGATTGCTCGTCAGCTTCGTCGAAAGCAGACTGTACGATGAATCCGGCCCCGTCCGTCTCGAGTTTTCAGGCATACTTCCGCTTGGCAGTGACGAGAGAGCCGCAGCGGACAATATGGCGACCTTCATCGAGAATGAATTCTCGGCTATCGACGGCGTATTCATATCCAGCCTTGATTACAACATCATTGACGGGGTGCTGCACGTGTTTACCGAAACCCATGGAAACCGGTCCCTGACCCCGCCCGAGGTAGCTGATATCGAACGCAGGGCGTCGCAGAAATCAGGGTCCCCGGTCAAAATTTTTGTCTACGCAAAGACAGCAACGGTGGCGACCTCCGATGGATATGAGCCGTATTCATCCGTCGCCAGAAGAGTCTTCCGCAAACAGCTGCCACAAACCAAAAGAGCGGCGCAGGAAATCATCGAGGCATCCAATCTGTGAACATTGTGGATTGGGAAAAATGGGATCCCCGGCTCCCAGGGGTGTTGTGATGCCCCGATCCGGTCGTCTGCTGGGTCTGGCGACAGTGGTTCTCGGTGCGATCGTGATCATCGCACCGCTCGCCGCCGGGTATTGGACCGCGACTGTCTTCGGCTTCGCACTGATCGGCGGCTCGGTTCTGGGTCTCGCGCAGGTACTCCGGGCGCCGGATCGCCGCCTCCGGATCGAAGCCTACGTAGTGAGTCTGGTGTCGCTGGCCTGCGGTGTGCTGCTGATTACCCGACCTGAGTTCGTCGTCGGAGGCACCATGACCGTGCTCGCCGGACTATTTCTGTTCGAGGGGGTCGTCAGCATCGCCGCCGCAGTCGGACGCGAAGCACGCCACCGGATCGGGCCGCTCCTGTCCGGCGTGATCAACATCGGTGTGGCGCTATTGATCTGGGGCTCCTCGACGACCACCGGATCCGTCGTGCTCGGCGTTGCCATCGGGCTGAGGCTGCTCGGGCGCGGCTGGACCCTGCTGATCGCCCCCGCGCGAAGCGCCGAAGAGGAACCCGTACTGTCGATGCCGCCCGGCCTCGTCGACGACACCCGCTACCTGGAGCGTCGGCGCGAGGCAGTCGAGCGCGAGGCATCGCGCCGGACAATCGATCTCGGTTGGACCGTGATGCTGGTAGCGGTGTTCCTGGCGGTACACGCCGGCCGGATGCATATTGACCTGACCTTCCTCGGATTGATCTCACCGCTGGTTGCGACCGCCGGCGATATATTCGTCGCACTGATCCTGACCCTCGTCGTCCTGCCGGTGCGCCTGGCCTGGCGGCGGGCGTCGAGATCCTTCGAAACCGCGGCCTGGAGGAACCGCCTGGACGCCGGCCGGGACCGGGATACGCCCGGCGACCGGGCGGTGGATCTTTGGCTGGATGGCCGTCTGCGCTTCGATGTTCGCGTCGAGCGGGCGCGGGCGTCGCTGGCGGAGAGCTTCCGGCTCGGGGTGCAGGCCGGCCTGCCCCTGGTGGCGGTCCTGATTGCGATCAACCCGATCTGGGGCTTCACCTGGTACTTCAACACCGAGAATTGGGCGAGCGGATTCTGGCAGGGCGTTACCGCATCGCGCGTAGAGGACTGGCAGAGGGCGATGGGGTGGGCGGCGGCCGACGCCGCGGGGCTCGATCCTGTCGCCGACCCGGCGCTGTTCGCGATGACACCCTCGGGAATCGACGAAGCTGACTTCGCCTTCCTGGTGATCGGCGACCCCGGTGAGGGCGACCCCTCCCAGTGGGTCCTGACTGATCGTATCCAGGAAGTGGCCAGCCAACCGGAGGTACGATTCGTTGTCATCTCCTCTGACGTTATCTACCCGTCCGGGGACATGTTCGACTACGAGCCCAAATTCTACCTGCCGTTCAAGGGCATCAAGCAGCCGATCTACGCGATCCCGGGTAATCACGACTGGTTCAACGCCCTCGACGCCTTCGCCGCCAACTTCTTCACGCCCAAAAACGCGCGCGAGGCAATCGCGGCGCGCGTCGATGCCGATTTACACCTGAGTTCGACCACCGACGAGCGCATCGAGGACCTTATCGCCGAGGCGCGGCGCCTGCGTAAAACCTACCAGATCCGCAACGGTCTGCAAAACGCGCCGTGGTTCGAGGTCCGCACCGACGACTTCGCATTCATCGCCGTCGACACGGGCATTCTGCGCAAGCTCGACGATATTCAGATGGCATGGCTGCGTGCGGCGCTGGAGCGCTCGCGGGATCGTTTTACCATGGTGCTGCTCGGCCACCCACCCTACGCGGGCGGCCGCTTCCTGGCGACCGATCCTGATTTCGCCGCGATCCACGACGTGCTGCGCGAGTACGGCGTACCGCTGGTGATGGCCGGCGATACCCACGACTTCGAGTATTACCGCGAAGCGGGACCGGACGGTGGTGCACGCCACTACGTCGTCAACGGCGGCGGAGGCGCGTACCTCAGCATCGGCACCGCACTGGATTTTCCGGACGACCCTGACGTCGAGGACTGGGCGTTCTATCCATCGACGGACGCAGTCACCCAAAAGCTCGAAACCCAGACGCCGAGGTGGAAGTGGCCGTTCTGGCTGTGGGTGAAGCACTGGAACGGCTGGCCGACGACTGCGGAATGGCTGTCCGCGGTGTTCGACTTCAACTACGCGCCGTCGTTTCAGAGCTTCGTCGAGATCCGCGTAGAACGCAGTCTGGCACGGGTGCGCATGATTGTGCACGGCGTGGACGGACCGCTGCGCTGGCGGGATATGGAGGTTGGCGGTGCGGTAATGCCGCCGGACGCCGCACCCGACGACGCCGTTGAGCTGGTGCTGCCGCTGCAAGCGGCCGCTAATTAGAAAGCGCCCGGCTCTGGCAATGGAGCGCCGCCAGTCAGGAATAACGCCGGGGTGCCGGCACCCCGCCGGGATGTCGTAATGGGTGCTCGACGAGCGGATGACGTTAGCCAGTGGCACGATATGACAGGCGCCTGAAAGCCGAGACCACGATAATGCAGGGTGCGGATTTAGGCGCACAGCTTGAAACGATCCACCCCCAGCCGAATGCAATCGCCTGAGTCATCGGCTAGGAACAATGGGAAACTCATTTACCATGAATAGAACAAGTAGATTGCTGGCTTCACTTTTGATCGCTCTAGTCATGCAGGCTCAGGCCGATACCTGGGTGCCGGTTACCGGTGCCGAAAGACTTGTAGAGTTCGTCGCCGGTGCGACCGCGGAATTTGAGGTAAAGCCTGGCGTAACGGGTTCCGGAATTTACAAGGAAGACGGCACCGCAGAAATTAAAATATATGACGGCACATTCAGGCGGACATGGGAGGTTAAAGGAGATGATCAGGTTTGTTACTCGTCAAATGTAGAAACCAACTGTTACCGAATTGAACAGAACTCTGAAGATCCCGGTGCGTTCCGGGCGGTACATGTGGACGATTCAAAAATCTATGTTTTTCGCATCCTGGATGAGAAACCAAAGACCTTTGAGCGTGAGACCGTGGCGGGAGACAATGGCTCCTTCAGCACCCCGTCTGCTGCTGAAATTGCTGCCGAGCTGGCAAATCCGAATTCGCCGCTGGGGACGATGAATTTCATATTCGACTATTCCAGTTTTCAGGGCAACATATCCGGGGCGGACCAGGCCAACTCGTCAAGGCTGGCCTTCCAACCCGGGATGCCTTATCCGTTGACGGAAACCGCAAACCTTTTCTTTCGCCCGTTGTTCCCTCTCATCGTCGACCAGGATGTGCCAGGACCGGCAGGATTTGAGAATGTAGAGTTTGAGTTGGGCGACATCACCTATGATTTGTCGGTATTCAATTCGGCACCGAATGGCATCGTTTACGGCGGTGGTTTGGCGGGTCTGATTCCTACTGCAACCGACGACGCCGCGGGTTTGGATCAGTGGTTGCTCGGTCCAGAGGTGATTATTGCGGTGATGAAGCCGTGGGGTGTAATTGGCGCAATAGCGAGCCACCAATGGGACGTCGCGGGAGACGACGATTTCGACACGAGTATTACAGGCGGACAGTATTTCTATTCATTTAATATCAAAGATGGTTGGGTTTTCGGCGCCGGGCCGACGTTTTCATACAACCATAAAGCCTCCAGCGGAAACAAACTAACGCTGCCGCTGGGAGTGGGCGGTTCGAAAACGGCAATCATAAGCGGTCGGCCCTGGAAATTTTCCTTGCAGTACTGGTATTACGCCGAGTCGCCCGACAACTTCGGCCCCGAACACCAGATCCGCTTACAGATCTCTCCCGTGGTGAAATTGCCTTGGTAAAACATTTGTCCCGGCGACTGCACCCGGGAGACCGGTTACGGGGCGATTGCTCATCCAGTACGGTTTTCTTCGGCGGCGCGCCCAGAATCCACTATTGGGGACAGACCACGGATTCGAAACTGTAGTCTGTCCCCTTTTTCCACTGTTTCACTGTTTCATAGCTTCTCCGCCTTGGGCGCGGTCCATGCCTTCATCTTCTCCAGATCCGCCACATAGGCACGCAGGACGACGTCCATGTCCTCGTCCTTGCGGTTGATCGGCAGCCAGTTTTCCTCGGGCACGCCTTCGGGTTTCTCGGCGGCGACGTAGATCTCGATTCCGCCGTTCTCGTCGAGCTGCATGCCGGCGTTCTCGCCCACGCTGTATTTCTTGCGGTCGTTGGGAATGAAGAAGCCGTTGTTGAGGTCGTAGAGCGTGAGAGACCAGAACACATCAGTGGGCGGCAACTCCTCAGCCGTCATGCGGATCACGTAGTCGTTCATTGCGTTCATCGGCTTGCCGTCAGCCGTAGTGACGGCGGGATAGACCGCCTCTATGGCCGGCAGGCCGATCGGACCGAGAACCGACTGGAAGAGCAACAATTCAAGTGTCATCTCCCCCTTGGGCAGGAATTTGCCGAAGAGCTCCTTCTGGTAGAACTCCTCGTCCGAAGTCTTGGCCATCTCCTCGGCGAAGATCCGTTCGGAGACCTGCCGGATCTTCTGGCCGTCTATCGTCGCCACATTGGCAAGATCGTAGGGCTGCCCCGGCACGATACCGAGCGGCTCGTAGGCGGCCAGTAGCTCGCGGTCGAGCTCGTCGTCCGGGTCGAATGTGGTGTGATTGAAGACGAACTGCATCACTTCGAGCAGGTTGTTCTCGAAGATGTCCGCGTCCCTCTGGCCGACGGGAGGAAACTCGACGTCGTCGATCGACTTGGCCGGTTCACCCCGAAACTCCGACAAAGTGACGACCTTCACCTGCTCCATCTGTCCGACGATGCGCTGGAATCGCTCCTCGTCCCTGGCATGAGGCATGATCCGAAGAATCGCCGTGATGAAGTCGCCGGTGGTCTCGAATACACGGTCCACTCCCTCCACTGGTTCGCCGCCGTAGCCGTCGGTACGCTCGGAGAAGAACAGCATCTTCTCCGGCTTCTCGAAGTCACCGAGCCGCGTCGTCATCGGCACATTCACGTAGTGATCGTAGCCGGTGACCATCAGCGAGACGTAATCCGAGTCGAAGGCCGGCATCTCGAGAATCACCGGATCCTTGCGCAGATCGAGCGCGGCGCTGATATAGAGCGTGTCGTTGTTGGGCCGCGCGATATCCTTCATGGTGTGGTCCTTCAACTCAGTGTCGGCGGCCACCGTGTTCCAGCCGCCCTGGCTGAGCGCAGCCTTGTTGTTCACGTTGTACATGGCAACGTATTGGTATGAGCGACGGACGAGATTTTCCACGCCCTCGTCGGTCAGTTCGACACTCGCCGACGCGGTCGCCGCAACAAACACCGCCGATGCGGCAGGGATGATTGATTTGGTCAGTGATTTCATGGTTGGCTCCTGCAGAATATTTATGCCGGGGCGCACCTTGGGCGCCCCGACTCTTGCGCGGCAAGGTAACTACTTCGATCCGTTGTTGGCGATAATGCGTATGCCGGCGGACCTGGTTCTCCGCCCCCTTCTGGCCATGAGGCCCAAGCTGACAGTTCTGAAAAGTTTTCCGGATGCAGCGTTCACGTTCTTTACCGTTATCTGATTCATCTTTTATAAAGCAAATGTAATCCGTTTCCGGTCACTATGCATTGACGTGGATCATGCAAGACACGGGTATTCTTGAAATAGAACTGTGCCCCTGAATGAAAAGCGGTGAAACGAGTTCAACCCAATGCCTCCGGCCATGGTGTGGATGATCGTGCACGGCGTGGACGGGCAGCGGAAGGCAATCCTGAAGTAGCCATGGATAACAGGAAGGTATCCGGACGCGCAGTCTGTACGTTAACACGGGCCAGGTGTTGACATCGATCAAGAACATCAACTCTTGTTCTTGGTCTAATTCGTTCACCCGATCATCGAAAATCGAGGCACATGGATCATCTACTCTAAAATCCCTTACCGGAGGTTGTTGCGATGCTGACCAGGTTGTGTAATACGTGCATCTGCGCGCTGCTTCTGCCCACCTTGATGGGTCCCGCGTGTGCCGACGAGGCACTACTGCAGGGGTCGAGGTTCCTGGAGGACCTCGACCAGATGCTGGAGCGCCGCTACATCCGTGTGCTGGTGGTGTACAACAAGATGCTGTACTTCCTGGACGGCCCCGACCAGCGCGGCATCACCTACGACGGCTTTCAGGAATTCGAGAAATACCTCAACGAAAAGCACGATCTGGGCGCGCGCAAGCTCCACATGGTATACCTGCCGGTGACGCGCGACCGGTTGCTGCCCCTGTTGGTAGAGGGTTACGGCGATGTCGCCGCGGCCAACCTTACCATCACCGAGGAACGGCTCAAAGTGGTGGATTTCACCGACCCCTGGGCCGAGGGCGTCACGGAGGTGCTGGTGACCGGCCCCGCGGCACCGGATGAGATCAGAATAGTCGACGACCTGGCCGGCAATGCCATCCACGTGCGCGAATCGAGCAGCTACTTCGAAAGCCTGACCCGCTTGAACGAAGACTTCGCCGGCCGCGGCCTCGAGCCGGCAGAGCTAATCACGGCGGACGAGCATCTGGAGGACGGCGACCTGCTGGAGATGGTCAACGCGGGCCTTATCCCGATGGTCGTTGTCGACAGCCACAAAGCCGAGTTCTGGGCGGATATCTTCGGTGACCTCGACGTGCATTCCGACATCGTGCTGCGCGAGGGTGGCGCGATCGCGCAGGCGGTGCGCAAGGACAACCCGAAGCTCAAGGCTGCGCTCAATGATTTCCTGAAAACCATCAAGAAGGGGTCGATGCTGGGCAACATGCTGTACAAGCGCTACCTCAAGGAGAACGCATGGGTGCGCAACGCGCACAGCCAAGAGGAGATCGAAAAGTTCAATGCCATGCTCGACGTGTTTCGCCAGTACGCGGATCAGTACGACTTCGACTGGCTGCTGCTGATCGCCCTCGGCTACCAGGAGTCCCGCCTGGACCACAGCGTGCGCAGTCCATCCGGAGCCGTCGGTGTGATGCAGATCCTGCCGTCCACGGCGAAGGACCCCAACGTGGGTATTCCCGATATCGACAAGCTCGAGAACAACGTGCACGCCGGCACGAAGTACCTGCGCTTCCTGCGCGACCAGCACTTCTCCGATCCCGCCGTCGACGACCTGAACCAGACTCTGTTCGCGTTCGCCGCCTACAACGCCGGCCCAGCCAAGGTGGCCGCGCTGCGGGAAGAGGCAGCAAAATCGGGCCTGGACCCCAATGTGTGGCTCGGCAACGTCGAGGTCGCGTGCGCCAAGGAGATCGGCGCCGAGACGACTCAGTACGTGAGTAACATTTACAAGTACTATGTCGCTTACAAGCTCATCATGGATCAGCGCGAGCGGAAAATGGAGGCGAAGCAGGCCGACTGAGTCCTAACAGGGCCGTCAACTCGATACCCGTAGCGCCCGGTGACGAACGAGAGTGTACGCATACCGTCGTCAAAGCGATTGCCACCTCTTTAAGCTCTTTGCGTCATTTACGTGCAGTGGAGTCAGGCGGAGTAACTGGCAATGGTCGTCGTAGGCTCCGGACCCCTGAGAAGGACTGGAGCCACGACGGTTTGACAACTACGGCGGGCGTTCCTCGAGGAGTTCGGGGCGTTGTGTCGGAAAAAAAGCCAGGGAGGTCTACGCTACCACCGGGCCCGGGATTTCTAACGTTTAGGGAATGAGCTTGGGGTCACGATACGAGCGATGAATATGATGGATAATGTGAATATACGCCTGGCCGGCGCGCGCGGCCTTGTTTGTACGTTCATACTTGTCGCATGTTCGGTGACCGAGGCAACAGAGACACCCGGAACACACAGCATCGCACCGACAAGGAGTGCTGCCGAATTGACAGAAAAAAAGGACGTTCCCTGCACAACGTTAAAGGTATTGACCTTGAATATCGCCCATGGGCGGAAAGACGCCGTCAATCAGATATTTCTGAGCAAGGCGGCGATCCGCAGGAATCTTGAAGAAGTCGCGGTACTGCTAAAACGTGTCGGAGCCGATATCGTGGCCTTGCAGGAAGCGGATGGTCCTTCGGGCTGGAGCGGCAAGTTCGACCACGTCGCACTGCTCGCGGAGCTGGCGGACTACCCGTGGTATTCTCGCTCCACCCACGCGCGCAGCCCGTTGTTCGACTACGGCACCGCTCTGTTGTCACGGTGCGAATTCGTACAGATGCTGACGCACAGATTCAGTCCGTCTCCGCCAACGCCCGGCAAGGGATTCGTGCTGGGCCAGATCGCCTGGGGTAGCGCGCAAGCTGGCCGATCGCCCGCCGTTGTTGACATCGTTTCGGTACATCTGGATTTTTCGCGAAAACACGTCAGACGGCGACAGGTTTCTGAATTGATCCAGATTCTGATCAACAGGAACAATCCCGTGGTTCTGCTGGGCGATCTCAACAGCGACTGGTCTGGTGAATCATCAGTCGTGCGTGAATTGATTGAAGCGTGTCGCCTTCGCGCTCATCGCCCAACAGCGAATGAACTCGGAACCTATCGGAGAAATGAACGCCGGCTCGACTGGATCTTGATATCCGAGGAACTGGAATTCGGAAGCTACGCCGTATTGCCCGACGTGGTTTCTGATCACCGGGCCGTTGTGGCTGAAGTTTTCCTCCAGGCCGACGAAAACAGCGAAACGATTGCAGTCGACAGGGCCGCCTGTGCACGGTAATTTCCAGCCCTCGACAAGGAGCATGATGATGAAGGCTACAAAGATCGGCCTATTGGCCCTGTTCTCATTGTCACTGGTGTCTTGCGTCTCACCACAGGTGTATAACTGCCCGGCTGGCACACAGATGCTACCGGATTGTCCGCCGGCACAGGCGGTCAATGATGAAGATATCAACCGGTTGTACAAGAGCCGGACATGGGTTCCTCCGGAGCAATTGACCATCGACCCCATCGCGGCGTCTGAAGACGCCAGGGTCCCCGTCAACAACGCACTCGCTAAAATCATCGGTCCGGCCCACGAGGAAGCGGTCCGTTCTCTCGCGCTCAAGCTGGGGCTGATCGAGAATGCCAGATACACCATTGACGTGATGTATTACATCTTCGCGCGTGATCCGGTGGGCTTAGCGATCCTCGGCGCCCTGTGCAATGCCGTAAAACGCGGCGTGGACGTACGCATCATGGTGGATTCGCTCGGTTCCATGGATCCATCCCATGACGAGCTCCGCGCCCTTGAAACCTGCGCCGATGAAGCCGGCTTCATGCGCAACGAAATGGGCCGAATCACCACCAGGAAAGCGCGGGTGCAGGTCGTCATCTTCAACGCGATTACGAAGTTCCAGTTCAATCGCCGCTCGCACGACAAATTGCTGGTCGTGGACGGGCATTCTCGCGAACACGCCGCGGTGATGACGGGGGGACGCAATATCTCCCTGGACTATTACGGCATCAAAGAAGACGGCAGCGAGGATCCGTCCGCCTTCCGTGATTTGGAGATACTGCTCAAGGCAGGCGCGGGCGTTGAAGCGAACTATACCGTGGGCGGCGTAAGCGAGATCTATTACAGCTTGTTGTTCTTACATAATGGTAACAGGCGCCTCCGTCCTGTACACGATGACGGCTCGCCTCATGCTCGCGAAACCCGTGAAGCACGGTATGAGCGTGAACGCCGGAAAGCACAGGATAGCCTGGCATTCCTGAAAAGCGTGCCTGATATCAAGCAACACTACGACGACATGCCGCTCTATATGGGCGAGGGTTTCCGCGTCGCGGAGGTGCGGCTGGCACACCAACTGCAAAATCTGACGAGCACGGATGTGACGACCCGGGTGCTCGAAAATGTGGCAAGCAATCCAAACTCGATCCTGTATCTGATCAACAAGCTTAGTGAGAAATCCCTCGCCGAAGGCAATGTCGGCGGCACCCTGCGCATCGTCTCGCCCTACCTGTTTTCCGGGCTGTATCGCAACCAGCAAGGGGAAGTCGTTTACGACGGCGCAAAGAACCTGCTGAAGGTGCTGCATGACAATCCGGGCATGAAGCTCGAGGTGGTTACGAACTCGGTAATGACCGGTGACAATATCTTTACCCAGGCCATAATCGACATGGATATGGTGCCTCGTCTGTTGTTGACGCCGGAGCTGCGCGACGCATGGCAAGGGGGCCTGCAAGAAGGCGAATTCAACCCGCAGGTAGTAGACAGCGAGGACTGGAACAAACTGATCAACCACCCCCAGATCTATATTTATCAGACCGGCAAACTGGATTCCGTTCTACTTGGCAACGGGACGACTGATTATGGGAAATTGCACGCAAAATTCATTCTCGGAGAGAAACTTGCCTTCATTGGCACCAGCAACTTTGACTATCGATCCAACCTGTACAATAACGAGATGGGATTCGTGGTCGACAGCCCGGAATTGAACAAGGACCTCCTCCAGGTTTTCGAGTCGCTCAAGGCCACTTCATATCGCTGGGGCTCGACGGAATGGCTGCAGATGCGCAAAGAGCTCATGGCGGCCGACAGTAAAAAATCCGGTCCGGCGCGCAGACAAAGGTTTATTTTCAAGTCGGTACGTGCCCTGCGGATCGAATATCTGATGTAATTTAGTGCCCAGCACCGCCGGTGATCGCAGGATTGTTTTTCTCGGTAGAGCAGCATATTGCCGGCATGGGTTAGTTTCCGCTCGGCGTGCCGGTCACCATCGCTCCCCTTGCCGCGGAGCGATTACTCAATTAGCACGGTTTTCTTCGGCGGCGTGCCCAGCACGACCTCGAGCCTGAATCGAATGGCGGGCGTAAACTCGTAGTCCCGTTCCTCAGGCCAGGCTGCTCCCGGCCAGAGTTCGAAGAACAGCCACGGGTAAAAAGCATTCCTGCGGAAGCGCAGCCGGGCCATGAACAAATTGTACCTGTCAGCCTGCACCAGTTGTTTCTCCGGGGGGTAAACCGGATCGCAGTCACAGTATTGCCTTGCTATGACTTCGTAGGCCAGCACCGATCTGTCGCTGATGCGCTGAAACAGAGTAAATTTCTGCTCCGGGTACCAGCCCTCGTTCTTGTCTTCCTCGTACTGCAGTCGCGTGCGCGAGCGGAAGAACCAGTTGTCCGACAGCCTGCGTTCGAAATACTGTCTGGAATCGTTGCGCAGGCCGGCACTCGTGTACCAGTACAGGCGGTTTTCACTTCGTCCCGCCCAGTTGTTGCCCAGGCTGTAGTGCCCGAACAAATTGAACCGGACGAAGCTCTGAAGATCACTGTCCCGTGTAGACAGGCCCAGATCGAACGAATACCCGCCTTTCCTGGTTTGCTTCCCAATGTAGCGCAGGGCGACGTCGGACTCATCCTGGTCTTTCGGTGCCCCGTCCGCAGCGCCGTTGTCGTCATCGTCGTTTGCGACCACCCGCAACCGGTTATTCAACCCGGGCAGGGCCAGAAAAAGTTTGAACTCCGGATTGAATTCCCAGCCGAGGTCGTCGATCCAGTCGAAGTTGCCACGCAGGGTTACGCGGGTCTTGTTCGCCGACCAGTTATGGCGTTCGTTGCTGAAGAAATTGTCAATGCGGGCAGCGGTCTTTTGAATGGAGGTGGACAGCTTTTCCTGCGTTTTTGCGACCTTGCCTTCTTTCTCGGCGCCGGGGTCGTCCGCAAGAGCGGGAATCAGGAATGCGACTGAAAGCGCAATACTGCAGACCACAAAATTTCTAACGATGGTCATGGGTAAGCGGGGGTTCCTCACAACTCTGGCACTGGGACATTGTCATCGCTCATTCCGATGGCCTATGTCATTTGATGGTTACACCCGGTTTCTCGTCCAGGTAAAGCGCTCGGTCATTGAGCGACTGGACCGGACGATTGTTTTGGCCGTGGACTGCCATGAACACGGCGATCTGCTCCCTGGATATTTGGGCCGGTGTCTTCCTGATGTACCAGTTCACCCCCTCACTGCATGGCGGCGTCGTCAGCGAACCGACGTAGTGGTATATGCCAGGGCCGACGTCGGTAAAGAAGTGGTTTGAAAAATCAGCCGGAATCTCCACCGCGGTCTCAGCACCCGGGGATTCGGTGAGCTGCGCTCAGAGCAGATCTATGCTCGGATTTCGGGAACCCTCTTCGAACAGCACACCCACCACCGCGAGCGTACCATCCTCCGCCTGATGAACGTAGTGCATCTCCATCGGGAAGTGCTCACCATCGATGGTGTGCTCGCTCGGTGCATGGAAGTGAAATTGTATCAGTGCATAGGCCTTGTTGCCGACGGTCATCACCTCGCCGGTCTTTGCGTTGACCTGGATGGTGTGCCCGTTGTCGAGCGGGCCGATGACCCCCGCCTGGTTCAACATTTCGACCACCCTGCCGTTCGGTATCTGGATATCCGCCGCGGGCAATTCGATTTCCACGGCATTACCGAGATCGACAGGTGACTGCTGCCGACCTTCGGCGCACAGGCCCCATTCGGCATTCATCGAACCCCAGTCGTCGGGACCGTTGGCGGCTTAGTAGCCCCAGTGGACGGTATGATCATTGCCGGTCTGCGCGACAACCACGCCGGGCAGGTAAAGTGCCGTTGCAAGCGTTCCCAACACTTTCAGCCACTTGGCCCTGGTTCTTTTCCTTGATCTCATTCCGGGTTTCTCCATCGAAAACAGGGGCGGCGTAGTATCAAAGCGTATCACTGTTCTGCTAATTATTTTGAGTACTGCAACTTATCCGTGTCGGCTAGTTTCTAAAAACCTTTATCTCTCAGGCAGGCCTGGTACTCGCGCTGGTAGGCATCGCTGGACTGGGCTGCCGCCTTTTTCTTCTCATTGTCCGACAACGCACCGATGCCAGCGCCGGCAGCAGCACCGACCGCGGCCCCCTGCACCACTTTCGCTGCAGTATTATTGCTATAGTTGCTTTTATCCTTCTTACCGTTCTTACCGTTTTTATTATTCTTGTTGTTCTTATTATTGTCGCTTGTAAGCGCGCCGACCGCCGCGCCAGTGGCGGCACCAATTGCGGCGCCCTTCCCGATGCTACTGCTGGTAGACGCGCCTGATGAGCTATAACCGGTTTTATCCCGCGCCAGCCTGGCACAGTCGGCTTCCGCCTGCAGGCGCCTGTCTTCTGCCTGCTGTGCTGTGTCTTCTGCCTGACCACACGATACTACCAACCCGGCGAGTGACAGGATAAAAACCGCCAGCATGGGAGTAGTCCCTGCCGCAAACAACTTAACGAGTGACTTCATATCTTCCGCCTGCGCTAAAATTACCGGTCAGCCTTCATGTGCGATCTCCGGTCTGGAGCCCGCCGCCTCGCGGGTCATCTGTTGATGTCGCTGTCTATTGCGACAGTTTCGTGGCCATCGGCGCTTTCCAGGTCTTCATCTTATCCAGGTCCGGCACATAGACCCGCATCTGCGGACTCAGGGCCAGATCCTCGCGCGGGATGGGCAGCCAGTTCTCCTCGGAAACGCCCTCCGGCTTCTCTGCGGCGATGTAGATCTCTATACCGCCCTCCTCGTTCAGCTTCATCCCGCCATTCTCACCGACGCTGTATTTCTTGCGGTCGTTGGGGATAAAGAAGCCCTGCTCCAGGTCGTAGAGCGTCAACGACCAGAAGGGCCCGGCCGGGGGCAGTTCATCCTTGGTCATGCGGATAACGTAGTCGTGCATCGCATTCATCTGCTCGCCATCGGCGGTGGCAACCTGCGGATAAACCGCTTCCTCCTGCGGGATGCCGATCGGACCGATGATCGATACCGCCAGCACCGATTCCAGATCGGTCTGGCCTTTCGGCTGGAAATTACGGGGCACAAGCTTGTCGAACAATTCCGTGTCGGCAAGCGAGGCCAGCCACTCCCGCTGGATCCGTTCAGCCGTCCCGCGAATCCTGGCGCCGTCGATCTTCGCAACGTTCGCCGGGTCGTAAGCTTTCCCGGGCTCGATCCCAAGCGGCTCGTAGACGGCCAGCACCGCCTGGTCCATCCCGTTGTCCGGATCGAAGGTCGTGTGATTGAATACGAACTGGATGACCTCGAGCAGGTTGTTTCCGAAGATGTCCGCATCCGTCTCGCCAACCGGAGGGAACTGGACATCGTCGATTGGCTTGGCCTTGCCGCCCTGGTACTCCGACAAGGCTGCAATCTTCACCGACTTCATCTGCTCTACGATGCGCTTGAAGCGATCCGGCTCGTTACCGTGCGGCATGATCCGCAATACCGCCGATATAAAATCGCCGGTGGCCTCGAAGATTCGGTCGACACCCTCCACCGGCTCGCCACCGTATCCCTCGGTGCGCTTCGTGTAGAGCAACATCTTCTCCGGCTTGTCGAAGTCGCCCAGCCGCGTCGCCATCGGTATGTTGACGTAGTGGTCGTAGCCTGTGACCATCAGCGAGACGTATTTCGAGTCGAAGGCCGGCATCTCCAGGATCACCGGATCCTTGCGCAGGTCCAGCATGCAGCTGATGTACAGCGTGTCGTTATTGGGCCGCGCGATCTCGCGCATGGTGTGATCCTTCAGTTCCGTGTCGGGCTCACACCGATTCCAGCCGCCCTGCTTGATCGCGAACTTGTTGTTCACGTTGTACATGGCGACGTACTGGTAGGAACGGCGGACGAGGTTCTCAACATCCTCGTCGGTCAGCTCGACGGCCGCCGCCGTGGTCGCCGCAACCAACGCCGCCGATGCAGCGGGTATGAGCGATCTGGTCACTGATTTCATCTTTATCTCCCGGTAATCACTAAACTTGATGCACTGCGCATGACGGCGGACTCAGTCCTCTGCCCCCTTGCGTTGGCGCCACCGGTTCGGTCACCGATGCTAGCACACTGAAAGTTTTCCGGGTCGTTCTTGAAATTCTCCGACGTCCAGGGTGTTGCCCCTGAAATGGCGGATTGATCGTAAACAAAGCCGGACGTCGATTTCATGTCCCCCGGCGTGGTCGATGTACTGGCACACCCTGTCAGCAGCAATAGTCCGACTAGGAAACCCACGGTGCAAGTATTATAAATTTCCCTGGAGGCAGCGTTCATTTCTTTGACTCGTTTGCCAAATTCTCTCGATGGGTAACGCTAGCACGACGCACCGAAACGCGCCTGTCATGCGGCGCCAACAGCCGACTATTTCGGGCATTTGGATCTAAACCACACTACCGCAACACGGCTTGTCATCATAGGCCAATCACGCCTGCGCCGGTGCCTGAACCCGTGACGCCCGGCAATATTTCGAACTCCGCTGGCGCTCCGGCGACAAGCGCTTCGAGTCTTTCGGCGCCGCTAAACGGTGTCCAGGTTTCGGCCTGTGCCGGAATGGTCAGGCAGGCAAAAAAAAAGACAAGCAGTCTGCGCATCGCTCCCCCTGAATCATGCCGGTCTGAATAAACACGCATGTCCGCGCTGGCCGCACCCATCGCTGCCGGGAACTGCTCGTTGGTATGCAGCCAGCCGCCGATCCGCTCCGCCGTCGGCGCTGTCCAGGTCTTCATCTTCTCGACGTCCGGCGCGTAAATGCGCATCACGATATCCAGGACTTCGTCACCCCGATTGATGGGAAGCCAGTTTTCCTCGGGCACGCCCTCGGGTTTTTCGGCGGCGATGTAGACCTCGATCCCGCCCTGGTCGTCGAGCTTCATGCCGGCGTTCTCGCTGACGCTGTACTTCTTGCGATCGTTGGGGATGAAGAATCCGTTCCCGGCATCGTAGAGCGTCACCGACCAGAAAGCCGTGGAAGGGGGCATCTCTTCCTTCGACATCCGGATCACGTAGTCGTTGCGGGCGTTCAAGGGGGGCCCCATCGGCAGCGATGATGCCGGGATACACCGCCTGGTGGGCGGGAAGGCCAATGGGGCCGTAGGCGGATTGGGCTACCATCGGCTCCAGGTTCATCGACCCCTTCGGCAGGAACAGGTCGTTGACATAGGGATTCCCGTCGGGATCGAAGGTCGTGTGGTTGAACACGAACTGCATGACCTCAAGGAAGTTGTTCTCAAAAATGCCCTCGTCCGTGTTGTAGTCCGGGAAGGCTGGTGCCGCAGCCGATTTCGCCGCCTGCCCAAGATACTCGGAGAGCCCCACGGCCTTGACCTGTTTCATGGCTTCGAGGTTGTTCTCGAGGCGATCAGGTTCCGCCGCGTGCGGCATCACGCGGAGAAAGGCAATGGCAAAATCGCCGGTCATCTCGATGACCCGGTCCACTCCCTCGACGGGCCCCCCGTCGTACCCCTGCGTGCGCTTGGTGTAATAGAGCACTTTCGTGGGTTTCCCGAAATCGCTCTTGGTCGTCGTGAGCGGGATGTCGACGTAGTGGTCGTAGGCGGAGATCTCCAGCACCACGAACTTCGAGTCGAAGGCCGGATAGGAGACGATGACTGGTTCGCTCCGAAGGTCCATGATCGTCGTGATGTAGAGCGTGTCGTTGTTGGGGCGCGCGATACTTTTCGAGGTGTGGTCGAGGAGTCCGGTGGCTGCGAAGGTTCCGTTCCAGCCGGTCCGGGTTGGGTTTTCTTCCATCATCGCGCCCTTGTTGATGACCTTGTACATCGCGACGTACTGGTAGGAGCGGCGCTGGAGAACGCCAATTCGTCCGACCTCGCCCAGGTTTTCGACCAGCTGGGAGCCGATGGGGCGGAGATCGCCAACCACATCAACGGCGAGAATTGGGTCATGTGGCGCGACCGTCAGGATCATACCATCGTGACCCTGCCGGAACCGACGGCCTGAATTAAGGACCGGACGTGGTTTCATCTCGTCTCCCTGCCCTGGTGCTTTATCAGTGTTCATGGTGCCGAGGTCGAGGCCCTGGAAGGCTTCATCCAGGACAGGTGGCTCAAAAGGCCGGGGCCCGAAACAGCGCGGGAGACCAAAAAGAAACGCGGCTGGATCGCCTACACGCCACCGCCGGTGGCTCTGCCCTTGACCTACCAGGATTCCAACCAGTGGAACCACTGGCAGAACCGTTTCACCTCAGGATTATTCGTCGCGGCGATGGCGCTGGACGGGCAGCGGTGGCTGACGCAGGACGATACCAACGAGCAGCAGGTGGGCGACATCAAGGATTTCAACGGCGGCGAGATTCGGGCCATGAGGGTTGGAATAGCGGGAACCCTCAACTTCAAGCACCCCTGGTTCTACCAGCTGGTCGTCGCCACCCACGCCTCCGACAAGGGCTACGACAGCAAGGCCGGCGATGACTTCACCTGGCTCGATTACCGTCTGGACATCCCGCTGCGGGGTACGCTCACCCTGAGCGCGGGAAAGCAGAACGAACCGATCTCGATGGATCGCCTACTGCTGGGAACCCAGACGCAGATGGCCGAACGAGCCGCGGTCCTGGACGCGATGTTCCAGGTTCGAAACGTCTGGGTCACGCTCGGCGGCAACGTGTTCGATGGGCGGGCCTCCATGGCGGCCGGCGTGTTCAACGACTGGTTCGACGATGGGCAGAAGTTCGACGAAAGCGCCAACCAGATTGTCGGCCGTGTGACCGGTCCTGCCTTGGGTCAGCGACGACAGGAGCCATCTGATCCATGTGGGCTTCGGCCTCCAGTACGACGACGGCCTGGAAGAGTATCGATATGGCGCGGCCCCGGAGTCCAATCAATCACCCTTGTTCGTCGACACCGGAGAATTCGGGGCTTCCAGCACCCTCACCTTCGACCTGGAGGTGTCCTGGTGCAGGGAGCCCTTCCTGGTGAGTAGCGAGGTTCGTGCGCAACGACGTCCTCCGGGGGGAACAGGTCGGCGACCCGGTCCCCAGCGGCCACCACGTGTGTGGCTCGTGTATCCTGACCGGAGAGATGCGCAAATACATTCGTCGCAACGGGACCTTCGGCCCGGTGCCCGTCGCGAGGTCCGCGTACCAGGGCGGGATGGGAGCCTGGGAGGTGTCGGCCCGGTATTCCAGCATCGACATGGATGACGGCCTGATCAATGGCGGCGAGATGGGCATCGTCTCGGTCGGACTCAACTGGTTCCTCACGCAGACCTTCGCCGTCAATCTCAACTATCGTCACATCGAACTCGACCGCTTCGGTGTCCGCGGCGGATCCGACGGCATCATGGCCAAGGTCATCCTGGTTCTGGAGTAGGGACCGTCCCCAAAACATACACACCACCCCTGCTCCATCTTCTGACGACCGCCACGACACCGGCGCCTTCGGTTTGCCGCTAAGCGAGGACGTTATTCCCGACGCGTTCCTCAATCGTTCTTGACCTTGGCAGGCCTCGGCATCGTCCACTCGCCATTCATGATCTCAGGCTCCGGGAGATAATAGCGTGCGGCCACGTCGAACGGCCCGGCAGGGACCTCCAGGCAGTTCACGTCGCCTTCCTCGCACTTGACCTTGAAGCGGAAGGTGTAGGTGCCGTCCTGATTTTTGACAGCGGTCGTGTTGTTGATGTGGTAGCGGTTGGCGTCGTTGGGGTGGAAGCGACCGGTGGTGGTGTCATAGACAGTAATCGACCAGAAGGAGTTGACCGGAGGCGCCTCCGTCACCAACACGTATTCACCCTTCGAGCCTTCGAGGGTTTCACCGGACGCGTCGGTAAACATCGACTCGTAGGCGCTGTGGGAGGTTGCTGGTCCACCCCAGCCTTCCTTGGTGCCATAGGCGTGGTAGAGATAGGGGACATCCTTGCCGGGTTCCTGGCCCGGCCCAACGATTGTCTTGCTATATGGCACGGACAACTTCGTCTCGTCGATGCGCTTGTTGGCTTCCTGCGCCACCTGCTCGTCGAAACCACTCAGGAGATCGACTGCGGGCATCTCGCGGATGGTCGGCCCTTCAATGGTGATGCCGTCGAAAACGGCTTGTGCATCCGCCATGTCGGCAGCGTCCTTCGGATCCTTGACTTCAATCCGCGTGACTACCGCGGACAGAAGCGACGGCACTTCAACAGCCTCACCCGTGATGGTGTCGGGTTTCTCTCCATGGTAGAGCGTGTAGCTGCCGGACGGATTGATGATGTTGCGGTAATTCGCGTTCCGGTCATCCTGTAGCTGAAACGAGCTGAACCGCTCCTGCGAAGGCGAATCCGAGCGCAGCACCACCGGCCC
>Ga0316187_10001104_pt1 | contig 22824 bp, 18 predicted proteins | sample CroRivburrow1_MG_FD_204927 | JGI IMG/M metagenome (GOLD analysis project Ga0316187, IMG submission 204927) | Coastal sediment microbial communities from Maine, United States - Cross River worm burrow 1 | ecosystem: Environmental > Aquatic > Marine > Coastal > Sediment | place: USA: Maine...
GCAGATGCGAGGCTCCCGGCGCAGCGCCATAGTCATTCTATGGCCAAGCCGGGAAACGCGGCAGATGTGCCCTTGTGGGCGAAACCCCAGCGGGGCCGGGCCTTTGCGCCCCTGGTACCGCGTTGCAACTCGCTCATTGGCAGCTCACTTATTTGCCTTGGGCCAACTTCGCTCGGTGCGCCTTGTACGAGGGAGCGCAAAGACCCCGGCGCGATCGCAGCAATTGTTCAGACCTTCCCTAGAACCCGGCGATGCTCGGCTCAGATCGGCCTGTTTGACATCCGTTCGGCTGGATTGCCGAAACGCGCCCCGGTTTCATGGGGTGTCTTTGATTCACTCGTGAACCTGCAGCTTAAATTGGGGCCGTGACCCGTGCCGGCGCGCGATCTGAGCATTGTCATCTTCACTACGATTCTGTCGTTCTGCGCGCTTTATGCACCTCAGCCGTTGTTGCCCACGCTGGCTGCGGAACTGGGCGTCGGATCAACGAAGATATCCCTCTTGATCACGCTTACTCTGCTGCCGTTAGGGCTCGCGCCCTTAGTCTATGGCTTTGTCCTCGAGGCCGTGCCGGCCCGCACCATGCTCCAGCTGTCCACATTTGGCCTGGCGCTGAGCGAGATCCCGTTTCTGATGGCGGACAGCTTTGCGCCGCTGGCTGCCGCCCGTCTGATCCAGGGGCTGCTGCTGCCGGCGGTACTCACCGCACTGATGACCTACTGTTCAAGCATGGTGGCCGCAGATCAGGTCCGGCGCGTCATCGGTATCTATGTCGCGAGCACCATACTGGGTGGATTTCTGGGTCGCGCGGCCAGTGGTGTCGTGGCGGACCTGTTTGGCTGGCGCGCGCCATTCGCCCTGTGGATGGTGGGTCTGCTGGTGGCGTCTGCCCTGATCTGTCTGCTGGGGCGGGATACGCGCGTTGGATTCAGCCGTCTCAAGCCCAGGCTGATCGCCGAAATCTGGGCCAGGCCTGTGTATCGGAGGGGATATCTGGTCATCTTTCTGGTGTTTTTCGTCTTCGCATCGATTTTGAATCTTCTGCCGTTCCGACTCAAGGCGTTGCAGCCCGATGCGTCCGAATCGGCCATCGCCCTGCTCTATCTGGGCTACCTGGTTGGCAGTGTGATCGCCCTGAACTCCACCCGGCTGGTGGATTTGTTCGGCGGCGAGTCCCGCGCGGTCCTCATTGGTCTCAGTTGCTATGCGCTTGGCATGGCACTGTTCGCGTTGCCCCAGCCTGGCTACCTGTATGCGTCCATGTTTGTGTTCTGCGCCGGCATGTTCCTGGTTCATTCCGTGCTGTCGGGTTATCTCAATCACCTGGCTTCCGAGCGAAAGGGCGTGGTCAACGGGCTGTATGTTTCGCTTTACTACAGCGGCGGTGCCCTGGGGTCGTTGCTGCCTGCGATTCTGTATCGGCACTTCGGTTGGCAGGTCTATCTCTGCGTGCTGGGTATTCTGCTGTGCGTCGCCTTTGCTGCCGCTCTGTCCCTGCGGCGGGTGCTGCCCGAGTCAGTCCAGATGTAGTTCGTGGCGCCCCGGGGGGATGCCCTGCTCGGTGATCCATGCTGTTACCAACCATGCCGGTGTTAGGTCAAAACAGACGTTGGCCGCGGTTACATGGGGCAGTTCAGGGGCGCCGAGGATCGCGCCCCCGCCTTCATCCAGGGTCGGCTGGCCCATATCCGGCCCGCGCCGCTTGAAACTCTCGCAGCACACATAGAAGGGAACCCCCTGGTCGTGTGCCGCCAACGCCAGCAGGTACGTCCCCGCATTGTTGATTACAGTGCCATCGGGCATCAGGCTATCTGCGCCCACCAGCACGCAGTCTGCCTGGCGGACGAACAAACCCATCTGGGCTTCGGTAATCAGTGTGGTGGGAATACCCCATTCGGACAGTTTGGCGAGCATGCGGTGGCCCAGCTGCAATGGGCGCGACTCGGTAACGATCGCCCGAACACCACTTTCCTTTAGTTGATGGAACACCTCGAGCACGGTGGAACTTGCACTGTGGGTCAGCACGGTCTTCTGTTCGCCAACCAACTCCCGGGCATGTGCCGCTACATCCCGCACGGCGTTACGAGAGGATTGAATCAGGTCGATTGCGAATTGAGCGGCTTGCCAGCGTGCATCATCCAGCCCCATGTCGTTAAGTTCCGAAACCTGCAAGCGCCAGCGAGCCAGCAGATTCACCAGCGGTGCCACGCTTGGGCGTCGGGCCGCCATCTGTTCGCCCCGTTCGTCCAGCAGCGAGAGCAAATTGCCCAAGTCCCGGGCCGGTGCGTGTAAGGCGCTGTCAGCACCAATCTGCAGACACTGACGGCTTAACTCGCTGGCACCGTGCACCCGGTCCTCACCCAGTTGGGTTAGAAAATCCCTGAAGTCGCCCTTATCCATGCCTGCCATCCCGGAGCCTGTGGAGCAAGACCTCCCGGTCCCCGATCATGAACCAAGCACCGGGTTCGCACCAGAGCGTGGCGACAGCGATATGGCGTGCGATGGAGCCTGTTGGGCGAGCGGCGGATTGGGTCGGGCCCTGAAAGCATTGTCTGAACCTGCTATGTTCGGAATGCTGTCGACAGCGCATGACGTGGGAGAACGCACATGGCCGAAGTTCAGCCGACCATCGGCACTTGGTACAAGAATGCGGTCAGCGGTGAGCGATTCGAAGTGGTCGCCATTGATGACGGCGCTCAAACTATTGAGGTTCAGCATTTTGAGGGGGAGCTGGAAGACATCGATCGCGAGACCTGGTCCGAACTTGCACTCCACGAGTTGCCGCCTCAGGAAGACTGGGGTGGTCCGTTTGATGATCTGGAACGCGATGAGGTCGAAACCGACGGGTCAGCCCACGGTATGCGGTGGAGCAATCCGCTGGATGAACTGGACTGAGGCTCAGGCTCGGGTTCGGGCTCAAGCACGGAGTTTGAGGGAGATGTTGGCTCCACCATTTGCACAGTGAAGTACTCGCCCAGCACGGAGCGCAATTCCGCCACCGTCAGAGTGTTGATGGACCGCGGGTCCTGGCGTGCGCGACAGGTGAGTTCGTAGCCCTCCCCCTGATCGTCGGAGCGCAGTCGGAAACGGACGCTAACCGTATCCAGCCCCCGCTGTTCTGCCAACATCAAACCGCTCAGGTTGCCATTGGCCGCAAGTCGGATCGGGTTATCCTCCAGCCGTTGGCTGCGTTCCAGACCGGAGTTCACGGCGGTCACGATAAATGCGTCGGATTCCAGTAATACCGGCTTGGCAGCGGTCTGATTGAGTAGAAACAGACAATAGGTCTCGTAACGATCGAGGTGGGGTTGCGCCATGATGCGCCCACCCTGAAAATGGACCGTACCGGGACCGATATCCAGCAATCGCGGCTCGATACTGATATCACGATTCAGATAAAAGACTGAACCTGGCTTGAGTTGGGTCGCCGGCCACTGTTCCGGGTCCTCCGGCAGCGGAGTGGCGCAGCCCAGGGCGATGGTGGGCAACGCGATTGTCCATAGACGTCGCCAGAGGGTAAGCGTCGGGTGTTCCGGGCGGCTCACGCCGGGTGCAAGGCGCGCAGTGGGCGGAGCGTCACGTAAGCGCCAGAGCCCCTCGTCATTGTTCCGCTTCTGGATTGTCCTAAGTTCATTCGGCTTTAAATCAGCGCCACGGCAGAGGTTACGACGCCGTCGGAATCGCCATACAGGTGATGTCCCGGGATGAAATCCACGCCGGCGAAGCGTACTGGGATATCGCGCTGGCCCTCATTGCGTTTTTGACTTTTCAACGGATGAGTCGCGAGCGCTTTCAGGCCGATGGGAATTTCCGCGATGTCCTTGGCGTCCCGGATGCAACCGTACATCACGATGCCGTTCCAGTCGTTGTTGTGGGCCAGCAGCGCGAGCTGGTCGCCCACCATGGCGCAGCGTCTGGATCCGCCCCCGTCGACCACCAGCACCCGCCCGCGGCCTGGGGTCTCCAGCGCGATCCGGACCTGACTGTTGTCCTCGAACGCTTTGACGGTCGCAATCGGCCCGCAAAAGGCAACGAGACCGCCGTAGTCACAGAACAGTGGCTCCGCGATCTGCAGTTCATCGGCATGGTCATCACACAAATCGGCCGTTTTGAACGTCATATCCGGTCTATCTCACGGGTCATAGAATATTGATCGTCTGAGCCTTATCGGTGCAATGCGGTGGCCCAACTGTCTTCAAAGAACATCTCGTTGAGTGGGCGACGTTTGCGTTCAGCCAGCTCGCGCTCCTGCAAGGCGCCGTCCAGCCCGTCAATCCGTCCGGGATGACCCACTGCGATCATGGCCATGGGTTCATAGCCGGACGGGATGGAAAAGCTCTCCCGAGCCTCCTCGGCATCGAAACCACCCATTTGATGGGCCATCAGACCCATGGCGGTCGCCTGCAGGCACAGGTTTTCGCTGGCGGCGCCGGTGTCATAGCGAGCCCAGCGGTTGACCGTTCCCCGTTCGCGGAAAGTATCCCCCGCCAAGGCAAGCAGCAGAATCGGGGCGTTCATGGCCCAGACCTGGTTGCCCGGGCTCAGGCAGTCGAACGCCTTTTGCCAGCTGAACTCGCTGCGATTTCGGTCCCACAGAATGTAACGCCAGGGCTCTTCACCAAAACAGGAGGGCGCCCAACGTGCCGCCTCAAGCAACGCTATAAGGTCTGATCGTGACACGGGTCTATCGCCGTCAAACGCCCGCCCACTCCAGCGACGGGCCAGGAGTTCGTGGATTGGGACAGACGTTTTGGCAGGTTTTTCAGTCATCGGTATATCACGAATCTTCGGCGCAGGCGCTGCAAAGCGGGCCAACGATACCCGAATCGCGCCCCCGGACCAATATCCCCAGGGAAGGTCTGATCAATTGATACGAATCGCGAAACCCCCGGAGGGGCTGGGTCTTTGCGCCCTTCGTGCGGCGTTGCACCTCGCTCATTGGCAACTCACTTACTCGCCTTGGGCCAACTACCCTCGGTGCGCCTGGCACGAGAGCGCGCAAAGACACCGGCGCGATCGCAGCAATTGACCCGACCTTCTCTAGACCAGGAGTTCCGGACGGTTCTTGAACTGCGCCAGGGCCTCCGGATTTGCCAGCGCCTCGGTGTTCTTGATCGGGCGCCCGTGAACCACCTCCCGGACCGCCAGTTCTACGATCTTGCCACTCTTGGTCCTGGGGATGTCCTGGACCTGAACGATGCGCGCCGGCACATGACGGGGTGTGGCGTTCACCCGAATCTGCCGGCGGATGCGGTCCTGCAGATCCTGATCCAGGATGCATCCATCTCGAAGCTGGACAAACAGCACCACGCGGACGTCGTGATCCCAATCCTGGCCAATCACCAGCGCTTCCAAGACCTCGTCGAGCTGTTCCACCTGCCGGTATATTTCGGCAGTCCCGATGCGCACGCCCCCTGGATTGAGTACCGCATCGGAGCGGCCGTAGACCACCAGCGTCCCGCGTTCTGTCAGCTCGACGTAGTCACCGTGGCACCAGACGTTGGGAAACCGGTCGAAGTAGGCCTGTCGATACTTACTGCCATCATCATCATTCCAAAATGCCACCGGCATTGACGGAAACGGTTTGACGCACACCAGTTCCCCTTTCTCCCCCACGACTCGTTGTCCCGTGTCATCCCATACCTCCACCGCCATGCCCAGGCCGCGGGACTGGAGTTCACCGCGGTACACGGGCAGAACCGGATTGCCCGGCGCAAAGCAGGAGATTATGTCGGTGCCCCCGGTTATGGACGACAGGCAAAGGTCTTGTTTGACGCTTTGATATACGAAATCGAAGCTTTCGGGCGCCAGCGGCGAGCCGGTGGACAACATGGTCCGCAGCGCGCCCAGTTTGTGGGTCCGGGCCGGCTCCAGCTCCGCCTTTCTCAGCGCGTCTATATACTTGGCGGAGGTGCCGAATACGCTCATGTCCTCGGCTTGCGCAAAGTCGAACAAAGCATTGCCGTCTGGGTAGAACGGTGAGCCGTCATACAACAACAGGGTGGCGCCGGATGCCAATCCGGAAACCAGCCAATTCCACATCATCCAGCCACAGGTGGTGAAGTAGAAAAACCGATCGCCCGGTTTCAAATCGGTGTGCAGACGGTGTTCCTTGAGATGCTGCAGTAGCGTACCGCCGGCACCATGGACGATGCATTTGGGGACGCCTGTGGTGCCCGAGGAAAACAGAATGTAGAGGGGATGGTCGAAGGGGACCTGTTCGAATTCGATCTCGGCCGGGTCGAACGGTGTAGTAAACGCATCCCAGGTAAGCGCATCGGCAACGGAGTCCAGCTCGGGCTCGGCAGTGGTATAGGGAACAACCACTACACGTTCCAGCGACGGCAGGCGGCGCCTGACTTGCGTCAGCTTCTCGAGCAGGTCGTGGCGTTTGCCGTTGTAGAAATAGCCATCGACGGTAAACAGAACCTTGGGCTCGATCTGGCCGAAGCGATCGACAATACCGTTGACACCAAAATCCGGTGAACCGGAGCACCATACAGCGCCCAGACTGGCCGTGGCCAGCGCAGCCGCAATGGTTTCCGGCAGGTTGGGCATGTAGCCCGCGACCCGATCGCCGGGCTTGACGCCAAGGCCGCGTAAGGCGCTCGCCAATCGTGATACGGATTGATGCAATTGCTCATGTGTCCAGCGGCTCTCCACTTGATCTTCGCCGCGGAACACGATGGCTTCGGTGTCGCCTCGATACTTCAGGAGGTTTTCGGCGAAGTTCAGCCGCGCATCGGCAAACCACCGTGCGCCGGGCATTCGATCGTTGTCGGTCAAGGTGGCCTTGCCCCGTTCCGACGCGATCACGCCACAATGATCCCATACCCCCTCCCAGAACGCGGTGGGATGCTCGATGGACCATTGGTAAAGGGCAGCATAATCTGGAAGGTCCACCCGGTGCCGGCCAGCCATCGCGCGTCTGAAGGCCGTGATCTGAGCCTTTTCCACGCGTTCGAGATCAGGTCGCCACAGTTCAAGCGCCATATACGGGCTCCATATGGAGACGAGCCCTGCTGATGATCGAAACGCCCGGCGAACCCATCATTATCAGTCGTAGTTGCGCTGATCGTCGATCACTTTACCGTCGTTAGGCAACCGCTCATCCGCCGGCACCACCTGGGCACGGAGCTTGGTCACCTCGCGTACCGTGGCGGCGATGTGATCCAGCAGGTCTGGTGCTGTTTCGCCCAAGTCACAGCACAAAGTCATTTGATCACGCTGATCCGGGTTGCTGACGACCAGACGCGCCTGGCGAATCTCCGGGTGACGCCTTACCACTTCCTCGACCTGCTCGGGGTGCACAAACATACCCCGCACCTTGGTGGTTTGGTCGGCCCGTCCCAGCCAACCGCGGATGCGCATGTTGGTCCGCCCGCAAGAACTGGCGCCGGGCAGAACCGCCGAAAGGTCGCCGGTTCCGAATCGGATAAGGGGATAGTCAGGATTAAGGGTCGTCACCACCACTTCGCCAACCACGCCCTCGGCCACGGGTTCGTCGGTGCCGGGACGCACGATCTCGACCAGCACCTGCTCATCGCAGACCATCCCATCCAGGGCGGGGGTTTCGTATGCGATCAGCCCCAGATCTGCCGTTGCATAGGCCTGCAGCACTTGAATGCCGCGTGCCCGGAAACGTTCGCGCAAGGCGTTGGGCAGGGCCTCGCCGGACACCAGTGCGTTTTGGATCGAATCCAGATTCTTTCCCAGTTCATCGGCTTTTTGCAGGATGATGTCGAGAAAGCTGGGGGTGCCGACATAGGCCCGAGGTCGTAAATCGGCGATGGCGCCAACCTGCAGCTCGGTTTGCCCAACGCCGGCGGGAAAAACGGTGCAGCCCAGAGCGTCCGCGCCAGACTCCATCATCGAACCGGCCGGAGTGAAGTGGTAGGAAAAAGTGTTGTGCACGAGATCGCCAGGCCGGATACCGGCGGCGAACAAGGCACGGGCCATACGCCAGTAGTCTGCTCGTCTTGCCTGGGGTTCGTAGATCGGGCCGGGGGACTGAAACACCCGGCCCATCTCAGCCAGGGGCGCGGCCGTCAGCCCGCCGAACGGAGGTGCCTGGCCCTGCAGCCCAATAAGCCGCGATTTTCGGGTCACCGGGATCGCAGCAAGGTCTTCGCGGGCGGCCAACTGCCCGATATCCAGGTCGACCAGGCTGCTGGCGAACGCCTCGGTGCTGGCTCTGGCGTGAGCGACCTGGGCACGCACCGCATCCATAAGTTCTGTCTCGCGGTCTTCCGCGGCGCGTGTTTCCAGGGCGTCGAAGTGCGTCGCGTCGGGCGAATCTGAATGGTATGTCATTTGGGGATTGAGTCAGGCCTGTTTTGATGGGTGGGTCAGCGCGTCGGAAGCGCGGCCTAAACCGGGCTTACGCCAACCAGCGTTTGCGGCGTCGGTAGTGCTTCACGTCCCGGAAGCTTCTGCGGCCCTCGCCGCTCAGTCCCAGGTAGAATTCCTTCACGTCCTCATTTTGCGCCAGTTCCTTCGCCACCCCATCCATAACCACACGTCCGTTTTCCAGAATGTAACCGTAGTTCGCATAGCGCAGCGCAACCATGGTGTTCTGTTCGGCCAACAGAAAACTGACGCCTTCTTTTTCATTTAGATCCTGGACGATCTCAAAAATCTCCGACACCACCTGTGGCGCCAGGCCCATGGACGGTTCATCCAGCAGGATCATTTTTGGTTGCGCCATCAGGGCGCGGCCGACCGCGCACATCTGCTGCTCACCGCCTGAGGTGTAACCGGCCAGAGCACTGCGGCGTTCCTTGAGTCTGGGGAAGTAGCTGTAAACCTTGTCCAGGCTGGCGGAGATTTCACCGCGGCCGCCGGTTCGGGTGTAGGCGCCGGTCAGCAGATTCTCTTCAATGGTGAGATGTTCGAAACAGTGCCGGCCCTCCATAACCTGTATCACGCCCCGTTTGACCAGATCCGACGGTGTCATGCTGTCCACCCGTTCCTGCATGAACTCGATGCCGCCTTTGGTCACCTCGCCTCGTTCGGCTCGGAGCAGGTTCGAAATCGCTTTCAGGGTTGTGGTCTTGCCGGCACCGTTTGCGCCCAAAAGGGCGACGATGTCCCCTTTGGGCACTTCCAAGGAAACGCCCTTGAGAACCAGGATAACGTGATCATAGATCACTTCGATGTTGTTCACCGACAGCAGGGACGGCGTCGCATCGTTCATCGGCCGACTCCGATCGCGATGAGGTAAAGGCCCGGCGGCGTGCCGCCGGGCCGACGGCGGCGGAAACTCAGTTACAGGTCCGGGGTGTTATGTTGTTTTCCTTGGCGTAGGCCATGGAGTCCTCTTTCACCAGCGGATCAACCACATCCGCCATACTGTCGTAGAACTTGGAGACCATGTTCCATTTCTTTTCCTTGGCATCCCATTGCTGAAGGGCCACTTTCTGCGGTCCAGCATGGTCCTGGCAGGTGACGACCACCGGAATGGTGAATCCCTCGAAACCCAGTTCGTTCAAACGCGCCTCGTCCACGTTCAATGCTTCGAATCCATCGCGGACATGGGTGCCCTTTACCTCGTTTGTGCCATGGATCTTCATGCCAGTGCGAATCGCCTCGGTGGTCCACATGGCCGCCACGACGCCCCGGTTGTACAGAACTTCGCCAATGCGGTCCCGATCACCCGCGCCCTTGTCCGCATCGTACACATGCTTCTTGATGTCCTCATGAACCGGGAAGCCGTCACCGGCCGCGTGGAACGCGCCTGAAAGATAACCATCGGCCGCCTCACCGGCCGGCATGACATCATTCTCTGAGCCCGACCACCAGACGCCAATAAAATGATCCATGGGGAAGCGTATGGATGCGGCTTCCTTGATGGCGACCTGGTTCATCACGCCCCAACCCCACATCAAAACCCAGTCCGGACGCTCCCTGCGGACCTGCAGCCAGGTGGCTTTCTGTTCCTGTCCGGGATGATCCACCGGCAACAACTGGAGGGTGAAGCCCAGCTTCTCTGATAATACCTCCAGGGTTCGGATCGGTTCCTTACCGTAGGCCGAGTTGTGATAGACCAGGGCAATCTTCTTGCCTTTGAGTTTGTCCATGCCGCCTTCCTGGTCGGCGATGTACTGGACAAACACGGTGGCCTGATCCCAGTAGGTGGCGGGGAAGTTGAACACCCAGGGGAAAACCTCTCCGTTTGCTGCCGAAGTGCGCCCGTAACCCATGGAAAAGATAGGGATCTCGTCCACTGAACTCTTAGGTATGAGTTGATAGGTAATGCCGGTGGAAAGCGGTTGGTACACCAGCGCACCTGACTCACCCACATCCTTGGTTTTTTCGTAGCACTCCACACCCTGTTTGGTGTTATAGGCCGTTTCGCAGGCCACGATATTGATCGTCGCCCCTTCGATACCGCCGTCGCGTTCATTCAACAGGGTCAGATAGTCCGCGTAGCCATTGGCGAACGGAATGCCATTGGGTGCATATGGACCGGTGCGGTAATCCAGAGAGGGCATGGTCAGTTCATAAGCGGCTGCGGATTGGCCCAGTAGGGCCACCGCCAATGCTGCTCCGATCAGGCTTGCTTTTACGTTGCGCAGTTTCATCGAATCCTCCAAATGGGTTTCTTTTGTTGATGGTCTACAGACCCCTCCCGAGGTCAAATCGCCCGAGCACTGTGCCCCGCCTAGTAGGGAAAGGGCCAGAGCCGCAGTTTCTCCTTCAAGATTTGCCAGAGTCGGGCAAGGCCGTGCGGCTCCACGATGAGAAAAAAGATAATCAGCAGGCCCATGAGCAGGATTTCCACGTGCTTGGCGGTTACCGCTGCCATGCCCAATGAGTCCACCATGACGTTCTTGAGTAGAATCGGCATCAGCACAATAAACGCCGCGCCCAGGAAAGAGCCGAGAATGCTTCCAAGCCCCCCTATGATGACCATGAACAGAACCAGGAATGACTGATCGATGCCAAACGCCTCAGTGGGTTCCGCCGATCCCAGCCAAACCGCAAAGTACAGCGCACCGGCCATACCCACGTAGAATGAACTTACCGCAAAGGCCGACAGCTTGGTGGTAAGCGGACGAACGCCGATGATCTCCGCCGCAATGTCCATATCCCGGATGGCCATCCAGGAACGGCCAACGCGGTTGCGCACCAGATTCTTGGCCACCAGGGCGAACAGAGCGACGAAGCTCAAGCAGAAAAGATAGGTCACCGCCGGATGGGTATGAGCCCCTGTCACCAGTATCCCAAATACGGATGCCGGCGGTGCCGTGATTTGCCCGGTTGCATTGTAGTTATTGAACCAACCGAACTTGTTGAACACCCAAACGAGAAAAAACTGAGCTGCCAATGTGGCGACAGCCAGGTAAAACCCCTTGATGCGTAACGAGGGCAGTCCAAACAGGACGCCGACCGCGGCGGTGATCAAACCCGCCGCCAGTACCACAGGGATGAAGTCGAGATTCGGAAACGTGGTCATGATCTTGTAGGCGGCGTAGGCGCCCACGGCCATGAAACCGCCGGTGCCCAGAGAAATCTGCCCGCAGTACCCGACCAGGATGTTGAGACCCAGTGCCGCCATGGCATAGCAGAGAAACGGGAGAAGCACCGCGTTTGACCAGTAGTCATCGATCAGAAACGGCACTACCCCGTAGGCCACCACCAACACCGCGATAAGGCCCCATCGGTCCTGGGCAATGGGGAAAATGGCCTGATCAGCGGGATAGCTGGTTTTGAACTGTCCGGATTCGCGATAGAACATGTTGTCAGACCCTTTCTATGATCTTCTCGCCAAACAAGCCTTGGGGCCTGAACAAGAGAAAAGCCAGGGCCAGCATGTAGGCAAACCAGTTCTCGATGGCGCCCCCCACAAACGGGCCGACATACACTTCCGCCACCTTCTCGCCCACCCCGATGATCAATCCGCCGATGATGGCGCCCGGCACCGAGGTAAAACCACCGAGAATCAGCACCGGCAAGGCCTTGAGGGCGATGAGCGACAGCGAGAACTGAACGCCGGACTTGGAGCCCCACATGACACCTGCGACCAGGGCGACTATGCCGGCAACCGTCCATACGATGACCCAGATGCTGCGCAGGGAGATGCCCACGGACAATGCGGCCTGGTGATCATCTGCCACCGCCCGCAGCGCACGACCGACGCGGGTTTTCTGGAAAAAGATGGCCAGAACGGTAACCAACAGTCCCGCCGTGACCGCAGCGACGATTTCCAGCTTTTCCACGTACAGATTGAGATTGTCCAGGCCCCAGTCCCAGGCACCCTGGGGAATCCCCAGGTCGAGTACCTTGACGTCCGACCCCCAGACCAGGTCACCCACCCCTTCCAGAACATAGGCCAGGCCAATGGTGGCCATGAACAAAATTATCGGATCCTGATTCACCAGGTGCCTGAGCACTGCCCACTCGATGACCCAGGCGACACCGGCCATGACCCCGATGGTCAGGATCACGGCAGCCCATCCGGGCAGGCCGAATGTCTCCATCAACCCGACCAGGGTCAAGGCTGCGAACAGACACATCACGCCCTGGGCAAAATTGAACACGCCGGATGCTTTGAATATCAGTACGAAGCCCAGGGCGACCAGGGAGTACATGACGCCGGCCATCAGGCCACTGATCACGGTTTCGATCAGAAACATGAGATCCTGGCTCATACGACGTCTCCAGCCTGGGTTCGATTCGGGCGATTCCCGGCGCGTTCATTTTCCCGGTCAGTCACTGGCCACCCCGAGATAGGCGTCAATGACTTCCTGATTGTTTCGAACTTCATCCGGCGTGCCCACCGCTAGCAACCGACCGTAATCCAGCACGGTGACTCGGTCGGAAATGTCCATGACCACCGCCATATCGTGTTCAATGAGCACGATGGTGGTGCCGAACTCCTCGTTCACGTCCAGCACAAAACGGCACATGTCCTCTTTTTCTTCCAGGTTCATACCGGCCATAGGCTCGTCGAGCAGCAGCAAGGACGGTTCTGCCGCCAGTGCCCGGCCCAGTTCCACCCGCTTCTGGATGCCATAGGGCAAGCGACCGACCGGTGTCTTGCGCACTGACTCCAGGTTGAGAAAGTCGATGATCTCCTCAACTTTCCCACGGTGTTCCAATTCTTCGCGCCGGGCGCGCCCCCAGTACACGGCCTGTTCCAGCATGGTGCTGTGCATCTTCAGATTACGACCGGTCATGAGGTTGTCCAGAACGCTCATGCCTTTGAACAGGGCAATATTCTGAAAGGTACGGGCGATGCCTTGCACCGCAGCCTGGTGGACCTTCATACGGCTGCGGGTTTGCCCTTTAAAGGTGATCTGTCCCTGTTGCGGATGGTAGAACCCGTTGATCACATTGAGCATGGAACTCTTTCCGGCTCCGTTCGGGCCGATGATGGCGGCGAGTTCGTGTTCGCGTACGTCGAAGCTGATATTCGACAGGGCCTTTACCCCGCCAAAACTCAGGCTGATGTTATCGGCTTTGAGCAGGATCTCGCCGATCGGCTGACGTGCCATCGCGCCCCCTATCCGGTTTTGCGCATTTCAGTGACGCCGTAGGCCTGGGCGGTCTGTATTTCGACCTTGGCCAACAGCCTGCCGGTTCGACCGTCCTCGAATTTGACCTCCAGGTCAACATCGACCGCCGATCGACCGTCATAGAGCCCGTTCACCAGGTCCTCATAGCGGTCCGCGATGAAGTTGCGTCTCACCTTGCGGGTACGTGTGAGTTCGCCGTCATCGGCATCCAATTCCTTGGGCAGAATCAGAAATCGCCTGATCTGGGACGCCGACAGGCGGCTGTCCTCAGCCAGATCAGCGTTGACCTTCTCCACGCACTCGCGAACCATTTCCGCGACTTCCGGCCTCGCGGCCAGGTCCGTGTATCCCGTGTAGGCCATGTTCTGGCGTTCGGCCCAGTTGCCTACTGCGTCGAGGTCGATGTTCACGAACACCGCGGCAAAGTCGCGTCCGTCGCCGAAGGCCACGACCTCCTTCACCTGGGGGAAGAACTTCAGCTTGTTTTCCAGATACTTCGGGGCAAACATGGCACCGCTGGTGAGTTTGCCCACGTCTTTTGCACGATCAATAATCCGCAAATGCCCTTCATCGTCGAAATAGCCCGCGTCTCCGGTTAACACCCAGCCATCTTCGGTTTTTGTGCTTCGGGTCGATTTCTCATTCTTATAATAGCTGTGGAAAACGCCCGGACTGCGGTACAGGACCTCTCCATCATCAGAGATTTTCACTTCGACACCGGCGGCCGGGACCCCCACGGTATCCGCTCGAACCTGACCGTTGGGCTGTACGCAAATAAAAACAGTGGCCTCAGTCTGGCCGTAGAGTTGTTTGACGTTGATGCCCAGCGAGCGGTAAAAATCAAAGATGTCCGGCCCAATGGCCTCGCCGGCGGTGAATGCCAGCTTGATGCGCGAAAATCCAAGTACGTTCTTCAGGGGTGCATAGACCAGCACGTTGCCGATCCAGTATTTCATCCGCTCCATGGAGTTCACTTGCTCTCCATCGAGGATCCGGGAACCGACCTTGCGTGCCACCTCCATGAAGTAGTCGAACACTTTGCGCTTTACCGCACTTGCATCTTCCATCCTAATGATTACTTGGGTGAGGAGATTTTCATAAACCCTTGGCGGTGCGAAATAGTAGGTTGGCCCGATCTCGCGCATGTCGGTCATGACGGTTTCGGTGCTCTCGGGGCAGTTGACGCAGAATCCTGCCACGTATGACTGGGTGACCGAGAATAGATTGTCCCCCACCCAGGCCATCGGCAGATACGCCAGTACCTCCTCGTCGGCGGTCAAACCTTCCTGCTCCACACCGTTGCGACCGGTAATCACCAGATTGTCATGGGTCAGCAGAACGCCCTTCGGGTTGCCGGTGGTGCCCGAGGTGTAGAGCATGATGGCGAACTGGTCACCTTGGGTTTCTGCAACGCAGCGTTCAAAAAAATCCGAATGCGCACGATCATAGTCCTGGCCCAGGGTCTGCAGATCCGCTATGGAATGGAGTAAACCGGTATGTTCGTAGTCGCGCAGTCCGCGTATCTCGTCGTAGACGACGTTTTCAAGTTTTGGGCACCGGTCCTTGATCTCCAGCAGTTTGTCCACTTGCTCCTGGTCTTCAACCACCGCGAACCGGATGTCGGCATCGTTCAGTATGTAGATCATCTCCGCGGCGACGGAATCCTGATAAAGGGGTACCGGAATCGCACCGATGCACTGCGCCGCCACCATGCTCCAGTACAGACGGGGGCGGTTGTCACCCACCACGGCGAGTTTGTCACCCGACTCAAGCCCCAGGGCCTTGAGGCCACAAACCAGTTTGCCCACTTCGTCCGCCATTTCCGCCCAGGTCCAGGTCTGCCATATACCAAAGGCTTTCTCGCGCATGGCGGGGCTGTTGGATCGGATACGCGCGTGCTGAAGCAATAGTTTGGGCAGGGTATCCGCCGGGTCGATCTTTGATCCATGTGCCGTGGTACTCGGCTCAGACATGGCCGTGTCGCTCCTTTTCCGTGGTGGTGGCGCGATTCTGTCGCTGAGCGGGAGGGTGGCACCACCGCGCCGTTCTGTTCTAATTATCGTTTACTGAATTCATCGCCACCGGGCCGAGGCCTACTTCGACCCCGATCCCGCCAAACGCTGGTTGAGTCAACGTCAGCCGGTCAATACGCCGAATATTCTCCACATGTCAGGCAAGCCGGGCGGTTGGGACCCGGCTTGACGCGCTCGGCCCATGCCAGGGCTCCGGAATCGTGCGGCACGGCCGAAGTCTTCACAGGCCTCTGCCTCTGACGGTAACCGTATTCAAAACCAGGTCAAGGTTACCTGCAACATGGAATCGGTGGGCGGGTTCAAAATTGTGGTTCCGGTTGGCGAATCGTTCTGGTACGGGTAAAGTCCACGCTTCGAATCAACACCCACACTGGAGAGCTCCCATGCCGAAACGGTTCGGAGTCAAACAACCCCTGTTCCGGCCGTCACACGAGCGTACGCGAAGCGTACTGGCCACCCTGGCCGGCACGGTGCTGGCGCTGTCCCTTTTCCCGGCATCAGCCCAAACCGAGAAGAAGTTTCAGGACTGGATCTACCGTTGTGAGCCGGCCCAGGGCGATGTGCCAGAACGCTGTTTTATCGTTCAGACGATCAAGGACACCGAATCGGATCGGGACCTGGCGCAGATGGCCATAGGCTATGTTCCGGATCAACCGGATCCGGTGGCCATCATCTCACTGCCCCTGGGCATCTATTTGCCGCCCGGAATCGGCTTGAAAGTAGATGAAGGTGAACCGGTTCGGGTCCCTGTGGAGATCTGCGACGGGGGCGGGTGCCGAACCGGCATTACCCTGAAAGATCCACTGCGGGCTTCTATGAAGAAGGGCGTCACCGCGCTCATTCTGGTGCAGGATGGCAGTCGCCAACCCGCAGGCCTTCCCATATCTCTGAAAGGCTTCACGGCGGCGCTCAATTCCCTGCAGCCTTGATCGCAGGTCACCCCGCCGCTGGGCACTTCCGGCGCGGCGGGGTGACGATGATCTGCAGCATGTCGATCACTGAGGCGTAGCCACCTCGGGGTTAGCGCCGATCTGTCGCGTCCGTTTCGGCTCGCGCCGCCCCAACACAATGATCAGCAGGGGTGGAATGATGGCCAGAGTGAGTACCGCGGACAGCGCCAACCCGCCCACCACGACAGAGCCCAGTCCCCGATAGAGTTCGGAACCGGCCCCCGGAAACAGCACCAGTGGCAGCATGCCCACCACCGACGTCAGTGTGGACATGAAAATCGGGCGTATCCGGTTCCGGGTCGCCTCGCAGATGGCGTCTGCGCTGGACATGCCGTCCACCCTGAGGTGTTGGAGCGTCTGGTGAACCAGCAGGATGGCGTTGTTGACCACGATGCCAATCAAAATCACGAAGCCCAGCAGTGTGAGCATGTCCAGGGGCTGGAACACAAACTGGTTTAGCAGCGCCAGTCCAAGCACGGCGCCGGCAGTCGCTAACGGGACCGAAAAGATGATGATCAACGGATAAACAAAACTCTCGAACAAAACCGCCATCACCAGGTACACGATGGCCAGTGCCACCAGCAGTTGCAGTATCATGGCGTCCCAGGTCTCGGTCAGCTTGTCGGCTGTGCCGGACAGACCAACGCGCACGCCGGGTGGCAAGCCCTGCTCCTCGAGCACCTGCATGACCTGATCGCGCAAGGTATCCATGGCCGCTTCCAACGGGACTCCCGGAGCCGGGCGTATCTCGAGGGTGACCGTGCGGGTGCGTTCCCGATGGCGGATCTCGGTTGGTCCCGAGGTGATCTGCACTTCTGCCAATACATCCACCGGAACTATGGTGCCATTGGTCGTGACGACGGGCAGATGGGCGATGCCTTGGGTCTCGATAACTTTGAACTCGGGTCCCCGCAAGGTGAGGTCGATGCGCTTGCCCTCGGTGGTGATTTCCGCCACCCGAATGCCGTCGTTGTAGGCATCCACAGTAAGGGCCAGTTCACGCGCGGTGACGCCGCTGTCCGCCAGTCGCACTCGATCCGGCACCACCCGAATCTCCGGCGCGCCCAGCTCGAGCCCCGGCAATGGCCGTAACTGATTACCCTGGTCTCGTGGCATGACCTGTCCGACCAGACCGGCTGCACGCAGCGCCACTCCCAGCACGACTTCGAGATCCGGGCCCGAAACGTCAAGATTCACCGATCGCCCCCCACCAACGCCGCGTCCGAAGATGGAAGGCTGGGTCATGAAACCGAACGTGCCCGGTTCGCGAAAAACCGGTCCTTGCAGCACCGGGATCAGTTCACCGGCACGCGACGGGTCGACCGAGGATGCACCAACAAAGGCTCTTGCCCGGGTCGCCACGAAAAAGAAATTTCGAATCTTGGGCGGATCACCCGGTGCCGATTCCGGTCCGGTTTCGATCTCCCAGTTGGGCCGGACCGCGGATTCCAGAGCCTCTGCGATTTCGGTAGTGGTATCCAGATTGTAACCAGGCGGGGGGAGAATGACGCCGAACACAAGATTGCGGTTTCCCTCCGGCAGATACTCGAGCTTGGGCAGCAGCAGCCAGGTAACAGTCACCGCGGCCGCCGTGAACACCCCGATGACGCTGAGCGCGAGCAAGCGATTGCTGACCACCCGCCGGGTTACACCAACGACAAATCGGCTGAAACCATGGGCGAAACCGTCCACCAACGGTATGTGGCGCTGGGTAGCCGCCACCGGGCCGGCCAGCAAGCGGCTGGAGAGTGCTGGGATCAATGTCACCGCCACCACCAGAGACAGCATCACCGATACCGATATTGCAACCGCGATGTCCCGGAACAGCTGCCCAACTTCAAGGTCAAGCAACAGAATGGGAATGAACACCATGACGGTGGTAAGCGCCGACACCAGCACCGCGCCCCAGACCTGTCGGGCACCCTCATATGCAGCCTGAGGTGCGGGCATACCCGACTGGCGCAGTCTGAATATGTTCTCCAGCACCACAATAGCTGCGTCCACTACCATTCCGACGGCGAAGGCGAGGCCGGCCAGGGAGATCACATTGATGGAGCGCCCCATTGCGGCCATGGCGACGAATGAACCGACCACCGATACGGGGATGGCGATGGACACGATCAAAGTGGCCCCGAGGGAGCGTAAAAACAGCATCAGAATGATCGCGGCCAGCGTGCCACCGACATATATATTCTGCCGCACGAGGGTCAGGGCAGAGTCGATGTAAACAGTTTCGTCATACACCTGGCGCAGCCTGAGCCCCTGATCAGGCAACGTTTCCGCTTCCAGGTTCGCCACCGTGATGCGGATTCCCTCCATGGTCTCGATGACGTTGGCACCGGTCTCGCGAACCGCATTCACGGCCATGGCAGGTTCGCCCAGAAAACGTATTCGGGCCGACGGTTCCTTGTAGCTGTAAAACACGTCGGCAATGTCGCCAACCAGAACCCGGGCCAGACGGCCGGAGACAGGGTCCTGTGTTCGCTGCAATACCACCTCTCTGACGGCATCTACCGAGCCCAGTTCGCCTTCTGTACGAACCACGTAGCGTCGCTTGCCTTCGTCCACGCTCCCGGCAGACAGTGAGATGTTGGCCGAGCGCAATACCTGTAGCATCCGGTCGACGGTCAAGCCGTGCTGTGCCATACGGACCGGATCGATCACCACCCTCAACTCGCGCTCGCTGCCCCCATACACGTTGACCCGACCGACGCCGGAGACCCGCTCAAGACGCTCCTTGATTACGTCGTCCACGAAGTCACCGTAGGTATGCATGTCGCGATCGTTGCCGGGCAGGCGCTGGAGAATAAACCAGGCGATGGGGTTATCCTCCGAGCCGGCCGTGTCCAAGGTGGGCTCATCTGCCTCATCCGGATAGCCACTCACCCGGTCGAGTCGGTTTGCTACCAGCAAAAGGGCCCGGTCCATGTTCTGCCCAACCTGAAACTCCAACGTGATCTCGCCGCGGCTGTTCTGTGAACTGCTGATCATGCTGTCCAGTCCTTCCAGACCCTTCAGCACTTCCTCTTGGCGATTCACGATCTCACGTTCGACCTCTGCCGGCGCCGCGCCAAACCAGTTCGTGGTCACAGTGATGATCGGACTGCGCACATCAGGCGCGAGCTGTACCGGTATTGTTTCCAATGCGAGTGTGCCGAACAGCAGTACCATCAATACCGCTGCCAGAACTGCAATCGGTCGCTCGATCGAGAGTTTGATCAGGTCCATGGCTCAGCCCTGGCTGGCGCTTTCGGGCGCGGGGGGGGCGAATGGCGCTACCGCCTGCCCGGGTCGCAATCGCTCATTGCCACGAATCACCACTTGCTCGCCGGGCTTTAAACCGTCTATCACCTGAAAACGCTGCCCCACAGCCCGTCCGAGCACAACCGGCCGGGGATTGGCTACGCCGTCCTCGACCACATACACAATGGCACCGGCTGCTTTGCGTAGAACCGCGTCCTTATGGACGGATACCACATCGCTCTCGCTTCCCGCTGGGATATCCAGGGTGACAGACTGATTTGAGGCCAGCCTGATTTCGCTTGTGGTCAAGTCGGAAGTAAAACGCACGGGACGTGTCCGCGAAGCTGGGTTTTCATCCGGGATCACCGCGCGCACACTGGCCTGGTGGTCCGGAAGACCCTCCACCCGTAGCCCTACGGAAACGCCGGGTCGGAGCGACTCGACCAGCGTGGCGGGGACGCCCGCCTCTATCTCAAGGCTGCGATCGTTAACCAACGTCACCACCGGGTCCCCGATGCGGAGCCAGGCGCCTGCGCTGGTTTGCCGCAAGGTAACAACGCCTGGAAACGGCGCCTTGACAACGCTATCCCGCAGTTCGATCTCCGACAGTTCCAGCCGCTCTTGCCCGCTGGCGATGCGGGCATCCGCTTCCAAAAGACTGCTGCGGGCGACCGCCAACTCTTGAACCCGGGTATCGTACAAGGACTCCGCGAATGCCGCGCTGCCCCGCAACTGTTCCAGCCTCCTCAACTCCTGTCCGGCCAGCCGTTCCCTCGCCTCGGCGGTTGCCCTGAGCGCCTGCTGTTCTTCGATTTCACGCTGCCGCTGGTTGCGCACGGTCTTGAGCCGGCTTTGGTCTAGAACGGCAAGCACATCGCCGAAATCCACCTCATCGCCGACGCGAACGCGCAGCTCGGCCACCGGTCCCGCAGTGCGCGCCGCCACCACCCCGCTCTGGGTGGCGACCAGCCGACCCAGGACCGGCACGGTTTGAGACATGGGCTCCTGACGCACGACATCGACGCCAACCGGGGTTGAATCGGGTTGGGCCATGGCCAGGCCGGCGGCGATCGTGGCCACTCCAAGGCCGATCCCTCGGTAAATTCGCTTGCGCAACGACGATGCTCCGTACTGGGTTCGATAAGAGGCGCAACTATAGCATCGGCCCACCCGCGCCGAGTATGGATCAAACAGTGCTGAACAGGTTCCCTCGGAAACGCGGATTCCGCAAATAGGCATACGGATTGCTTCGGTCCGCAAGCAAAGAGCCCCGAATCAGCATGCCAAGCGCGGCCTTTCGCCCGACCGAGCATGTGCCGTTCAGTCTGCCGGCCTCGGGGGCGAAAAAAATAAACGCACGACGGCGGAACGCAATATGACAGATTCTCTGTTCAAGTCTCGGCTCTACTCCAGCACAGCCGCTACGCTCCTTGCGCTGACGGGTCTTGCTCCAGCCGAACCGGTTATGGCTGCAAAATGCCTTTTTGTCTCCTCCTATCATCAGGGTTATGCCTGGTCAGACGGGGTCGAACAGGGCCTGCGCGAAGTGCTGGTGGGACACTGTGACCTGCGCCAGTTCGATATGGACAGCAAACGGCGAAAATCGGAACAGGAAAAACAACAGGCGGCCGAGGCGGCTCGGAATCTGATCGAAACCTGGCAACCTGATGTGGTGATTGCCGCCGACGACAATGCCGCCAAGTATCTGATAGAGCCCTTTTTCAAGGACCACGAAACGCCGTTTGTATTCTGTGGTGTCAACTGGAGCGCTGAAGAGTACGGCTTTCCGTTCAGCAACGTTACCGGCATTGTCGAGGTCGCCCCGATCGAACCACTTCTGAATCGGGCCTATGAAATAGTCAGCCCGGCAAAGCGAGCGATTTACCTGGGTGCCGACACTCTGACGGAACGTAAGAATCTGGAACGGTTTCAGCGTGCCACCGCACGGCTGGGCATTGACTTGGAAAGCCGACTGGTGGAAGACACAGAGGGCTGGCTCAAGGCTTACCGCGATGGTCAGACCACCGATTTCCTGATTCTGGGCAGCAATTCTGGCATCAATGACTGGGACCCCGCGCTGATTGCTGATGCGCTGCCGACGGCTTCCCACCGGCTAACCGTTACCACTCACGGTTGGATGATGCCGTACTCGATGTTTGGCCTCACCAAAGTTCCACAGGAACATGGCGCCTGGGCGGCGGAAACTGCGCTTGAAATACTCCGCGGCACACCCCCCGACGAGATCCCAATCATCACCAATCGGAAGTGGGATGTTTGGGCCAACCGTGAACTTTTGTCTGCCGCAGGTATCGAGTTGCCTCGCCACCTCAGCCACAAGGCGAAGCGGGTTCAGTGAAGGTGACGAGTTCCAGAACACTCCGGATCCTGTCCGGCGCCGAAAAGATCGGATTGCTCCTTCTGAGCTGCGGATTCGCTATGGCCGCGGCCTATGGCGTGCTCAGAAGCAACCTGGAGTCGGCGCGGGTTGAATTTCAGGATCAGGCTCACGCCTATCACGAGCGGGTCAGCCAAAGTGTCGCCGCGGCGGAAGCCATGCTGAGTACGCTCTCTGGCCTGTATCAGGCCAGCGGCGAGCTCAATCTTGCGGAAATGACCTTTATGTCCGAAGGCTTGCGCGCGGAGTATCCCTATGTGGAAGCCATTGCTTACCTGAGTTGGGTCAGGCCCGATGAATTTGATGCTTTCCAAGCGCTGATGCGCACCCAGATTGCGCCCCAGTTCCGGGTCCGCAAACCCTTCGATGCAAACGGATCCGGATCTGTGCCCTCCCCTCAGGCGGCAGTGCTGCCCCTGACCTTTGTCGAACCATTGAGCCCTAGGACGGCCCGTTATCTGGGGATTGACCTGATGGGGTCGCCCAGCGCGGTTCCAACCGTCCAGCGCGCGGCCCAATTAGGCACCATCCAGTCGCTGTCCGCGGATCCAGTATCATCGGTAGAGGGTGGCCAGTTGTTGCTGAAGGCCACCTATTTCGGTCATTTCGCGCCTGCTGATGGCGGTGAACGGATGGAACAGGTCAGCGGTTTGTTCGCCCTGGTTATCAACATGCCGGATCTG
>Ga0316187_10001107_pt1 | contig 22813 bp, 19 predicted proteins | sample CroRivburrow1_MG_FD_204927 | JGI IMG/M metagenome (GOLD analysis project Ga0316187, IMG submission 204927) | Coastal sediment microbial communities from Maine, United States - Cross River worm burrow 1 | ecosystem: Environmental > Aquatic > Marine > Coastal > Sediment | place: USA: Maine...
CTCGTGTCCGACTCCTTGGGGGCGCCACGTATCACATGGTGACTTCGCGCGATTCAAACCGACAAAGTGATCCGCGGCACCATTCCAATGACGGCGTGAAAAATTTGGAATACTGTAACCCAAGGCCGGTCGATGGTCCCTAAACCCTGTTTCTGAGCATCAGCTCCCTGCGATGGGGTTCGAGGTAGAGCTGGCCCTCGAGGTAGGAAATCTCGTGCTTTGCCACGTGGTGGCGGAGCAGAGTGATCGGCACGACCAGCGGCACCAGACCCTTGCGATAGTCCTCGATCAGCTGCACGAGCTCCTGCTTTTCGACTAGCGATCGCGCTTGTGCCCGCCGTCGAAACGCACTTTCTGATCCAGCAGGCAGGACGAGATGCCGATCCGGATCGGCTCGGATTCGTCGTGCCACTGTTGCCACCCGGGTTGAGGAGGTTATATTCGGGTGCCCTCTTCGGGCCGTCCCATCTCCCGCCCGGTCTGCGTTGGTGGACCACGACCCATGCAATCCCTGACGGTGGGTTCGACATTACCTACTGATCCACCTCGTCACTCTCAGTCTGTGGATCGGGCTGTAACGTTCGATTGAGGCCATCAGAATCGTACCCCTTGTCCGGGAGCCCGGCCAGGATTCGCTCATAGACTTCGTCATCCATCGACCGGGTCCGGCTCAGGATCCAGAGGTACTTTCTTTTCGGTTCGCCGACGACCGCCCACTGGTAGTCCGGATCGAGATCGATGATCCAGTATTTCCCCCAAAACGGTCCGAAAAACGATACCTTGAGCTTGGCGTTGCTATCCGTATCAACAACCTTTGCCCGACCGGTGCTCTGCTTGAGTTTGCCGTCGAGCGAGCCCTTGCGGCAGCTGTTGACGACCTTGAGGAGTCCGTCGTCCCGGAGACTGTAGTGGGCGGAGACGGCGGTGCAATCGCGCTGGAACCAGGCGGGATAGCTCGCGATCTCGTACCACGTCCCAAGGTATCGTTCGAGTTCGACGGAATCTACTGTCGTCAACTCGGGCTCCTTGGCAGTTGCTACACCGGCGGACGCCACCAACGCCATCAGCACAACCCCCAACCTCAGCGTCGTCATCATCTCAACCACCCCCGTCGAATTCTCGCGACCCGGACATGATCCATTTCATTGTCTGAAGATAGCGTGTCGATGAAGAACTCACAAAAAGGCGGCCCGCCTGAGGGCGGGCCGCTGGAGGGTGTCGGCTGACCAGGGTCAGCCGCGGGGGATGATGACGGTGTCGATGACGTGGATGACACCGTTCGAGGTTTCGATGTCGGTAGCGGTGACATTGGCGTTGTTGATCCGTACTCCACCGTCGGCAAGAACGAACTCCACATCGGAACCCTGTGCTGTCGTGGCGGAATCCAGGTTGACGACGTCAGCGGCCAGGACTTTGCCCGGAACGACGTGGTAGAGCAGGATCGCGCGGAGCTGGTCGGGGTCGGCGATCAGCGCTTCGACCGTGCCCTCGGGGAGCTTGGCGAAGGCTTCGTCGGTGGGAGCGAAGACGGTGAACGGACCTTCCGACTGCAGAGTTTCCACCAGACCGGCGGCCTGGACTGCGGCGACCAGGGTGTTGAAGCTGCCAGCCGACGAGGCGGTGGCGACGATGTCTCCGGTGTTGGCTGCCTCTGCGGCGGATGATCCGCTGCAACTGCTACCTGCGAACGCCGGCACCGCTCCGAGGGCGAGTACCAAACCAAGAACAACAAAACGCTTCATGATGACCTCCAGGGTCTTGTTTTCGCTGCCGGAATCCGGCTTCTGAGGGGATAATATCTAGAAATAACTTAATATTCCAAGATGATCCGGATAATTTATTAGATTTTAAATAGATTCTTGAGAAATCGAGGATGTCTCGAAGGTGCGATGAAGGGCCTCGTGCCGGTAGGCGAAGATGCGTTTCACGTCTCGGGCGACGACGAGCCGTTGCGCGAGAGCGCCCCCGAAGGGTGCGTACTCGACCCGGTCGATGATCGAGGTGCCGTTGCCTCGATCGATGAAGAGATGCTCGTGGCGCCACAGCCGGTATGGCCCGCGGATCTGACGATCCACGAAGCGATGGGGCGGTTCCCATGCCTCGATCTCCGTCCGCCACCGCAACGGGATGCCGCGCCAGTGGATACGGTAGTCGATGAGGGTGCCCGCGTTCATCGTGATTGGCCTTTTGGTGAGGACCTCGAAGCGGAGCCATGGAGGGGTCAGTTTTTCGAGGTTTTTGGCCTCGGCGAAGAAACCGAAGAGCTCGCCGAGGGGAACCGGCAGAAAGAGTGCGTCGTCAAAGAGAAATGTCTTCATCGGGAAGACCCACCCTCTGCACGAGACGCTATCGCACGCACGAGTCCGGAGAAGATGATCTTGTGAACCGGATAGAGCAGGTTCCAATAGAGATGGCCCGCGAGCCCGACCGGTTCGAAGAGGGCCGTCTGCACGAGCTGGGTGCCACCGTTCTCCGGCACCGCCTCCCATTGCAGCCAGGCGCGCCCGGGGACTTTCATCTCGGCCCGTAGCCGTAGCAGGTTCGGCGGCTCGACCCGCTCAACCCTCCAAAAATCCACGGCATCGCCGGGTTCGAGCTCGGTGGGGTGGCGGCGGCCGCGTCGCAGGCCCGGACCCCCAACAAACCGGTCGAGCAGACCGCGGAACGACCACGCCCACGACCAGAAGAGCCAGCCGCGTTCGCCGCCGAGAGAGCTGAAGGTGGCAAAGGTGGCTTCCGGGTCTGCCGATGTCCTGCAGCTTCGCGTCTCTCGAATCATGCCCTCGCTCTGGCTGAGCTCGAATGCGGGGGCCGAACCGAGGGCGCTGCTCCAGCGGGTTGCGACAGCGTTTTCGGTGGTCTGACGGAGGGCCCGCGAGACCGCTTCGCGGTAGGCTAGAGGCTCGACCTCGGGGAAGTCGGCTCGAGCGCGCGAGGTGTTGGCCACCACCGGGTGGACCACGCCCTCGACGAGAGGCACTGCGAGGCGGTTTGGAATCGGTGTGACCAGACCGACCCACAGCGCGGCGAGACGCGGGGCCAGAACCGGCACCGGCACGATGAGGCGGCGCAGGCCACGGACGTGGGCGAACTCCTGCATCATGCCTTTGAAGGTGAGGGGTGAGGCGCCGACGTTGTAGACGCCGGCGGGTTCCCGCTCGAGGGCGAGCGTCAGATAGCCGAGGATGTCGCGGACAGCGATCGGTTGCACCTCGTTGAGGATCCACCGCGGTGCGATCATCGCCGGCAGCCGTTCGGTCAAATAACGGACCATCTCGAATGATGCGGACCCTGAACCGATGACGGGCCCGGCGCGGAACTCGGTCGTGGGAAGACCCGCGCGAAGGATCTCTCCGACTTCGGCTCGGCTCGCAAGGTGCTTCGATACCTTTTTGGCGTCCGGCAGGAGCCCTCCGAGATAGACCACGTGCCGGAGGCCCTGGCCCGCCGCGACGAAGTTTCTCGCTGCTCGCCGGTCGCGTTCTGCGAAGTCGCCGCCGGCGCCCATGAGGTGGATCAGATAATAGGCCGCTTCGATTCCGTAGAGAGCGCCGCCGAGCGACTCGAGGTCCTCGACGTCTCCGCGGGCAACTTCCACCGAAGAGGCCCACGGCCGGCCGGCTATACGTGCCGGGTCACGCACCATGACCCTGACTTCGTGGCCCTGTTCGAGCAATCGGGGGACGAGCCGGCCGCCGATGTAGCCGGTAGCGCCGGTGACGAGAACCTTCATGTGATACTCCCGCTGTAACGATCGAGGTATGCCCGAACCGGAAACTTGCGGGCGGTGTTGGCGGATGACATGTAGCGGACGGTTCCGAAGACCGCTCGCTCGGGCCCCCACGGGCGGTCATGGCGCCCGAGGACCCAGAGGATCCCGGTGTAGGAGTTGGGGTCGCGACCATCGATGGCGTACCGGTTGTTGAGCTCGATCATCACCTCGAGAGCCTCCCGTGGCTCGGAAGTCCATTCGAGGATCTTCTTTCCCCACAGCATGCGCAAGTAGTTGTGGATGGTGCCCTCGCGCAAAAGCTGGGTTTGCGCGGCGTTCCACAAAGGATCATGGGTTGCGGCGTTGGTGAACTCATCGAGCGAGTAAAGATACTCGCGTCGGTCGCGAGCATGTTTGGACAGTGTCGAGGCGGCCCAGTCAGGCAGCGACTCCCAGCGGCCATGATCGCGGCGACGATGGCAGACATTGAAGCCGAGTTCGCGCCAGGTGAGCAACTGATCGAGAAAGGCTTCGGCGTCTTTTCCCACGCCCCACCAACCGTTGCGCCGGCCATTTGCCGGTGCCACCACGTCCTCGGGCGACCAGCGTTCCCGCCGCATGGTTTCGAGAAACACTTCGTGGGCCGAGATGTGGCCGAAATGGAGGTAAGGAGAGAGTCCGCTGGTCACCACCGCCTCGGGCCGGTTCCGTTCATCGTGGTAGCGGCCGAGACGGTGGTCGAGAAAACTGTGCAAAGCGCCGGAAGCGGCCAACGAACCCCCACGGAAAGGAGCGGCGGCAACCGAGTGATCGATGGGCAGTTCCGACAGAGAGTCACCGCCACCGGCCAACAGGACTTCGGCAGCGGCCGGCCATTTTCGGGTTATCGCGGCTGGAAGTGCGGAAGGCGATGGAAGGTCCTCGGCGAGCGGGTCCTCGAGCGGAATCTCGGCAATATGTTCGAGGAGGTTCTTTTGTACGAATCTGCGGAATGAATATGCGGTGGCGAATTCGCGGTTTGCGGCCGCCATCGGTAGCAGCCCGTTGCTGTCGACGGCCTCGAGGAGAACCGGGATCCTGTTGGCAGCGGTCGCCACCATGCTTGGCAGAAAGAAAGTCGGGTAGTCGTCGGTCACCACAACCGCCGCTTCTGCGGCCAGGGCCTCGAGCATCCCGCTTCCCGCCCCGCGGTCGGGCTCCACGTATGGGAAATAGGTGACGTTCTGTCCTTCGAGAGCCCCCGCGTTGTCGGCCATCCCGTCGATGACAAATCGGTGGAGGCGGTCGCTCGCCCAGGGGTAATCACTGCGAAGCGCCTCGAAGATGACCAATGGGATGCCGAGCTGGCGCGACCAGTCCGCTGCCCGCTGCAGACCGAAATTGAACCGAAGCCGCCGTGAGGCAATCATCCAGTAGACCACCCGTGCGCCATCCAGCCGAACCGATCGCGTGTTGGCGGACCGGATCCGAAGGGCTGGGACTTGGGATTGGATGCTCGATGTCATTATTTCAACTCCTGATTTTGCCGGTCTTCTCCACCTGGTCAAGCATGCAAGAGGGTGAAGAATTTCATTTTTCTAGACATTCTCCTATTTTTTCTAGAAATTATTTCGATAGAATTTCGATTGCTCTGTTTGTCAGAGACGGGAAACACGGCTGATTCAGGCCGAACCAAGTTGTTCCAGTCATGGCAGATCGGAGGTCGCTCATGAAAAGCCCGTTCAGGTTGGCCGAAAACGAGACCAAAACGGGTCTCGTGATTGTGTTCCCACCGGAGTTCAAAGGTCTCTTCAGCCCTGAGATTCATCGATTGGTAGGAGAAGTGCAGGAGCAGTTGGACGGAGTCTATGTGACCTTCGCCCTGTCATCTGGAAACTCCCCAGACCTCCGCGCCTCCATCGCCGCGGCTCGTTTTGTGGGTTGTGAATCGGCGGTTGTCGTCGTGGCGGGGTCCGGTGATACAGCTCCGTTTCTCGATCACGGTTCGAACGGCGACTGGTCGCTCACCGCCTCGACCGTTCTGCCCGAACTCGAGGCGCCAGCCCTTGTTGAAGCCTACCGAGAGGCCGTTTCCGAAGCCGGGAGGGCTGCGTGAGATTCCTGGGCGCGGTTGATCGGACCGAGACGTCTCGCCGTTTGATAATCTGCCGTCGAGTCCATATGGGGGAGTGAAAGTAATGGAGAGCGAAGTCGTCGAAAGTAAACAGCAGCTCTGGCCGATGGGTGCGGTAACCCGACGCACCGGAATTGGTGAACACACCCTCCGGGCCTGGGAACGCCGCTTCGGTTTTCCGAAACCCGTCAGGCTTGCTTCCGGACACCGGAGATTTTCCGGTGACCAGGTCCAGCATCTACTCCTGATCGCGAAAGCGCTCGACTCCGGTTATCGCGCCGGCGACATCGTTCCTTTGCCGTTGTCGGAGCTCGAGCTGCTGCTTCAGAGTTCGGGCGTATTCGATCGGACCAGTTCCACTGGCAATGCGGAAAACGTCATGCATTTGGCCTTTGATGCCTGCAAGCGGTTCGACAGGGAGTCTCTTGCAGCCCTGCTCCACGGCGAAGCCGCGGTGCTGGGCCTGCCTCGGTTCCTCCGTGAACGTGTCGCTCCCCTTCTCGGTGAGGTCGGGGACGCGTGGGGTCGGGGGGAGATCGAAATTCGCCATGAACACTTTTTCTCCGAGGTCCTCGAGGACGAGTTGAGGAGGCTTCGTGCACCGCTCGAACCGGCGACCAAAGGCCGTCCGGTAGTGGTCGCGAGCCTACCAAACGAGCTTCACGGCCTCGGCCTCCAAATTGCCGCTCTGGCCATCGTCACCGCAGGACGGAGTGTGCGGGTCCTCGGTCCACACCTTCCAGTTGAGGAGATCGTCCAGGCCGCGAAGTCGCTGAACGCCTCGGCCGTCGGTCTCTCGGTGAGCATATCCGCCGAGCCGGAGGAAACGGCACGTGAGATCACGGCCATTCGGGGACTACTTCCCGAAGCAATGTCCCTGTGGATCGGTGGCGCCGGTTCGACGAACCTCGAGGATCTTCCCGTCAGGGTCGAAAAGACGGCTTCGCTTGACGATCTCGACCGCCTGCTGACGCATCTCCCCGAGTAATGAGCTACAACCTTGCCACATCCATAGCCAATCGCAATCGATCTCGAATCCAAGGCGAAAAGTTTTCGACGGCCCCTGCTGGGAGGATTTTCATGGACCGAAACGCTCTCGTTTTTGTCGTCGCCACTCTTGCAGCCATCGCGCTCCTGCTCTCCAGCGGCTACGGTTTCGCTGGCGGCCTGGTGGTTTTGGCGGTCGCGTTTACCGGCCTCTGGCTCGTGAGCCTACCGCTCGAGAATGCCGGTATTGTCGATATATTCTGGGGACCCGGTTTCATCCTCGTTGGTGCCTACTACGCGATGACCGTCTCTGGGGCGCCCACTCTCAGGGGGCTCCTGGTTCTCGGACTGGTCACTGTCTGGGGGCTGCGTCTCGCCCTCCACATCGGTATTCGCAACGTCGGAGCCGGTGAGGACTTCCGCTATCGGAAATGGCGCGAAGAGGCGGGCGCTGACTTTTGGTGGGTGTCCCTGTTGAAGGTCTTTCTGCTGCAGGCGGTGGTGTTGTGGATCGTGTCTTCACCGATGTTGCTTGCTCAACTCGGCGGTGGCGAAAGCATGATCGCCCTCGACGTGCTGGGTCTTGCACTGTGGGGTTTCGGCTTCGTGTTCGAGACGGTTGCGGACTGGCAGCTGCTGCGATTCAAAAAGAAATCGGCCACCGCGGGTCGAGTGATGCGTTCGGGCCTGTGGTCGGTGTCCCGCCACCCTAACTACTTCGGTGAGGCCGTTCTGTGGTGGGGCATCGGGTTGTTCGCCCTGCCCACCGGTGGCTGGCTCTCCTTCATCGGTCCCCTGATGATCACCTTCCTGTTGCTCAAGGTCTCTGGTGTCGTGATGCTCGATGCCGCCCTGGTGGAGAGGCGGCCGGAATATGCCGACTACATCTCGACGGTCCCGGCATTCGTGCCACGCTTCCGTTTTCGTCGCAGTAACGAGCGGCAAGGCACCGATAGCAGCTGACGAGTGGCGACACGCTGACCCCCTCACGCATCTCCATCTGATGGCTCTCACCGTCTGGTGAGGGCCTTTTTTCGTCCTGCAATGTGGTCTTTTGGATGATGTTAAGAATATTTCTATATCTTTTCTAGAAAAATCCTTGACAAAAGATTTAATGAGACCTATATTCAAGATCAAGGAGGCCGAGATGGCAAACGTTGACGAGATCACCGCATGGGACTTCAGCACGGGAGAACTTCCCTACTATGACCAGCTCTACAAATCTGCTTTACGGATGACCCGCTCTGTCGCCGAGACTGAGGATCTGCTCCAGGAGACCTACCTCAAGGCCTTTCGTTATTACTCAGGGTTCAAGGAAGGCACAAATCTCAAGGCGTGGCTCTTCCGAATCATGAAGAACAATTTCATCAACGACTATCGCAAGCGGAAGGTCCAGCCGCAGCACGTGGAGCTCGACGAGCGTCGTGACAGCGGAGAAGAGCACTGGGAGGTCGACTCGCGCGTGGCTGAGGGCGGGTCCGAGGCCGATGCTCTGGCGAAGGAGATGGACGAGGACGTGGCCCGTGCTCTCAACGACATGCCCCACGACTACAAGATGGCCCTGCTGCTGGTGGACATCCAGGGCCACAGCTATCAAGAGGTGGCGGACATCCTCGCAGTACCAGTCGGGACCGTGATGTCACGGCTGTACCGAGGCCGCAGCAAGATCGAAAAGGCACTCCTCTCATTCGGTAAGCGATACAACTATCTTTCGCGCCCGCCGCGAAAGTTGCGCGACATGACCATTGATGTTGAGAATATTTTCGCAGGCAAGACTGTGTGACGTGTGGTAACGTTTCACGGGTTCCAATAAGTTCAATGTGAATTCGCCTGATAAGGAATACTGAATCGTGGTTCGACACATCGTATTGAAGATCGTTATTTTGACCGTCGCGATGGCGACCTCTGGTGTGGTGGTTGCCGGTGACGAACCGGCGTTCGTCCTCGAAATCGAGGCCGGTCCGACCTGGCAGAGCAGCAATGACGTGCAGGTTCCCAACACGTTGGAGGGGACCCGTTTCTCACTCAAGGACCTGGCCGGACAGGGCCCGTGGTTCGCCGGCCGAATCTACTTCACCTGGAATATCTCGCCGCGCAACGGCGTCAGGTTGCTGCTGGCACCGCTCTCCTACACCGAGACGGGGATCTTTGACGAGCCGGTGGATTTCGCAGGCGCGAGCTATCTTCCGGAGATACCCACCGAGGCGACCTACAAGTTCAATTCATGGCGCCTGACCTATCGCTACAAACTCAAGGACGGCGATCGCTGGAAGCTGTGGATCGGCGGCTCGCTGAAAGTCCGTGATGCCAAGATCGAGCTCAGACAGGGTGAGACCACGAGCAAGGACACCGACCTCGGTATCGTTCCTCTGCTGTATTTCGCCGCAGACTATCGGGTGGCTCAACGCTGGCATGTCGTGTTCGACTTCGATGGGCTTGCGGGCGGTCCCGGACGTGCCATCGATCTGTCGCTGAAGCTTCGATATGACGTTAACGATCACTGGGCGGTGACCGCCGGTTACCGGATGCTCGAGGGCGGTGTGGACATCGACGAGGTCTACAACTTCGCGTGGTTCAACTCGGCCGTGGTATCTGGAGTTTATCGGTTTTAATCTGTTCGTACGCAACCCATGAGCGAAGGTGATCGCTGATCGGAAAGAGGGGATGGCGCGAAGGCCATCCCCTTAATTTTTCGGGCTCAGTCAGCCTTTACGGCGAGTACCAGATCGGCGCAGTGTAGGCTCGCTCCTGGTGAATGGTCTCGGCGCCTTCGGGTATCTCGATGCCGTATCGGAACGCGTCATAGACAACCCAACGCGGAGTCGGGATTTCGAGCACTCGAGCATAGTAAAAGGCGCTCTGCTTCGGGTCGAAATCGGGGTCGGTCCACACCGAGCCGAGCTCCGAGGCACCGATGGTGTTTGTCCAGTTGGCCGCTGCGATATCCACTGTGTTGCCGACCGGCGGCAGCACGCCGTTGGCGTCCGGCTCGCGCCCGACGGACCAGGCGACGTCGTAGACCTTCTCGTGCGTCTCACCCTTGGCGTCCAGCCAACCCTTGACGATTTGGATTCGGTCGAGATTGGCGCCGATCACATCACGCAGTGCGTAGACCATGAAGGTGGGCGCGCCATGGGCATCTTTGGCGCGAATATCGCCGCCCATCGGCACGCCCTTTTCATATCCCCGGAAAGCGGGCTGACGGCTGTTCAGGTCATCCGCCGTGTAGTCCCAGCCGCCGAAGAAGCGCACCACGATGCGCGGGCCGGTGGTGCCGTAGACTTCCTTACGCTCCATCGCGTCCCAGATTGATGCACGGGTGTTTTCCTCTGCCCAGACGGCGGTATAGCCCGAGGCGACGAGCTCATAGCCCTCAAAGACGCCATTCTTCGTCTTGGTGAAGGGATGTAGCATGCGGGTCGGCGACGGTTCGGCATTGGTCGCTTTACCGAAGAAGTTCTCCTCCTCGACGGCGGTCAGAGCCGTGTGGCTGTCGGTGGAGCCGATGAGGCCAAATTTGTAAGGGTTGGTGCCGAACCGCTTCTCGAGCAGCAATCCATTTTTGAGCGCTTCACGAGCGTACTCGTACTGCAGCATGTCCTTTGTTTTCGCCTCGGAGAGATCGAGGTTGCCGGCGTCCCAGGTCTCGTAGTCGGCAAAGGCGTCGTCGGGCGACAGGTACGGGTGGGCCTCGCCGTCGCCCTTGATCTGGGTGATCTCGTACATCGGCTCCCAGCGGGCCCGAGACTCGACATAGAGCTTGTCGAGTTTGCGGCCGGTGTACTGGGCATCGACCGGGAACATGATGCCGTTCGACAGATTGCCGTTGTGGGCGAGCGCAAGGGCGGAGCCACCGGTCGTGGCCTCGTAGTTCTCGAGGTATTTGTAGAGTTCGAGCGGATCGGTCGAGCCCACCGGCGCTTGGGTAGTGTAGGGCACGACCTGGCCGGCTTTCTCGGCGCCTTCGCGGAAGATCACGTTACGGTGCAGATTGTTGCCGGCGACGAGCGAGGTCCACTCGAAGCCAACGAGTGCCGTGAAGTGGCCGGGGTCGTTGAAACGTTCGGCCGCATCGACCACCTTCTCCCAGATCGATTCGTATGTTCTCCCGCCCGGCGAGTACTCGGCGATCATCTCTGGATTAATCTCGCCTTGGGAGAACGTTGTGATCAAATCAAGCGCTGCCGCAGCCGAGGCTTCGCCACCGGCCATCAGACCTTCGTACCAGGGTTTGGCCTGGTCGAACTTGAGGATGTCGGGGTCACCCTTTGCAAGATCGGTGAAGAAGCCCATGGCATCGGAATGGTCGGCGATCACCAGCCAGTCGAGGGGGCGGCCGAGTTTAGCCGGCTGGCCGCTGGAGGCCATCACCTGCTCGCCGCGGGCAAAGCGGTAGGCCTCGTCGAGGCCGAGGCGACAGCCGAAGAGACCGGCATCCACCGAAAGGCCGGTGTGGAGATGGGTGTCGCCCCAGAACACCTGGTCGGGGAAGCTCCGTTCGGCGTAGGGCGAGTAGGCCTTGCCGGGATAGAGGTCCGACAATGATTCCTTTGACGGAGTGATCTGCGCAAACCCGGTGGCCGCCGAGGCAACGATCAGAACCGCACACGGAAGAACGATGAAGAGAATCGAACGGAAGGGGCGCCTCGTGACCATTTGCGAGGGAAACATCAAATATCTCCTTTTGACGGTCCAAGTCTTGTTTTACGAGAAGTACGGGTGCGTATTGTAGAACATCCGGGGCACCCATTTCCCATGCCTGATTCGGTCGCTGGCAGCGCGGGTGAAGTTGGGCTAGCATGATCCGGTGATACAGGAAGGACCCAAACGCCAGTCATCGCCGAGATTGATTCTCCTTTCCGGAGGTGGGTAGCGTTGCTTTGGGTGCACTCGGGTCCTGGAGACCTCTCGTTCCTTACGTGGTCGGCCGATCGTGGCGGCTGCGACGCTGAGGGAGACGTCCGCCTCGCCTACGAGGAGATCGGGCAGCGGCTCGACGCGGCCAATCTGGTCATCCTCAGCGAGCGGGTCTTTGGTGACGTCTCGACCGCCGCATCAGTCGCTGAAATTCGAGCTGCCGTATTCGGAGACGACACCGACAACGCTGCGATCCCTCCGACCCATATCGAGGGCGCGCCGTGCGCCGGAGAAGGAGTGGCCGGCATCCAGGTGATCGCGGCCCACCCATCAACCACCGACTCTGTGGAAACGATCGACTGGAGAGGTGTGCCCTGTGGCCGCCGCGTCGTCGGTGACGACGCCAGTTATCTGGCCCTTTCTGATGTGGCGCGATTGGTGCCGGCCACGATGCGGTCCCGGCCTGCGGACGAGGCCCGGGAGGCCCTGCTGCTCGCCGAGGAGATGCTGCGGGCGCAGGACTGGTCATTTGCCGATGTCCGCCGGACATGGTTTTACCTCGACGACATCCTCAGCTGGTATGATGATTTCAACCAGGCTCGGAACGATGTCTTCGAGACTTTCGGTCTCTTCAACGGCTCGCCAAAGACCATGATCCCGGCCAGCACCGGCATCCGTGGACGCAACGCGCGTGGGCACCGTTGCACGTTCGATTTGCTTGCGACCCGCCCGGCGAATGGCGGGGGGCTCTCCGTCGAGAGGCTTCGCAACCCTCTCCAGAACGAGGCCCCGGAGTACGGGTCTTCTTTTTCGCGTGGGCTCAGCGTCGCCACCGACCGCTGTCGCTACTTCCTGGTCTCGGGGACGGCCTCCATCGACGAGCAGGGCAACACGGTCCATGCCGGCGACTTCGACCGCCAGGCGAAACGGACCATCGAAAACATCGAATCCCTGCTGGCCTCCGGCGGCGCGGTCTTTAACGATATCTGCCAGGCCTCGGCCTTCATCAAGTATCCCGAGGATGTCGAGCGATTGCGTCGGATTTTCAAGCTGCACGGTCTCGAGGACCTGCCGCTGGTGTGCACCATCGAGGATATCTGCCGTGAGGATCTGCTGGTCGAACTGGACGCGACCGCGGTCATCGCGCGGCCATCCGGATGATGTTTGCCGCGGGTCCCACCACATATTTCCGACGCGGCTTGTCGCTGGCGTTCGCGCTTCTCCTCGTTGGTTCGGCAATTTCTCAGGATCTCGTTTTCGTGCAGCGACCGGCGGCCGCTGCGGACGCCGCCGCCACCGAAGCCACCGTTCTCTGCCCCGACCGAAGCCAGATCGTCCGTCTCTCACCGGATGGGTCCGAACGACCGCTGACCGATGGCTTCCTCGCCGCCTGCGACCCCGCAGTCTCCTTCGATGGCCGACAGATCCTCTTTGCCGGCCGAAGGTCGAGCAAAGAAAGGCTCCAGATCTGGCGGATGGACGACGATGGCGGCGCCGCTATCCGTATCACCGACGATCCCGGTGACGCCTCCGCTCCGCTGTGGGTGGGGTCGCTCTTTCACCTCAACGATGATGCACCGACCGAACGCATCGCCTACCTCGCCACCGGTCACGGTTGGGCCGACCCGCGGACCGGTAGCCCGGTCGCAGCCCTCTATACCTCCGATCTCGACGGCAGAAACCCCTGGCGCATCTCGTATCACCCGAACTCCGTGCTCGCGCCGGACGTCCTCGCCAATGGCCGCCTGCTGTTTGCCGCATGGCGGGGAACGCCGGGAGAGCACGGTGGCTCGCGCCGCTCTCTGATGGCGGTCAACAACGACGGCACCGACCTCATGGCCTTCCACGACAACCACGGCGGTCCGCCATACCCGCACTCGGTGCGGGTGGGCCGGGACGGAAGGGTTTATTTCGTCGAGGCCGACGGGGAATCCCCGCTCGGCGGAGGTGATCTCGCCTACGTCACTCTCCGCCGCCCGCTCCACGGCCGGACGTTGTTTGCGGCGGCTGACGATGGCGCCTACCTCGATCCGTTGCCGCTTGCCGATGGTGGTGTACTGGCCTCGTATCTTTCGGTGGACGGGGATGCATCGTACGGTCTCTACCGGGTCAATCCGGCGACTGGTGAGCGCTTCGAGGTGGTACACGCGAAGAACGGATTCGACATCCTCGACGCCCAGGAGCTCGCGCCCCACCCGAGGGTTCAGGGGCGGTCCTCGGTCGTCGACCTCTCAAAAACGACCGGCGTCTTCTTCTGTGTCAGCTCGCATGTCACCGATCGGCCGGGTCTCGAACACCTGAGGGAAGGTGGCGCCGCGACCATTCGGGTCATCGAGGCCGTCCCGTTCACGAAGAAGTCGACGACCACAGGGCCCGGCTCCGAGGAGAACATCCTTGGCGAGGCCCCGGTCGAAAGCGACGGCTCGTTTCACGTCGAAGTTCCCTCCGGCGTGCCGCTGCGGTTCGCGCTCCTCGACGAACAGGGTGGGACTGTAGCGGAGCAGAATTCGTGGACCTGGGTGATGCCTCGCGAATGGCGCGGCTGCATCGGCTGCCACGAGGACCGCGAAATGGTGGTCCCCAACAAAATGGCCGATGCCTTCGTCAAACCGGCCGTCCAACTCGGCCAGACCGAGGGGAGTGAAGAATGAAAGCACCTTGGATCGTGAGTGCCGTGCTGTTGTCGGCGATGACGGCGGTTGCCGCCGACCAGCCGACGCTACCCCAATTCGTCGACATTACGGCCAGCGCGGGGATCAGCTTTGTCCACTCCATCGGCGACGACGAGCTGTCGAACATCGTTGAAAGCTCGGGCGCCGGCTGCGTCTTCTTCGATTACGACAATGACGGCGATCTCGACATCTACCTGGTCAACGGCCGCTATCTCGAGACGGTGAGCTCGGCGCGAGGTCGCCACCTCGCGGGTCAGCTGAAAAACGCGCTCTATCGCAACAACGGTGACGCCACCTTCACCGATGTCACCGAAAAGGCGGGCGTCGGAGACACGGGGTTCGGCATGGCCGCGGTTGCCGCCGATTACGACAATGACGGCGATCGAGATCTCTTCGTCACCAATTACGGCCGCGACAGCCTTTACCTCAACAACGGCGATGGCACATTCACCGACGTTACCCAGAAGGCCGGAGTCGGTAGCGAGCTGTGGAGTCTCGGCGCCTCGTTTTTCGACTTCGATCGCGACGGACTGCTCGATCTGTATGTCGGTGGTTATCTGATCTTCGACCCCGAGTACCGTAACTTCTATGCCGCCGAAGCCTTTCCGGGACCGCTTTCCTATCGGGGCCAGAAGGACATTCTCTATCGCAACAAGGGTGACGGGACCTTCGAAGACGTGACCCGCGCGGCCGGTGTCTACTCGACCAAGGGTCGCGCCATGGGGGTGGCCGCCTGCGACATCGACGACGACGGCGACGAGGACCTCTACGTGGCCAACGACGGGATGGAGAACTACCTCTACCGCAACCGCGGCAACGGGACCTTCGAGGAGATTGCCCTCCGCACCGGCACCGCCTTCGGCCAAAACGGCGAAGCGACCTCGGCCATGGGGCCGGAGTTCGGTGACTTCGATGGCGATGGCCTGATCGATCTCCTGGTCCCCGACATGGGTTACGGGTGTCTCTACCGCAACACCGGCAAGGGTTTCTTCGAGGAAAAGAGCGCCGAGATGGGTATTGCCGCGGTGCTCGGCCAGTACACAAGCTGGTCAGGGAACTTTCTCGACTATGACCACGACAGCGTGCTCGACGTCTTTATCGTCAACGGTGACGCCCACCACCTCGAGCCCGAGGAAGACACGCTCTTCCGGGGCAAGGGCGGCCGCTCGTTTGTCGATGTCTCGGGCGCGAGCGGGCCGGCGTTCAAGCTCAAGGCTGTCGGCCGGGGATCAGCCGCCGGCGACCTCGACGACGATGGCGACCTCGATCTGCTGGTGCTCAACCTCAACGGCCCCGCCCGCCTGTACCGCAATGACGGCGGCAACCGGGGCAACTGGATCATGGTCCGCACAGTCGGAACGGCCAGCAATCGCGACGGCATCGGCGCCAGGGTCCGCGTGAAATCCGGGGGCACGACCCAGGTCCGCGATATCCGCTCGAGCTCCGGCTACCTCAGCCAGGGCGATTTTCGTGCCCATTTCGGTGTTGGGAAAAGCCAGAAGGTGGACCGAATCGAGGTGCGCTGGCCGAGCGGGCGCACCTCGATCCTCGACAACGTCAAGGTCAACCAGGTCATCACAGTCACGGAGCCGGAGGTGAAAAAGAAGTGATCCGGCAGGCGCTCCTTCTGGCGATCTGCGGAGCGACCGCGGTCGGTGCGGGCGCCGCCGAACAGGTCTTTGTCGGCGCAGAGGTCTGCGGCGAATGTCACAGCAGCCTTCAGCGCGACCAGTTCGACAGCTGGTACCGGTCGCCACACGCACGGGCTTACGCCACCCTCGCCCTGCCCGAGGCGGCGGAGATCGCCCGAATATCCGGGATCAACGAGAGCCCGTTCTCCAACCCGGTCTGCCTCGGCTGCCACGCCACCGCCTCGGATGTCGAGGCGTGGGAGCTCGACCCCACGTTCCACATAGAGGACGGGGTTCAATGCGAGCTTTGCCACGGGCCGGGAAGCGAGTACATGGCGGCCGAGGTCATGTTCGATTCCGAGGCGGCAAAGGTGGCGGGGCTGCGAAAGCCCGACCGCCGCACCTGCATGGTTTGCCACAAGGAGAAGGGCTCGCACACGGCGGTGCTGGATGTGAAGCCCTTCAATTACGACGAGGCGTTGAAACGGATCGCCCACCCGGGATTCGGGGGCGAACTGCGGGAGGGCACGGGTCGATCGGAGACGGCGGACGACGATCCGCACGTCGTCGGTGTCATGGTCTGCGCCTCCTGCCACCGCGGAGAGTCCATGGGTTACGTGGCGAGCAAGTGGCGTCTGACCGGCCACGCCGAGGCCTTCGCGGTCCTCGGGACCGAGGCGGCGCGGGCGATAGCCACGGCGGAGGGTGTGGACGACGACCCCAGGCAAAGTGAGGTCTGTTTGGGATGTCATGCCACCGGTCGCGGCTTTCCGCCGACTCGTGGTGTCCAGTGCGAGAGCTGTCACGGGCCGGGCAGCCGCCACGCCGCGCAGGCTGCAGCCGATCAGCCGGTGGCGGCGCACGCCATCGGCCTCGAGCGGCCAACCCGCGACACCTGCGAACGATGCCACAGTCCGGGGATCCATGGGACGGACTTCGATTTTGAAACCTACCTGCCGCGGGTCGATCACACGCGGGCCGATAGGGCGCTGGCTCAGGCTTCGACGGTCGAGTACAAGACACCGTTCAACCTGACGGTGAGTCCCGACGGGCGCCGACTTTATGTCGTCTGCGAAGCCTCAGACAGCTTGGCGGTCGTGGACACCACGACCCGAACCGTGGTGGACGAGATCACTGTGGGCAATCTCCCGCACGGGGTCTGTCTGTCGCCCGATGGTGGCACGGCCTATGTCAGCAACCGTGGCGACGACACGGTGTCAGTCATCGATTTCGAGGCGATGGAGGTCATTGACACCATCGTGGTCGGCGACGAACCACACGGCGTGGTCACCGATCTGACGGGCCGGGTTCTTTACGTGGCCAATGCCGGCTCGGCCGACATCTCGGTGGTTGATCTGGAGCAGGGTCGCGAGGTCAAACGGCTGTCGGCCGCGCGTGGCGCCTGGGGTGTGAGCCGGTCACCCGATGGCGGCGAGATCTATGTCACCAACAACCTTTCTCACTTCGTGCCCTTCCGCACGCCGTCACGCTCCGAGGTCACGGTCGTCGACGCCGCGCGCTCGACGGTCGCAAACCGGGTCATGATCCCCGAGGCCAATCTGGTGCAGGGCGTCGATATGGCGCCGACCGGCGAGTTCGCCCTGGTCACTTTGGTTCGAACCAAAAACCTGGTCCCGATGACCCGCGTGCTGCAGGGATGGGTGATGACCAACGGCATCGGCGTGCTGTGGCGCGACGGCCAGGTCGATCAGCTTCTGCTCGACGAGCCCGACGACTACTTTGCCGACCCGACCGATGTGGCGATCACACCGGACGGCCGACTCGCCTTTGTCTCCGGCGGTGGTGTCGACCAGGTGGCGGTGGTGGACATCCAGCGGATGCGAGAGGTCCTCGAAACGGCGAGTGAGGTGGACCGTAGCCATCTGCTGCCCAACCACCTCGGTGTGACGACCGAATTTGTCGAACGGCGCATCCCCGTCGGTCGCAACCCGCGCGGGTTGGCCATCTCACCCGACGGCCTCTTTGTCTACGTGGCGGAAGCGCTCGCCGATTCGGTGGCGGTGATCGACGTCGAGCGGCGTGAGAAGGTGGCGACCATCGACCTCGACGGGCCGGAGGAGATTACTTTGGCGCGAAAGGGGGAAAGCATCTTCCACTCGGCCGAGGTCACCTACGGTCGCCAGTTCTCGTGCCATTCCTGCCACCCCGACGGCGGCATCGACAACATCACCTACGACATCGAGCCGGACGGGATCGGCCTCAACCCGGTCGACAATAGAACCCTTCGCGGCATCCTCGACACCGCACCCTTCAAGTGGACCGGCAAGAACGCGACCATCTCCCGGCAGTGCGGCCCGCGGTTGGCGGTCTTCTTCACCCGCATCGACCCCTTCACCCCGGACCAGGTGGTGGCGCTCGAAAGCTATATTCGGACTATTCCCCGCAACCCCAACCGCTATCGGGTGGGGGATGAACTCACCCCGGCCCAGCGGCGAGGCAAGGCTCTCTTCGAACGAGTCTTCACCAACTCGGGCGCCCCGATCCCGATTGACGGTCGCTGCAGCGGGTGCCACCCTGCGCCCTATTTCACCAACCGCGAGCTGGTGTCGGTGGGCACCGCGTCGGAGCTCGACACCCACGACATTTTCGATGTCCCCCACCTCAACAACATCTACGAGTCGGCTCCCTATCTCCACGATGGGCGGGCGGAAACTCTCGAAGAAATCTGGACCCGTTTCAACCCGAACGACGAGCACGGCGTCACCAATGACATGACCAAGGATCAGCTCAATGACCTCATCGAGTACCTCAAAACGCTGTAGCGCAACGCCATTGTTGGTGACTGTGATCCTGGCGTTGACGCTAGGGTCTACGGCAGTGATGGCGGCCGACGAGCCTAAATCCGCGGGTGAATCCTTTGTCTACACCCACTGGGAGACGTTTTACGCCCAAGAAGGTGGGCTTCCAAATGACCACATCTTCGCCATCACCGCCGACGGCGACCGCCTGTGGGTCGGCACCGAGGATGGCCTGGCGCTGTACGAAAAAGGGAAGTGGCGATCGTGGAGGGAAAAGGACGGTTTGCCGTGGCGAGTGGTGAGCGCCATTGCCGTTAGCGAGAAGACGGGCGACGTGTGGGTCGGTCTCTTCGGCGGCGGTCTCGCCCGCTTCTCGGGCGGGCGCTTCGACCATTTCAACCAATTCAACAGCGGGCTGGTCAACGATGTGGTCTATGGGGTGGCGGTGCTCGACGACACCGTGTGGGTGGCGACCACGGCAGGTATGAGCGCCTTGAATACAGTCACCGGCGAGTGGGAAATCTATACCGAAAAGAACGCCCCGATGGAAGAGATCTGGTGCTACAGCGTGGATGCCGGTGACGGCAAGGTCTACGCCGCCGTCTGGGGTGGTGGGATCCTCGAATGGGATGTGAAGACCCGCCGTTGGAACGCCCATCGCGATCCCGATCGTGAGATGGAGATCGACCTCTACCGCGACGACGGCCTGATCCACATCATCACCACCTCGGCCTCCTATGTGGATGGGGTGCTGTGGGCCTCGACATACTTCGGGCTCAGCCGTTACGACGGTCGTCACTGGCGCGGCTGGATGGACCACGATAGCGGGCTGGCCAGCAACTTCATCAATTTCACAAGGGGTCGCTCCGGCACCTCGTGTTACAACGCCACCGATTTTGGCCTCGCGGTTCTCAGTGATTTCACCACCGATACCTGGGTCTCATATCGCCGCGACACCGAGGACGCCGCAACCTGGACCGCGCACATCAGTGTTGGCAACGAAGAACGTGCAGCGGTTGCCACCGATCTCTCGTTGCCCAACCACTTCGTGATCGCGGTGGAGATCCAGGGCGACGACGTGTGGATCGGCACCGGCCACGGGCTGGCGCGGGGGGTTGGGAAGGGCTTTTTCGAAGGTTTGTCGAAACCCGTTGTCGAGCAACCGGAGGAGGCTGCCCGATGAGGATGAATCATCTGGTTGTCCTCGCGGTGATCGTTGCCTGCGCGGCAATCGCGACGGCTGACGATGAAGCGGCACCGACGCCGACGCCGACGGCCGTAACCGAACCGCAGGTCTACGGTGACACTCCCGAAGAGCTGGTGCCGTATGGAAGGTTCACCGAACCGTACAAGACATTCTTCCTCGAACCCAACGAGTACCGCGGTTACGGTCGCCACATCCCGGAGCCAGAGCGCGTGGACAGCGTCAAGATCGGTTTCCTCGGTCCGATCGAGGCTACTGTCTCGGTAGCAACCGGCGGTGCTTCGCACGAGGAGCCACTGGGCCGCAAGATGCTGCAGGGCGCACAGCTCGCGATCGAGCACGCCAACGCCCGCGGCGGCTACCGTGGGTCGAAAACGCCATACGAACTGGTTGTCCGCAACGACAACGGTCTGTGGGGGGCGAGTGGCAACGAGATCGTCCACCTCGCCTACAGGGAAAACGTGTGGGCGATCCTCGGGACGATCGACGGCGCCAACTCGCACATCGCCATCCGCGTCGCCCTCAAGGCCGAGGTGCCGATGATGAACACCGGCGACACCGACCCGACGTTCATCGAAACGGCCATCCCCTGGGTCTGCCGAAACATCACCGACGACCGCCAGATGAGCTACCTGCTGGCAGACTACGTCTTTGGTGAGCTGGACCTCACCCGGGTCGCGGCCCTGCGCGCCAACAACCGCTACGGGCGCATGAGCATCGACGAGTTCCGCGACGCCGCCACGCGCCTCGGTCACCCGTTCCTTGCCGAGCTCAACTACCAGCTCGGCGATACCGACTTCACGACTCAGCTCGAGAGCATCAAAGCGCTCGATCCCGAGGCTGTGATCACGTGGGGAGACTCCGAGGAATCGGCGCTCATCCTGGCGCAGATGCGTGCCATGGGTATGGACCAGTTGTTCATCGGCTCGGACCGAATGGTGACGGCCGAGTTCCTCGAGGCGGCGGGCAAAGGGGCGATCAAGGTTGTTGCCGGCTATCCCTATGATCCCGAGAGCCGTGACCCGAAGCATGTCGAGTTCATCGAGCAGTTCAACGCCCGCTTCGGCGAGCCTCCCGAGACCTACGCCGCCCACGCATACGATGGCATGGCGCAGCTCATTGACGCCATCGAGCGGGGCGGTCTCAACCGCGCGCTGATCCGCGACGAAATGATGGCCGTGAAGACTTGGCACGGTGTCACCGGTCACAAGACCTACGATGCCATCTGCTCGAATCGCAGCCCGGCGGTTCTGGCGGTGGTGGAGGACGGGGCGTGGACCTTCCGCGCGCTCGACGAGCGCTAGCCCGCATCGCGAGCCTCATTGTTGGGGCGCTCCTTCTGACAGTCGTCAGCGGTGCGGATGAGCCCTACAAAAAGATGCTCGACGATCCGATGACCTTCACCGGCACCGAGACCCTTGATGGGGCGGAGAGCGAACACGAGTACCGCATCGGTGTCTTCGCGCCTGATGACGACGACCATCCGGTGGGCCGTGATCTCGTCCGGGGGGTATCGCTCGCAGTGGAGCAGGCCAATGCGGCCGGTGGAGTCGATGGCAAGCCGTTGCGATTGGTCCGCCGATGGGCGGACGACCCGTGGGGCGCGGGTTCCAAAGAGGTCATCAGGATGGTCTTCGAGGACATGGTGTGGGCACTCATCGGCGGTCCCGACGGCGAGACCACTCACGTTGCCCAGCAGGTGGCGACCAAAGCCCACCTGCCGCTGATCGCGCCGGTGTCGTCGGATCCGTCGCTCACCCACACCAGGGTGCCGTGGATTTTCCGCCTACCGCCCGACGACCGTGCCCAGGCCGAGGAGCTGGTGGTGGAGGGGCTCGGACCGCGGAATCTGAAGCGGGTCGGGATCGTGGTGTCGGCCAATCACGACGGGCGGATCTTTGCCGAGGAGCTGAAGGCGGAGATGGAACGGGCACAGAACTCACCGATCTTCGAGCTGGCGGTCGACCCCAATCTCAACGACCCGCGCGGGCTGGCCGATCGTGTCCGCAGCTTCGCACCTGATGGCGTCGTGATGCGGCTCCGACCGATCGCCGTTCGGCGGCTGTTGGCCGCCCTGCAATCGGCCGGAATCGACTGCACTGTCTTCCTGCCCTGGATCCCAGGTCTGCGCCTGGTCGAGTTTCCACCGTCCTACGACGGTCCGGTGGTCGAGGTTGCCCCTTTTCGATCACGGCAGCAGTGCGGCCCCTATCTCAAGCTGGTGCGTTCCGGCGCGCGCCGCCACGGCGCCAAACCTAGCGCGTCCATGGTGTACGGCTTCGACGCCGCGAACCTCGTGATCGAGGCGCTCCGGCGACACTCCGGAGGCCGCGCAGACCTGCAGCGTCAGCTGACCGGGCTCTCGGGATTTTGGGGCGCCAGCGGTCCCATCCGCTGGGACAACGGCGGCGGGAACACAGCGAAACCAGCGATTCGGATCAAATTTGGCGATTAACCCGTACCCGTCCCCGTCCCCGTTCCCGTTCCCGACGTCCCGCTCACCACGAGGGAAAAAGAGATCTCGTGAATCATCGTCACCCTCCCACCCTCTTAAAACGCAAAGACGCTAAGCCGCAAAGAAGGCGCAAAGAAATCTCTTTAAAGTAGGAAAACGAACTTTGCGCTCTTCGCGTCTTCGTGGTTACAAAGCTGCTGCGATCAGAACAACACCGCCCGGATGTGAACTGAATCAATTGAGGTGGGTTCGAAACTCCGAAGCCCTCACGACCGCAGGACCACCTTCATCCGGAAGACGTGACGTACCTCGTGTTGTACTCCTCGTGCAGGCGTTCCGGATTCGACGGGTCTTTCCCCGCCGACGGCATCGGAGCGACGGTGTTTCCGTCCTTCGTGAACCGGTCCATGTCCTTGCACCAGC
>Ga0316187_10001108_pt1 | contig 22812 bp, 17 predicted proteins | sample CroRivburrow1_MG_FD_204927 | JGI IMG/M metagenome (GOLD analysis project Ga0316187, IMG submission 204927) | Coastal sediment microbial communities from Maine, United States - Cross River worm burrow 1 | ecosystem: Environmental > Aquatic > Marine > Coastal > Sediment | place: USA: Maine...
ACAATTGAAGGATGGATGATAGGCGAAACGCATTTATTTCTTGGGGATATTGAAAATCTTCCGACAACGAATAGTGGGAATCCAATTTTGGGTCATTTTCCATATAAAACATATGAAGAGCCCCAGGTGGAGATTACCATTTCAGTTCTGAGAAGCGCCCTGGTTTTTGAAGATGAAAATATAACTATCGTAGCTCAGGCAAAAATATTTAAAGGAGAAGGGGAAGTCCTGGTCACACGATCATTATTTGCTGAATGGGATGAAAACCTTTCATTTTCAGGACCGCGATGGGGTGGTGGGTTTGAATACGAGATACAACTTTGTGAAGAATTAATTACTGTTTCTGAATCTGAGGTAAATAATGATTTAGAAACTGAAATTACAGAACCAGTAATACCTGATGTAATTTGCCTAAATCAAGAAAGAAGGGATTTAGTTATTTATGATCTTGGCGAAGAAATAATTGTTGGATTTGTTGAATTTTCTTTCGATACTGAAAATTTCAACTTCCTGTATACTCTTCAGGAAAATGACTGGATGATAAAAACGGTTCATGTAAATGTTGGCCTCCTGGAGGAATCCCAATCCGGATCCGGACAAGGAAAAAATAATAATAAACCGATAATAGGAAAATTTGATTTTTCGGAATCATTAGTTGAACCTTCTGTTATTTATCCATTTAGTATACCCCTTGATGAATTTAGTAATGACTTTTTAAATGGAGTTTGTGAGATTTTTATCGTGCATGCTACTTTATCCAAAGAGGTTGAGCAGGATGGAATTATAGAAGTAATCACAAAATCAGCATTTGCCGAATGGGATATCGATATAGTATCAGATAATCCTAAAAAAGGCGGATATTTTGAAATGTGTGTGATTGACTGTCCGGTTGAATTGTAATTGATTTATAAATACCCTTTTAATATCCAATATTTGAATAATTAATTGGTGGGGTGGTGATGGGGTGTCATGTCTTGAAGTAATATAATGTTTACCGGAATATATTTTGTTGGTCTTGTTTCTGAAGGACATCACCCCATCGATTTCCATATTGATAGCTTACTTTCACTTTTTGGATTATTTCCTCGGAAATTGATCATCCCTTGAAATTCTCTACTTGAAATCCTCTAATTAAATAGGTGTATTAATTACTTTATCAGGGGAGCTCGATAGCCTAATATGCTAATTTTTATATCCAATATTAGTTTAGATACTTTCCTGTTAATACCAATTCCAATCGTCTTCTTCTGTATTGATGCAGAATGAATTAGATATTATATTTATTTTGATATTTTTTCTTCAAATAATTCAAAAATAATCAAATAATTAAGAAAGGAGGTAATCACATTATCAATTAAACAATTCCTTAATCCAAACATCATTAAATTATTCACTCACCCTAAAAAAATGATTATGAAGCTCAAAAAAATTATTCCCAGCATATTTGTTTTAGGTGCTTTCTTACTTTTTAGTCAATGTGAGAAAGAAGAACTGGCCATTCGTGATAATTCTCAAACAGAAGCCTTTAGCAACAATAATATCGATGATGGTAGTATGAAAAAGCCAGAAGGCGCCGGTAATTGCCTGTCGTTTCCTGTTATATGGGCAGAAGATGCAACAAAAGCGCTGCGCGAGCCACCCTCTACAGTTCCCCCTTATTTGCTGAATGGGGAATGGTGGTATACAAGGGGATCCAACGGGTCTGATCCGGATATTACAGCAGCCAGTTGCCCTCCGGATCCCGATGAAGGAGATATTGGCCTGAATCCGGATGGTGATCCATTCTGTGACGATGGAATACCTAATTCGTTGACCCTTCCAGCAGGAGAACTAGAAGCTGATAATCCATTACCATTGGCTAGAGCCTACCTCCAAAAGGATCTCAATAATATCTGGCAGGCAGAAGTTTTGGATGAATGGCCAAATGATAATATAGTTGATAAAATTGACTGGGGAGACAATCTTGAATCTGTAGACTGGTATACAAGGTCTCAGGTAAGGACTGAAGTAGTGCTCTTTGAGGAAAATTTAGGTGAGCCCTGGTTGGAGTACGTGATGCGTCATACCAGTGGATGGGGTATCGATGAAGTGCATGGCCTCGGAACGGATCTGGGTGGAATACCATTAGTTGAGCCCGATGATCCATTGTATGTTCTTGGAAGTCAAGCGACGGTCTTTTCCTCTTGTGCCAGGCTGACCATTCAGAAGTTATTTGTTGATGAACCTGATGATCCCGTATTAGCAGATCTTGTATGGGATGTAGAAACGAAAGAATGGTTAGGAGAAGGCATCATTAATACAGCAATTTTCAATATGGCCGTTCATGAAGCTCAGGACGGACCAGGATACTACAACGCTGAGGTCAACGTGAAAGGAAAGATCATCTACGGCTATACCTGGAATGTAAGAAGACTCAATGAAGGGGCCGGACTCTATAGGATCACTTTTAGCTTTGATGAAAACTGTGGCACAGCGCCTTTAAACACTTTTTTTGATGATGAGTTAACTGAAATAATAATACCACTTGAAGAGGAGATTATTGCACAAGTAGCCATAGCCGAAAGTGATGATAGTGGGGATACCGGCGGAGGAACCGGAGTATTACGTGGCGATCTGAACCTTACCTACATGGATATTAAAATCCTTGAAAGAAGCGGCGGCGGAGGTGGCAGCGGTAAAGGTGGTGGCAGTGGCGGCGGAGGCGGCGGTGGAAATGGCGGCGGTCGCAAATAAAATGTAAGCTCTTCAAAAGCGTTGATCAATAATAAAATCAACAGGCTGGCAGGTCTTTACCGATCTGCCAGCCTTTACAATTTTTTCACTTTTGATTCGAATTATTATTCAGATTTTTAAGTTTATTAATCGAATCAGGCACTTGTCTTTTTAATGTAACTATTATAAAACACCCTATTAATAATTAGCAATATATCACCCCAAAATGCATTGCAATGAAAAATATTCAAAAAATACTCATTATTGGCTTCATACTTTCGGTTGTATCCGGATGTATGGATGAAAATATATCTCCACTAAAAGAAGTAGAATCAATAACCGGAGATATTACAAGTTTTTCACCTGATAAAATAAATTTAAAAATTGGAAAAAGTGCTAAAATTACCGGGCTTGTTCAACTTGAATGGAAAGGAGGGAAAGGGATGGATAATGGAAATAAACCTGAAGAAATGCTCGCTTTTGCCGGATTTGAAGGTTTTGAAGTGACGGATAGAAAGCCGGTAAAAGGAACTTTTGTATATCAGGTTATGAAACCTGACCTTACAGCTCATCGTGAAATTAAGGCAATATTAACGGGCGTAGTTTTTGGCGAGGAGAAAGGAAAACTTAAGGCCTGGATGGTTGGAGAGGTAATCTCAGATACCAAAGGATGTGCCGGTGATGGTCATGGGGGGCATGATTCAGGCTGTGAGGGAGGTTCCTGTGGGGGTCATGACCCCGGTGGACATGATGGTGGGTGTTCAGGAGATGATGGAACTGACCATACTGACGGAGGCTGTACAGATTCCGACCATACAGACGGAGGATGCAGTAATCCTGATCACAGCGATGCAGACCATACCGATGGGGGCTGTACTGATACGGATCATACTGACGGAGGCTGTACGGATACGGATCATACTGATGGAGGATGTACGGATACGGATCATACTGATGGAGGATGCAGTGGTTCTGATAATACCGGAGGAAGCTCTGGAGATCATGGATCCGGAGGAGATAGTGGAATGGGCAATGAGCTGAAAGGAAAGAATTGCAGAATAGGACAAATTATTGCAGTAAAAGGACATGATGGTGGAACACCGGGTATTAATGGAGATGGAATTACCTGGAAATGGTTTTCCTCAAACGGAAGTTTTGTCCCTGATATTGATAACCTGACCGAGTGGCCACATTTATGTAAAAAGACAATTATAGGAGGGAATTTAGTGATTCATAAATAGGAGAGATCAGAGTTAGTGCCCGGTTATAAACCCGCAAACACTTTCTCAAGATCAAATCGTTCATCAATTACCAGGTCATTATTTTTTACTACCTGGCGAAATGAAATCTGTATATTTTCAGGCAGAGCAGGTAAAATATATATAAAATCATTACTGCCTTTTTTGAGAGTGCCTATATCACTTGTTTTCTTTTGAATGATGGTTAGATTATAAGAGGGACAATCAGGAGTCAATATAGCCTCAACGATCTCATAGCTCGCATCCGGGCAGATAACACTGCCAGCAATGATAGTCTGCCCGCAAAGATCTACATCAGGCATATTTACCCCACTACATACAATAAGGGAGTCAAAATCAGCTTGATTCTGAATGATTTTTAAGTCGAAATCTTCAAATCCACAAAGGTTCATCGAAACGAATTTCGCTACCGGAGTTAGCTTATAAATCTGCTGATCGTTACAGTCAATATTGGTAGTTTCGTCGCAGAGTACTATCTTATCTTTTGTCAAAGGAGAGGAGCATATCCTGAATATAACCAGGAATATTACTGAAAGGATTGGTATGAATATCCTTGTTCCCATTGATTTAATTACTGTTAGTTATTAATAAGACACATAAACACCCTTATTAGTTTAAACGAAAAAATAAGAAAGAAAGAATAGATTTTAAGAAGTTTATGAGAATATACCGATTGTAAATATTCTTTACGAGGTATAATTATCAAATAAATTCAATAGTGAAGGGATCCAAGAAACTCCGGGTAAGAGAGACAGTTTTGGTCTGTCAGGTAACTATTTTTTTGGAAAACGGAAAGGTATTTTGTAAAGGCAAAGGATGCATAATCAACTAAAGAAATAGCGGGATCTTCATCCGTATTCCAGCACTCCAGATTTATACTCCAATAGTTATTCTTCATTATTTTAATTTCGGATACTTCAATCATGCAACCGGAAGCTAAATTAATTAAGTCATAGTGGTAGGGGATGATTTTGCTCTTTTTGTATTGTAATCCAAGAATGGATCTTTTTTTTCGGACTCTAATTTCATTGCCTTTAAACAGCGACTGACTTTCTTTTTTCAAGAGTGATCCAATCTTAATCCAAAGCCCTATTTCACCAGATATTTTTTTGTATGAAATATGCTTCCCTGTCATGCTCAGCAAAGTCTTGATTTCCAGTCTTTCTTCTCTTATCTTGACTCCTGTATTTTTACCGTCGTCTGTTTTCAGATAAATATCTTCTCTCTCTGGTTGGTTTTTGAATATCCTTAAATCAAGTCTTTTCTTAATTTTTTCAGGGATGAATCCTACAATGAACCATCGTATTTCAGCGGTCTTGAAAGTATCAGACATCAATTAACAATATACGTTAAATGTATTAAATCATCATCTAATGATTCAACTTTTGTTCTTGTCAGTTTCATGTTTCGGGGGATATCCAGGTTGCTGAATAATCCATCATATTTATTCTGAGTTATTACAGGTGAAACTATAAGACTTATTTGACTTACAAAATTCAATTTAAACAATCTTCTTACAAGTTTGCCCCCACAATCGGTAACAATGGTTTTTGGCTTATATCGTTCTTCAACTAATTCAATAGCGCTCAGCAGATCTACTTTTAAATATCCGGAAATTATAAAATCATAATGTCTTTCATGCAGATATTGTTTGTATTCATCTGATGTGTTCCTGGATATTAATACTATGATATCTTTGCAATATCCAGAATTTCTATAAATATGCAATAGATCTTTCAGTTTTCCTTCGCTATCAGGCACAACCCAATAAGGCCTTTTATCATTCTTTTCTATTGACGGTTTTCTAAAATCATCTTCTACTTCTTCCGGGATGGTTTCATGAAACATGTCTATAGCCTGCAGAGCGGTATTTGAACCAATAAGAATCAAGTCAGGTTTATAGGCATTTAATGCGGCATAATACTTATTCATGTCAACATTAAACCCAAGATATGCACCATTAAGTGATACCTGGTTGTGGATAATGATCTTTGCTTTCATAATCGCTAGCAGATTAAGATAAGCTCAACTGGCTTACTTTATAAACGTGTAATGATTAAAAGTATTATTTTATTTTTTTTCTGGAAATTATCAATCCCCTTTCCTCTTTGTTTAACCTGAGTTGACTGTTGATTCTGTAGATAGTAGGATAAGTGATAGAAAAGGCAACCAGGCAAATGGTATAAAAGCCAACATATAATTGCTCTGCAGTTAGTGCCAGCCCAATTAAGGTTAGAAAAGTTGCTGCCTCAAAGTAATAGGATCGGGTCATAGAAGCAGAATAAAACAATTCAAGTTTATTTCTGATAGCCATGGAGGTATTTAGAGAGCTAATTCCTTTTTTAAATGCATACCAGCCTAATCCAACCATCACAAGAACCCCAATGAGTGAGATTATTCGAAGATAGAATGTCATATCTTCATTTAAAATTTCTGGATGATACGTTCTGTTTTCTATTTTTAAAAACAGTACTATAAATGCCATCATTGGGATAGCTATCAGAATATTTATGTATTGCTGAAGTTTGCTCAGAAATTCCTGGCTGTTTGAAAACTTTAAGGGCATCTTTTATGTATTATCAATGATGAAATACTTCCGGGAAATTACGTATCAGAAATTCAGAGAATTTTATATGTCATGCATTTGAAATTTCTGATTTTAGTTTATTCAGGGAATCTTTTGCATCTCCAAAAAGCATCTTTGTTTTTTCACCGTAAAACAACGGATTATCGATGCCAGCATATCCTGTACGCATACTTCGTTTCATTATAATTACATTCTTCGCCATTTCCACATCTATAATAGGCATTCCATAAATAGGGCTTCCCTGATCTTCTTTTGCAGCAGGATTCACTACATCGTTGGCACCAATAACCAATACCACATCTGTTGTAGGAAGTTCAGAATTGGAGTCTTCCATTTCCAGCAATCGATCATATGATACATCAGCCTCAGCGAGTAGTACGTTCATATGACCTGGCATACGTCCGGCTACCGGATGGATGCCATACCTTACCTGAACACCTTCTTTTTCAAGCATTGATTCCAGTTCATGGCATGCATGCTGAGCTTGAGCTACCGCAAGGCCGTATCCGGGAACAATCAATACTTTTTGAGAGTATTTTAGTAAAATGGCGGTATCTCCATGTGTCGCTTCTCTATAGACTTTCTCACGAGAACCATCACTTGAGATAGAAGTGGCTCCCAATCCACCAATAATAACATTGATGAGTGATCGGTTCATCGCGTTACACATTAATATGGTCAGGAAAGTGCCAGAGGCACCTACCAAAATACCTCCTACAATCATAACCTGGTTGCCATAAATCAGCCCGGCACCTGCGGCACCGATGCCTGTAAATGAATTTAATAAAGATATAACTACAGGCATATCACCTCCACCAATTGGTAAAACAAAGGTGATACCATAAATAATTGACAAGACCATTAATATCATTACCATGGCGTAGTTAACAGTCTCCTGTGACATGATATAACCACTTAATACGATTATTATAAGTAATAATAATCCATTAAAGATTTGTGGCATGGGTAGCTTAATTGAATCACGAAGGAACCCATCAAGTTTCCCATAAGCCACCATACTACCACTAAATGCAACACTGCCAATAAAAAGAGAGAATACAATTGTAAGTACCTGTCCACTCAATAATGCAGTACCCGGAGGAAGCGTTTTGAATTCCGTTATGGCAATAAGCATCGTACAGGCGCCTCCAAAACCATTAAAAACCGATACCATTTCAGGCATCTTGGTCATCTTTATCCTGATGGCTGCAAAATAACCAATGGTTCCTCCGACAAGAGCCCCACCTGCAATCCAGGCATAGTTGTTTGGCGTATTGCCAAATGGATAAAATAAAGTGATGATAATACCGAGTGCCATCCCCGCAGCGGCAAGGAGGTTTCCTTTTCTGGCTGATTCAGGATGACTCAAACCTTTAAGTCCTACGATGAACAAAACGATTGCGATGAGATATAAAAAATCTAATATTGGAATATTCACGACTAGTTCTTTTTCTTTTTCTTAAACATTTCTAACATCCGGTTGGTGACTGCAAATCCTCCTACAACATTTATTGTAGCCATTACTATCCCAAAAAATCCGATGATCAATACAAAATAATTATCAGGCTCTGAATTTCTGATTAATAAAATCGCTCCAATAATTACCACCCCACTTACAGCATTGGCACCTGACATCAGGGGGGTATGCAATACTGTGGGTACATTCGAAATGACTTCCATGCCCAGGAAAATTGCCAGGACAAGAATGTATATCATAACGATATTCTCTGTTAAAAAACTAAGTATTAAATCCATTCCTGCTATTTATTATATTTAACTTCACCATTATAAACTATGCAACTTGACTTGATGATTTCATTCTCAAAATCAAGTTCCATTTCTCCTTCTTTAAGGAACAACTTTATAAAATTCAATATATTCTTACTATACAACTGGCTGGCATGCATAGGTACAGTTGCGGAGAGGTCATTCAGGCCGATGATTGTGACATCACCCTTTTTTATAATTTCTCCGGGTTTTGTATAAGCACAGTTGCCTCCGGCTGATGCTGCCAGGTCAACAATTACGGAACCAGGTTTCATACTCTCTGTCATTTCTTTTGTTATCAGAGTGGGGGCAGGTTTTCCGCGCAATAGAGCGGTAGTAATAACAACATCAGATTTGGCGATATGGTCTGCGATTAATTGCTTTTGTTTCTTTTTGTATTCTTCTGATTGTTCTACTGCATACCCTCCGGCACCTTTTTCATCGGTAGCTCCTTCCACTTCAACGAATTTTGCACCTAGACTTTGTACTTCTTCTTTTGCTGCCAATCTTGTATCAAATGCTTCCACCATAGCACCTAACCTCCTGGCTGTGGCTACCGCCTGAAGACCAGCGACACCTGCTCCCAGGATCAATACCTTTGAAGGAGGGATGCTTCCGGCTGCTGTAGTAAGCATGGGGAAATATCTGGGCAGATGGGTGCCGGCCATCAATACCGCCTTATATCCTGAAATTGAAGACATAGAGGAAAGTATATCCATGGATTGAGCGATCGTAATTCTTGGAATCATATCCAGACTAAGAGCAGTAAGGCCTGCATTGGCCAGCGTACCTGTAATTTTACTATCGGCAAAAGGCTGAAATGATGAAATATAATTGGTGGATTTTTTCAGGGAATTGATTTCTTTGTCAGATATCGGTGATATAGAAAAAAGAAGGTTAGACTTTTTTAATATCTCATCCCTGCTTTCTATTTTTGCACCAACTGATTTATAGCTTTCATCGGAATAAAAAGCAGCTTTTCCGGCGCCCGTTTCTACGGCCACTTCAAATTTGTCTTCTATGAGTTTTTGAACAGTATCAGGAATTACAGAAACACGGTTGTCATTTGATTCTTTTAATATGCCAATTTGCATTGTTGATTTATTTAGTATTCAATTTTAAAAAATCTTTAGGCGAGGCAAAAATAGAAAAAAAATTCATAATTCCTCATTCCTTCACTACCCATTTTGTTCGGGAACTAATAATATACTTCCGGTTATTCAAATTTATTATTCTGGTAATATATTCGTCGTCTCTTTTTGTGTCCTTAATTGTTTCCCTTTCAAGTTCGTCAGCATATAAAGCTTCTCCTAAAAAATTGATTTCAATAGATTTTAATTTATAACTTTTCCTGAAATTGAAATCGAAGTCATCCAGCACCCATTTGAGATAGTTTATATTATTAACATGATGATTCATGTCAAGGTCACTATATTCAACCTTAAATTTAGATGTTTGATCATTGGAATCTTCAAAAACGGGTATTTTGTCTAAGGAAATATTTTCTTCCAGCTTTCCAGGCGTATGAGGGATCCTGTCTAAAAGTTCCTTCGAAATTCGAGCCGGTCTTCGGGTTTTAAGATCCATTAACATCCAGGACGTTCTTGCCATACCCAGCAGGTCAGAATCCTGGCTATAAATATGAAAATCGCGAACAGAAACGATATCAGTAGTGCTATCAATCCATGTTTCAACAATGATCTTCATTGATAATTTTGGAATATCAAATAATTTTATATGTTGCCGAGTAAGCACCCATGCTTTATTATCAATTATTAGATCTTCATATCCTAATTTTCTATCTGAAGCATGATTCCCTGCTGTTTCCTGAAGACAATATGCCATACCCTGGATAGATGCTAATCCATCAGGATCTACAAATGAATGAGTTATCTTAAACTTCTCTTTCCATATCGGAATATGCTTCATTAAAATAATGGATTATTGGCTACTTCACCATTTCAAATTCAAGAATACCACCATCCATAACCTGTTTGTGAGTAATATATGGATTGGTCAAAGTTTGTTCATTTAGCTTAATCGATCCGATTTTTATATTATCCGGATCATAATTTAATACCCGAATAATTAAGGACTTTTCAGCTGATATTTGTATTTCGGCTTCCTCAAACAGTGGAATACCTATGTCGTATTTACTATTAGCAGGATTTACCGGGTAAAATCCAAGTGCATTAAAAACATACCAGGCAGACATTTGACCACAATCTTCATTGCCGCAAAGTCCTTCCGGCCCTGTTTTATATAGAGTATTCATAATCTCCCTGATTCTGGACCTTGTTTTATCAGGCTTATTAATATAATTATACAAATATGGTATATGGTGGCTGGGTTCGTTTCCATGAACATATTGTCCGATCATTCCACTTACATCCAATGCAGCTTCGCTGCCAATATTGGAAGAAATACTAAACAGGGAGTCCAGCTTTTTTTCAAAAAATTGTGCGCCTCCCATCATTTGTATAAGTCCCTCTATATCATGTGGTACATACCAGGTATATTGCCATGCATTCCCTTCAGTATAATCATTGGTATATCGTGTGTCAATCGGGTCAAAAGGTGTTTTCCAGGTGCCATCATTTAATTTCGCTCTCATAAATAAAGTGGAACTGTCAAAAACATTTTTATAGAAGTTTGATCGCTCCATAAAATAGGTATATTCATCCTGGTCGTTTAATGCCTGTGCCATCTGAGCAATGCACCAATCATCAAAGGCATATTCAAGTGTTTTAGAAACTGTATTGCTAAGTGTATTGGCCGGGATGTATCCATATTCAAGATATAAAGGTATTTCCCTTATCCTTTGGAAGGCACTGGATTTCATCGCTGTATACAATGAATCCGGGTCCAAATCAGGGAGCAATCCTTTATGATAAGCATCGAAAATTGCAGGAATTGAATGGTAGCCAATCATTGTATTGGTTTCATTTGCCCATAAGGTCCAGACAGGAAGCAAGCCTGTCTCCTGGTAATGAGAAAGTAGGGCTTTGATAAAATTCTGTACTTTTTCAGGATGTAGGACAGTAAAAAGAGGATGTTCAGCCCTGTAAGTATCCCAAAGTGAAAAAGTATGGTAATTGATCAGAGTTTTATTCGTATATACCTGGTTGTCGGATCCTCGATAAGCATAAGTATTTTCAAGACTGTCGCTATAAAGATTCGGAGCGAGCATTGAATGGTAAAGAGCGGTATAGAAAATAGTTTTTTGATCATCGTTGTCAGAGGTGATCTTAATCTTTCCTAATTCTTTATTCCAGCTATATTTAGCATCATCTCTAACCTGATCAAAGTCCCAGCCAAGAATTTCATTATTTAAGTTAATCAAGGCATTTTCTTCACTAACAGATGATAGCCCAACCTTGACCTGAAGTACATATTCCTCATTCATATCAAACTTAAATACTCCGGTTACATATCTTGATTCAATAGTAGACTGACTATTCAAATAAACAGTGTCGTAGGCAAAGAGATCATATGAACTGATCTTTTTTGAAAAGCGCATTGCAAAATACACCTTCTGATCCCGAGCCCACCCGGTAGAATGCCGGAATCCTGTCACCAAAGTGTCGCTAATTATCTTTATATGGTTTCTTACACTGCTATCCATATTAAGTGCAAGTCCAAGGTCCATTAGGATGGCTGCTTCCTTGTTATCCGGGAAACTGTATTTGTGATAACCAACCCTTTTTGAAGCGGTTAGTTCTGCCTGTATATTCGATTCATCAAGGACCACACTATAATATCCAGGTTCAGCAACCTCTTTTTCATGTGAGAAAGAAGCATAATGGGGCTTTATATCGAAAGGCAAGGAATCATTAGGTGAATAAATAATCGTTTTATTTGTTGGTAAAATACGAATATCAAGCATGTCTCCAACTCCAGTACCGCTAAGATGTGTATGGCTGAAGCCAATAATACTATTCGAAGAATAGTGATATCCTGAACTCCAATCCCAGCCTTCTATTCCATTATCCGGGCTTAATTGCACCATTCCAAAAGGAAGAGATACCCCCGGATAGGTATGTCCATGACCACCGGTACCAATGAAAGGATCTACATAAGGAGTATAATCAACCAGCATATTATTTCTGCTGGTACGCTTTTCGCAGCTATACAAGAAAATTGATCCAGCCAAAAATAGAGCCAGATGAAAAAGAGATTTAGTAGTCATAGGTTGATAAACAGAAAATCCAGGGTCAATATATCATCAAAATTGTTTTATTTCAATTTTATTTAAGATTATGAGCCATCTCTTATTAAATATTTTCAGAATTATTTGAATTCAACAATCACCGGAAGATGATCTGATGGATACTTTTGATTGATATTAAAATGGCTTACCCGAGCTGATACCGGGTGGATATCACCTGAGTAAAAGATATAATCAATTCTCCGGCCTTCTCCCGGAACAGGTACTTTCCATCCATAAAAAGTGGCATCTTTAGAAGAATGATCCGGATAAATAGCTCTATAAGCATCTTTAATCGGATGAACCTTGTTTTGAGACAGGTAGATAATAGGTTCCTGACTTTCAAGGGCATTTAAATCTCCCATTAAGACAGTTTTGCTTAATAGATGATGATCATGCATAAACTGTACAATGGTTTTGGAGCTGTTTTCTCTTGCCTCTGCAGAACGATGATCATAATGGGTATTGTAAATAACAATCTTTTCACCGCTGGATTTATTTTGAAACTCTGCCCAGGTAAAGATGCGAGGCAAAGATGTATTCCATGATTTTGATCCGGGTTCATCAATGTTTTCTGATAACCATTGTGTTTTACCATTCAACAATAACCACTTCAATGTATCATAGAGTATGGGAGATGCTTCTCCTTTTGTTGGATTCACTTCACGAGTGATTCCAATATATTTATAGCGTGGGCAATTCTCTATGATTTCATCAATTTGAAATACCATAGCTTCCTGTAATCCTACGAAGTCACAGTTTTCTTCAGAAATCTGATCAAATACAATCTGTTTCCTGAATTTCCAGGAATTATCACCATCATTAGCGGTGCCATAACGGATATTGAAAGTCATGGTTTTTATGGATTCGTTTTGTATGCTATTAAATGGTAGAAAAAGTAGAACCTGGAGTAATATTAATATTTGTATCATAGTGTTTTAAATATATTGAACATTGCCAATCTAATTAAGATTATTCTAAATTTTATATAAATATATATACTATTAAACTAAATAATATTTAATAGTAATTGACTTATAATTTGAATTTAGATGAAAGCGGATATGTACGATTAATTATTATATATTACTCTGGGAATTTCATTCGCTTGATGAATTCTTCAAAGCGAGGATCATCACGGAACACATCCCATTCAGGTGCTGCTTTAATCGATAACAGCCAGAAAAATCGTTCTTCATACGTTTTCTCGAGCCATTTAAATGCCTCATCCATGTCACCTAAATACCCATAACCTATGGTAAATACTATTGCTGGAATTACACGTTGATCTCGCATTTCAAGATAACTATCGATTCTTTCCTTAAGCGCTGTTTTTTGTCCGGATGCTCCCATAACAGCTAATAGATCCATGACTGCAGGTCCACTACCCTCAGTAATTTGCAATGCTTTTTCTAAAGCTTGAAAAGATTTGTCGTACATTTCCATCTGACGGTAGCTAGCGCCTATTCCCCGGTATGCTTCACTATAATTTGGATTGAGTTCCAAGGCTTTCTCAAATGATGCTATCGCGGCATTATACTGTCGACTTAAGTAATAACTATTTCCCAGTTCCCAATGAGCCTCAATAGATAAGGGATCACGTTCCACAATTATTTTTGAGTCACGTATGGCTTGATCATAATTCTCAAACAACAATGCTTCGTACCATGTTATAAAATGATCCGGATCGGGGAGGCCTAATTCAATGGCTTTTTCATATTCTGATTTGGCAGCTTCCCAGTCCCAATCATAGAACAAATGAATATAGGCCAACACTGCATGACCATCAGCTTGGGTGCCATCCAGTAAAATCGATTTATTTACTGTTTTACGAGCTTCCAATAGCGCTTGCCCCATAGGTAATATTCCGTATGCACCAGAACTCAAGTATGCGTGTCCTTTACCCGAGTAGGCCAGCGCAAACTCAGGATCCAGATCAATGGCTTTTCCAAAATTATCAAGTGCGTCAACAACACCGTCCATATCCAGAGATAAATAATACTGTCCTTTTAGATAAAATTCATAGGCTTCCATGTTTTGTGTGGGTTGCTTTGAACCTTTTGGACTGAGAACAGTGAGCTTAAGCATATTGACAATATTAGCTGCGATCTCTTCCTGGATTGTAAATATATCTTTCAATTCCCGGTCATACTGTTCAGACCATAAATGGTAACCGTCCGCAACATTTATAAGCTGGGCTGTTATTCTAACCTGGTTTCCAGATTTTCTAACACTTCCTTCGAGAACTAAGCCAACACCAAGTTCATACCCAATAGTCTGGATATCAGCATCTTTCCCTTTAAATGAAAAGGAGGAGGTTCGTCCTGCTACCTTAAGCCCATCCACCTTTGCCAGCGAATTTAGAATTTCCTCAGAAATACCATCACTAAAATATTCCTGATTTGGATCATTACTCATATTACTGAAAGCAAGAACAGCTATAGACTTATCCAGATCTTCTGCTTCCCTTGCTGGCTCTAATATATTTAGATAAATATAATAACCACCTATTAGTATTAAAAGGCTGATTATTGAATACAGGACCCATCCCAATTTTTTCTTCTTGTCATTTGTTTGACTATTTCCGGTTATTTTCTCAGTAATAAGCGGACTATCTTTAGTTTTGCCCTTAATATCTTCAATACTCGGAATGATCAATCCCTGGTTGGAAATGGCATACACTTCCATGGTTTTAGTGACATTTTTAAGCTCAAAAGTCTTTAGAGATTTTGTCTGAATTGAGGATTGATTCTTAATTTCATCGTATACCTTATCGGAGATCAATACACTTCCCGGAATTGCCAAGGATTCAATTCTGGCAGCCACATTCACTCCATCCCCAATTATCTCTTCGTCGCTATAAATGATATCTCCGATATGAATTCCAATTCGAACAGGTATAACAGGATCTTGAAGATATTCTAACTGTAAATCTATTCCACACTTTACTGCATTTATTGCACTATCAAATATGCTGAGCGTACCGTCACCATAATATTGAAGAATTTTTCCTTTATACTTTTCAGTAATTCTGTTGAATGCTTCCCTGTGTCTTTCCCGAATATTTATAGCCTGGTCCTCATCCTTCTGCATCATTGAAGTATAGCCCTGAATGTCAGTAAACATTATTGCGGCAAGCTGTCGATGTCGAGACATGAAAAAATCTTTATAATATAAATTTAAGGATTACAAGCGGATAATAAAAGGAAAACAAACACGGCCATATTTACTGTTTCATTTTCGATTTACTAAAACCGCATTGAAAATGCCATTCCTGTATACGGGCCTGTAAAAGGTACAATAGACAAGTCTTTATTTATCTCTCGTGTTATTTTATGAAGTTGAGGAACTGTAATGCCTACTGCTGCTCCCACGGCGAGGCCCAGCATAAGATCAGTCGGGAAATGCATAAATCCTCTATACCTGCAATAACCTACAATTACAGGGGGAATAAGTGCTGCGGTATAAACCAGTATTTTTTTCGCGCCCCATTCAGGATGGTAGTCGCTTAATACTTTTGCCATAAAAAAGGATGCTCCTGCAGATATTGATACATGACCGCTAAAAAATGAATCTGTTGTCTCAGGACCTAATTTATACTCCATGGATTCTTCTTCATAATAAACAAGTGGACGAATTCTTTCAGTAAAAACGGGTCCACCCCAGACATAAAGATTTAAATTGACAGCCTGCGTTTCAAAATATAGAAGAGTAATGTCAAGCCATTCTGAACGAATTTCTTTATCAATAAATAAAAGAGCAGGCAAAAAATACGAAGTCCATAATGCTATATCTGATACGGTGTAGATGTTTGAAGGAGCAGGATACGATTGTTCAACCGCCACACGATCAAATGCCCATATATCATTTTTGTCAAGTGCATTAATCTGATATATATCGAGTGTAGGTTTTTCACCTAATCTATAAAAACCATAGATGCTCAAGCCAAATAATCCAACCGTGAGTGGAATATCAATTTTAGGTTTCAGGTTGTATACCTTTTTGCTCGTTGATAAACTATCCTGCCCGTATGTATCATTGAACAACAAAGAAATTATAAAAAGTAAAAAAATCTTCTTCATAAATCATGTGGTTTCGCGATTGTTTTTATCTTAAAAATCGAAAAAATGGTTTCTCTAAAAGAAAAATCCATAACGCATATATATGAGAATTTGGTCATCAGTTGTCGAATTGGATATATCAACTGAAAAAACATAACGTCGTAAAGGAGCTATCCAAATTCCACCTCCATATCCGGCATGCCAAATCGTTGATTTCCCTGATGCTGCTGTTGGGTCAATTCCGTCTTGATTTTTATACCATACTCTTCCAGTGTCAAAAAAACCATAGACTCCAAAACTCCCGGGAAAAAGAGGCATACTAAAACGGAAAAGTCGAATCCTGGCCTCCAGATTCACATATATATTATGGTCACCTGAAAATCTCATTCGCCGATACCCTCTCAAATTATTTTTCCCTCCAAGATCATTAGCCTGATAAAATGGGTAATTGCCAAAATTTAATGCTCCTCCAATGCGAGCCGCAAGAGTTGTATTTAAAGAACCACCGGTACTTTGATAAAATGAAAATGCTGAAGTTAATTTTGTAAAAAAGATACTATCATTTGATGTGTCAATAATTGGAGAAAAAGTACTTTTCCAGTATAAACCATACAAAGGAAAATGATCGCTATTTCTTGTATCAATGGTGTATCCGGCGAAAATCCCGGCATAGGTAATCATTTGGTTATTGTCCGCTCCGGGGAAATCATCCAGGAATTTTCTCTCTTCGTCTTCCGATGAATTCAGTCGATAGAAATTAATATAAGGGCCTATCTCAAAGGAGTGTTTCTGGTTATTAAAATCATATCGCACTAGAGGAATTACCTCAATACTTGAAAAATTAAAATGATAATATTCCTCTTCTCTGCTTTCCTCATCAAAGCTTGTTTCATTTCCTAATCCATAATAATAATCAGTAAAATGAGGGTAATACATATGTGCTTCAACGTTAATATCCCAATTCCCTATTACATCGATATAATCGCCCTCATATAGAAATTTCCATGAATTTGCAGTGGGAGAAAACCTCAATGAATATTTCTGCCTCCATTTATAGGGATTCTTCCGAAAACCAAATTTATTGATCTTAATATCTGCGCTTATAAACAAACCATCATCCGGGCTGGTATCGATATAAACCAGAGGTGTAAAGAAGTCATATTTGAAAGCGGTACGATCATAATAATTTATGCCTACTTTATTGGAGGTTTTGTTCTTGGTTTCTGAAGTGCCATTTATTTTAATCCCTGTTTTAGTGTCATATACAATAGTATTTTTCATTAAACCTTTTACATGTGAGCTATCATTTATTTGATCATACCCAAAACCTCCAATTACCCTTAGCTTAATTCCATTATGCACATCTCCCTTTATCGTAAATAAATCATCATCACCTAATCCAAATAAATTAATTTCACTGGTGATATCATTATCAAAAGTACGTTCGTACATTTTAGTATGTAGTTCTCCTGTTTTCTGCACAAGATCCCAAACAGTCACTTTTGTTTCATCGTCTGAAAATCTTTCAATATTAAACCACTCTTTTTCATCACTTCCTACTATGGTCACCTCTTTGGATAAAAAATCATAATACTTTTTTGCATATACTTCAAGGTCGTCTCGTCTCTTTTTTAGCTTTTCTACAATTACATCACCAGAATGTTTGTAAATTCCTTCAGGAAAATTATGAATTGCATTTTCGATTACCTCATCTGTAAAGTTTTCTTTTAAATAAGATACTGAAGATTCCCAATCTTCCCATGATGGTTCAGTTAAAAAGGATCGGTCAAAGTAGCGTCCATTATAGTTTAATCCATTAATATCCCGAATTTTAAAATCAAATCCCTGAAATTTACTTAACCCAGGTTGCCTTGTGCCAACTTTAATTAATAATCCATCATTAAAAAAGAATGCCTGGTCCCGATCCCTTGGAATTGGCCGGTAAAATTTATGCTTCTCCTTTTGCTTAAATTCAGCCCAGCGCCATTGATCTTCATGTCGGTCCCAATCGCCAATCCACATGTCAAATAAGCGTGATTTTAATGTAAATATTTGATCAACTTTTACTTCATTGTTGTCGAGTCGTTTATTTATTAACTTAGTAGTGCTTATAATATCATCTGAATTACCAAAACTTATAAGTTTACGGTTCTTCTTCATTGGCCGTTCTTCAAATAGATACAAGTTCCCCCCAAACTCTTCTTCATAATTGCGAAGCAAGGGTTCATCCGGCAGATAAACAACTTCAGGATTGGTATGATAAACACCGATGGCATCAGCTAATGAAGGAATTACAATAGCTGCATAAGGATGTGAAGAAGATATAAAATCTTTTACCAGATCTTTTGCAATGGTTTTTTTTAACTCTTCTGGCACCGCAGCTTCCGGATATTTTTCGATGGATCGTAAAACGAATTGATTTCCATTTTTATTTTCAAGACGCAAAGATTTTGTTTGCATTCCTCCTCCTCGCTGTACTACTTCCAGTCCACCATGTTCTGATCCCATATCAAAATAAGGGATATTGCGAACCACCTGAACCCATTCCGCTCTATAATTATTCCCCATTAATCCAGCATGTTTTTTAGGAATCCCATAGGAGGTAGATGCCTGAACCGGAACAGTTTGTCCTTCTAATTTCCTTATATCATAATCAGGCTGCAAGTATTTAGCAGGTTCTAACGTATACAAATGTGATTCAAAAATCTTTATCCTCCAGTTATCTTCTTTAATTTCCCAGGCTTCGAGCCAGACCTCATTATTTTCATAAATCACCAATCTCATATATCCGGATACACTTGCTGTAAAAGCTTTGTCAGTTTTTTTAACATAGTTGGTTTCAGATCCTGTGCCACTAATAATCTGAAAGATATTATCCTCATTTATATATTGTAAGGAACTTTCATGGGAAGACACATATACTATATCCTGGTTTCCGTTAAATATTGTTTTCAAGCCGTTTATTAAGGAATTGTAAGTAGGATTTGCAAAATCATCCATATTGCCAACAGCATTTCTATATAAATAGTATGCGGATCCCAGAAGAGGAGGGGACACATGTGTATAGCCCGGGAAATATCCATTATGTTTTCCAAAACTTAGGATAGGATGGTGTCCTGCAATTATGATATGTTTTCCTTCATGGCGATTAATGGCATCATTTAACATGATTAACAAATCATTTTCTGATTCCATTCCGCAATCAAGATTTTGCCAGTCTACATTTTTTAGCTCTCTATTCATCCACCACTGTGTGTCGATAAATAAGATCACCGTATTGTTTCCGATCTCTATTTCTTCAGGGCCAGGACAGCCTTTATCTGGCAAAAAGGTATTTCCTTCATATATATATTTCTCAACTAGATATTCATAAGTCACAGCACATTGATATCCTCTGTGTTTGCTTAATGCCCATTCGAATTTTCCTGGATTTATAAATACATTATTTGAATATTTACTAATGTTTTTTAGGATTTCAATTAATTTAATTGAATCCAAAGATTGTTCAATATGGTTGGTGCCTTCCGGGAAAAATCTATTATGGAATATATTGCCCAATATAAGTACAGTTGTTGAGTCGTTATCAGCTTTTAATTGATTGATCATTCCATTTAAAGCCAGGAAGTTTTCCTCTTTTTTATCGTTTCCAATATTGCCTATTAAATAAATGATGTGTGAGATTGAATCTTCATTTGGGTGTACCTGTGCTGATAAGCTAAAAGACATTGAGTTTATAAGACAAAAAAATGCTATAATCTTTCGGAGAATCATTAGAGTAAAAGAAATTGAAAAAAATCCTCTATATAAATTTAAGAAATTTTTTATCAGATAACTAGGGTCACATGAAATTGAGTTGATAAAGGCCAAAATAATCTTATATTCTCTTCTTCTCCAGGAAGTAAAATTAATTATAATTGGTAGGACAGGTATATTCCTTTATATCCCTGTTGGTATAACGGATAAATTGATAATTTTTTATCGACTAATTTTTTCTTATGTAACTCTGGAACCAGCCACCCAACAAATGCTCCAAATACATAACCTGATATGGCATCCGTAGTAAAATGACGCCCACCTTTTACTCGCAAATAGCCAGTAGCTGCAGGAATGGCAGCAGCAATGGACCATATTGCAATTTTATACCCGGTTTTCATATTAGGATGGTAATCATTCATGACTTTAGCAAAATAAAAAGAAATGGCTGCGGTGAAGGAAGTATGTCCTGAAAAATAAGATAACCTGGCTTTAAGATCAGTGCGTTCATTTAAAGGAGCCTCATCATTATATGCAAGTGGCCGTGTTCTATTAAATGTATGCTTTATACCCAGAGTTATTCCAAACGTTATGGCGCTAACTTCTAATCCCATAATTAGTAGAGGTCCAAAATCACTTCTTGTATGTTGATTGGTTAAGAATATTACAGGAAGGAAGACCACCCCTGTACGAAATACATCGCTTAGATTTTGGGCATGTGTATCCCAATTATAGGTTGCCGGACGATCAAATGAATTTACATCCATTCTGTCCAACTGATCTAACTCACTCTCAGTAAATGGTAAGGTGTTTTCTGTCGCCGTCATCAACAAGCCATACGTCATTGCTCCTGCTCCAGCAATTATAAAAGGAAGCTCAGTTTTAAAATCAAAATTATAAGGGGTTTCATTTTGGTGAATTCCACCTTTACATAAGGCGCAAGATTTATCCGTATCATTTGACTGAGAATAGGCATCAGTTGACAAATTATTTACCAATAAAAAAGAAAGAATATATAATAAGTATCTCCTCATTAATTTAAATATTCAAACATGTAATCAGTCATAGTACAAAAATTAGTTATTATTTATTACGTTAACCAGTTCCTCGATACTATATACAATAGTCACATTGCCTTGATGTGTCAGATCCCATTCATACCCGCTTTTCCCCTTCCTTATTGTAATGGTTGTTTCAGAAATTTCATTTATTACTTCCCAGCCATTTCTTCTCAATGCATTTGATGTCCAGTAATAAGCCAATTTATCACCTTTAAGATTGCAGGATTTAATATAAGAATAGTTGACCATGAATCTACCGTGATCTGAGTCAAAATTGATTGCATTATGGTTGATCATTTGATTTAGTGATCCATCCAATACAAGGTCTTCCGGAGTTCCTTCTTTTAGGTTTTTATCTTTCAATGCTATCCATATTTTGTCAGCTACCTGGAAGCTAAATTCAATTTCATGGGTGGCGATCAGTATAGCTTTTCCTGTCTCATTACTAAGGTCTTTTAAAAGCTTTAAAATGATGATCTTGTTCGATAGATCCAGATGGGCTGTAGGCTCATCCAGAATGATAATATCTCCATCCTGTGCCAGTGCTCTGGCTATTAGAGTTTTTTGAAACTGACCATCACTCAATTCACTGATTATCCGATCAGAAATTTTATGTATATCAGTTATATCCAGCGCCCAATCAATTTTATCAACATCTTTTTGTTCCAGCTTTCCAAGCCAATTGGTATAAGGATGTCTTCCCAGTGCAACTATTTCTTTTACTGTCAGGTTGCCGGCAAAAATTCGGTCGGTCAGTACAAGGCTTATAGTTCGTGCTAAATCAGGTGCAGCATAGTCATTAACAGGTTTATTATCAACCAATACCTGCCCTGAAAGAGGTTTTTGTACACCGGCAATACTTCGCAATAAGGTTGATTTTCCAACTCCATTTTCACCTACGAGACAAACCAGTTCTCCATGTTTTATAGAAGCGTTCAAGCCACCCAGGATTTCTAACTTGGAATTCCCTTTTTGATACCCCACTGAAAGTTGATCCAGGCGGATCGCGATATTGCTTTTCTGGTTAATCAATTGGCAAAGGATTTACTGAAATTTTTTCTTCTAATAACAAGCCATATTACTATAGGCGCGCCGAATACACTGGTAACCGCATTTATTGGAAGTGTATATTCCTGACCCGGAACCTGGGCTATGATATCACATGCAAGCATCAGTATGGCCCCATTCAATATTACCATAGGAAATAGGGTTTTATGATTGGCAGCATTAAAAATTAGCCTGGTGAGGTGGGGGATAGCTATTCCGATAAAGGCAATAGGTCCACAAAATGCGGTAATGGTTCCGGCAAGCAAACTGGTAACAAAAATGATGATAAAACGTGTCTTTTTAATATTGACACCCATACTTCTGGCATAATTATCTCCCAGAAGTAGTGCGTTTAATG
>Ga0316187_10001109_pt1 | contig 22799 bp, 20 predicted proteins | sample CroRivburrow1_MG_FD_204927 | JGI IMG/M metagenome (GOLD analysis project Ga0316187, IMG submission 204927) | Coastal sediment microbial communities from Maine, United States - Cross River worm burrow 1 | ecosystem: Environmental > Aquatic > Marine > Coastal > Sediment | place: USA: Maine...
ATGGCGGACATGGCAATGAGGATGCCATACGGCGCGCGGGGGCTTGCTGCTGTTGCTGAGACGGTTGAAGAGTTCATGGGGTATTATATGACATCAAAAGCAACCGGAGTGACACACCATGTGCGCGGGCAGGCCATGTGTCCCCGGCATGTCTATTCATCGGCGAAAGCGATACTGTACAGTACATGGACGCAAGCGCAATCAGCAGCCGCGATGCCGGCAGTGTCACCCAGGGTCTGCTGGCCATGTGGGTGGCCGTGGCGTCGTTCTCGATTGCCGACGCGATTGCCAAGTGGCACGGGCAGGAGGGTTTTGCGTCGGTTCAGATCGTGTTCTTCCGGTATCTGTTCGGATTGATCCCGGTCGCCGTGGCGCTTTATGTTTCGGGACTTCACCAGATCCGCACCGCCAGACCGGGTGCACATGTGCTGCGCGGTGTGCTGATGTCGGCCGCGCTGGCGCTGTTTTTCTGGGGCCTGAATTTTGTGCCGCTGGCCGAGGCAATCGCGGTGGCGTTTACGGCACCGCTGTTCATTACCGCCTTGTCGGTACCGATGCTGGCGGAACGGGTCGGATTGGCGAGGTGGCTGGCGGTCCTGGTCGGCTTTGCCGGTATGCTGGTGATTGTCCGTCCGGGCGCGGAAACCTTCAAGCCGGAAATGCTGATCCTTGTGGCGGGAACTGCGGTGTTTGCCCTCGGGATCACCTATACGCGGCGGCTGTCTCGAACCGAAACGGCGGCTACCATGTTCACCTGGACAACATTTGTGGCGCTGAGCCTGTTTGCGCCGCTTGCCTGGTGGACATGGAAGATGCCGCAGGCCGACCATATGACCGGATTTGCCGTGCTCGGGCTGATTGGCGGCATGGCGCACTACCTGGTTATCGTGGCATACCGCAATGCACCTGCTGCCGTGGTTGCACCGCAAGAGTATATGGCGCTTGTATGGGGTGCCATAATCGGCTGGATTGTGTGGTCGGAAGTGCCGTCCGGCTGGACCTGGCTGGGGGCAGCGATCGTGGCCGGGGCCGGCGGTTTTATTGCACTGCGCGAGGCCCGTGCGGCGGCGCGAAAACGGACGCGGATATAAAGGCACCCCACAGGTGTAAAGACACATGGAGATGCTTCGATGGAAGGCCTGAGAACGCCGGACGACCGGTTTGAAAACTTGCCGGGGTATGATTTTGCTCCCAACTATGTAGATGATCTGCCGGGATATGAGGGTTTGCAGGTGCACTACCTGGATGAAGGCCCGGTCGATGCGCTGCATACTTTCCTGTGCCTGCCGGGCGAGCCGACATGGGCTTACCTGTATCGTCACATGATCCCGGTGTTTGCCGCGACCGCGGCGCGGGTCGTGGTGCCGGACTGGCTGGGCTTTGGCCGCTCCGACAAGCCTGTCAATGACGCCGCTTACACGTTTCACTTTCATCGCGACATGATGCTGGCGCTGATCAGCAGGCTTGACCTGTTCAATGTCACCCTGGTGGTGCAGGACTGGGGCGGCATCCTGGGCCTGACCCTGCCGGTTGAAATGCCCGACCGCTTTGAACGGCTGATCGTCATGAATACGGCGATGCCGGTCGGCGAAAGCCTGGGCGCCGGTTTTCAAGGCTGGAGGGATTATATGGCCAGCCGGCCGGATCTCGATTGTGCTGCGTTGATGAAACGCGCTGTGCCGCACCTGAGCGAGGCGGAAGCCGCAGCTTACGAGGCACCGTTTCCGGACATGGCGTACAAGGCGGGGGTGCGCCGGTTTCCGCAACTGGTCATGACTGAACCGAACATGGAAGGCATCGAGACGATGAAGCAGGCGCGCGCGTTCTGGACGCACGACTGGCTCGGGGAGAGTTTCATGGCCGTGGGCGCGCAGGATCCGGTGCTGGGCGTGCCGGTGATGAGCAGCCTACAGCAGGTCATTCGCGGATGCCCGGCACCAATGGTACTGGAAGATGCCGGTCATTTCGTGCAGGAGTGGGGCGCAGAGGTGGCACACGCCGCGCTTGAATCTTTCAGGACATGACCAGTGACTGAGCTGACTATTGAAGCCATGGGCGCGCGCGGCGAAGGCATAGCGCGCAAGGATGGTGCACCTGTATTTGTGCCCTACGCCCTGCCGGGTGAGCGCATCAGAGCCGACGTGAAGGGCGAGCGTGGCCGGGTGACAGACGTGCTGGAGATATCGCCGGACCGGGTCAAAGCGGTCTGTGCATACTTCGGCAGATGCGGGGGGTGCCTGTTGCAGCACTGGTCGCAACAGCCCTATGCGCAATGGAAGCGGCAACTGGTGGTGGACGCATTGTCCCGCAAGGGCCTGAAGGATGTCGATGTTGCGCCAATGGTTGACGCACATGGAACCGGGCGGCGGCGGGTCACGTTGACTGTGGCCGGTGGCAAGGCCGGTTTTTCGGCGCACCGTTCGCATGACCACGTGCCGGTCGCTGCATGCCCGATACTGGTGCCGCAACTGGCACGCGCCAGTGACATTGCGGCGGGCCTGGTCGAGGTTCTCAAGCTCAAAAAGCCGCAGCGGGTGCATTTGCTGGCCAGTGATACCGGGCTTGATTGTGAACTGCCGGGAGTAGACGACCCTGACCTGGATGCGCGCGTGCAGGTGGCAGGCCTGGCGGAAGAGTTTGGCATTGCCCGGTTGACTGCGTCCGGCGAAATGCTGATTGAGCGCGCCCGGCCACTGCTGAGCGTCGACGGTGCCAAGGTGATGCCGCCGCCGGGTGGTTTTGCCCAGGCCACGGAGGCGGGCGAAAAGGCGTTGGCGGCAATCGTGATACCCGCACTGGCGGGGCATGCCATCGTGGCGGACCTGTTTTCCGGATGGGGTGCGTTCGGGTTGCGGCTGGCCAGGGCCTCAAGAGTGCTGGCAGTGGATTCAGACAGGCGCGCGATTGCAGCGCTGCAGGCAGCCGTGCGGGATGCAACCGGGCTGAAACCGGTGCTTGCGCGGGTCCATGATCTGATGCGCGAGCCGCTGACGGCGCCCGAACTGAAAGGCATTACCGGCGTCGTGTTCGATCCGCCCCGGGCCGGCGCTGCTACACAGGCAGCGGAACTGGTGGCAGCCAGGAGTATCCAGACTGTTGTGGGCGTGTCCTGTGATGCAGGTTCATTTGCGCGCGATGCAGGTGTGCTGGTGCAGGGCGGGTTCAGACTGGAACAGGTCGTGCCGGTTGACCAGTTCAAATATTCCGCACATGTGGAAATGGTGGGGGTTTTCAGCCGGTGAGCGTTGAACGCAAGGACAGGATCGATCTGGCCGGTGCCGGCTGGCTGGTGACATTTGCCCTGCTGATGGGCATCAACCAGGTGCTGGTGAAACTGGTGAACGCCGGTCTGGCGCCGGTGTTCCAGGCCGGCCTCAGGTCTGTCTGCGCGCTGGTGCCAGTGCTGATCTACGCGATTCTCGCCAAACGAAAGCTGTCGATCAGCGATGGCAGTCTTGTGCCGGGCCTGATGTGCGGCACCCTGTTCGCAGTCGAATTCATGCTGACCTTCAAGGCGTTCGACTACACCTCCGTGGCGCGCGCTACGATGCTGTTCTACACCATGCCGTTCTGGCTGGCATGCGCGGCCCATTTTCTGATTCCCGGCGAACGGTTGACGCCGCTGCGGGTGCTGGGCTTGCTGATGGCTGTTGCCGGTGTCGCCTGGGCGCTGGTGCACAATGACCATCCTGCAACCGAGTATGCCCTGCTGGGCGACTTGATGTGCCTTGCTGCGGCGCTGTGCTGGGCCGGTATCGCCCTGCTGGCACGCACAACTGCGCTGTCGAAATCCTCGCCTGAAATGCAGCTGATCTATCAGTTGGCGGTGTCCAGTGCGATCATGTTGCCGCTCGCCCTGGTGTTTGGCGATCTGGTGCGCGAGTTCACGCCGCAAATCGCCGGCTTGTTCGCGTTCCAGGTTCTGGTGGTGGTGAGCTTCGGTTTTCTGATGTGGTTCCGCGTGCTGGCGATCTACCCGGCATCAGACATGGCGTCCTTCGGATTCCTCACCCCGCTGTTCGGGGTGATGTTCGGCTGGTTGATACTCAGCGAGACAATTACCCCGGACTTCATCGGGGCGCTGACGCTGGTGTGCGCCGGCATAGTGCTGGTCAATCACAAGCGCAAGAAACCCGTGGCTGGTCAGCCTGCATTGTGAGTCAGTACCACGACACGCGACTTGAGCGTGACCCGCAGGTGAAGCTCGGCAATGTCCTGGTTCAGCATGCGAATGCAGCCCGATGACAGGTTCTTGCCGATCGACGAGGGATCATTGGTGCCGTGGATGCGGTACAGCGTGTCGCGACCGCTCAGATCAAACAGATAAAGCGCGCGAGCACCAAGCGGATTTTCCGGCCCGCCCGGCATGCCGAGTGCCCACTTGGCTGCCTTGGGATCACGCGACACCATTTCTACCGGTGGTGTCCAGCGCGGCCAGCGTGCCTTGCGGGCAACATAGGCTTCGCCTGCCCATGTGAAACCGGCCCGTCCGACGCCGATGCCATAACGCATGGCCATGCCGCCTTCGCGAACATGATACAAATGCCGGCTGCGGGTATCCACGACGATGGTGCCGGGCCATTCACGACCGGTATACTGGACAAGCTGGCGGCGGAACTGCGGCTTGATACTGGACTGGCTGACCTGCTCGATGGGATAGTCAATCGGCGACTCCAGTGGTGGCCGTTCACCTGGCATCTGCTGTGGTTCGTCAGCATCCGGGGCCGGCTGATACTGCGGTTGCGGTTCTGCAGGTGCGTTGGTTGGCGAGATTGAGCCAGTCACATCACCGCGCCGCGAGGCACCGTCATAGCCGCCATTGCGTTTCAGCCAGTTGGAAATGGTGTCTATGTTAAAGGGATCGGCATGAGCACGACCGGCCAATGCAGCAGACAGGACTGACGTGCCAGCGCCAACCAGAAGCTTGCGGCGAGATATCGGTCGGTCGTTCATCGGCTGAATTATTGCTTTCAAAGAAATCTGGTTCATATCCGGCAGCATACCGGTTCATGGTTAAGGTTTGATTTACATCTAGCCGGTGTTTGCAGCAGGATCGCGGTGGTTTTGCGCCTGATTTGTGGCAACCCTCACGGGTTTTGCGCCGGGTGTTCGGGACACGAATCGCCACGGCCCGGGAACGGCCGTGGCGTCGATGATCCCACAAATCAGTAAATCGGTTTGCCGGTGTCGATAGCCTGGGCCAGCAGCAGGTATTCTTCGCACGCGGTGCCACAGCGTGTGCCGATTTCCGAGAGCTGTTCGCGCGCAAGGGCCATCTTGCCCAACTTGACATAGCCTTCACCGAGATACTCGCGGGCCAGGATGTAATCGGGATTGGCAGCCAGAGCCTGCTGGTAGAACGCAATGCCCTGGTCCACCAGACCCATCTTGCGGTGTGAATAGCCCAGACCGTTGAGAGCTTCAGGGTCGCGTTTGTCGGCAACCAGGCGGAACAGCTCGACAGCACTGCGATACTGCCCGGCGCGAGCCAGTGCCCATCCCTGGGCTTTCAGAGATTTGTCCGGTACGACTTCAGACGTCTGTCTGACGCACTTTTTCTTGCTGGTCGAATAGACCCACCCACTCTTGCAGGTGGGAGTTGAAGTTGAAGTGTCAGAGCCGGCGGCCTGGGCTGCCGTGAACGATGAGCCGGCGAAAACAATTGCGGCCAGGATCAGGGGGATGGACTTCATGATCAGTTTTCCTCGTTGAGCGGGGCAACCGGGGTTTGGACGACGTCCGTTGCCGAAAATTATACATGCCAGCTTACGCATGGGCGAGCAGCGCGGGTTCAACAAAAGGCATCAAGAATGTAACAATTTTGTGTTGTTGGAGCAGGGTGCATTTCGGATTGCCGCCACGAAGCAGCGTAACTGTGAATATTTGCGACGTGTTATGACAGTTACACGGGGTTAGATCAGGTCATCCTGGAAAGGTATGAGCAGCAACGGATCCATGATTGATGTCGTGAAGAGTTGTTCACGAATTCATTTTCATAAAGAAGTTTGCTTGAGGCTTTCCGAGATGGGCGCTATGCTCCCGGTTTGTGGATGGCATTCACAGACTTTTCAAGCGCAACGGCGTAGCAACGTGACAAGATGTTCAACACTTAAAACCGTCCTGCTGCTGGGGGTTGCCTTGGCCGTGTCTGCATGTGCTGAGGGCAAGTTGCTTGCGCAACTGGATGCAGCTGATTCCGGCACGCATGTCAGTGCCGAAAATCGACCATCGGATGTGTCGGTATCTCCGGCAGGTGCTTCAGCCTTCAATCGCCAGCAACGTATCGGCAATGATCTTGCCCAGCGTGCACTCGGTGTGATGAAGCGGTCCAATGATACGCAACTTGAAGAGTATCTGGATGTCATCGTGGCCAGGTTGAAAAACACGCCGGAGCACGGTGCGTCAGGTTTGTTTTACAAGGTTTACCTGGTGGACAGCCCGCATGCCAACGCATTCACGCCGGGTGGTGGCCACATATTTGTGACGACCGGGATCGTGACCAAGCTGCGCACTGAGGGCCAGATGGCAATGGTGCTGGCCCATGAAATGGCACACAATCGTGCAAGCCACGTGGTAAAGGGGCATGACGGGCAATCGCTGAGCAAGCGGGTTACAGCTTTTGGCAAGCGGATTTTTGACGACGGGCTTGGTGTTCCGTGGTTAAGCAGTGGCGTGAAGGCTCTGGCCGATACAAGCTTGAGCAGTTATACGCGGGCCCAGGAGCAAGAAGCAGACATGCTTGGATTCCGGTATTTTGCTGCTGCCGGATACGATCCTCGCGAAGCGCCGCGCAGCTTTGCGGCGCTTATTACTGTTGATGCACAGAAGAAAAGTATTTTTGACGTGTTTGACGGATATCCCGAAGGCATCGGGCGCGCCGAAAACATGAATGCCATGGTGCATGCGACCTATCGCGACGTCGATACAACCCACCTGACGCGCAACACCAATGCGTATGTGACGCTGGCATCTGCATACTGGCAGTAAACCTGCGGGCCGGGCAGATCAGTTCCAAATTTTCCTGAATGACAAATGAACGAACCGATCCGGTTCCTGTCATCGTGTCTATGACCAGGTCGTCCTCAAGCAAGCACGTGACGGTGTCGTTGAACGTGCACACAAACAACAACGAGGAAGCCAGAATGTCCCAGATTACCAAGACAGCCGGATCCATCATGTTACTGGCCGCAGGCACTGTCGCCAGTGTTCGCGATGCCGGCTTTTTCTTGGCCGGTCCAGGAGCAGAAGCTTTAGAGCCGGTTCTTGCGGCGTGACTTGCGAGATGCAAGAACTGGTATCATCAGCATTGCGGCGCACACGATTGTTGAGAATGAAAAAGCAGCAATCGCAGCAACGCCTAGATCATGCGGACCATTTTCTACCTGGTTAAGCAAAGGGCTGGCCACGGCCGGGCCAATGATGGGTAACACTGCTACCATCACCGCCAGCACGGCTGTGCACAACGCCGCGGCAAAGAAGGACAGCACATGGGTGTTTCGGCGCTTCCGCGTGCACTTGTTCTCACGTGCACCAGATCCGAAGCCGTACAAGCCGTCCGTTTCGTCTTTCTTGATATACATTATGCGCGCGTCCCGGTTCAATCATGAACCCCTCTATTCGATGAGGAAACCACAAAAGGATGGCACAAAATCACGCAAATCGTGCCGATGATCGGGTCATAGTGTGGCGAACCATGGGCATTTGGTAAACGAAACGTTAACAAAATCAAAAGGTTATGTTTGGAAGTTAGCGGAATTCTCCAATTCCCGACGGCATCGGGTGGCTGCGTTGTCGGGCAATACGCCAACATCGTCATAGGTGATGGTCGCGCCGTGTTTCACCGGGCGGATGAGATCGACACCATGGGCAAGCCCGATGGGCAGGGCGCGTGAACCGTGTGATGCGTCCGCCGGCATCAACTTGCCCCAGGCCGTGTAACCGCCTTCGCCATCCAGCCTGTCGCCGGCAACGAGGTCTTTCTTGGCTACAGCGACAACGTCTCCCCGCCATGCGGCGGTGGCACCTGATGCCTCACCGCGTACCACTGCGTTGACAGCCGAAACACCAAGCTCGAGGCCAATCAGATGATATGGCCGGTACATGGCTGCATAATACCCCGACTGATCTGTTTTCAGGCCATATTGCAGGAAGCAATCGCGTGCATACTGATTGGGTGCCTTGAACACCGCATAGACACCCCAGCGCAGGTGGTTGTGCATTTCAGTGGTCTCGCCGCGGTTCTCGGAGGCGATGACTTCGACAAACCCTTCGCCGCCAAGCATGCCGCCGGCGTCTGCCGGAATGAGCACATTCTGCAAATTGTCGAAATCGACTGCCGGAAATTTCAACCCGTCGCTTGGCGCCTTCAGTCCGGTGGCGTTGGCGATGGCCGCCATTTCGATGGCGGACTTGGTGCCGTCCAGAAACGAATTGAACATCTGCGAGTTCATGCCTGCAGCAGCGGCCTGTTCCGGGGTAAGGCCATAGTGGGTCCATACATCATCCGGCGTGACATCATGAAATTCAGGCTGGTAGCGGGTACCTTTGCCGGCACACACGATGTCCAGACCGCAGGTTCTCGCCCAGTCGACGATCTCGCAAACCAGTGACGGCTGATCGCCCGAGGCCATTGAGTAAACCGTGCCGGCGCTGCGGTGTGCTTCGGCCAGTACGGGGCCTGCCAGCACATCTGCTTCCACATTGACCATGATGATGTGCTTGCCGTGCCGGGCGGCAGCAAGCGCGTGCGCGCAGCCGGCAGCCGGTGATCCGGTGACTTCCATGACAACCTCTACAGACGGGTCGGCAATCAGATCCATGGCATCATCGGTAAAGCGTGTCCGGGAGATCAGGTCGTCCGGCCAGCCGACATTGCGGCAAGCCGCACGTGCGCGTTCCGGGTCGAGGTCGGCTATCACAGCAACTGACAGGTGCGGAGAAAACGGCACCTGATTGAGGAACATGGAGCCGAATTTTCCGGCACCGATGACACCCACCTGAATTGGTCCGCGTTCGGCGATCCTGTTGGCAAGAATGGTCGGAAGCTGCTGCATCTTGGGAACCCTGTACTGACTTTCGGACGTGAGCAGTCACACTGGTCGTAACACGATGATCAAGTCAAACGGATCGGCGGGTTTCGCTATGTTTTTCCATCCTGCAGGACCATGCCTGTTGTGTGGTTCGCCTTTACCCGGTGTGATGTGGCGGTGCGGCGTAGATCCAGGCCAGACGCTGCATTTGCATGGAAGCCGGCATCAGCCGCAGAGCCATGTTTCTCGCCAGGGCCTTTGCGCCGCGCATATGGTAGATGCCGGCATTGCGACGGGACTCTTCGCTGATGCGGGCCGTGCGCGCCTGGCGTTGGGTTGCATAGCGAACCAGAGCAGATTTGAGATCATCTCCATCACCGATGCAGTCGGCCAGGCAGGCAGCGTCTTCCAGGGCCATGGCTGCGCCTTGTGCAAGATGGGGCAGGGACGCGTGAGCCGCATCGCCTGCCAGCACGCAATTGCCCCGGCTCCATGTGGTGAATGGATCAAGGTCGGCACCGGTCCAGGCGAGCCAGCTCGCAGGAGTGGACAACAGATCGCGCACGGCACTGCTGGCGCCGGGTAACGCAGCAAGCACCTCGTCGCGACTGGCTATGTTGTTCCAGCCCGCCTGGTCGGCGGGTTGGTTGGCGCAGACCACGACATTGAGCCGGCGACCACCTGACACCAGGTAGTGAACAATATGGGCTCCCGGTGCGAGCCAGAGATAAACCGCTTCACGATCAAGACCGGCAGGCAGGTCGCTGGCGGGTGCAAGGGCACGGTACAGTGTCTGTCCACTGGGGCGCGGTTCGTTGCCTGGTGCAATATGGCCCCGCAACGCGGAGCGAATACCATCTGCTGCAATCACCAGGTCAGAGTCATATGTTTCGCCGGACAGGGTTTTAAGGCGCGCGGGCTCGCCCGGTTCAAGTCCGGTTACCCGGCAGCTGTTGACAATCCTGATATCGTCGTGGCGCGACACTGTTTGCGCCAGCGCATCAATCAGATCCGCGCGGTGTGCCACACGATAGGGGCTGCCGAATTTTCGGGTAAACCCGCGTCCCAGTTCAAGTTCAGACAGTTGGCGTCCGCTGACGGCATCGCAGATGCGAATTCGTTCCGGCGCGCAACATTGTGCTTCAAGTTTCTGCCACACACCCAGGTCCTCAAGGATCCGAACGGCATTTGGGCCCAGTTGAAGGCCTGCGCCAATCGTTTCCAGTCGGGCGGCCTGCTCAAGGACTGTTGCTGAATGGCCGTTCTTTGCAAGTGCGATGGCGCAAGCCAAGCCTGTTATACCAGCCCCGGCGATTGAAATATGCAATTGTGAAAATCCTCAGCAGCCAAAACGATCAAAAATGGGTACTTTGCCCTTGCAGTACAAAAACGGCAGGACTAGGGTCCGCGCCGGTCAATCAGGACCAATGGTACAGATAATTTCAAGGAGTTGCTCCAATGGGCTTCATCGCAGACTCGCTTTCCCGGATACAACCTTCGGCTACGATCGCGATTTCAACGAAAGCCATGGAGCTCAAGGCGGCCGGGCGCGACGTGATCGGCCTGTCGGCGGGCGAACCTGATTTTGATACACCTGATAACATCAAGGAAGCTGCCATCAAGGCGATTCGGGACGGGCGCACCAAGTACACACCGGTAGACGGGGTGCCCGAGCTGAAACAGGCAATCTGCGCAAAATTCGAACGCGACAATGGTCTCAAGTATGAGCCGTCGCAGGTGTCGGTCGGAACCGGCGGCAAACAGGTTCTGTTCAACGCACTGCTGGCTACGCTGAACCCTGGTGATGAGGTGATCATACCGGCGCCTTACTGGGTGAGCTATCCCGATATTGTGCTGCTGGGTGGAGGCAAGCCGGTGTTTGTTGAAACGACACTGGGTGAAGGTTTCAAGCTGCAGCCGGCGGTTCTGGAAGCTGCGATTACACCGAAAACCAAGTGGCTGGTGTTCAACTCACCGTCAAATCCGTCTGGCGCAGCCTACAGTCTCGCGGAGTTGAAGGCGCTGACAGACGTGCTGATGCGACATCCCCATGTCTGGGTGCTGACCGACGATATGTACGAGCACCTGGTTTATGATGATTTCAAGTTTGTGACACCTGCCCAGGTTGAACCTGCCTTGTACGAGCGCACATTGACGATGAACGGCGTATCGAAAGCCTATGCCATGACCGGGTGGCGTATCGGCTATGCAGCCGGTCCGACGGTGCTCATCAATGCGATGCGCAAATTGCAGTCGCAATCCACATCCAACCCGTCGTCGATTTCCCAGTGGGCGGCAGTTGAAGCATTGAACGGACCGCAGGATTTCATTGCCAAGAACAATGAGATATTCAAGGCTCGCCGTGATCTCGTCGTGTCGATGCTGAACCAGGCAAACGGCTTGTCATGCCCGACACCGGAAGGGGCGTTTTATGTCTATCCGTCCTGTGAGGGGCTCATCGGCAAAACCACACCGTCAGGCCAGCTGATCAGAAACGATGAAGACTTTGTCACTGCTCTGCTGGCGGATGAAGGAGTAGCAGCCGTGCATGGCGCTGCATTTGGTCTGGAGCCGTTTTTCCGGATATCCTATGCGACGTCCAACGAGGCGCTGGAAGATGCCTGTGAACGTATCCAGCGGTTCTGCAACAGCTTGAAGTAGGATGGTTCAACGATTACATAAATCGTGACAATCCTGTCGAAATTGTAATTGGATTTTTGTGGGCGATGACTATCGAATAGACATTCGCCCGGGACGGCGATTCGGGGGCCTGGCTGCGTGGCGATCTAGTCACGCAGCCCGACCTCCACTCTCTGCCAGAAAGGCACACTCACATGAAACGCATTGCATCTACCCTTGTTCTATCCATCGGTATTGCTGCCGCGTCTGCGGCACCGGCATCTGCTGATGGAGCGGGTATCAACATCGGCACACTGGAATGTATCGTGGAGGGCGGCATCGGCCTGATCATCACATCGTCGAAGGCCATGGATTGTGTCTATAAATCATCCACCGGCCGCGAGGACGTTTACACTGGAAATATCTCCAAGTTCGGTCTCGATATCGGCGTTACTGGAGAAGCGCGCATGATATGGGGCGTGTTTGCGCCCGGCATCGTTGAGTATGGCGCGCTTGCTGGGCGCTATGTTGGTGCGTCAGCAGAGGCCACGGCAGGTATAGGCGCCGGTGCCAACGCGCTTGTCGGTGGGTCCAGTATTACGCTTCAGCCGCTGAGCGTTCAGGTGCAAACAGGTCTCAATGCCGCCCTCGGCGTGTCAAGCATGACGCTTGAGCCGGCTGACTGATCCGAAGTCGCGTACAGGTGCGCGGGTCAGTGGTAACGGCTGATCGCGTTCACCTGACGTAGGAGTGATTTGGCAAGTTCAGCGCGTGAGCCTAGTTTGTCGGATAAAGGGCCCTTAAAGCCGTTATTCGCTAATCGCAGGAGCGCTTGCATATGTTGATCAAGACAATTCACAATTGGCAAATCCCGGAATCCAGGGCCACGTCCGAGCACGTCTTCGTGAATCGCCGGAAGTTTATTGCCGCCGCCGGGTTCGCCGGTATCGGGCTGGTTTCGGGCATTCGTCCCGGTGTGGCAGGCGATGATCCTGCAGCAGCTCTGTATCCTGCCAGGACCAACCCCGCCTATGCGGACGCGGGCCGCAAGATCACGCCGGAAGCGATCAATATAACATACAACAATTTTTATGAATTCGGCACATCCAAACGGATTTCAAAAGCGGCCGAAGCGCTGGTGATCCGGCCATGGGAAATTGCCTTTGAAGGCGAGATTGAGACCCCGTTCAAAATACAGTTCGATGACCTGATCAAGAAGATGCAGCTTGAAGAGCGCGTCTACAGGCATCGGTGTGTGGAAGCATGGTCGATGGTTGTTCCGTGGAGTGGCTTCACCCTCAGGCAACTGGTCGAACTTGCCAGGCCAACGGCAAAAGCAAAATATGTGAAGTTTGAAACCTTCAATGATCCCGAGATCGCGCCGGGGCAGAAACCAAGTCTGTTTGGCGGCAGCTATCCCTGGCCTTATACAGAGGCTGTTACCATGGAAGAAGCCAACAATGACCTGGCGTTCATGGTGACCGGGGCGTACGGCAAGCCCGTCGCCAAATCCATGGGCGCACCGATACGTCTGCATCTGCCCTGGAAGTACGGCTTCAAGTCGGCCAAATCGATCAACAGAATCAGCTTTACCTCTGAACGCCCCAAGAGCTTCTGGGAAGCGCTTGGGCCCAACGAGTACGGTTTCTGGGCCAATGTGAACCCCGAGGTTTCACATCCACGCTGGAGTCAGGCATCGGAGCGCGATCTGGAGACAGGCCAGACGATGCCCACCATGCTCTACAATGGCTATGCAGACGAGGTCGCATCGCTTTATGACGGTATGAAAGATGAACTGGGAGCCAAACTGTTTCGATAGCCCGGACCAGGATGGTTTCTGGTCGGATCGACCAGACATCACAAACCGGGCCGATTGCAGAACCAGAGCATCTTCATGGGCAGTAAAGCGGGTTGCGTTTGCTGTGAATCATTGGTGCCGCTTTGGTTCTCGTTTTGACGCGCTTTTTGGTCCGAGAGCCGTTTCACACTTTTCGAAAAGCGCTTTATTGCTCCCATTTTGTTCCAGGCAGCTTGGTTTTCAATAAAATCAGGGGCCAGACACCCGGGTGGAGTGTGTGTCTGGCCCCTTTGTGTCAGGAACCTGATAGTTTCTGCCGAAGCACTCGTTGTTGCCTCGCGCTTCGGTAAACCCATCAGGTATGCGGCCATGTGTTTTATGAGGGAGTAAACTAGCCGCTGACTGTTGAAGGCTCTCACGGATGAACTACCAAGTGCAATCGGGTATTGGGTATGTATGTCATGCGGTGGCTGCATAACAGGCAAAAGCACATATATTGTACGTACTTACGTGAACGTCAAAACTTCCACTGGCGGGCCTTTGCTACAACGAAATCCCTGAAAACAGCGATTCTTTTGGAGTTCCGCATTTCCTCCGGGTAAACGAAATAGGTTTCGATACCCGGTGCTTCCTCACCAAGAGAGACGCGGATGAGAGGTGAATCTTCGCCAACGATATAGTCCGGCAAAACCCCGATTCCCAAACCGGATTCGACGGCGCGGCGCAGCCCGTAAATCGAGTTTATCAGAAAACTTGAATCACGCGGCGGCTCACCTTCAGCACGCCCGGCGCGGAGCAGCCAGCCCAGGTCAGTGAGAAAAGTCGGTGCCGGCCCGAATGCCAGTATCTTGTGATTGTCGAGGTCTTCCAGCGTCTGCGGCATGCCGTTCGCCCGCACATAGTCCGGTGATGCATAAGCGTGATTGTGCACCGTGAACAGCTTGCGCTGGATCAGGTCAGGTTGAATTGGCCGACGCAGGCGAATGGCTACGTCCGCCTCACGCATGCCAAGATCAAGCTCTTCATCCGTCAGGATCAGTTCAACGCGGATTTGCGGGTAAAGCTCAATAAACTCCTGCAATCGTGGCGTGAGCCATATGGTACCGAGGCCAACCGTCGTGGAAATGCGCAGATCTCCGCTTGGCTTGTCACGACTGTCGGTCAGGCGTGTGCGGGCGGTGGCCAGCTTGGTAAATACATCATGGGCTGTGCGATACAGCATTTCGCCCTGCTCGGTCAGAATCAGCCCGCGGGCGTGGCGATGGAAAAGCGTTACGCTCAACTCCGACTCCAGCGCGGATATCTGCCGGCTGACAGCAGATTGCGACAGATTCAGATTGTGGCCGGCATGGGTGAAGCTGCCGGCCTCTGCCACTGCGTGGAATATGCGCAACTTGTCCCAGTCAAAGTTGTTATCCCGGTTTGAAATTGGCATGGAGTTATAGCCTTGTCCTACTCGGCTGCCTGCGAGGCTTCATTGCCTGTTTCAGCCAGAAATTTTTCAGCTTCCAGAGCCGCCATGCACCCCATCCCTGCGGCCGTGACGGCCTGGCGATAAATGTCGTCGGTTACATCGCCTGCGGCAAAGACGCCGGCGATGTCGGTCGCTGTCGAGTCCGGTCGGGTTATCAGGTAACCGCCGTTCTTCATGTCCAGCTTGCCTTCAAACAACTCGGTTGCCGGCTTGTGGCCAATGGCAATGAAAATGCCGTCGCAGGGCAAATCTTCAACAGCTTGCGTCTTGACGTTGCGCAGGCGCGCTGCTGTGACACCGGGCGGGTTTTCGTCACCGATGACTTCTTCCAGCGCGGTATCCCACATGACCGTGACCTTCGGGTTTTCAAACAAACGGTTTTGCAGGATGCGTTCGGCGCGGAATTCATCCCGGCGATGAACAACAATAACCTCGGACGCGAACTTGGTGAGAAACAATGCTTCTTCCACCGCGGTATTGCCGCCACCTACAACGACGACGCGTTTGCCGCGGTAGAAAAAGCCATCGCAGGTCGCGCAGGCCGATACGCCAAAGCCCTTGAATTTTTCTTCGGTGGGCAGTCCGAGCCACTTGGCTTGCGCGCCGGTGCAAATGATCAGGCTGTCGCAAGTGTACTTTTTGCCTGAATCACCCGTCAGGCGAAACGGCCGCTGGTCCAGACTGACATCGACAATGTGATCATTGATCAAGTTTGTGCCGACATGCACTGCCTGCCCCTGCATCTGCTCCATGAGCCAAGGACCCTGGATGGGCTCGGCAAACCCGGGGTAGTTTTCCACATCGGTGGTGATGGTGAGCTGACCGCCTGGCTGAATGCCGTGGATCAAGGTTGGCTCCAGCATGGCGCGCGCGGCATAGATGGCCGCCGTATATCCAGCAGGGCCCGATCCCAGAATAAGCACCCGTGAATGTTGTACGCTCATAGTCGCAATCTCCGGCAGTAGTTTGAACTCTTGGAGCGAAACTGCATTCGCCTGAACGCACACAGTTGCCCTGACACTTCAGACCGGGGCATCCCGACGTCGAACAGATCATGCCCGCCGGTTACAAGATGCCCAAAAGGGTTGTTTTTCGCCCCGCACTCTCAACAGTCTGACACAGCCATGACGTGACTGCATAGCTTTCAGTCTGTCAGGTCAATAACAACTCACAGGTTTCTTGTCACCCTGACAAACTCACCGGGTCCTGTTTCAAGTGTAAAACAGTCCGGGATCGTGCTCACCTTGATCTGCGGGCGAGCGCAATCTGCAGTCAGTTTGATGATATTTGAAGACGCCCTACTTGAAGGAGATTTTCAGAATTTCGTAGCTCTTGCCGCCACCTGGTGTCATCACCTCGACACTGTCGCCGGCGGACTTGCCAATCAACGCGCGCGCAATTGGCGAGGAGATGGAGAGCTTGCCGGATTTCACGTCGGCTTCGAAATCACCGACAATCCGATAGACGGCTTGCTTGTCGGTATCTTCATCCACGACGGTCACCGTTGCACCGAATTTGACGGTATCACCGCCCAATTTGGACACATCGATAATTTCCGCCCGGCTGATCATGTCTTCAAGCTCGGAAACCCTGGCTTCATTCCAGCCCTGGGCTTCCTTTGCAGCATGATACTCAGCGTTCTCCGACAGGTCGCCATGAGCGCGCGCTTCTTCAATGGCCTTGATGATGCGTGGGCGCTCAACAGACTTGCGATGTTTCACTTCTTCGGACATGGCAGCATGTCCTTCTGCGGTCATGGGAACTTTTTCAACCATCGATGCGTAATCCAGAATGTTGTTGGCCGCCCAAGCCTCGGAACTCCATGGAAGCCGTGAAGCTACCAACGCGTTCGTCTGTTGACTGTGTGCGGGAATGTTTCGGTCTGGTCTAAATATGCGCAAAACAATAGCGTCCTGCAAGACCTGTTTAACGTTGATTGTGGTTGATGAATGTTAGTAGCGGTTTCATCAGCCCGCAATTTCCAAAATTGTATGCGGTTGTGCGCCGGTATCCCTGTCGGTTTTATTGAGAGTAAACCGCGCAAATCCTGATTGTTTCATTCGAAATAATCCTGAAGCGGTTTGACGGTCAGATCACCGTGTTTGACGGCGGCAATTGCCTCAGATGCGGCAATGGAAGCCGGTAAAGTTGTAAAATACGGGATCTTTGCCATCAGAGCCGCTCGCCGAATCGACTTTGAATCCGACAGGGCGCTTTGACCTTCCGTGGTGTTGATGACCAACTGCACCTCTCCATTTGCCATGGCATCAACGATGTGCGGACGGCCTTCCAGAACCTTGTTGACGCGCAGGGCCGGAACGCCGTTGTCTGCCAGATAGCGCTGAGTGCCGCCGGTGGCGATGATCTTGAAACCCAGATCGTCCAACCGCCGTGCAGCCGGCAGGATACGAGCCTTGTCCTCGTCGCGTACCGATATAAAGGCAGTGCCGTCAACCGGCACCTTGGCACCGGCACCAAGCTGGCTTTTCGCAAAAGCCATGGCGAAATCGGTATCGAGCCCCATGACTTCACCGGTGGAGCGCATTTCCGGGCCGAGCACCGTGTCAACGCCGGGAAAACGCGCAAACGGGAACACGGCTTCCTTGACGCCGATGTGCTTGAACTTCCGGGTCTTGAGCTTGAACGAAGCAAGCGTTTCACCAGCCATGATACGCGAGGCGATCTTGGCGATCGGGCTGCCTATCACCTTGGCCACGAAGGGCACGGTACGCGAGGCGCGCGGGTTTACCTCGAGTACATAGATGTCGCCGTCCTTGATCGCGAACTGCACATTCATCAAACCGACCACGCCAAGTGCGCGCGCCAGCACTGCCGACTGGCGTTCCAGTTCGTCTATGGCTGCCTTTTTGAGAGAGTATGGCGGCAGTGAACATGCACTGTCGCCGGAGTGGACGCCGGCTTCCTCTATGTGCTGCATGACGCCTGCAACGAACACGTCCTTGCCATCGCACAGTGCATCGACATCAACCTCTATGGCGTTTGACAAATAGCTGTCGATCAGCACGGGAGACGAGCCGGAAACCACAACAGCTTCCTTGATATAGCGCTTGAGGTTCTGGGTATCGTGTACGATCTCCATGGCACGGCCACCGAGAACATAGCTTGGGCGGATAACCACCGGATAGCCGATTTTCTCGGCAATCTTGATTGCTTCGGCGCCTGACTTGGCAATACCGTTGTTCGGCTGGCGCACCTTGACCTTGTCGAGCAGTTTTGCGAAACGGTCTCTATCTTCTGCCAGATCAATGGCGTCCGGAGACGTGCCGAGAATGGGGATGCCCGCTTTCTCGATTGCCTCGGCGAGCTTGAGCGGGGTCTGGCCGCCAAACTGAACGATAACACCGTGCAATGTGCCCTTTGTCTGCTCGGCCAGCAGAACTTCCAGCACATCTTCTTCGGTCAACGGTTCAAAATACAACCGGTCGGAAGTGTCGTAGTCGGTAGACACCGTCTCCGGGTTGCAGTTGATCATGATGGTTTCATAGCCTGCTTCAGACAACGCGAATGCCGCATGGCAGCAGCAATAGTCAAACTCGATGCCCTGACCGATGCGGTTCGGCCCGCCGCCGAGAATTGCGATCTTTTTCGCGTCGGTTACCTGCGCTTCATTGCCGTCAATGCCTGGCAGGCCAATTTCGTAAGTCGAATACATATAGGCTGTGGGCGAGGCAAACTCGGCTGCACAGGTGTCGATGCGCTTGTAGAGGGGCGTGACCTTCAGCTTGTGACGGGCTTTGCGAACCTTCATCTCATTGCTGCCGGCAAGTTCGCCCAGACGCGCATCGGAAAAGCCCATGGCCTTGAGGGCGCGGAAATTACCTGCATCCTTTGGCAGACCGTGTTCGCGTACCCGTTCTTCCGCGTGGATGATTTCTGATAATTGTTCGATGAACCATGGATCGTATTTCGAGGATTCAAACACCTGCTCGCTGGTGGCGCCGCGACGCATGCATTCAGCGACCTTGAGCAAGCGGTCCGGCGTGGGCAGCGACATGGCGCGCCGGAAGACGTTCTTGTCCTCGTCCTTGCCGTAGCCTTCAAGTTCAATTTCGTTGAGGCCGGTCAGCCCGGTTTCCAGGCCACGCAATGCCTTTTGCAGGGACTCCGCGAAGGTACGGCCGATGGCCATTACCTCGCCAACCGATTTCATGGCGGTGGTCAGATTGGGTCTGGAGCCCGGGAATTTCTCGAAGGCAAACCGCGGAATCTTGGTAACCACATAGTCGATCGAGGGCTCAAAGGAGGCAGGAGTCGCGCCACCGGTTATGTCGTTGTCCAGTTCGTCCAGCGTGTAGCCTACCGCCAGGCGGGCTGCTACCTTGGCTATTGGAAAGCCGGTTGCCTTTGACGCCAGGGCGGATGAACGTGAAACCCGCGGGTTCATTTCAATAACGATGAGGCGGCCATCGGCCGGATTGACAGCGAACTGCACATTGGAACCGCCGGTTTCCACGCCGATCTCGCGCAGCACCGCGATGGAGGCATTGCGCATCATCTGGTATTCCTTGTCGGTCAGCGTCATGGCTGGCGCGACCGTAATGGAATCGCCTGTATGCACGCCCATCGGATCAAGGTTTTCGATGGAGCATATAATGATGCAGTTGTCGTCGCGATCGCGAACAACCTCCATCTCATACTCTTTCCAGCCCAGCACGGATTCTTCGATCAGGACTTCGGAGGTGGGCGATGCCTCGACACCAGTGAGTACGATATCGTACAATTCTTCCAGCGTGTAGGCGATACCGCCGCCGGTGCCGCCCAGCGTAAACGATGGACGGATAATGGCGGGAAGACCGGTGAGCCTGTAGGCTTCGAAGGCCTGCTGCTGGGCGCTCAGGCGTTGTTCTTCGCGGCGTTCAAATTCGGTCTTGGCCCAGGCGGTCTTGAAGGCTGCAACTGCGTCTGCGCCCTTACTGGACGCCTGCGCCATGCCCTGTTCATAGTTATTGGCAAAGCGCTGTTTCAGGTCCGAGGTGTTGACGAAGGCGGAACGTGGCGTCTCCAGCCCGATCTTCTTCATTGCGGTGCGGAACAGGTCGCGGTCCTCGGCCTTGTCAATGGCCTCGGCACGTGCCCCGATCATTTCCACGCCCCATTTGTCCAGGACACCGCTCTTGTTCAGCGACAAGGCGGTGTTCAGGGCAGTCTGACCGCCCATGGTGGGCAGCAATACCAGCTTTTCGCCAGGGCGCTCGGTGCATTCCTTCTCGATGATCTTTTCTACGATTTCAGGCGTGATGGGCTCAATGTAGGTTGCGTGCGCCAGATCCGGGTCCGTCATGATCGTGGCCGGATTGGAGTTGACCAGCACAATACGATAACCTTCGGCCTTCAGCGCCCTGCAGGCCTGGGTGCCGGAATAGTCGAATTCACAGGCCTGGCCGATGACAATTGGCCCGGCGCCGATGATGAGGATCGTGTCGATATCTTCGCGTTTGGGCATGAATGCTCTTTTTTGTAAGTGCAGCCCAAGCCGGCGGATGGGCGGGCGCAAATTCCGTGTGAGTTACACCATGAAACCGCCGGGTGCAAAGGCCAAGCTGTCGCGCACGGTGATTTGGGGCGTACGGTCCACAGTTTCAGGGCGAATTGTGTGAAACTTGTGCGATTTTCCGACGCAACGGGCATCCCAGGCTTCAGTGTTCGGGAATCAGTGCCTCAAAACCGGCAGTATTTGAGGCTCGCAGGGTAACAAGCGCACCACCCGTGGTTTCCAGCTCACTGCGCGAGTGCTTGATCATTTGCAGTGTTTTCATGGACAGGGTGAACGGCCCCGATACGGTGAGGCGGGCCGAACCCGATACGGATTCGGTAAAAATCTCAACGCTCAGATCATCGCCGTCTTCGCCGGCATCATTGAACATCTGCTGTGTCAGCGCGGCAAGTGCAGCAAGTGCAGCATCGCATCCTGACGATACGAACGGTCCCTTGTCCGGAAAGTTGCAGTGCGCCGCAACCCACTCCTGCCAATGGCAGTCGTTCAGGGTATTCAGCATGAAGATCGACAGATCACCAGGCTTGTGGGGATCGGTCTTGAGCTGGGGTGGCGCCTCGCCAGCGGGTTTCACGATAGCTGCCTCGACGGTGGGCCGGGTGATCTGATGGCGCTCAAAAGCCTCGCGGGTATCGCGCATCAGCGCGCCGATCACAGCAGATGAGCGTTGCTCGACATCTGCCGGCAGAGGCTGCCTGCTTGCTGCCGGCATGCCGGTCGGTGACCACCTGCTTGATGAAATGCGCTCGCGCAACAGCTTTGGAAGCAGTGATGTATCGGGAGGACCGACGCTCATGGGCTGACCAATTTCCAGAAAAACCATGTTGTTCTGTTGCCTGGAAGATTGCCGTTCAAACTGTGAATATAACGTAAACCGTCCGTACCGGTACGCTGTGTGCAGCCGATGCTGGCCAAGACGATGTGTTTGAGGAGGGACATTCTCACGCGATTCGCAAACTGGGGATCGAGTCGGAATTGCTGTTGCCGATTGAGTGAAGCCGGGCAACCGGCAATGCCTGCTCGCCAGCCAGTAACTGGCACTGGCAGGCCGACAAGTTACTCAGCCTGTTTCGTGCACTGAATCTGGCTGAATGTGATGCAGTCACCCGCCGTGCAGATGTTGCCGGTGTCGACAAAGCGCAATTCGGCTCCGGCGGCGGGCGAACGGCGGGCGAAACTTATTGCTTTTTCGTAACCGTTCAGCTGACACCAGACCGTTGCAGCGGGCCTGCCGCAACCCCTGTCGCCTTCAAGACAGAATGCGACTGGTTGCCCGAGATAGTCTGGTGAAAAAAACTTTCTTGCCGACTTTGTGGCGTTTGCCGTGGAAAATGTGCTCATCGCCAGAGTCGCGGCAACGGCAATTAACGCGATGGTGCAATTGGTGGAGAACAAGTTTGCTGCTTTCGGTTTTCTGATCATGATCGGTTGCGGTCCTGATTCTTCAACTCAACACCAACTACACTGATTCTTGTGTGTCTTTTGTGCCACAGTTTGGCAAAATCTAGCCTGATTGGTATGTTCAGGTGTCGTTAAAGCGGTCTTAAGTCTTGACCTTAAGCTGTTTGTAGAGCGATTGTGGCCGCAAGGATGTGGTATTAGTCACAGGGCCATAGAGGAGTGGAAGATGCAGTTGAAAACGATCCTTTCAGCAGTGGCAATTGTTGCGGCGGCAGTTTCAGGTGGCGCAGGACAGGCGGCAGCGGAAAGCCGTACCGGTTCGGTTTATAATAATGTAAAATACAATTTCGGGTCCAACACCTGGAAGATGGATTCCAAGTTTCTGCCCGCTGAAGTGTCGTACAACACCAGTGAAAAGCCGGGTACAGTGATCATCAGCACCCGCAAGAAATATCTCTACGTGGTTCAGGAAGGCGGCAAGGCCAAGCGGTTCGGCATCGGTGTTGGCCGGCGAGGCTTCCGCTGGAGCGGCGAGGAAAAAGTATCGCGCAAGGCTGAATGGCCGGCCTGGCATCCGCCGGCGGAAATGCGCGAACGCGAGCCAGATCTGCCGGAACGCATGGAAGGTGGCGAAGACAATCCTCTCGGTGCACGCGCACTTTATCTGGGCAATACGTTGTACCGGATTCACGGTACGCATCAGCCCTGGACGATTGGTGAATCCGTATCATCAGGCTGTATTCGCCTGCGCAATGAAGACGTGATTTCCTTGTACGATATGGTCAAGGTTGGCGCCAAAGTGATCGTTGAGTAAACTCGACCATCCTCTTGAGGTTAAAAAAAGGGCCCCGTCACAGCTTGTGAGCGGGGCCCTCCGAGTTTTGACAGTCTGTCCCGGTTTGCAGGGGGGATCCTCTAGGGGTAGAGAGGATTAGGGCAGTCCGTCAGTCTCTTGATATGTCA
>Ga0316187_10001110_pt1 | contig 22797 bp, 17 predicted proteins | sample CroRivburrow1_MG_FD_204927 | JGI IMG/M metagenome (GOLD analysis project Ga0316187, IMG submission 204927) | Coastal sediment microbial communities from Maine, United States - Cross River worm burrow 1 | ecosystem: Environmental > Aquatic > Marine > Coastal > Sediment | place: USA: Maine...
AAATCCTCATACCAGTAGTCCTCATCGGGATTGACTGGCGCGACGATGCCGGACACTTCGAACACGAGACGAAAGCCGAGTCGTTCGCGGGGCACGTCGCGGTAGGCCGTCTGGTCGATGTCGGCTGTGACAAGGAAGCGGTCTCCAAGCCCGACTTCGAGATCGGCCAAAGTCTCGTTGGTGACCGCCACCTCATATAGAGGCAGGAGCTCCTCAGCGGTTGTTTCCGGCTCGTCGCCTCCCTCTGCCTCATCATCCGCGACGGGGACGAGAATCGGTTCGCGCGGTCGGGGTCGGCTTCCCGCGACAATCCGGACATGATCCAACACGGCTTGTTGGTAGCGCACATGGAAGAATGTCGGGAAGGGCCATGCCGGCTCGCCCGGCAGCGGCGCAGCAACAAAGCGCGGAGAGTCGACCACGTAGTTCTCGTGGCTGATGAGCGCCTGGAGCGTCTCGGGCATCTCGCTCTCACGAAAGCTGGCGCCACCAAACTCTACATTGGCGAAGACATCGCCGAGTGGCGACGCTGAGATAATTCTGCTGCGCGCGACGCTTACGTTACGCAAGATGGGCGGAGCATCGCTTATTGCGTGCCGGAGGGCGTCATCCGACTTCTCGTTGAACAGCCGCGGCGCCGCCGCCAGGAAGACGCTTGTGATGAGAAGCACCAGCGAGAGGGATACGACGACGGTTGCGTCGGAACGGAGTTGACGCAAAACCAGCTTCGGCCCGATCGAAAGTTTTCTCAACTTCGATCCACGGCCGCGAGATGTGTCCATGTCTCAGTCCTCGCCAAGCCGGAGGAGCGAACCCAGCCCGAGGCGTCGGAACACTGCCGCCAAGACTGCGACGATCGCTGCGAGGACGGCGATCACCAGAAGCTCAAGCTTCATGATCGTGTTCCACGGGTACGCGACGATCACAGCGGGCACAGCAGTGGTCGCATCCTGAGTGATCGCAATGAACGGCAGGATGAGCCACGCGAGGCCCAACCCGATCAACGAGCCGAAGATCAAGCTGAGGACTACGAGAACGCCGTGCTCCAGCGAGAGCCACCATGCCAATTGCCGCGATGACAACCCAACGGCCCGCAAGAGCGCAAACTCTGTGATTCTTTCGCGAGCTGAGACTACGGCGCTCGCGGTGAATCCAACAGCTGCAAATAGAGTCGCCGCGACGAAGCCGATTGACAACGAGCCGATCGTTCCCAGCGCTACGGGGTCGGACTGCAAGGCATCTGCCCTGTCCACCCGTTCGTTCACGCGCAGCGTCTCGTACGGTTCGAGGAGCAGCTGATCCGCGACTGCTGGGGCCCGGCCATCCTCGACGCCTATCCAACGTTCGTCGACGGGAGTGATCCTCGATCCCGTCTGGTATGTCATCATCTGGACCGTCGGCAGGTCGAGGAGCACCGCCTCGCCGAGGCCGGGGTCGACCGTTGGAAAACTGGCAACGGTACCGATAATCACAAACGACCCGTCGGGCAACAGGGAATTGCTGAGTTGGATCTCGTCGCCAATGTCGCTGTCGGTGATACGGAGGAATCCGTCGGAAACCACGGTTGGGACCTCTTCAAGCAATTCCGTACCGACGGGCCGCATACCGAAGGAGACGGGCGAAGGAACCCGTCCGGCGCTGATGCCGCTGTTGAGCATGAACTCGAGGCCCTCCGTGGGTTGCACCGCGGCGTATTCGATCGACGGAGACGCAAACGACGGCGAAAGTTCCGAATGCGACAGCGCCCAGTGCTCCAAGTCGAGGAGGGCGTCGACCTCTCGCCACGAATGGGGCTCACCGCTATCGACGAAGATTCCCGCGATGTGGATTGTGGCCATCCGGGCGATGACGAACGGGGCCGGTGATCGGATCTCGATGTCGACAAGTGAGAGCGGGTATGTCGGGGTAGCTATTGCGCCGTTCGTCATGGCGTATGACAGATCCGCCGCCAACCGCACCCGGCCGGCATCGACCGGTATCGCCCCGAGGGGTACCCGGTGCAGCAGGCCGTTGCCGTCTTGAAGCACCACCCGTGCAATGGGAGCGAAGCCCAATCGGGCTTCCAAGACCTCCGCAGGCCTTGTGAACGTCTCGGGCAGCGCCTCGAGATCAACCGAGACCTCCAGTGCGATACGTAGTGGCTCACCCTGTAGAGGCAGGGTGGCAAGCGATGGTCTCCGGCTCTCTAGTTCAGCCATCATGTCGACAAATGGCCGAGCGGTCAGGTCATCTCGTATCTGAACGACCTCCCCCGCCTGGCTGGCGTCCAGCATGACGAACCGCGCAATGCCTGCCCCCTGGGCGACCTGACCCGACCGGCGGGCGACCGGCATCGACTCTTCGAGGCCCTCGAGCTGTCCGTGGGCCTGCTGTAGGTTCAGCTCAGGTATCGAGTCATTGATTCGGCGATTGGGCGACACACGAACGTCGGCGCCGATTTGGTGGTCGGCCTGATCTTCTTGCGACTGTTTCCAAGTGGTCGTGTACGTCGCCGCCAACAGCCCGATACTGATAGCCAGGATCAGCAACAGGGCGGAACGCGAATGGCGGACCGGCCGACGAGCGACCTGCCACGCCGAGAGGGCGCGCACGACAGAAGTGCCCGCGGCCGCGCTTTTCTCGGCAATCTTTGCGATGAGTGGGATCGACCGCAGCGCCAGCACCGCACCGGCCAACAGCCCCAGCGCGGGCGCCGCAACCAACAACGGATCGATGCCCAGCCGCCCCTGCACCGTAGAGGTGATCTGCGCTCCATACCGTCGTAGTTGCCAGAAGGCGATGGCCGCGAACGTAAGAAGAGCGAAGTCAAACCCGCCGCGCTGGATCAGGCCTCGGGTTTGCTCCCGGCCCCGGGCCACATACGAATCGGTGAAAGAGGGTGCTGCGAAGTGGGCAGGGGCCACCAGCGCAATCACACACCCAACTGCCGCCACCAGCGACAACACATACCCGGAGCGTGTCACGACCGGATTGATTGTCAGACCGATCGATGCCAGTGGGCCGACGCTGTTGAGAGTACGCAGCGTCAGCACCGCAAGCCACGGCGCCAGCAGAGCGGCGGGCAGGGTCAACACGGCGCCCTCCATCGCTGCCATAGTCAAGATCTGGCGGCCGCTCGCTCCCCGAGAACGCAGGAGATTGGTTTCGATCCGCCGGCTTTCGACGAGCAGCCTCGCGGTCAGCAGTAGCGCATATCCTGCCAGGATCGCCATTTGCACCGTGAGGGTTACAACCCCCGAACGCGTCGCCAACAGTGAGCGCTCGACGTCGCTCAGCATTCGAATCACGCGGGTCTCGACGATGAAGGCGAGCCCGCGCCGCTGGTTCGAATTGAGTCGCTCCTCGAGGCCCTGCACCCGACGGCGCATCTCAGAGATGCGGGAGACGGCCAGGTTCTCGTAGTTAGGGAAGACCCGCCAATTGACCTCAGCATTGATCGGAGAAAGACCCGTCCACATCGATTCGAGATCGACGAGGAAGGGACCGTAGGTCCTAAACAGCGACGATTGGACCACGCCGACGGTCGCCAGTTCATCGTCGAACCAATATGGATCGTTCCGATCGTTGACTTGGAAGATCCCAACAATCCTGACACGGATCTGAACGGTGCGGTTGCCGCGATTCGTCACTGTTAGCTCATCACCAACAGAGAGACCGAGCAGCGACGCTGTGGAGGCGAGGATTGCAGTTTCGTAGGGTTCATCGACTCGGGTAGGCCAGGCCCCGTCCACGACGGCGGCATGTTCCTCAATCTGTCCGAGGGACTGGAATACCGCGAGGTCGGTGAAATCTTCGGACGGCTGCACCGGCAATTCGAACGATTCAGAAACGACGCGTTGCGAAATGACACCACCGGTGGCACCGAAAGTCTGCGGTACCTCGGCGGCGACTATCGCGTTGCTGGAGTCGTAGTCCTCGGGGCGCGTGCGCAACGAGATCTCGACGTTGGCATCGGTAACTGGGGCATCGGCCAGCATCCGGTGGGCCCCGCTCAATGTGACTGCATCGGCATAGATCGGTCCAGCCGCAAGCAGAGAGGTGGAGAGAACTATCGTGATTAGAGCGGACGCCAGGATCAGCCAATCGGAAGCTGCGCGCTTGGCGACGATGCGCCAGGCGGTGGCGAGAACCGAAAGCATGGGAGAAGACCGCTACCTTCCCTGTTGAGTCGCCGCCTGTGCCGGAGCTGATGATATGCGCGGCGACGCCGCGTAGCTCCAAGCGCTGCGGCCCTGGGCTACCGCGTGTAGCTCATTGTCCACGGGGACCGTTCCTGCTGCACGGACAAGCTCGATCAATTCCTGATTCAATCGAGATCGTCACACGACGCAGAATTCGTTGCCCTCGGGGTCTTCCATGACGGTCCACACCGCTCCCCATTCCGAGCGCGACCGGATCTCGGTGCCGCCCGCCTCCACAAGTTCGGCCACCTTGGCCTCGATTCCGGCAAGCCGCTCCAGCTTGGGGAGGTGGCGGTCGACGCCGCATGGCACGTCGATGTGGACCCTGTTCTTAGCCGTCTTGGGCTCCGGCACTTTTTGAAATAGGATTCGATTGCCCGTCTTGCCTTTAGGGACGAGGGCAGCGAGCTTGTCGCGATCCTCCTCGGGGATGCCCATCTTGTCGGCGAACTCGTCCCAGGTGTCAAACTCCGGTGGCGGCAGCTCCAACTCGTAGTGGAGAGCAATGGCCCAGAAGGCGGCCAAGCGCTGCGGATCGTTGGCGTCGAAGACAACCTGGAATTGCTCGTGCATATCTACGTCCCCTCGGCGTCGCTACACCAATTGTCGCACACAGTCTCTCCCCCCGTCACACGCCGTCTTCGGCGGGTGACATTTGGGGGGGCGAGGTGGTACGAGGAGCCGAAGGGGGCGGGAATCCTTCGGATACCTTTGGAGTTGCTACGCAACTCCTGCAGAGGCGCGAGACCAGCGTCTGGCGTGGCGTCGTTGTGTCGCGACTTCGCCTCCGCGATCAGGCTGTCCGTCGCGTCTCAGCTTCCCCGAGTCTGGCGCCAGCCAGACTCGCAAGGAACGCCGAAGGCGTTCCCCCTAGTACGGAGGCGGCAGTGCTTTGCCGGTTTCGACGAGGCTCTTCAGGCCGGACACGATGTACGGGAAGCCCTGGGTGAAGTCACCGTAGGTCTTGGAGCCGGCCGGAGTTTCGTAGAGCTCGATCGTCAATTCGACCATGCCGTTGATCTCGGCGAGTCTCCAGATCTCACGTGCCGGGCCTTCGGCGACAAGCCCAGGGTCCCAGCGGGCCTGGAACATGAACTCGATCTTGTTGGGGGCGTCGATGGCGATGATCTCCCCGTCGGAGGCAAGTTCGCCGCTCTCGGCGTAGTAGTAATTCATCGAGCTGCCGGCCTCCCAGTCGGACTCGACGCGGGTCTTGTAGAAGTACTGCTCCGTCTTATCCGGGTTGGTGATGGCATCCCAGACGTCTGCCTGCGAGCCGTTGATGTATGCCTTGTAGATGTGGTCTGGCGTGCCCATACGCTGAGCTCCTCCTTCGACTCGAGCCTTGATGTCGACAATCGCGGCGACTCGCGGCTCGGCGTACTTTGTGATCCAGCGATCATGGATCAGCCTTATCGGGACGGGGTTCAGATAGTGGAGCTTCGTCCTGCCCTGTTTGCGGGTCGTCAGCAGTCCCGCCTCCTCGAGCACCCGCAGGTGGTTCATGACGCCGTAGCGGGTCATCTCGGGAAGGTGCCGGCACAACTCGCCGAGCGTTTGGCCGTCATGCTCGAACAGTTCGTCGAGCAGCAGCCGCCTGCTGGGGTCATTGATGGCCTTGAACACCTCGTCCATTGCCGGGTATGTTATGTGAGTGATTACTCACATGTCAAGATGCCGGGATGTATCCATCACGGCCGCCGAGTGCGGTAGCGATGGCGTCGTAGACCCCTTGCCTGGCAACCTGGAGCCTCTTGCGGCGTCGCCTGCGCACGATCAACCAGATCAAGAGACCCAAGAGAACACCAGCAGTGCACCACCGGCAATGGCAGCCGTGCGGGTTCGCTCTACCCCGAGTTCGCGGGCCTCCGCCAGGTCGGCCACACCCTGATCGGCCAACGCCACCGCCCGGCGGGGTCTATCGTCGTTGTATGCGTCGCGGGCCGCTACCACCAGCACCTTCGGATCGTCATTCCTCCACAGGCCCACCTGCGTCATCAGGTCGGGTTCTACTGCGAGTTCGGCCTCGGCATCCTCGATAACGTCGATCGCGGCCATACGCGCCTCGCCGTAGGCCAGGATGTTGTCGAACGTCCCGTCGACAACCTCGTAGCGATTCCGCATCAGGTCGGAGATTCTGAGGTCGGCCGCTTGCGCCTTCTCGAGAAGCTGATCTCGCATTGTCAATACTGAGGTTGCCGCGGCCATGGCCGTCCGCGCCTCATCGAACTCCCACGCGGCCATCGGTCCCCGGATGCCAATAGGAGTTGCCCATCCGCCGGCAGCAACCTCGAGCTCCGCGAGCTCCGACCGAGCCAGGTCGCGATTGTCCATCTTCAGGATCTCGTGGGAACGGACTACATACTCTCGAAACAGATCGGGAGCCGTCTCTGAACCGGAGACCTCCTGCGCCAGATCGAGAAACCGACGCCAGTCGTCCTCAGGATCGACCATTTCAGGTTGGGAGGCTCCGCGGTAGGCGATGGCATCGCTATCGGCGGCCACGATCAGTTGGGTGAACTTCTCGATACCGACCTCGTCGATGAGTTTGTGCATGATCCACCACGACGCGTTGTAGGCGTAGTCCTCACGCTCCTCACTGTTGCCGCGATCCCGCCACGAATTCAGTTGAAGGGCGCCCTCCGCGGTGAGACGAATCAGCTTGGGAAGCTCCTTTTCGTCGAACTCGGAACGAGCAACGTGGGCCGCGGTGGCGCTGGCGAGCCCCTCGACGATCCACCGTTCCTCGAAGAGGTCATCGTTGAACCACGCGTGAGCCACTTCATGCAGGACCACAATACGATCCAGCTCCTCGCCAATCTCGATCTCGTCGAGTTCGGTGAAGTACCAGCCGGCGTAGCCGAAGCGGTTGGGAGCCACCGATTCGCGAATGATCAAGTCATCCTCAACCGGCCAATCGAGCCCGACAACGTCGGCCAGGATCGGAAGGCCGATGGTCAAGGTCGATTCCACAGAACCGGTCCATCCGTCGTCGCCGGGCCACGACAGCACCCGGATCTCAGCCGGTCCCGCCCTGAACTCCGTCCTCTTCAGGGCCTCGTGCCTCGCTCCAGAAACGCCGATGAACCATTCATAGGGCTTCTCGATCTCTGTCCGGGTCCAGGCCTGCATGCCGGGCTCGTCCGTCGACGTCGGCAAGAGCGTCCCGTCACCAACAAACTCCAGGTCGAACCCCTCAGGCGCCAGCACGGTTACGCTCGACTTGGAATCATCACCCCAGGCCCAGGCAAAGAAGGACACATACGCCGGGTTCACCCGCATCACGCTGTATGAGCGGGGATCGTCGCCGACCATCTTGTACTTCAAATCGATCGTCTGGGTTGACCTGTAGAAGAGCCGCGAGCGGAGGCGGATCTCGACGAGTCGCACCCCGTCTTCGTACTTGACCTCCACCCCTAATTCGCGCCCCCCACTACTGGCGGTGATCTCGTCCGCCTGATCCGGAATGACGATCTCGATTCTGTCGTAGTAGTACCGCGTGATCCGGCTGCTCGTCCGAGTATTCGCCTTGACATTGGTCAGCGTGATGTGGTTGTTGACCGCGATATGCCCGTCGCCGGCATTGACCGTGTACGTAGCGTCCGAACGGAAGGTCAGGCCATCTGAAGCATGGGCATGAGGAGTGCCCACGAGTGACAGGACGGAGAGGAAGACGGAGAACAGGACGACAAGGGTCGCCAGCCGGTCCCGGACGCGGCATCCGATCGCGAGCTGCATCGACCTCCAATATCTACCTTGAAGACCATCGGCAATCCCGGCGACGGTTTCAGTGGTCCGACTCTTGGGCCACCGGCTCTGCCTCGGAGTGAGCACCGTACCAAATATCGTTCTCGCTGCTGACGACCCGCTTCGTGCGTCCGAAGTACACCATGAGCACTCCCCCGAGGAAGGCTGCCCCAAGTGCCCCCCACTGGCTTCCGGTGAAGACCCCCATCATCCCATCGGCGATGACTCCGTCGACGACCGTGCCGTCCGGGAGAACCAGCCCGTCGCGCGCCGCCGTGAGGCGGGCAAAGTCGATCAGGAAACGCTGCAAGCCGTACCAGATGATCCAGAACGCGAACAGCTGGCCATAGCGACGCGTCGTCCAAACACGCGCCAACCAGAAGATGACACCCAGCAGCACAAACGCGCCGATCATGTCATAGAGCCCGGTCGGGTGATAGGGCCCGCAGAACGTGCCCGCTTCGCACAGATCCTGGAGAGTCGAGTGCTGTGGCGATGGTTCATATCCCGGCTTCAGCAGGTAGCCGAGGAAGAAGTCCGTGGGTGACCCCAGGTGCTCGACTATCGCGACATCACCGATGCGTCCGACGACGGCACCGAGGGCAAGCCCGGCCGCGGCCGTGTCGAGATAGGGCAAAGCGGGGATCTTGAGCATACGAAAACGAATCAGCCCGCCAATGATGCCACCGGCATAACCACCGAGAATCGAGAAATCGCCGGCAAGCGCAAAGATGTCGTCTGCGCCGTAGCCGGGATCGCCCAGGTGAGCGGGCACCGTGAAGAACCGGGCACCAAGCATGGCGGCGACAAGCGCCCAGGTGAGCACCGACGTGGTGGCTTCGGCGTCAAAGCCACGGCGCCGCACCTCGCGCAGCATGAGAGCGGCTCCGGCAACAAACCCCAGCCCGGCAAACAGCCCATGGAGGGAGAGATTGAGGGGACCGAGTTCGAATATGGGTATCGGTGGATATGTGATCGAAGCCATCACCAGGACATTAACGCCAGGCGCGACACTAGAAACAACCCGAGCGCTAGCGTTCGAGGGGTGACCACCGAACAACCCATGAGGCCTGGCCGGTTACTGGAATACCTCGACGAACTCGGACTGGAAACGACCACGGTCGATCACGAGCCGGTCTTCACGGTCGAAGAGGCGCGCCGGCTGCGCGGAGCACTTCCCGGTACCCACTCCAAGAGCCTTTTTCTGCGCAACAAGAAGGGGCGGATGTGGCTCGTGACGACAGAGGCCGATCGCAAGATCGACCTGAAGCGCCTCGGAGACTCGCTCGGAGCCGGACGGGTCGGTTTCGCCAGCCCGGAACGCCTAATGAGGCACCTCGGCGTGATTCCGGGGGCAGTCACACCGTTCGGAGTTGTCAACGACGCCGCCGGGGACGTCCAGGTTGCTTTGGACCGCGAGATGCTCGAGCACGAGCCGCTCCACTTCCACCCCCTCGACAACGCCAGGACGACGACCATCGGGCGAGACGACCTTCTCACTTTTCTCACCGCCACCGACCATCCGCCGGAGCTGCTGGAGCCCGAGGCGTTCGGATGAGCTTGTAGTGAGCGGCCGGGATTTCCTTCCTGGAGTGCGTCACGTCACTAGCCCGGTGAGCCGCCGCATGCTGGCCCGGCTCGGATCCGAACGGATCGTGCAGTTTCCCCAGCCGCTCACCGACCGCGAGTACCGCAAGGTAGCCAAGCTGCTCCAGGGCCACCCCGAGGTCACCTTGCGGGCTTACGGTCTCGGATTCACGGATCTCGAATTTCTACGCCACTTCCCCTTCATCCAGAGGTTTCAAGCCGATCGGCTCTACAACGTCGAATCGCTCGACGGGCTGCGCCATTTGCGCGACGACCTCGAACACTTTGCTTTCGGCGAATCTAAGAGTGCTCGGCAATTCAGCCTCTCCTTTCTCCGTCGATTCAGCCGGCTCCGCCGGCTGAATCGACGGAGAAAGGAGACCCGGGACATCGCTGTGATAGGCGAACTGGAGCACCTCGAGGATCTCACTCTGCGGTCAAAATCACCCTTCCCGACCTATCCATCCTTCTTCCATTGTCCAGGCTCCTCTCGCTCGATCTGAAGCTCGGCGGTACCAAGGACCTGGGTCTGCTGGCCGGCATCGGACGGCTCCGCTATCTCGAGCTCTGGCAGATTCGGGGTCTCGAGGACATCTCCGCAGTCGGCGACCTCACAGAGCTCCAGCACCTGTTCCTCCGGTCCCTACGACGCGTCGAGCGGCTACCCGACATGCGGCAACTCACCAAGCTACGGCGGGTGACGCTGGAGTCCATGGAGGGCATCGGCGATCTGCGCCCGTTGGCCGGAGCGCCCGCCCTCGAGGAGCTGCTACTCATCGCGATGCGCCACATCACTCTCGATGACCTGGCCTTCCTCCAAGGCCACCCGACACTGCAGGCGGCTCTAATCGGCCTCGGAAGCACGGGACGCAACGCGGCCGCACAGCTGCTGGTCGGGGTACCGACCGTGGATACGCCGTTCGAGTTTCGCTGAAGCCGGACCACTAGCCTCGGAAGCGGCGCAGACTCGGAAGGTCCCGCCGGCAGGAGCATGGGGATGGAGAACTTCAATTTCGACGAGCCTCGCGAGCGGCGGCGCACCATGTCGATCAAGTGGTCACTCGGCGAGGAGAGCGGTACCTGGGTCGACTATCCACCAGCCGCCGGACCGCCGCAACAGGCCGAGCTCCTGCCGATGTGGTTGGCCGACATGGATTTCCCGACGGCACCGGCCGTAGTGGCAGCGATGCAGGACCGGGTGAAGCACGGGATCTTCGGATACACCGGGCTCGATGATGCTTTCTACAACACGATCGTGCAATGGGCGAAGCGCCGCCACGGTTGGACCGTCGATCCGGATTGGGTCGTGCTGAATTCCGGCGTAATGCCGGCGATCAACCTGCTCATCCAGACTTTCACCGCGCCGACCGACGGCATCATCGTGCAACCGCCCGTCTTCCACCCGATTTCACAGGCGGTCGAATACAACGGTCGACGCCTGGTGACCAACCCGCTCAGCAATGACACCGGCCGCTACGAGATGAACTTCGGCCAACTCGAGGCACTCGCCGCCGAACCGGGGACCCGGGCAATGATTCTGTGTAGTCCGCACAATCCCGTTGGGCGGGTATGGACGGCCACTGAGCTCCGCACCGTGGCCGATATCTGCACCACCAACGATCTCCTCCTGATCAGCGATGAGATCCACGGTGACCTCACCTACGACTGGTCGGATTTCTCCAGCGTCGGCAGCCTCGGGGCGCAATACCACGAGCGCCTGGTTGTATGCACCGGGCCCAGCAAGGCCTTCAATCTTCCCGGGCTCAAGACCGCACTGACCATTGTCCCCGACCGGGACCGGCGGGATGCCTTCAACACGACGCTGCGCAACCAGAACGAGATCTTTGGGGCGAACCTCTTTGGCACCACAGCGCTCAGCGCGGCGTACACAAGTGGAGAGGAGTGGCTCGATAGCCTCCTTGGCTACCTTGCCGACAACATCGAATTTGTGACCGGCTTCCTGGCGGCCCGCCTGCCCCAACTGGGCCTTGTGAGGCCCGAGGCGCTCTACCTCCTGTGGATCGACTGCCGTGCGTTGGGGCTCAGTGGCCCCGAACTGGACGAGCGACTGCGAGCCGGCGGTGTTTGGGTCGAGCAAGGCGCCACATACGGGGGCGAAGGTGAAGGCTTCATCAGAATGACGATCGCGTGCCCCCGAGTAATCCTCGAAGAAGCGATGAGCCGGATCGAGCGCGCCCTCGGTTGAAGTCTGCGTGACCTTGGTGCCCGGCCAGGCCGAATCCGGTTTGCGGCGCGCCCCGCCTCCGAGCAGCGATGCCAGAGCCGGAAGCCCGCGTCGAGGCTCTCACCGACTCCCCAATGGTTCCAGCGGAAAGGGAGCTTGCGTCGATGTCATGGCTGCGACATACCCGCCGAATTGCAGAAGCCGCTGGACCGGGGAACGGCGCGGCCCGAGGCCGCGACCCTGGGCAGGTGTTGAGCCGCTAGAGGATCTGGCTCAAGAACAACTTCGTGCGGTCGTGCTGCGGGTTCGTGAAGAAGTGCTCCGGTGTGCCCTCCTCGACGATGGTGCCGTAGTCGAAGAAGAGGACCCGATCGGCGACCTCACGGGCAAAGCCCATCTCGTGCGTAACCACGATCATTGTCATGCCGGATTGAGCGAGCTCCTTCATCACGTCGAGCACTTCCTTGATCATCTCCGGGTCGAGAGCCGACGTCGGCTCGTCGAAGAGCATGACCTTCGGGTTCATGGCCAGGGCCCGGGCAATGGCAACCCGCTGCTGCTGGCCTCCCGACAACTGCCCCGGGAACTTGTCGGCCTGCTCGGGGATGCCGACTCGCTCGAGAAGCTGCATCCCGTTCTCCTCCGATTCGGTTCTGGTGAGCTTGCGCACCCAGATCGGCGCCAGCGTGATGTTCTCCAGCACGGTGAGATGGGGGAAGAGGTTGAAGCTCTGGAAGACCATGCCGACCTCGCGACGGATCGCGTCGATGTTGCGCAGGTCGTTGGTCAGCTCGATGCCGTCCACGGCAATGCGACCTTCCTGGTGAACTTCGAGGCGGTTGATGCAGCGGATGAACGTCGACTTGCCCGAACCGGACGGCCCAATGACAACAACAACATCGCGTTCACCAACTGTGGTGGTGACTCCGCTCAGCGCTTGGAAGTCACCGAACCACTTCTTGACGCCTTCAGCGACGATCATTGGTTTCCGGTCAGTCATGTCCTGCTCCCAACAGTTTCAGTGATTCTCTTCAGACTCTGCACTAATGCTCTCCCAACCCAATGCTCTTCTCATAGCGCAGGGCCATACGAGAGAACGAGAACGTGAACACCCAATAGAAGAGGGCGATGAAGAAAAGCATCTGCGGCTGGGTACCGAGGAAGTTGTGCGGGGTCGTCTGGCCCGGCACAAACGACTTGGCGATGAACAAGATGTCGGCCAGTCCGATGATCGCCACCAGCGACGTGTCCTTGAACGAAACGATGATCGAACCAACTAGGGCCGGCAGGACTGCGCGGATGGCCTGCGGGAGAACGATCAACGCCGTCGACTGCACGGTGCTCAGACCCATCGCACTCGCGGCCTCGTACTGGCCCGTACCGATCGATTGCAGCCCGCCACGTATGTTCTCCGCCACATACGCGGCGTTGAAGATCGCCACGATGACGATTACCCGAACGATCTCGTCGAAGGAGATGCCCGCCGGCAGGAAGACGGGAAGCATCACCGCGCCGAAGAACAGCCACGTGATCATCGGGACACTGCGGATCAGTTCGATGTAGCCGGTGGCAAGCAGCCGGAAGATGGGCATGGTTGAGGTCCGCGCCAGAGCCAGGACGACCCCAAGCGGGAACGACAGCACCAGGCCGGTGATAGCCAACAGGATCGAGAAGTTGAAGCCTCCGAGGAAAGTGGTGCTTTGGAACTCGAGAGCCGTTTCAGCCGCGCCGAGAACAAAAGACACGACCACCAGAAATACAAGAGCCACCCAGACGGCGAGCACTCGAATCCGGGCCTGCGGGCTTCCACCGAACGACGGAGCGGCGATCGCAACAAAGGCGAAAATGATTATCAACGTGCGCACGAGGAACGGCATCGGAACGAACCACACGAGCAGTGCCACCAGGCCCATGATCAAGCCGATGACGCGGGCGATCTCGATGCCGTCCTTGATCAGCAAACCGCCGGCAATGAGGGCGAGCCCGGCCAAGGCAGCGACGATCGCGACCCAGACGGGCAGCGATGCCGACTCCGGCACGCCGTTGACGAAGACTTCTTCCCAGTCGTTCGAGCGACTGACAACGAGCCAGGTACCGATGCCGAGCACGGCACCCATCACGATCGCGATGACCCGGCCGATCGTGACGTCGTTCGAAAACGCCAGCCACCAGATGATGGCTCCACCGATGAGGCTGAAGAGTACGAATAGCCCCAACGCCGACTCCGCGAACGGGGTCACTCCCCGGCCAAGAAGATCACTCCAGTCAAGGATCGGCTTGCGCTGGATCACCATGATGATCACCGGATATGAAAAGACCCACAGGAAAACGAGTGCTCGTTTCAAGCGGGCGACATCGACCACCCTGACCAGCACCTTGCCCAGGAAGTAGGACGCGATGGCCACCAAGAACAATATCGTCCACGGCCAGGTCGTCGTGCTGGCAATCGGGCCCGTCGTCTCGTCGAACTGGCCCACCGGGATGGGAAGCTCCACCGTCCAGATGAAGGCGGTGATGATCGCCATGGCCACCACCACAAGACCCAGAACCGGAACCGACGAGTCCTTGGCGGCACTTCCCGCCTGCCGCAGATAGAGGAAGCCAGCGGCAAAGAGCGCCAGACCGACCAGGAACAGTCCGACCCGGCTCAAGCTCCAATCGGCCGGTGAATCGAGGGTGAGCAGCGGCAGGCTGACCAGTTTTGACGCCCCGACGGCCCCATGCATCACCACCAGCAGCATAAAAAGCACACCGATGTTGCGAATCAGTTTCCCCAGCGAGAAGAGGCTGAGACGGCCGCCATCGCCTCCCCACACGACCAGTGACAGCGCCACCAGCACGAAGAAGATCCCGACCGAAAGCCAGATCCTTAAGAGATCGGCTTGAGGGAACGCCTGGACCATCATCAGCTTCATGTTGAAGGTGACGGCCGACCAGCGCCGGGTCGGGTCGAACATGTAGCTGGTGACGTATTGCAGAACGTTGAGCGCGAGCAGGGCAAAGACCACCGACAGCACACCGTTCAATGCCTTCGCCAGTGGCGTATCGCCGCTGAGCAGATTCTCCTGAATCCAGATCTTCGGCCCGTGAGGCGGCGGCTCTGGCGGCAGTTCGAGTTTGTCGGCTACGCCATGGACGATACCTTGTGGTTGGTCGGTCATCTAACGCTCCACCAGTTGCATCTTGCGGTTGTAGTAGTTGACGATTCCCGAGAGCACCAGGCTCACAAAGGAGTAGAACACCATCCAGATGATGAACACGGCCAGAGTCTGGCCCTCCTGGTTGTAGATCGTCTGTCCCACTTGCACGACCTCTGCGTAGGCGACGGCAATGCCGAGTGACGTGTTCTTGGCCAAGTTGAGGTACTGCGAGCCGAGCGGCGGCAGAACAATCCGGAACGCCTGCGGCAGAACGACCAGCCGCAACAGCTGGCTGCGCTTGAGGCCAACGGCGCTCGCCGCTTCGCTCTGGCCCCGGTGCACGGCCATGATGCCCGCTCGCACGATCTCGCCGATGAAGGCCGCTGTGTACAGGGTCACACCGATCCACACTGAAACGAAAGCCGGCGTGAAGGCTCTGCCGACCTCGGCCGAGTATTGAGCGAACCGGGTCGGCACGATGACTTCCGGCTTTGAGAAGTCGAGCGGGGCGCCCGTCGAGAAGTCGAACTTGTTGGCGAGGAAGTCAAACAAAGGTTCCAGGCCCCAGTTCATTGTGAAGGTCTCCGACCGACCGAGCAACTGGGACACAGTGGACTGCCCGGGTCCGAGCAGGAAGAACGCCACACCGGCCAGCCCGAGGAGGCCGGCGACTATCAGGCGGAAGTAATCGTCATCGGTGAGCTTGGCCAAACCCGCCGGGGTGCGCCGCTCGTCGAGGAAGCCCTTGATGAAACGATATGCCAGCCAGGCGGCAACTGCCGCAAATCCCAATTGGAACACGATCACTGGGATGTTGCCGAATGCCCAGGCGAGAGCCGTCCACAGCCAGCCAAGCACCCCCATGACCGGATGGACCAGCCAGCCGGCAATCAGGAACGTGGCGAACACGGCGAGCGCCCACGTTGCGGCGTGGGTCTCGATGCCCTTCTCCTCCAGGATGCGTACACGCCACTTGAAGACCCAGCGCGTCACGAAGACACCGAGAAGCAGGAAAGCCATGTACTGCCATCGCCCGGCTTGCGGGGTCAGCCACGGAATGGCGATCCCCTTTGCGGTGGCAAAGAACCAGGCCGAGCCCTCTTCATCCACACTCAACTCGCCGAGCGTGAGAACGAGGGACTGCCAGAAGTAGATCTGGACAAGCAGCGGAATGTTACGGAAGAACTCTATGTAGGCGTTGGCCACCTGGCTCACGATCCAGTTCGAGGAGAGCCGGGCCACTCCGATGACGGTCCCGACGATGGTGGCCGCCACGATGCCCGAAGCCGTGATGCGCAGCATGTTCGTCATACCGACCGCAAGCGCCTCGATTCCGGTCTGGGGGTTCGTATTGAACCCCTCACCGAGGAGCACGCCGAGTGGCTCAGAGAGGAAGTCCCACGAGAAGGGGATGCCGGTGCCCTCGAGGTTCGACACTGCTTGTGAGATCAGGATGTAGAACAGCCAGATGAAAAAGGCCAAGAAGCCGATCTGCGCGATCCACTTCAAGACCGTCACGTTGCGCCAGAATGGCGGCTTGGCGTGCTCGGAAACCGAGGTCTGTGGTTCGAGTGGTGTCACCAAAGGTCGCTTGCCTCCCTCAAAGCACTAGGCACCTTAATAAGAAGAGAGGGACGCTTGCAGGCGCCCCTCTCTTCTCGCATCAGAATGCGGATTGTTGATTGCTAGCGAGCCGGTGGCGCGTAGATCAATCCACCGCGGAACCACTGATCGTTCGGCGTGCCCGCACGGACGAAACCGAGCTGCTCCAGATTGCTCACATAGATGTCGTCGTAGTTGCCGACCTGAGAAATCACGTTCGCAAAGGCGTCCGCGGAAAGTCCCATCTTGGTCTGCAGCTCATCATCGCCTACGCCCAGTAGACGCCCGAGTTCGGGAGTCGGCGGGTTGGCGATGGCGTCGGCGACATTGGCCTTCGTAACGCCCTGCTCATCGGCGATGAACGTGGCGTAGACAACCCAGTTGATCACGTCCGCCCACTCGCTGTCGTTCTGGCGATACATCGGGCCCAGGGGCTCCTTGGAGATCGGGGCCGATGGGAAGATGATCCAGTCGCCCTCGGCGATCTCTCCGCTTCCGACGGCGGCGAAACGCTCACCGAACAGTCCGGAACCGTCAGTCGTTACGAGGTCGCATGCGCCGGAGCGGAACTGCTCCATCGCCTGCGGGAACTCCTCGACTGTCACCAGGGTGATCTCGGCACCGACAACGGCGGCACCCTCTGTGATGTTCTTCTCGGTCGTCGTACCGGCATTAGTGCACAGTTTGGCGCCGTCGACATCGATGAGCGTGGAGGCATCGGTGAAGCCGAACGAGGCCTTGCCCATGACCTGCTGTCCGTCGTAGAACGTGGTCGGACCGAAGTCGCCACCAATCTCGGTGTCACGGCTCTGGGTCCATGTCGTGTTACGCATCAGAACGTCAACCTCGCGGTTTGACAGTGCCGTGAACCGCTCTGCGGCGGTCAGGCCAACAAACTCCACTGAGTTCGCGTCACCGAAGACGGCCGCAGCAACAGCGCGGCAATAGTCGGCGTCGAGTCCGGTAAACGAACCGTCGTCCTGTGGCTCGGCGAAACCGATGGCGTTGGTGGACACACCACAACGCAGGCTTCCCCGGGCGATTATTTCTGCCAGCGTGCCGCCCGCCTGGCCACCGGAAGACGGCGCGGCCGTCGTCGTGGAGGCGTCGGGAGCAGCTGTAGTCGTCGTGTCTTCCGAGCTACCGCTACACGCGGCTGCGATCAACGCCAGTACGGCGATGAGTACAGCAAGTCGCTTGATCATGATTGGGAGATCCCCTCTCGCTTGCATATGGTTATTTGTGCCAGAGCGCGCAAGGCACGTTGCGAAGTTAGTACTCGCGCGTGCCACATCGCCAGCTTGCTATGGGATTTTGTGGGAAACGTCAAGCGGAAAACCAACACACGTTCGTTTGTTTGATGCTAAACGCACGTTGGTTCCGTCAGTCGGAGTCCCTGAAAAGCAACCAGATCAGGGGTAGCCCGCCAAAGGTGGCCAGGGCCGCTACCCGCATTGCGGTCGGCAGCCCAAAAGCATCGCCGACGGCGCCGTAGGCGATGGCGGCAATGGATCGGACGGCGAAGCTGATCGACAGGTACAACCCGTTGGCGAGCGCCCGGCTCTCAGAGAATCGTTCCTGCACCAGCGCCAAGAAAACCGGGGGTATGGCAAGCAACGTGAAACCAATCACGGGGAGCAGCGCAATCCGCGCCGCGCCGTCGGCAGCCAGGAACAGCAGCAGAGCGGTGGGAGCCGCAATGTGGCCGAACACCAGCACGGCGCGCCGCCCGATCTGGTCGCTCACCCAGCCACCGGCAAGGGCGCCGGCGATACCGGCGGCCTCGACTATGGACAAGGCGGCGCCTGCGAGCCACACGCTTGTGCCCTCCTCGGTAAGGAAGAGGGGCAGGAAGATCGTGACCGACATCGTCATCATGCTGCGCAGGACGATCAGCCCGGCCAGCACCACCATTGTGCTTCGCATCGCACGAACCGCCCGACGCCAGGGAACCTGTTCCCCGTCACCCCGGGTTCGTAGCGGCACGTCTCGCAGGCGGAAATGGAGAACGACCGACGTGGCGGCGCCGGCCAACGCCAGAAAGACCATCGACCGCTCCGACATCACGGCCAAGGCACTGACAACAACGAGCGGACCGAGCGTCCGACCCAACTCGCCGCCGACCATCCAGAAACCCATTCCCCGTCCGAGCTTGTTTCCGGAGAGGTAGCCGACCGCCACCGGGGCGGTGGCGTGGAAAGCAGCCACGCTGATGCCGGCCACCATGAGCAGCAGGGCCAGCATGACATAGCCGGGCGCCCAGCCGAGCAGGCTCATGGCGGTTGCCGTCACCGCCGGGCCAAGCACCACTATCCACCGCAAGGTTGTCCGATCGGCGAGATGCCCGATGAAGGGCTGGAAGAGCGAAGGAAGCTGCAGGAAGGCCGACAACAAACCGGCGGCGGCATTTGTCAGGGACAGGCGCTCCACAAATCGTGGCAGCAGCGGAGGCAGGAAGGCAGTGAAAGTGTCGTGGACCGCGTGCCCGCCGGCGATCGTTGCCAGCCGCGCCGTCTGGAACTCGTCGGCCGCCTCATCCTCGGCGACGTCGGGCCCAACCTCTGTCACAAGTGTCGTCCCACCGCCAACATCACCTCATGATGTCACACAGGTAGCCATTCCAACGAAACGGCTCCGGGCCGGCAGGACGTCGTCAAACGGGGGAGAGACAAGACTGGCTCCTCCCCCGTTGAACGCCGCTTGGGGCGGACAACGTCTGGGGGCGAGGGGGGTTTGGGTGAGACCCCGTGGTCCGATTGGTCGCCGTCCTACCGAAAGCCAAACGTCCCGAGTTGGTGGCCCGAGGAACGAGAGTGAAGGAGGAAGCGGAGGTAGTCCGGACAGCTCTAGCCACTTGCCATCGCGAACATCTCCCTCGAATCGCAGGTCGCGGCGGCGGCCCGAACCTAAGCGCCTTGGGCGTGGATGAAGGCGCGGCGTTCGCGGGCTTGGTCGAGTTCGACGAACATCACTCGCTGCCACTGGCCGAGGAGGACCTCACCATCAACAACCGGGATGGTGACAGATGGCTGGCCGACGACGAGTTGGCGCACGTGAGCGTGACCATTGATGAACTCGTCCTCCTGGAGGTTCTCGGTTCTAACCGCGTGATCGTCGTGCTCGTAGTAGACACCCTCCGGGATCGCTTCTTGGATCGTCCGTCGGTAGTCGTTGAGGAATCCGGTTTCGGATTCGTTGATCACGACTGACGTCGTGGTGTGCGGCGTATATACGGTCACCTGTCCATGCCGGACCCCGCTGCGGACGACGACCTCTCTGACGAGCATGGTGAGATCCCAGAACTCGTTCGGTTCGGACGTATTGAAATGCAGCGCTTCGGTCCGGATGGCGGGCACCGAGGATTCAGAGAGGAGGGTCAGCGGACCCGCCGGGACACGGGTTGCTTGCCTCGTGGGCAGTGATTCAGTCAACGGATTCCTCGAAGATCGGCCAGATTGCGTTCAACCGGCCCGGACATTACCAACCTTTGCGTCGAATGAGCACATGGCGCGCATCAATCCTCCGTCAAGCACCCAGCAAACCGCCGCGGATAAACGCGATTCGCGAAGCCAGTACGGCAGGAGCCGCCTTCCTGGCATCGTTCTCATGAGTCAACTCGTCTATAGCGCTGACCAACATGTCGGCCAGCACCATGCCATACCGATGGGGATGGGCGGTCACGAAGGTCCCGGCCTCTGCGCCCAACCGGCATTGGCGGAACAACTCGTCTGTCACCGGGTTGAGTAACTGCCACATCTGGTCGCGTACGCCCTTGGGCAATTCCCGCCCAACCCGAAACATCAACACAGCCAGCTCGGGCGCTTGAACGACCAGGTCGACGGCTCCGGCAAAGAGTTGGTTGATCGTCTCGAGAGGTGAAGCTTCCTCGATGCGGTCGAGCATGCCATCAATCAGCGGCGGGATTCGATCGGAGAGCACCGCCATCAGGATGTGACCTTTCGACGGGAAGTACTCGTAGATGGTCGTACGAGGGAGGCCGGAGACGTCGGCGATCGCCGTGAGCGATCCGCCGCTGTAGCCGCTGGCCAGAAAGACCATCTGCGCTGCATCGAGAATTGCCGTTCGCGAAACCTCTTTGTGGGCCGCGATGGACTCGGCACGAATCCTCGGCATGTGGACTCCCTCTTGCTCCCCCCGCCAGTGTAAGGAGGTTCGGGCGCAGACGAAGGGTCGCGTCATGACCCTCGCCACCGGCAACCTCGGGCCGGTAGGATTCGACCGCAAGAAAGGCGCGGCGGAGGGAACAGAATGCCGGCGACGGTGGTAGTCGGGGCCCAATGGGGTGACGAAGGCAAGGGCAAGATCACAGACCACATGGCAGAGGCCGCCGACTTCGTGGTGCGTTACCAGGGAGGCAACAACGCCGGCCACACCATCGTCGTTGGCGACGAACGCTTCGCCCTCACTCTGATCCCGAGTGGCGTTCTCAACCCGACGGTCACACCGGTCATCGGCAATGGCTGTGTCATCGACCCGGCGGTGCTGCTCGCCGAGATGGAGACGTTGCGGTCTCGCGGGATCGATCCGAACCAGGTACGAATATCCAACAACGCCCACCTCATCATGCCGTACCACCGCAAGCTCGACGCCGTCATGGAGCGCTATCTGGGGCGGCAGCAGATCGGGACCACCAAACGGGGGATTGGCCCGGCGTACACCGACAAGTTCTCTCGACAGGGCATCCGGGTGCAGGATCTGTTCGATCCGAAGATCTTCCGCGAGAAGCTCGCAGTGGCGCTGCGCGAGAAGAACCTGCTCCTCACCAAAGCGTACAACCAGCTCCCCATGGAGATCGGGACGATCGCCGACGAGTATCTCGAGATGGCCGAGCACATCAAGCCGCATGTCACCGACACCTCACAGCTCATCTGGAACGCACTACGTGACAATAAGAACGTTCTCTTCGAAGGGGCCCAGGGAACACTTCTCGACATCGACCACGGCACCTACCCGTTCGTCACGTCGTCGAGCCCGACCGCGGGCGGCGTTTGTGCCGGCATTGGGGTCGGACCGATGGAGATCAATCGGGTCGTCGGAGTCGCCAAGGCGTACATCAGCCGCGTCGGTAGCGGTCCGTTCCCGACCGAGCTCGACGATGAGGTCGGCGAGCAAATGGTTGAGATCGGCGGTGAGTTCGGCACGGTCACCGGCAGACGGCGCCGCTGCGGCTGGCTCGATACCGTGGCGCTGCGCTACGCCGTACGCATCAACGGAATATCCGAGATCGCATTTACCAAGATCGACGTCCTGTCGAGCTTTCCCGCCCTCAAAGTCGCCGTCGGCTATCGCTCCGGCGATCAAACCTACGATGAGTTCCCCCGCCAGCAGCGTGTCCTATACGACTGTGAGCCGGTTTACGAAGAGGTCGAGGGCTGGGGTGATGACATATCCGATGTCCGTGAGTACGGGGACCTGCCGCCGCAGGCCAGGAGCTACATCGAGTTTGTTGAGAAGCTGGTCGGTGTGCCGATCGCCACAGTCTCCGTCGGGCCCGCCCGTGCTGCAACGATCCTCAAGTGATCTGAATGCGCGTTCTACTCCTCGGTAGCGGCGGCAGGGAACACACCATCGGCTGGAAGCTCGCCCAGAGCGCCGACCTCGATCTTCTCATGAGCGCACCCGGTAACCCGGGGCTGGCGGACTTCGGACCGGTCATGAGCGGCTTCGACATCAACGATCCGGGCGCGGTCACGGCCCTTGCGATTTCCAACCGGGTGGACCTCGTTGTCGTCGGACCGGAGGCGCCTCTGGCGGCCGGTGTGGTCGACTCACTAATCGCAGCCCGGATCCGCACCTGTGGCCCGGGCCGGGCGGGCGCCCAGCTGGAATCATCGAAAGCCTATGCCAAGCAGGTCATGGCGCGGGCGGGAATCCCGACGGCTCCGGCGCGCACTTTCACGGACGTGACCGCCGCGATCGATCACCTTGCCGCCTCCCCCGGGCCCTATGTCGTGAAGGCAGATGGGCTGGCGGCAGGCAAGGGAGTGCTCGTCACCCAGGATCTGATCGCGGCCCAGAGCTGGGCCCGCCTCTGTCTCGAAGGGCACTTTGGAGACGCCGGTTCAACGGTCGTCGTGGAGGACTACCTGCACGGCCCTGAGGTGTCGATATTCGTCTTGACCGATGGCGTCACTGCCCTGCCGCTAGCCCCGGCACGAGACTACAAGCGGCTCCAGGACGGCGACGATGGGCCCAACACAGGAGGAATGGGCACTTTTTCGCCGCTCGCCGGGCTCCCGGCCGACCTCGTCGACTGGACCGTCGAGTCTGTGATCCACCCGGTTCTCGACGTCCTCAACGAAGACTCGATCACCTACCGTGGCTTCATCTACGT
>Ga0316187_10001111_pt1 | contig 22793 bp, 19 predicted proteins | sample CroRivburrow1_MG_FD_204927 | JGI IMG/M metagenome (GOLD analysis project Ga0316187, IMG submission 204927) | Coastal sediment microbial communities from Maine, United States - Cross River worm burrow 1 | ecosystem: Environmental > Aquatic > Marine > Coastal > Sediment | place: USA: Maine...
ACTGGGGCCAGACTGTAAACCTTGTCTGCCCTGGCCTCCCCGCAGGAAGGCTGCTGGTGCTCAAACTGGTAAAGGCCGGGATCGAATATATGCTTCATGTTCTGATTTTGGTGAAGACCAGATAAGCGGTGACACCTGCGACCAGCCCCCAGAAGGCCGCGCCGATGCCGAACAGGTTCAAGCCCGAGGCGGTGACCACGAAGGTGATGGCGGCGGCCTCACGCGCCGTCTCGTCGGCCATCGCGGTATGGAGGCTGTTGGTTATGGTAGATAGCAGGGCGAGCCCAGCCAGCGCGAGGATGAATTCAGCGGGAAAAGCACTGAACAGTGAAGCGATTACGCTGCTGAAGATACCGAGCAACAGGTAACAGCCGCCGGTGCTCAAGCCGGCGAGATAGCGCTTGCCGGCATCGGCATGTGCTTCCGGGCCGGTACAAATGGCGGCGGTGATGGCGGCCAGGTTGATGGCAAATCCACCAAATGGTGCGATAAGCAGCGTGGTCATGCCGGTCCAGCTGATGATCGAGGAAATCGGCGCCGGGTAACCGGCCGTGCGCAACACCGCGATGCCGGGAATATTCTGCGAAACCATCGTCACCACGAACAGTGGGATGCCTACACCGATCAGCGCAGCTGGCGAGAATTCGGGTATCACCAACTGTGGTGCCGAGAAACTCAGCGTGACCTCAGAAAATTCCAGCAGTCCCTGCCATTGGCACAGCCCCAGGCCCGCGCCAAGGACCAGGATAATGGTGTATCGGGAGATCACCAGCTTTGCCACCAGGTAAACAGCAAACATCACCAGTACCAGCCCGAAGCGGGTTTCCAGTGAAGTAAATGCATCAACAGCAAATTGAAACAGAATTCCCGCCAGCATGGCGGCAGCCAGTGGCAGCGGGATTCGCCCCATGATGCGTTCGAACCAGCCGGTGACGCCGGACAGCGTAATCAGCGAAGCCGAGAGCAGGAATGCGCCGATGGCTTCGGCGAGCGTGATATCACCCAGTGAGGTGACCAACAGGGCGGCACCGGGAGTCGACCAGGCGGTAATGATCGGCATCTTGTAGCGCCAGGAGAGACCGATCGTGGTAATGCCCATGCCGAAACCCAGTACCATCATCCAGCTGGCAAACTGCTCGACACTGGCACCGGCGGACATGGCCGCCTGGAAGATGATGACCGCCGAACTGCTGTAACCGATCAGCACCGCGGTGAAACCAGCGGTAATCGCTGGCGGATGAAAATACTGTCGCAGTGGCATCGATGGTGAACCGGGCATGGATTATATTACTGTCTAATGGACAATCTTACCTGGCGCGAAATGCGATCAAGACGCCGACCATGATAATCGACGAGGCCAGCAGGAAGATCAACGATATATTTTCTGCCAGTATCATCCAGGCCAGCACTATCCCGCAAACGGGTTGCAGAAACTGGAACAGCCCGACCCGCGCGATACCACCGGTTCCGAGCGCCCAATACCATAATATGTAGGCCACCACGGTGACTCCAACAGCCTGGTACATTAACCCGGACCAGGCGTAGAGGCCGGCGTCTGCGAGCGCGTCGAGGTTGACTACCAGTGGTAGGGTTGGTAGCAGTAACAGGGCGAACAGGCCCACGCCCCAGAAAGTAGTACCACGTGCCGAGTAACCGCTGCGCTGCAGGCGCGCCCCGGAAACATAGCCAAGCGATGCAAATAGCGTCGAAATCCATACCAGCATATCACCCTCGACACTGGCGAGGCCATCGACCGCTGCAGGATCGTAGAGCAGCAGCGTTTCACCTGCGAAAGCAAGCGCACAGCCCAGCCACCAGCCTGCGCACGGTCGTTGGCAGTCCCAGAATTGCGCGATGGCACCGGTTAACACCGGCAGTATCGCCAGGATCATGGTGGCATGGTTGGCCGTCGTCAGATTGACGCCGAGCGTGAATAACAGTGGAAATGCGATAAACCCACAAAAGCCCGATACCAGCAACAAATATATTTGGGTGGTTTTGGCCGGCAACGGAATGTGCAGCGCGTAGGCCAGCGGCAGCGCGACCAGGCCGCCGATTAGGGTACGCATGATCGACACATCGATCGCACTGATAGCCGATACCGCGATCTTGGTCGCGATCGCCGAGCCACCGAAAATGATCACCGCGGACAGCGCCGCGGCGAATACCAGTCCGTTCATTGCGCGCCGGTCAGCGCCGGGCGGGCGATCAGGCGCTGCTCACCTATGATTGGTTGCTCTGTTGTGAATCAGCGGCCGCCCTTTCAGCGCGTTGCTGTCGGACTTCGGGAGTAAGGTCGATGGTCGCCAAAAAACGTTTCCAGCGACGGTTGATTTTGCGCCGCACCAGGAACGGCAAATAATCGAACCAGTCGAGGGCGACCACATCGCCGAGGCCATCGATGGCAACCAGTTGGGCAGTGCTGGTTGAAGACTTCTGGAATAACAGGTTGCCGATGTTCATGTCGTGATTGAAGATGATCAGGTTCTGTAAAAAGGACTGTTTCATTTCGTCGAGGAACTCTTTGAACTCTTCGATGGGCACCCCCTGCTCCAGGTACCAGTTCAGCGGCCGTGAAATTTCGCCGTCGTAATTGCGAATCAGGTCGACCACGATGCCGCGGCCCAGGTTGGTTTCGCACAGACCGTGAAAATCAGGTATGTGGGGAATGCCGCGGACACCACGTTTTTTCAGCTTGCGATAAAACTTGAGATCACGTTGAGTTTGATCGCTCACCTTGCCAAACGGCATTTTGATCGCGAGCCGAGGGTCTTCCGGGTGGATATAACAGGCGCGTTCACGGCCTCGCCCGATGGGCTCCGAGATAATTTTAAGCATTTAGGGTAACCGGCTCAGGCGAGAATTATGTTTAGCTCAGTGAGTAATCCGGCAAGAATAGCACGAAGTTTGTGCGCTTTGTCAGCGTCGTAATGCCAGGGTGCCTGTTCCTGCATGTAGTTGCACTGGACCAGTTCCATCTGGATCGCGTGATAGCCCCGATGCGGTTGGCCGTAGTGACGTGTGGTCCAGCCACCCTTGAAGCGGCCGTTCACGACATGGCTATATGCCGAGGCGTTACGGCAATGGCGTTCGATGGCCTGCTCGATTGCGCTGCTGCAACTGCTGCCACCGTAGCTGCCGATATTGAAATCAGGTAGCCGGCCGGCGAATAAATAAGGCACGATCGAGCGTATCGAGTGGCAGTCGTAAAGTATGACATAGCCGTGTTTTTGTCGAATGCGTTCGAGTTGTTCGCGCAGTGCATCGTGATACGGCTGGTGGTAGTCGTGCTGCCGCTGCGCGATCTCATCGGCCGAAGGTGCCTGGCCGTCGAGGTAAATCGGGGTACCCTCGAAGCTGGTGGTCGGGCACAGGCTGGTGGTGTTTTGCCCCGGGTAGAGCGATTCGTCGGTCGGGTCGCGGTTGGCATCAATGACGTAGCGATGGACTGGTGTACTGACGATACTGGCGTCGTCGAGCAGGCCAGCATAGAGTCGACTGATGTGCCAGTCGGTATCCGCGCGCGCCTGGCCCTCGGGGTTGAGACGCTGGTAGATGGCTTCCGGAATCTCGATACCGCCATGCGGTTGCGCGAGTACAATCGGGCCATCGCCGATAGTGACATCGGGACTCAGATCTTGCCGCGCAGCTGCCGTCATAGCGCAAGCCCCGGCAGCAGCGTAGTGTCGTCGAGGGCAGCGATAAACTGACGCTCGAATACCATTTGTTTGATCATTGCGATGTCGTCGGCCAGATAGCGGTCGGCTGCGAGCGGCGCCACTTTTTCGCGTAATGCCGCCATTACCCGGCGCAGCTCTGAACTGGTTTTTAGCGGCGCTCGGAACTCGATGCCCTGAGTGCTGATCATCAGTTCGATGGCGATGATGTGCGCCAGATTATGGTTCATTTCGGTGATACGCCGGGCACCGTGGCAAGCCATGGAAACGTGGTCTTCCTGGTTGGCGCTGGTCGGGGTTGAATCGATCGAGCAGGGAGCCGCGCGTTGTTTATTTTCGGACATCAATGCCGCCGCCGTCACCTCGGCGATCATGAAACCCGAATTGAGCCCGGGGTCCGGGGTCAGGAATGCCGGTAGACCGAAGTTTTGTGCCGGGTCAACAGTAATCGCAATGCGCCGCTCGGTGATCGAGCCGATTTCGGAAATGGCCAGTGCGCACTGGTCCGCGGCGAACGCGACTGGCTCGGCATGAAAATTACCGCCCGACAGGATGGAGCCGTCTTCGATCACCACGATCGGGTTGTCGGTTACCGCATTGGCTTCGATTTCGAGCGTCTGTGCAACCTGGCGAAACTGGTCGAGGCAGGCGCCCATGACCTGCGGTTGGCAACGCACGCTATAGGGGTCCTGCACGCGTTCGTCGTTGACGCGATGCGATTCGCGGATCTCCGAATCCCCCAGCAAGCCGCGCAAGCTGTCTGCGGCATCGATCTGGCCGCGTAGCCCGCGCAAGAGGTGAATTTCAGGGCGAAAAGGTGCGGTCGAATTCATCAGCGCATCGGTGCTCAGCGCGCCCGAGATCAGCGCGGTTTGCGCCAGACTCCAGCCATCAAACAACCCCGCCAGGGCCAGTGCAGTCGACACCTGGGTACCGTTAATCATGCCGAGACCTTCCTTGGGGCCAAGCACCAGTGCCTCGAGGCCGCTCGCTTGCAGGGCCTCGGCCGCGGGCATTTTAACACCCCGCAACAGTACCTGGCCTGCACCGATCATGGCCGCGGTGACGTGTGCCAGCGGCGCCAGGTCGCCCGAGGCACCAACCGAACCCTGACCGGGAACGATGGGAATCAGGTCGTGATGCAAAAATGCCTGCAGTTGTTCGATCAGGCGCCAGCGTACACCCGAGGCGCCGCGCCCGAGCGACAGCATCTTGAGGACCATGATCAGGCGCACTACGGGTCGAGCCAGCGGCTCACCGACGCCACAGCAATGCGACAGGATCAGGTTGCGTTGCAACTGTGACGTGTGTTTGGCAGGGATGCGGGTGCTGGCGAGTTTGCCGAACCCTGTGTTGATACCATATACGGCCGTATCACCACTGGCAGCAGCGGCGACTACTGCGGCAGCGGCGTCGACACGGGTGCGGCAGTCTGGGTCAATGCTCACTGCCAGGTCTTCGCGGAATACCCGGTGCAATTCGGCGAGCGTTGTTTTGCCTGGAGTCAGGGTTAGCTTGTCAGTCACGACGGTATCCTCTAGTTGGCCAGATAGTCGAGCGTGTTGCGGTAATTACGCGCAATCTCGTCTTCGTTGGCGTGGTGACCATTATCGATAACCTTGTTGCCGCCGACATAGACGTCGCGCACCAGGTTATCGTTTCCGGAAAATATCCAGCTATCCAGTAAATCGTCAGTGGCGCGTCCATAAAGGCGTGGATGACTGTGGTCGAGCACCACGAAGTCGGCACGGGAGCCGGTCTCGATGCGTCCGAGACGACGACCACAGGCGCGTGCGCCGCCGGCCAGTGCACCATCCAGCAAGTTACGTCCGGTGTTGGCTGTGGTTGGCGACACCAGCACGTTACGGCGGCGCGTCTGCAGGCGCATGCCGTACTCGAGCCAGCGTAATTCTTCGACCGGATCGATCGAGATATGGCTGTCGGAGCCGATCGCCCAGCAACCCTGTTGCGCAAAAAACTCGGCGGCATTGAAAAAGCCGTCGCCGAGATTTGCTTCGGTGGTCGGGCAGAGACCGGCGATGCATCCGCTTGCGGCCATCCTCGAGGTTTCGGCTGCGCTCATGTGGGTGGCGTGAATCAGGCACCAGTTCTGATCGACGGCAAAGTTATCGTAAAGCCATTCAACCGGGCGTTGATTACACCAGGCCAGGCAATCGTCGACCTCTTTTGTCTGCTCGGCGATGTGCAGGTGAATCGCGGCGAGGTCATCCAGCGCGGCGATGACTTCGCTCAGCAATTCGCGGTTGATGGCGCGCAGCGAATGCGGCGCGATGCCGACCGCACAATTACCGTCACCGGCAGTCGCCGATTGCAGAGTCTTGACGATATCGACAAATTCATCAGCATTGTTCAGAAACCGTCTCTGCCCATCCAGCGGGTCGGCGCTGCCGAAACCACCGTAGCGGTAAAGCACTGGCAAGGCGGTAAAACCGATGCCGACCTGGCGCGCCGCCTGCAGGCATTGCAGGCTCATCTCCGCGCGGTTGCCATAGGGCTTGCCGTCGATGCCGTGGTGCAGGTACTGGAATTCACCGACGCAACCATAGCCTGCCTTCAGCATCTCGAGGTAAAGCTGGGCGGCGATGTGGTTCAGGTGCTCGGGCTGAATTCGCTCCAGGTAGTGATACATCACCTTGCGCCAGGTCCAGAAGCTGTCAGCGCTGTCGCCGGCACGCTCGCCGAGGCCCGCCATCGCGCGCTGGTGCGCGTGCGAGTGAACGTTCGGAATGGCCGCGATCAACCATTCGACGCGTTCGCCGTCCAAATAGGGTGTATCCGCTGAAACGCTGATGATATCGCCATTAGCATCGATATCGATCCCAACCGATTTAGCCCAGCCGTCGGGCAGCAGGGCCGCCGCCGCCCAGATCCTGGAAGTCATGTTTTAACCCGTGTTGCAATTGTTGGTTGGGCAGCGTATCATACTTGTCTATACAAGTATAGCGAGCCATAGCCTTAATGTCTCAAACCTTACTCACGAATGCAACACTGGCCTGTATCGATGACAGCTCCGGTTACGGCCTGCGTGAAAACGCCGCGCTGCTGGTCGACGGTGGGCGCATTGCCTGGATCGGATCGACGCGCGATTGCCCGGTTTCGAGCGCGAATACCGCCATCAACGATGTCGAGGTTTACGATTGTGCCGGCAAGCTGGTCACGCCCGGATTGATCGATTGCCATACTCATCTGGTGTATGGAGGTGATCGCGCCGACGAATTTGAAAGGCGCCTGGAAGGGGCAAGCTATGCCGAGATTGCGGCAAATGGTGGCGGCATCGTTGCCACGGTTATGGCAACGCGCGCGGCAACGGTGGAGCAGTTATTCGAGCAAGCCCTGCCACGTGCGCGGCAGCTCATGAGCGAGGGTTTGACGACAGTGGAAATCAAATCAGGTTACGGACTCGACAGTACCAATGAAATCAAGATGCTGCGGGTTGCCGCGATGATTGAAAACGAGCTTGGCTTGCGCGTGGTTAAAACCTTCCTGGGCGCACATGCGCTGCCGCCGGAATACGCCGACCGCAGCGACGACTACATCGACCTGGTATGCAATGAAATGCTACCCGCCGCCCACGCCGAAGGCCTGGTCGATGCGGTCGACGTATTCATCGAATCGATCGCTTTCAGTGTCGAACAGGGTGAGCGGGTGTTCGCCGCTGCGCAGCGACTGGGCTTGCCAATCAAGGCCCATGCCGAACAACTCAGCGACCTCGGCGGCGCGGTGATGGCAGCAACTCACGGTGCCCAGTCGGTCGATCACATTGAGTACCTGGGTAACAAGGACGTTGCGCTGCTGGCGCAGAACGACTGCGTTGCCGTGTTGTTGCCAGGTGCGTTCTATGTGTTACGCGAGCAGCAGTTACCTCCGCTGGGTGCGTTGCGCGAGCAAAATGTTGCCATCGCCCTGGCGAGCGACTCCAATCCGGGCAGCTCACCCCTGCACTCGTTGTTACTGACGATGAACATGGCCTGCACCCTGTTTCGCATGACGCCCACCGAAGCCTTGCGCGGCATCACCATAAATGCCGCACGCGCGCTCGGACTCGCGCAGCAGATCGGTTCACTAGAACCGGGCAAATTGGCGGATCTGGTGGTCTGGAACGTCGATCGACCGGCAATGCTCAGTTATCGCATTGGTATGAATCCCTGTGTTGCGGTGATGCAGGCCGGTCATTGGCGAAAATCCGGCCAGGGGATGTCGGCATGAGCGCGATACTGGACAGCTTTGACGATATCAGCAAGGGCGCGCCCGAGCCGATTTACCAGCAGATCAAAAATACCATCCAGCAGCACATCGCCAGCGGCGAATGGGAGGCGGGGCAGAAACTGCCTTCCGAAAACGAATTGGTCGCCGCACTCAAGGTTAGCCGCATGACCATAAACCGCGCGCTGAGTGAGCTGACCCAGGAAGGTCTGATCAAGCGCGTGCACGGACTCGGGTCGTTTGTCGCCGAACGGCCACGCCACGCGAGCCTGATCGAACTTCAAGACATTGCGCTTGAAGTTGCCCGCGACGGCAAACAGCATCGTTCGTGGATCTTGCGGCAGCTAACGATGCCTGCAGATGTGCATATCGCAGCCCAACTGGAATTGCCGATCGGCAGCCAGGTTTTTCATCTGAGTGCGGTGCACTACCAGGATGATCTGCCGATTCAGCTCGAATCGCGCTATGTAAACCCGGCCGCCATGCCGCATTTCATAGAGCAGGACTTCAACCGAATGACAGCCACCGCCTACTTGCTGGAGCAATTCAAGCCCGATGAAATGGAGCATCGCGTCAGCGCCATGATGCCCGACGTGCAGAGCTGCGAGTTGCTGGCCATGCAAGCCGGACAGCCCTGCCTGCAATTGACACGACGTACCTGGCGCCAACAGCAGGTGGTCACTTATGTGACCTTAACTTACCCCGGTGATCGCTACGAACTCGGCGCTCGATATGCCACCAACGAATACCAGCTGCGCTAGCAGCCACTAAAAAGAGGACACTGAAATGCCATTAGATCGAACCGACAACAGCCGCAACATCCGCGCACCGCGTGGCAGCGAACTGACCTGCAAGAGCTGGCTCACCGAGGCGCCCTATCGCATGATTCAGAATAACCTGGATCCCGAGGTGGCGGAAAAGCCAGAGCAATTGATCGTCTACGGCGGCATTGGTCGCGCCGCGCGTAACTGGGAATGCTACGACAAGATTCTCGAATGCCTGCGCGAACTGAATGACGACGAAAGCCTGCTGGTGCAATCGGGTAAGCCGGTTGGTGTATTCAAGACGCACGTCGACGCGCCGCGCGTGCTCATCGCCAACTCCAACCTGGTGCCACACTGGGCTAACTGGGAGCATTTCAACGAGCTGGATCGCAAGGGCCTGATGATGTACGGCCAGATGACCGCGGGTTCGTGGATCTATATCGGCAGCCAGGGCATCGTGCAGGGTACTTACGAAACCTTTGTCGAGGCGGGTCGCCAGCACTTTGACGGCGACACGTGCGGTAAATGGATCCTGACTTCGGGCCTTGGCGGTATGGGTGGTGCGCAGCCGTTGGCGGCGACAATGGCCGGTTTTAGCATGCTGTGCATCGAATGCGATGAATCACGCATCGACTTTCGTTTGCGCACCCGCTACCTCGACAAGAAGGCGGATTCATTGGAACAGGCGTTAAAGATGATCGACGCAGCATGCGCCAACGGCGAGGCGCTGTCGGTGGGCCTGCTCGGTAATGGTGGCGAAATTCTACCGGAGCTGATCAAGCGCGGCGTCAAGCCGGATATCGTGACCGATCAGACCTCGGCACACGACCCGGTGAATGGCTATCTGCCGATCGGCTGGAGCATGGAGCAGTGGGCAATCAAGCGCAACACGGATCCTGAGCTGGTGGCCGCCGAAGCACGCAAGTCGATGGCGGTGCACGTGCGTGCGATGTTGCAATTCCACGATCAGGGTATCCCGACGGTCGACTACGGCAACAACATCCGCCAGGAAGCCTTCGACCAGGGCGTCAAGAACGCTTTCGATTTCCCCGGATTCGTGCCCGCTTACATCCGTCCGTTGTTCTGTCGTGGGGTGGGCCCGTTCCGCTGGGTAGCCTTATCGGGTGATCCCGAAGACATCTACAGGACCGATGCGAAAGTGAAGGAATTGATTCCGGACGATCCGCATCTGCACAACTGGCTCGACATGGCCAAAACCCGTATCAGCTTCCAGGGCTTGCCGGCACGCATCTGCTGGGTCGGCCTCGGTGACCGCGACCGACTCGGTCTCGCTTTCAACGAGATGGTCAAATCCGGTGAACTCAAGGCGCCGGTAGTCATCGGCCGCGACCACCTCGATTCCGGTTCGGTAGCGAGCCCCAATCGCGAGACCGAGGCGATGATGGATGGTTCAGATGCCGTATCCGACTGGGCGCTGTTGAACCTGTTGCTGTCCACCGCGGGCGGTGCCACCTGGGTGTCTTTTCACCACGGCGGTGGTGTCGGTATGGGTTACTCGCAACATGCCGGTCTCGTCATCTGCTGCGATGGCAGCGATGCCGCCGCGGCACGCATCAAGCGCGTCTTGTGGAACGACCCGGCCACCGGTGTCATGCGCCACGCTGACGCCGGTTACGAGATTGCCAGGCAGTGTGCGCGTGAGAACGGTCTCAACCTCGGTGCTATCGAGCTCTGATAGCGTAGATCGAGATGTCATCCCCGCGCAAGCGGGGATCTTGCAAACGGCGATCGAGATCGAAGCTATAAATGTCCCCGGACGGCACGCCGGGGTTTTATTCGCGAAGGACGCTGCCAACCGCCGCTTGCGCCGGTTGGTCCCTAGCTGCTTTGATGGCCTTTCAGGTGTGACGCTATATCTGGGACTTAAGAAATTTACGGATCGCATGCGAGGCGGCAGTGAAACCGAAGGCCGCGGTGACGCCGACGAAAGAACCGATGCCGGTGGTGCAGTCGAGCGTGGTGCGCTCGGGCGATTCGGGTTTCTCGTGGCTGACTCCGCCGTTTGCCGTGGGGTACACGGCCTGTTCGGCTGAGAACACGCAGTCCATCGCGTAGCGGCGTTTCGGGTTTCGACTGTAGCCCAGTTGTTGGCGCAGATGCGATCGCACGCTGGCGAGTAGCGGGTCGTTGAAGCACAGCGTCAGGTCCTTGACCTCAATCTGCGTGGGATCGCTGCGCCCACCGGCGCCGCCGGTGGAGACGCAGCGAATCTTGTTGCGTCGGCAATGGTGCATCAGGCTTAGTTTGTGCGAGACATGGTCGATCGCGTCAATGACGTAGTCGAACTGCGCGAAATTGAACTTGTCAATGCTGGCGCGCGTGACCAGGTCGTCGACTGCCGCACAGTCACACTCCGGATTGATCGCCAATATGCGTTCCCGCAACACTTCAACCTTGGAGCGATCGATGCTGTTTGCCAGGGTGTGAATCTGGCGGTTGGTGTTGCTGATGTGAATGTCATCGTGATCGATCAGCGTGATGTGGCCGATGCCGGAGCGCGCGCAGGCCTCGGCCGCCCAGGAACCGACACCGCCGACCCCAACGATGCAAAACCGTGCGCGTTGCAGTGCGCCGAGCGCCGCTGCGCCGAAAATCCGGCCCAGGCCTTCGAAACGTTGCAGGTATTGCTGGCTTGGCATTTAATCCGTTTTTTAGTTTAGTTCGGGAAGTGTATTGGTCTATAGTTGATCTGTCATTACAATAGATTGCTGAGCCATTCGCGCGTGGAGAATAACTGGAAACCTTGGTGAGTACAGCCTGCCTTTTTACCATTTCGGCGCCCTCCGGCGCGGGCAAAACCAGCCTGGTCAAGGCCCTGCTGGACAAGCGCGGCGCTGAAGTAGCGGTGTCCGTATCGCATTCGACGCGGCCGATACGTCCCGGCGAGGTCGACGGCGTGGCTTATCACTTCGTATCGCTGGTCGAGTTCGAGCAAATGGTGGCGCATGGTGAGTTTCTGGAGAGTGCTCGCGTCTTTGACAACTGTTACGGCACGGCACGCAGCTCGGTGGCTTCACTGTTGGCCAGCGGCAAGCACGTCATTCTCGAAATCGATTGGCAGGGTGCGCGCCAGGTAAAGGCGAAAATGCCGGATACCGTGGGTATATTTATTTTGCCACCCTCGCGTGAACAACTGGAGCAACGCTTGCGCGCCCGCGGTACCGACGATGAAACGGTGATCGCGCGGCGGATGCGCGATGCGGACCGGGAAATGTCACACTATCATGACGCCGAGTACCTGGTCATTAACGATGACTTCGAGCAAGCCCTTTACGACCTGGATTCCATCATCCATAGCCAGGGTTTGACGCTGCAGCGCCAGGCACTAAAAAACCAGTCGCTGATCGATTCGATTCCCGCCGCAATCGAATAGCGAATAATCGGTTGCAAACCTTTAGGTTTGCCGGTTTTTCCGCTATCATTGCGCCCCTTTTAAAAACCTGGATCTAATCGCATGGCGCGAATCACCGTAGAAGACTGCCTCGAGCACGTTGAAAATCGTTTTGACCTGGTAATGCTTGCGGCGCGGCGGGCGCGCCAGATCTCCCGGGGTGCCGAACCGCTGGTGCCGCCGGAAAATGACAAGCCCACCGTTATCGCGCTGCGTGAAATCGCTGAAAACCTGATCAATACCGCGTCCATGGACGAAATGGAAGCCAGGGCGCAAATTGAAAAGATCTCGACCGACGATGACTTGATCCGCCAGATCGCCCAGGCCAGCATGGAGCGGGACAACGACGACTAGGCGATTCCCGTTACAACAGTTGAATACCCGGAACGGCCGCTTTTGCGGCCGTTTCTTATATTGCCCCCTGCTTCTTGTAAATTATGTTATAAAACCCCATTAAGTTGTTGTTTTTACGATTCACAGGAGTGTCATGGGGGCGAATTACGCCAATCTGTTTGAAGTCATCGCCGGCGACGTCGGCGCCAGCGATGACGTTACCCGTATTTCCGAATTGTGCGGCGAGCTCGATGCTTATCTCGAGCCGGTACAGGTCGAGGAAATCTACCGGGCTTACCTGGTCGGTGCAGCGGCCCACGAAGGTCAGAGTCGGGTATCGGGTGAGCCCTATATCAGTCACCCGGTGGCGGTCGCGCGCATACTCGCGGAAATGCGCATGGACAGCAAAAGTATTATCGCCGCGATCCTGCACGATGTGATCGAGGATACGCCGACACTCAAGGAGCAGATCGCCTCCCAGTTCGGCAACGAGGTAGCCGAACTGGTCGACGGGGTCAGCAAGTTGACCCAGATCGACTTTCGCAGCAAGGCCGAGGCGCAGGCAGAAAATTTTCGCAAGATGATGCTGGCAATGGTCAAGGACATACGCGTCATCATCATCAAGCTTGCCGATCGCCTGCATAATATGCGTACCCTCGATGCCATGCCGCCGCACAAACGCCGTCGCATCGCCCGTGAAACCATGGACATCTACGCGCCCATCGCGAATCGGCTCGGTATCTTCAAGATGCGCCATGAATTGCTCGACCTGTCTATCAAGGCGGCTTACCCGATGCGCTATCGCGCGCTGGAAAGTGCCTGCAAGGAAGTGGTCGGTTATCGCAAGGAAATCTTCAATACCATCGAGGCGGCTATTCGCCAACGGCTGAAGGATGGCAATATCGATGCCACGGTCAAGTACCGGCAAAAGAATATCCACAGCATTTATCGCAAGATGAAGGAGAAGAAACTCAGTTTCAAGGAGCTCACCGATGTCTTCGGTGTGCGCATCATGACCGAGTCGGTGGACGACTGCTATCGAGTGCTCGGCGTGATGCATAATCTCTACAAGCCGCTGCCGGGTAAGTTCAAGGATTATCTGGCGATTCCGAAAACCAACGGCTACCAGTCATTACACAGCAGTCTTTTCGGACCGCATGGCGTCGCCATCGAGGTACAGATACGTACTACCGAAATGGATTACTTCGCCGAGTCCGGTATTGCCGCGCACTGGATATACAAGGAAGGCGAAACAAATACCGGCAGTGCGCAGACGCGTGCGTTGGAGTGGCTCAAGAACCTGCTCGAGATGCAGCAGATGTCGGGTAGCTCGCAGGAGTTTCTGGAGAGCGTCAAGGTCGACCTGTTCCCCGATGAAATTTACGTGTTTACACCGAAAGGTAATATCAAGAAACTGCCGCGCGGAGCTACCGTGGTCGATTTCGCCTACGCGGTGCATACCGATGTGGGAAATACCTGTGTGGCTGCGCGCATCGATCACCAGATGTCACCGTTGGGCAGCAAGCTTTACAACGGCCAGACGATTGAAATCATCTGTTCGGAAGCAAGCAGGCCGCATCCAAGTTGGCTCGATTTCGTGCATACCGCGAAGGCGCGTACCAATATCCGACACTTTCTCAAGTCGCTACAGATAACCGAGGCGATCTCGCTGGGGCAGCGTTTATTACAGCGTTCAGTCAACCAGATCAAGGGCACGGAGTTCGAGATTTCTGCGGCTATGTACCGGAAGATCCTCGACCAGTACCACATTGCCGACGACCAGGAATTGCTGGCCGAAATCGGTCTCGGTAATCGCAATTCGAGCCTGGTAGCGAAAGCCATGTTCGACATCGAGGACGATGTTACCGGATTTGATGACAGCGGCAAGCCACTTGCGATCAAGGGGACCGAGGGTATGGTCGTGTCATTTGCCAAGTGTTGCCGACCCGTGCCGGGAGATGCGATTGCCGGCTTCATGTCCTCGGGCAAAGGTATCGTAATACACCAGCGTACCTGTCCCAATATGACTGAACGCGCCAAGGAAGACCGGCAGTTGTCGGTGCAGTGGTCGGAACAGGTCGAGGGTGAGTTTCTTGCCTATATGCGCGTCCAGGTCGCCAATCAGCGCGGGGTGCTCGCGACCCTGGCGGCAACCATCGCCAATACCGCGTCCAATATCGAACACGTTAACCTGACGGAGAAAGATGGCCGCATCTCGACTATCGAATTCGTAGTCACGGTAACCGATCGCACTCACCTGGCGCGCATCATGAAAAAACTGCGCGGCCTGGGAGTCGTCAACCGCATCTGGCGCAAATAGACTTTGCCGGCAGCGCGAAACACCGCATAATCCGGTGTTTTCACGCTGGAGAAGCAACATGGCAAAAACCATTATTAATACCGCAGACGCACCGCAGGCAATCGGCACCTATTCCCAGGCCGTGAAGGTGGACAACACGGTCTATGTATCCGGCCAGATTCCGCTCGATCCGGCGAGCATGGAAGTCGTTGCGGGTGGTATCGAGGCTGAGATCACGCGCGTATTTGACAATCTGCAAGCAGTAGCCGGCGCGGCGGGTGGCAGCCTGGCCGACGTAGTCAAGCTGAATATCTTCCTGGTCGACCTCGGCAATTTTCCAATCGTCAACGAAATCATGGCGCAATACTTCGATCAACCCTACCCGGCGCGTGCGGCCATCGGCGTAGCTGCGCTACCCAAGGGTGTCGGCGTAGAAATGGATGCGGTAATGGTTATCGACTAGCGCTTCAATGGAACACTGGTCAACACAGGGATTGCGGTATTTGAAAGGTGTTGGTCCCAAGGTCGCGGACAAGTTGCTGAAGCTCGGCCTGAGCAACCAGCGCGACCTGCTGTTTCACTTGCCACTGCGTTACGAAGATCGCACCGTGGTATCGCCGCTGGGTTCGCTGCAGCCCGGGCAGCGCAGCCAGATCGAGGCGCAGGTGCTGCAGAGTTCGGTGAATTTCCGTCGTCAGGGGCGTTCGCGGCGCGTGCTGGTGGCTCGGCTTGCCGACAATACGGGTATGGTCACCGCAAGGTTTTTCTATTTCAGCGCCAGGCAGCAACAGCTGTTTGAAAAGGGCAACTGGTTACGTTGTTATGGTGAAGTCCGCATGGCGCAGGGTGAGCTGGAGATGGTACACCCGGAAGCCGAGCTTATCGATATCGATCATCCTCCAGGCTTGCCGACCACACTGACCCCAATTTATCCTACCACCGAAGGACTGCACCAGCTGACATTAAAGCGCATACTGCAGCAGGTCATTACCAAATTGAAATCCGATGGTATTGGCGAAACCCTGCCGCAGTCCTGGCTGGATCAGAATCAATTCCCGGGCTTTACCTCGGCGATGATCGATTTACACAGCCCACAAAGCCGCAAGGACAGCGAGTTGATTGCCCACAACCAACACCCGGCGCAGCATCGTTTCGTGGTCGAAGAACTGGCCGCGCATCGCCTTGCACTGCTCGAACGCCGCCGTCAGCTGCGCAGCCGCAAAACACCGGTGATCGTAAACGACGCCGACCAGCAACAACGCTTCCTGGTGACATTACCGTTCGCCCTGACCCGGGCCCAGCAGCGCGTGTTGGCCGAGTTGCTGCAGGATTTTGCCGCTGGTAAGCCGATGATACGGCTGGTGCAGGGTGATGTTGGCTCGGGCAAAACCGTGGTTGCCGCGCTTGCCTGTTTACCGGTTGTCGGTTCGGGTTACCAGTCCGCGTTGATGGCGCCAACCGAAATCCTGGCCGAGCAGCACTATCAAAACTTCGTTCGTTGGCTGGAGCCGCTGGGTATCGCCGTCGTCGGACTGGTCGGTGCGGACAAGGGCAAGAGGCGTGAACAGAAGCTGGCGATGATTGCCTCTGGCGAGGCGCAGGTTATCGTTGGCACCCATGCCCTGTTCCAGGCCAGTGTCGAATTCCATCGCCTCGGGTTTATCATCTTCGATGAACAGCATCGCTTCGGTGTCGATCAGCGCCTCGCGCTGCAAAGAAAGACGCGCGGTGATGAAATGCCGCACCAGTTGATCATGACCGCAACGCCGATTCCACGCACCCTGGCCATGTCGATCTATGCGGATCTTGATTACTCGCAGATTGACGAATTACCGCCCGGACGCAAGCCGGTTACCACGTCGATTGTTTCCGAACAACAACGCGGCAGCCTGATCGAACGAGTAGCCGAATCCTGTAACCAGGGTGGCCAGGTATACTGGGTCTGTACCCTGGTCGAGGAATCCGAGGCGTTGCAATGCGAGGCCGCCGAGATGACCTATGAAACGCTGACGCAACAGTTACCGCTGTTGTCGGTGGGCCTCGTGCACGGGCGCATGAAACCGCGCGACAAGGAGGCGATTATTGCAGCGTTTAAACAGGGGGATATTCACATCCTGGTCGCCACTACGGTGATCGAGGTCGGGGTCGACGTGCCCAATGCCAATATCATGATAGTGGAGAATCCGGAACGACTCGGGCTTGCGCAGATACACCAGCTGCGTGGGCGTGTCGGGCGGGGTGGGCGCGAAAGCTTTTGCATCTTGCTGGTGAAGAGCCAGCTTTCCGAACAGGCGCGCAACCGGCTTGAAATCATTCGTAGCACCCAGGACGGCTTTGAAATCGCCGAAAAAGACCTCGCGCTGCGTGGCGCCGGGGAAGTGCTTGGTACCCGTCAGACGGGTGAAATGAGCTTCAGAATTGCCGATTTGATGCGCGACCAGAAATGGTTTCCACAGGTTGAAGCGCTGGCAAAACTGATGCAGCAACCGCAGCACCGGTCGGAACGTGCCCAGTTGCTGCGTAACTGGGTCGGTGAGCGCCAGGATTATACCGACGTCGGTTAGCCCACATGGCTCACCACCCTCCTACTGCGGCCGCCGATATACTCACTGTGACGTCGCGTACTCCCGGCGGCCGGCTAAACGCAGTCTCCACTGCGCCGGCGCCGACCCCTGGTGCGTGCGCAACGTCACAGTGAGCATCTCAACGCCCTCGCAACCAACGGTGGTGCGCAACACGGGCAGGCCGGGGAACAAGTTGGATTTAGAGTTGCCTGAACCTCTGGCTTTGCGGTCTAATGTTGTCCATGAATCGCTGTGATACCACGCCCCTGCTGGCATATGATGACGCCCTCGCACAATTGACCGGCAGTGTTGCGCCGCGCGCTGCCGTCACCGAGGTCCCGTTGCTGCAAGCCACGGGCAGAATTCTGGCCAGGTCAATCGATGCGGCTATCGATGTGCCCGGCTGTGCGATGTCATCGATGGATGGCTATGCCATCAATACGGCAGACCTGGCGGACGCCGCGATCACCCGGCTGCCGCTGTCGCAGCGTATCGCTGCGGGGGATGGAGTGACGACGCTCAAGCCGGGTAACGCCGCACGCATCTTTACCGGTGCGCCGCTGCCGGCAGGTGCTGATGCCGTCATCATGCAGGAGCAGGTGCAAGTGGACGCGCAGGGTATATGCTTTGAACAGCGCCCGCAGAGCGGACAAAACATACGGCCACGGGGCAACGACATTCAACGGGGCGCTACCATCCTGCGTCAGGGCATGCGCCTGAGGGCCCAGGACATCGGGCTGGCGGCCTCGGTCGGGCTCGGTAGCCTGCCGGTCTTTGACGCGGTGCGCGTGGGCATCTTTTTCACTGGCGATGAACTGGTCGAGCCCGGCGAGGCACTGGCCAGCGGCAAGATTTACGATTCCAACCGTTACACACTGCATGGGCTGCTCGAGTCGCTGGGTTGCGAGATCGTTGATCTGGGCCTGGTTGGTGATACGCTCGAAGCGACGCGCGCGGCAATGCTCGAGGCGTCCGCGCGGGCCGACCTGGTGGTAACGACCGGCGGGGTTTCGGTTGGCGAGGAAGATCATGTGCGCATCGCCATCGAACAACTCGGTGAACTGCGTCTGTGGCGGCTCGGCATCAAGCCCGGCAAGCCGCTCGCCTATGGCCAGATCAATGAGACCGCATTCATTGGCTTGCCCGGAAATCCGGTATCGGTATTTGCGACATTCTGCCTGTTCGTGTCGCCGGTGATCCAGATCATGCAGGGACGTGACTGGCACAAGCCGATCGCGTTGCCGGTGCGCGCCGATTTCGACTGGCCGAAACCCGATAGTCGGCGCGAATTCCTGCGCGCGCGCCTGGTTTATGGCGCCCAGGGAGACACCCGGGTAGAGATATTTCCGAACCAGGACTCGGGTGTGCTGACCTCGACCGTGTGGGCCGATGGATTTGTCGAAATCGCTGAAAATGAAACGGTGCGACGCGGCGACAGTGTCGATTACCTGCCGTATGCGCAGTTCTTTGGTTGATGCGATGATTATTCGAATTCAGACCGAGGATTTTGACATCGCCGCACTGCATCGCGAATTGCTGGCCGGGCGTAGCGATGTAGGTGCGATCGCGAGTTTTATCGGCCTGGTTCGAGACCTCGAGGGCGATCCGTTGCAGCAGATGACGCTGGAGCATTATCCGGGGATGACCGAGTCTGCACTGCAGGACATCGCAAGCAGGGCGCAGCGGCGCTGGGAAATTGTCGATCTGGGTATTGTTCACCGTGTCGGCGCACTCGCGCCTGCCGATCAGATCGTACTGGTATCGGTGTTGAGTTCCCATCGCGCCGATGCGTTTGCGGCCTGCCAGTTCATCATGGATTATCTCAAGACCGAGGCGCCGTTCTGGAAGAAAGAAGTCAGCGAGCAGGGAGCGAAGTGGGTCGAGTCCCGCGCCAGCGATGACCAGGCGCGCGAAAAGTGGGAATCCCGCTAATTTGGATTCAGACGGAGTTGTCGTTGCCGTAGCGGCTTTCCTGACACCTGGCTTGTCGGTGATTTCGGCACGGTCAAACTGTGTTCAAGTGTCGAATCAACGATAAATTCGTCATTGTGGCTTACGTGCGCAGGCCGAGTTGATACAATGCCGGCTTGAGTTAGTTGCCTGCCGAAGATGGACGTATCCCACATAATCGATTCTCTGAATGAGCGCCAGCGCGAAGCGGTTAGCGCCGAGCCCGGCCCGCTGCTGATTCTGGCCGGCGCCGGCAGCGGCAAAACCCGGGTTTTGACGCATCGCATCGCCTGGGTTTGCGAGGTCAACGGCGAGTCGCCCTACAGTGTGCTCGCGGTGACTTTCACCAACAAGGCCGCCGCTGAGATGCGCGCGCGCGTCGAGGCGTTGCTCGGTATATCGGCAGCCGCGATGTGGGTCGGCACCTTTCACGGGCTCGCGCATCGCATGTTACGCCTCCATTACGAGGCGGCGGGATTACCGCAGAACTTTCAAATCCTCGACAGCGACGATCAGTTGCGCATGGTCAAGCGCGTGGTGCGCCAGCTTGACCTCGACGAAGCGCGTTGGCCGCCCAAGCAGGCGCAGTGGTTCATCAATCACAACAAGGATGAGGGCTTGCGCCCGGCCAATATCGATCCGGGCCAGGATCCGATTCAACAGCAGATGCTGCAAATCTATCGGCTTTACGAAGAGCTGTGCCAGCTGGCCGGCGTTGTCGACTTTGCCGAGTTGCTGTTGCGAGTGCTCGAGCTGATTCGCGATCACGATGACGTTCGTGGGCATTACCAGCGCCGCTTCAAGCATATCCTGGTCGATGAATTTCAGGATACCAATGCGATCCAGTATGCCTGGCTGCGGTTGATGGCGGGTCCCGCAACGCCGGTATTCGTGGTTGGCGACGACGATCAGTCGATTTACGGCTGGCGCGGCGCGCGTATCGAGAACATCCACAACTTCGAGAAAGATTTCCGCAACACCCAGGTGATACGACTGGAGCAGAATTACCGTTCGACTGGCACCATACTGAAAGCAGCGAATGCCTTGATTGAAGAAAACAAGTCGCGCCTCGGCAAGGAGTTGTGGACCGACAGTGCCGACGGTGACCTGATTCTGTATTACTCGGCCTATAACGAAAAGGACGAGGCCCGCTTTGTCGTCGACCGTATCGAGGCCTGGGTCGCCGATGGACGCAGCCGCAATGAAGTTGCCGTGCTGTACCGCTCTAATGCACAATCACGGCAGTTCGAAGAAACCCTGGTTATGCGTGGTGTGCCCTATCGGGTATACGGCGGGCTGCGCTTCTTCGAGCGTGCCGAGATAAAGGATACCCTTGCCTATTTGCGCATGATCTCGAGCCCAACCGCGGACAATGCCTTCGAGCGAACCGTCAATCATCCACCGCGGGGAATCGGCCAGAAAACCATCGACGAAATACGCGCTCATGCGCGTGCCCGTATGATCACCCTGTGGGACGCCAGTCTCGAGTTGGTCGCCGCGGATCATTTGAGTGGGCGCGCGCGCAGCGCGTTGCAGGTCTACGTCGACCTGATTCGGCGCATGACCAGCGAGTTGGGCGAGTTACCGCTAGGTGAACAAATCCGCTCCAGTGTTGAGATAAGCGGCCTCGATGCGCACTTCAAAAAGGACAATAGCGAAAAGGGCCAGTCGCGGCTCGAGAACCTGCAGGAACTGGTTGGTGCCGGCAAAGGATTTGAATACGATGCGGAGATCGATGAAAACATGTCGGTGCTGGATGCTTTTCTGGCGCATGCCGCGCTCGAAGCCGGTGAGGCGCAGGGTGACGCCTGGGAAGATTGCGTGCAGTTGATGACCATGCACTCGGTCAAGGGACTCGAATTCCCGCTGGTATTCCTGGTGGGCATGGAAGAGGGTCTGTTTCCGCATCAGCGATCCAGCGAAGAGCCCGGTCGAATGGAGGAAGAGCGCCGGCTGTGTTATGTCGGTATCACCCGCGCACGTGAGCAGTTGGTGGTAACCAGCGCCGAGGTGCGGCGCCTCTACGGCAATGAAAGCTACAACATGCTGTCGCGCTTTGTTCGCGAAATTCCGGATGAATTGAAACAGGAAATTCGCCCCAAGGCACAGTTTAGTCGAGCGGTGATGCAGGCACCTTCACGCAATATGGGTCAACACCGTGCACAGGAAGAGACCGGATTAGCGGTTGGCCAGCGTGTCAATCATGCGCGTTTTGGCGATGGAATCGTGATCAATCTCGAAGGACAAGGGGCGCAATCACGGGTACAGGTGAATTTTGAAGCGGCCGGCAGCAAGTGGTTGATCGCGAGCATGGCAAACCTGCAACCCGCCTGATTGAGCAAACCCCGGTAATCGACCAGGGTCTCAATCGGCGTGATCGAATTAGCCAGACACTGAGGCCTTGGTGTAATATTGCCGCTGCATCAGCGCACTATCGAACCAGACAGGAGTTCCTATGAGTAAACAGAAAGTAGCCTTTATCGGCCTCGGCGTCATGGGCTATCCCATGGCCGGGCATCTTGCCAAAGCCGGTTATGAAACCCGGGTTTATAACCGGACTGTTACCAAGGCCGAGCAATGGTGTGAAGAATACGGCGGCAGCCATGGGCGCACGCCGCGAGAAGCAGCCAAAGACGCCGACTTCGTATTCATGTGCGTGGGTAACGATGATGATTTGCGTTCCGTGGTCTACGGTGATGACGGGGTGCTGGCCGGTTGCAAGGCAGATGCCATTCTGGTCGACCATACCACCGCATCCGCTGACGTTGCGCGCGAAATTGCCGAGCGCGCCGATGTCGCGTTTCTCGACGCACCGGTATCCGGTGGCCAGGCGGGGGCAGAAAATGGTGTTCTCACGGTCATGATGGGAGGCAGTGAAGCCGCGTTCAAGCGCGCCCGCCCGGTGATCATGAGCTACGCGCGGGCAGCTGAATTGCTCGGCAGTGTGGGTGCGGGCCAACTGACTAAAATGGTTAACCAGATCTGCATCGCCGGTCTGGTGCAGGGCCTGTCTGAAGGGCTCAATTTTGCGCAATGTGCAGGGCTTGATGGGCACAAGGTGGTCGAGGTCATTTCCAAGGGTGCGGCCGGCTCCTGGCAAATGGAAAATCGCGGTAATACCATGCTCAACGATGAGTTTGAGTTTGGCTTTGCGGTTGACTGGATGCGCAAGGATCTTGGGATATGTCTCGAGGAAGCAGAGCGCAATGGCGCCAAATTGCCGGTTACCCGCATCGTCAATGATTACTATGGCGAAGTGCAGGCAATGGGTGGTGGTCGCTGGGACACCTCGAGCCTGATTCGGCGTTTGAAGCAGAAATAAGCACAAATAGCCAGTTTTATTTGTTTTGAGCCTTTGGTTGCTGATATTAAAAATTATTGATTTAATTCAGTGGGTTATATAGGTAAAGTAACAAAAGAGATCAATATATCGCGAATCTATACTGTTTTTTATACCGTTTATCGAAAAAAAACTGGAAATTTGTCGCCAGTATCCTATATATGTAATCGTGTTTAGGGTTAAGAACACCTAACCTATCTCACGATGTCCTCCTTTGGTTATATTGTCGA
>Ga0316187_10001112_pt1 | contig 22774 bp, 18 predicted proteins | sample CroRivburrow1_MG_FD_204927 | JGI IMG/M metagenome (GOLD analysis project Ga0316187, IMG submission 204927) | Coastal sediment microbial communities from Maine, United States - Cross River worm burrow 1 | ecosystem: Environmental > Aquatic > Marine > Coastal > Sediment | place: USA: Maine...
TCCAATGTGGCGCACCCTTTGTGTTGACTCTCGAACGAACACGCGGACCGTAGTCCCCTCGCCGGGCTTGCTCAGGATAGTGAGTTCGGCGCCGATCCTGGTCGCGCGCTCCTCCATTCCACGAAGACCGTAGCCGCCCCTCGGTCGCGCCTTGTCGAGGTCGAAGCCCACACCGTCGTCGGAAATCGTCAGGCTCACTTCGGCCGCCGTCTGTCGCAACCGCACGGTGACCTTGCCGGCGCAGGCGTGCTTCAGCGCGTTGTTCAGTGCCTCCTGGGCGATTCGGTGCAATTGCCCCTCTGTGATAGGGGACGGGCGCAGGGTGCCTTCCACCACGAAGTCGGTCTTGACGCCCACTCGCTCCTCCACGGCAGTCAAGCGCGACTGAAGAGCGGCGGCGAAACCTTCCTTCTCGAGGACGGAGGGCTGGAGCTCGAACAGCAAAAGGCGCATCTCCCGTAACGCTGCCACCGACGTCGCCTTGGCGTCGCGCAAGTGAGCGGAAGCCTGCGTGGGGTCACCCGAGTCCAGTAGCCGCGCCGCGGCCTCGGAGTAAAGGCTCACGGCATAGAGCGACTGAGTCACCGAATCGTGGAGATCCCTCGCTAGACGCTGACGCTCTTCCAGTACGGCCACCTTCTCCAGCTCTTTCCTGAGACGAGCGCTCTCCACGGCGATGGCCGCCTGATGGGCGAAAAGACCGACCAAGCGTTCATCGTTTCGGGTGAAACGTCCGCGCCGTCGTGCGAGTTGGAGAGCACCGATCGTTTCTCCATCGCGTCGCAGCGGCACGGAAAGTCGATCGCCGTTCTCGGCGACCCCAACTGTTCCAGTCGGGTCGTGTCCTCCCGTCGGTTCGAATTCACCCGCGAGCGAGACGCGACAATCGTCCGCCCCTGTCAGCGCTTTGGCATCCCGGCAAACCATGTCCAGAAGTTCGTCAACGTCCAGTTTGTCTAGAAGCGCCTCGGTCACATTCTGGAGGCTTCTGCTCTCTTTCAGTTGTCGCCTGGTTTCCTCGTGTAGGCGGGCGTTTTCGACTGCAGACGCGACGGCGTTGCAAACATTCCACGCAAGTGTGATCTGTTCATCCACGAGCGTCCGGCCCGGATCGAGAATGAACACGACCGCCAGGCCCAAGAGTCGCTCACCTACCGCGATCGGCAGGACCACCGCTCCTTCCAGGGCTACGCGCGCAGAGGTGTTGACATCGAGGGGCGGGCCGGAATCTCGGGTTCTCCAGAAGGCAGGCTGCCCGCTCCGAACCACGGCCGAAACGGCCGGGTCTGTCTTCGGATTCAAGGGTAGGTTCTCCAAGACCCGGCATGGCTCCTGATCGAGCTCATCCGTCTTTCGGGGAATGAAGGCGTCGGACTCAGAATCGGAGAGGTAAACATGGCAGTGGGATACCCCGAGCGCCCTGGCGATGAATCGCGACACGCGGCACAAGACCTCTTCCAGATCAAGCGACGAACCGGCCGTCTCAGCGGCCTCGAACATCAAGGTCATTCGACGCTCGCGCTCCTCGATCTCACGGCGCATGGCCTCGGCATAAAGAGCGCTGAATCGACCGATGGTGTCGCGCGTAGTGGCGGACAGGCGGTCCATTGCGGTTCGCAGCGCTTCCGATGTCGGTGGTAAGGCCTCCAAGATGAACGGTCTGGCGGCTTCTTCCAGCAGCATGAGACTCGCTGCTACCTCATCGATTCCGAATCCGAGTCGGAGACGCGCCAGGCTCACGTCGTGAAGATGCTCCTCCATTCGCTCCAGTGACCCCGTGGTGAGAACGTCGATGAACGCATCGAGCCCCAGGGACAACCAAGTCGCAACCTCCACCGCAGGTCGTTTGTGATAGTGCGTTTCCGGCCCTTTTCGGAGCGATTCTACCCAACGGGCGACGATCGCTTCCCGGTTGCGATCGAGGAGCTCAGCCAGATTCGCGGCCGCTGAATCTTTCTCGGTGGCTTGTCGCAGCATAGCAGGTGCCCGTGAAGGTCGGAACGAGATTATACACCCGCGGGTTGCGGAATCGCTATTGCGGTTGTGTTGACGAAAGAGATTTCTCCAACCTCTGACGGCCGCAATACTCGTTCTCGGACGATCCCGTTACCACATTGAGCGTGCTTGCTCTCAACAGCCATCGTAGGTTCGGCTTATGAGAAATGACTCATTCGGATTATGCAGGATCGTTTCTTGCACCGATTCGAGACATGGCGATTCGGATCACAATAGAGATGGAGGCAAAGGGACATGATGAATCACGCAACTCATGCTCCCGGTTGGCCCTCCGAAAGCCACGGCAGGGTCCCCTTCCGGGATAAAGCGGACAAGACCAAGAGGTCCCGAAGCAAGGCTCCCGCCGAAGACGAGGATGTTCTTCATGCGACGATTCCGCGTCATCGCGACCAGGGTCTGCTACTGAAGGCCTTCGTCGGCGCCGTCGTGGTTCACCTTCTCGCCATGTTCATCACACTTCCCCAGGTCAGGAAGGTATCGACGGCACCGAAGGTACACAGCGTCATTTCGGTCAGAAAGTACGTCCCGCCCCCTCCCCGGATCGAGAGACCCCAGGTCATTCGAGGCGCGAAGGCGAAGAAGAAGGCGAAGCGGATCATTCCAATACCCGATCCGACTCCGGACGACCTGGAACCCCTTCGCGAGCTGCAGCCCGAGCTTGTTTTTGCCGGGGACCCCTTGGCACCTGATGACGTCGAGTTCCTGATCGGCGAGCCCGAAGGACCGCCCTCGGGAGGAGGCTACGCAGGCCCAGGCCTGGCAGGCGTCGGTGGCATCACCCTTCCGAAGCTCATCGAAAAGGTCAGGCCCGAGTATCCCGAGATGGCGCGGAAAGCCAGACTCGAGAGCAGAGTCTTCCTGAAAGCAGTCATCCTTGCCGACGGATCGGTTGGAGAGATCGAGCTGGTCGGTTGCGACTGTCCCTGCATCGGGTTTGAGGAAGCAGCCATTGCCGCGGTAGAGCAGTGGACCTACGAACCGGCAACCCTCAATGGTCGGCCGGTCGATGTGTACTTCACCATTATCGTGGACTTCACCATCGCGTGAGGCCGCCAACCCGCTTCCTGTGTGACCGGTACGCCGTTTGTCCTGGAGACAGGGCGCGCGTGCCTGGAGACGACGCAAGACGAGTTGCCGATGTTGAAATGGATCGCAGTCGAGCTCAGGCAGCATGCACCGTTCACCGTGTTCGGGGCGGTCACCGGCGTGGCCATCATGGTCGTGCTGCCCCTGGCGAATGTTCCACGGTCCCTGTCCGCCGGCCTGTTCTGGTGCCTGCACCCGATTCACGTCTTGCTGAGCGCAATGACGACCACCGCCATGTACCGTCTCAGGGGACAAGGCAGTTTGCAGCGCGCCATCGTGATCGGTTACGTCGGTTCCATCGGGATCGCGACCCTGAGCGACTCGATCATCCCGTACCTCGGCGAGTGGATGCTCGATCTACCGAATCGCCAAGTCCATCTGGGTTTCATCGAGAGGTGGTGGCTGGTCCATCCGCTCGCGGTGGCAGGCATCATTCTCGGTTACGTCTGGCCGCACACCACGTTGCCCCACGCGGGGCACGTCCTGCTGAGCACGTTGGCCTCCCTGTTCCACATGAGCGCGGCCATGGGCGGCCCACCAGGTCTGGGGACGGCCTTCGTTGTGGGCGCGTTCCTGTTCGTGGCGGTGTGGGTTCCGTGTTGCACCAGCGACATCGTATTCCCGCTGCTGTTCGTGAAGCGGGATAGTCGGGAGTCGCTGGCGGTGCCAAGAGGGACATCCTGAATCACGGTTCGCTCGCTCGCTTGATGACCACGAATGCGCCGAAAGAAGAAGATAGCGAAAGCGTCCCATGAAGAAAAGGAGAACGAGCCATGGAAACACAAACCGCGCGACTCGCAACGGTCTCCGAGCAAGGTCGGCGGATTCAGGAGAACCTGCAGGGCGTCCGTGAGCGGATCGTGGTCTTCAGCGGCAAAGGCGGCGTCGGGAAAACGACTGTGGCGGTGAATCTGGCGTTCGCCCTGGCGAAAAGTGGGAACCGCGTAGGTCTGCTCGATGCGGACGTCACCGGTCCCGATGTGCCGAAGATGGTCGGCTTGCTCGGGAAACCTACCAAGGGTGAGCCGGGGTTCATGGTTCCCCCGGAGCGCGACGGCGTCAAGGTCATCTCGATCGCATCGCTGATTCCCGAGGATTCGCCGGTGATCTGGCGCGGGCCGCTTCGTTCCAGGGCCTTGGATCAGTTCCTCGGAGAAGTGGCGTGGGGATCGCTGGACCACTTGGTGGCCGACCTGCCACCCGGGACCGGTGACGAGGTCATGACCATGGTCCAACACATGAAACCGCAGTTGGCGGTGGTGGTGACGACGCCCCAGGAGATGTCCCTCATCGACTGCCGTCGTGCCATCAACATGGCCAGAAAAATGGGAGTAGAACGGCTCGGGGTGGTGGAGAACATGTCGGGACTACGGTGCCCCCAATGCGGTCATCTCATCGAAGTCTTCGGCTCCGGAGGCGGCGAGCAGGTGGCCAAGGAGCTCGGCGTCGTCTTTCTCGGAAGGCTTCCCATGGACCTGAACGTGCGTGAGCAAGCGGATCGGGGAATGCCGGTCATGTTGAGCGACGAGACCAGCGACATCCACCGGGCATTCGTCGAGATCACCGAACATGTGATTGATTTGATTGAGGGGAATTGAGATGGTCTCCAGAGACCTGAAGTTCGTCTACGGCCCGGTTCCCTCCCGCCGGCTCGGTCGGTCCCTGGGCGTCGATCCGATTCCCCTCAAGACCTGCAACTGGAACTGCGTCTACTGCCAACTGGGTCGAAGCTCACCCATGACGAACGATCGGTGTAGCTATTTTTTGACCCGCGAGATCCTGGCTCAGGTGGCGGATGCCCTAAAAGTCCACCGCCGCGAAGGCATCGACTGGATCACGTTCGTCGGCTCGGGTGAAACCACGCTTCACGCGGGTATCGGGGTCATGATCCGACGCGTCAAAGCGTTGTCCGACATCCCTGTGGCGGTGATCACGAACGGATCGCTGCTCTTCCGACCTGACGTCAGGCAGGACCTGCTGGCTGCGGACGCGGTTCTCTCATCGATCGATGCCGGGTCGGAATACCTGCATCGTCGGATGAACCGTCCGTTTCCAGGCTTGACGCTGAAGCGTCACGTGGATGGGCTGGCCGAGTTTCGACGCGTCTACGGGGGCAAGTTGTGGATCGAGGTCATGTTGGTGAAGGACCTGAACGACTCGGGGCTCGAGCTCAAGCGGCTCACGACCGCCATGAAGCGCATCCAGCCGGACGAGGTCCATATCAGTCTCCCGGTCCGTCCTCCGGCCGAGCCCTGGGTAGAGCCGGCGGACGAGGACGGGGTAATGCGCGCAACCGCGATGTTCGGTGAGATGGCCAATCTCATTCATCCCGTGCAGGGAGAATTCGACCTGTCCGGGTACGACAACGTGATCGATGCGGTAGTCGGGGTGATCACCCGTCATCCCATGCGCGAGGAGGAGTTGGTGAGAACCCTCGAGAGCTGGGCTCCCGACCTCGTTTCGAAGACGCTGGCGGACTTGGCCGCCAGCGGACGAGCGCAGGTTGTCGACCGATACGGCCAGCGGTTCTGGAGCGCAGCCGAAGCGCGTTATGCCGATCGGCCGGCCAGCGAGCACTACCGGACCGTTTCGAACTGACAGAGGAAAGGGGAGACGTCATGGCCTGCAAGGCCTCGTCGGCGGATTACCCCGAGGTCAGATCCAGCTCCGCAGCCGCCGTGGCGAGAAAATGCTGCTGAAGCTCGTCCCCACCGCGGACGGCCCGTGCGAGATTGAGGTGGGCGACCGGGTGCGCGCCCGCGTGACGAGCCGATCGTGATCGTTTGCAGCCAAGGCCTGCGCAGTTATGAGGCGAGCCGGATCCTGGCATCCCACGGTTTCACCGACGCGTTGGTCCTGGACGGTGGAATCGAGGCCTGGCCTTATTCCATCGAGCGGATGCCGTGAGTTGATGGGAACCCGCGGCCCGGAGACGCAACGGCGGCCAGGCGAGGTCCAGGTGTCCCCGTTCTCACCGGCGTCCGCGTCTTCCTCTCAGCTCAGCGGTTTCCGTATCGACGCCGTCATGCCAGCCATTGCGGGTCTCCTCGATCCGATCGAACCGCGCTACGTAGGGCTTGATGTCGAGAAGCGGCGTTTCGTTCAACACGTCCAGGTCGTCCACGTGTAGAACGTTCCCTTGGCGACCTTTCAACCGCACGATGCTGATGCCGATGGGGTTCGGCCGGCATGGTGCCCGTGTGGCGAACACGCCCCGTTCCACATCCTGGAGGAAGGGCTTGACGACGAGCTTTGCAGGGCCTGCCACATGGAAGTGGTAGACAAGATAGACGTGCGAGAAACCGTCCAGGTCCCGCAAGCCCTCTGCGTACTCCGGAAGAACCTCGACGCGCCCCTGATGGCCTGTTGCGTAGGCCGGCTGAATGGGCGTCTCCTCGGGCGTCGTGTGTTCACTTCGGATAAGGCCGATCGGTTCGTAGGCAATGCTGTCAGAGTTCATGACGCATGGCCTTCTAGTCGAGGCCGTAGAGCTTCATCTTGCGCCACAGGGTCGATCGGTGCATGCGGAGCTCGTCGGCGACCTTTGCCCTGTTGCCGTGGTGTCGCTGGAGGGCCTCTTCGATGACGTCTTTCTCGTTCTTCTGGTTGTAGACGAAACCGTTGCTGGCCTCACTCTCCGTGACGATGTGCTGCGGTAGGTGCTCGATCTGGATCTCTTCGCCCTGGCACATCACCCTCGCGTGCTCTACCGCGTTCTCCAGCTCCCGGACGTTCCCCGGAAATCGATATTTGCGGAATATGGCCAGGACCTCGGGTGACACGCTTCGAACCGGACTGGGCTTCTTGGCCCCCATCTCCTTGATGAAGTGCTCCACCAGGAGCGGGATGTCCTCGGGACGCTCGTAGAGCGCGGGAAGCTCCAGCGCGACCACGTTGATGCGGAAGTAGAGGTCCTCCCGGAACGTCCCGTCCCGGATGGCGCTTTTCAGATTTGCGTTCGTCGCCGCGATGATCCGGGCATCCGTTCGGAGGGTCTTTGTCGAACCCAGGGGCTGGTATTCGCCGTTGTTGAGAACGCGCAGCAGCTTTACCTGGAGCGAGTGGTCCATTTCGCTGATCTCGTCCAGGAGGAGGGTTCCGCCATTGGCCAGAGCAAAACGACCGGGCTTGTCCCGCTTCGCGTCGGTGAACGCACCCTTCACATAGCCGAACAGTTCGGACTCGAGGAGGGTTGCCGGCAAGGCGCCGCAGTTGAGCTTGATGTACGGCCCGTACCTACGCGGGCTGAGACCGTGAATCGCCTGGGCAAAGAGCTCTTTCCCGGTACCGCTGGGGCCTTGAAGCAGGACGTTGCACTCCGACTCGGCGATGTTGGGCAGCAGTCCGATCACACGGCGCATGCTGGGGCTCGCGCTGATCAGGTTCTCGAGGACCCTCTCCTGGTCCAAGCGCTGCCTCAGATGTTCCACTTCCGAGAGGTCGTGGAAAAACTCGACGCCGCCGACCATCTCGCCGTCGTCTCCCCGAAGAACGGTGGTGCTCACCGAGATCGGCACTTCCTTGCCGTCGTGCGTGATGATCGTGACCCGGGCGTTCTCGATCGGACGGTGGCTGGCAAGAGTGTCCCTCAGGGCACAGCTCTTGTGGCAGATCTCGGTGCGAAAGATCTCGAAACAGTGCTTTCCGATCGCCTCACGGGCGCTGAAACCCGTGATTTGCTCCGCCGCCTTGTTGAATGAGGTGATCAGGCAGCTCTCGTCCACCGTGAACACACCGTCGGTGATGCTCTCGAAGATGATCCTGGCGATCTTGTCCTGCACGCCGAACCTGCTTCCCGAGCAGCTCGCCTCGCCGGCAGCGGCTCGGTCCCGTTGAAGAGCGTCTCCGCGGAAGACAGTCGGCCTCTCCAGTTCAGCCACAGATCCCATCGGGTACAACTCCCTGAGGTTACCGTGGCCCCACCAGCATGATATCGGGCCACGAGAGCTTCAACCAGCTTGCCGGACCCATCCGCCCTGACGCACGCCTGACATGCCCGCCAGACCTCCGAGGCCGAGTCGATCCGCAATCAGACGCGCGGGGCTGTTGAGCCAGATGTCAAGGGGCGACGTGGGCCCGACCACGACCACGGGGCAGGCGAAGCGGTCCATGAACTCGTCCAGCGGCTTGCCGCCGAAGGTCGAATTGTGGTTCGGGCGGGCAAGCACCAGCACCTGGAACTCCCGCCGGGAGAGGCAGCGATGGAGCTCGGTCCACTCGCGGCCCTCGCACAGCCGAAACCCGACGTCGAGATAGTCGCCCAGCTTCGGATCGTAATGGAGCCGAAGTTCCATCTCCTTTTCCACCACGATGCGCCGCACCTCATCCTTGTCCAGGCCCTCTCCGGCCCGGTCCGCCGGATCGTACGGGTTCGACAAGAAGTGAAAGATGTTCAGCTGCAGCGCGTTGCGTCGAGCCATGGCCAACGCCAGCTTGAAGGCCCACTCACCTTGCGTGGAATAGTGGGCGCAGAAACCGACTGCCGTCAGTGATGTCATGGTCATGATCGTTCCTCCCGCCCTGAGACGGCGATTGATGCGCTCCGGTGATCGGTCTCTTCCTCCCGCCATGCGGGGTGTCGCAAGGTCTCTTGTGGCGAGGTCGAGGTGGTCACGCTTTCGCGCAGGTAATACTCCGAATAGACAGCGCCGATGGGGTTGTTCGCGAGTGATCTGTCTTTGACGAAAAGCGTCGTGACCGGTGCTTCGCTCTCGTGTGCGAACAGGCAGTCCGAACCCATGCAGAGCCCGACGATCACGTTCAGATCCGTCTCGGCTAGATTGAGAACCCGCGCTTGGGCCAGCGGGTTGCAGGCGATGGGCGGGACCTCGGCAGTCTCGGAGGCCGTCTCCGTGCGCCCTCCAGTCTCGCCTCGAGGAGCTCCCCCGATCTTGCAGCACACCGCTACGGTTTCGAATGACCGGTCCAGCACGCTGGCGAGAATCTCCGCCGGCTCTTGCAGGTCGATGCAGTAGGCGATTCCGATCCTGCGATAGCCCATCTCGAGGCAGAAATAGACGAGCTCCGCGAGACGGCACAGCTGTCGCTCATCTTCGCTCGAAACATCGGTGGCTGCCTCCAGCACCTTCATGATCGGGAGCGGGAAGGTGCCCGACGACTCCAGCGGAGGGGGGCTGCAGTTCTTGCCTTGAAGGCACCTATTGTCCCCGCACCGGAGGCAGTCGAGTCCCCGGGTGGTCCGGTTCGAGGGGCGGAACCGTCCTGTTCCGGGGCTCGTCTCCGGGGTTGGAGCCTGAATACCGCCCGCGTGGTTCTTCTGGCCGTGCCGGACGGGTGAATCCACTCGAGAGAAGCCGAATCCGGGCTGGAGGGATCCATCCTGCAGCGCGGCCAAGGCCTCCCTGGCCGAGCAGGCGACATTCTCGATCACGGTCGGAGCGCAGGAGGTCAGCAGCTCACGCTCCTCGTTGCTGATACCGCCGCACACCACCGTGTCGATGCGATTGAGCTTGAGCACCGAGATCAGCTCGAGAGGATCGGTAATCTCGAGCGGCAGCCACTGGCAAGAGTTCTCTCGGTTGCGTTTCAAGGCCACGATGAGGATCCCGTCCGCACACCGGCACCGGGGTGCCACTCGGTCGCCCAGCAATGGAATTCCGTAGCGCATCCTTGGTTCCCCATCTAATGAACAGCAAACGGCGTGCCGAACAAGTCCGGCGCTTCAGCCGGAGGTTTCAGCGAGGATGCAACATCGGACCGTTGCGAGACGTTGCACGAAACCCCGCCATGCAACACGGTGTCGCGACGTCTGCAACACTCTGCCGCCGCCACGGCCCCGTGGAAATCTCGATGGTGCGGTAGACAGCCTCGACCCAATTCGATCTCGAGTCCCGAGCAAGGCCGGTACGCGGTTTGCAATGTGTAGACGCGAGCCGACCTGTGGAGGTGAACCGTGGGTACCAGTGCTGCAATGAAAGACGAATCGTCCGAGAGTAACGGGTTCAGCTGTCAGTACTACATCGAGAATGGCAACATCGACAACAAGGCCGAAAGATTCCTGAAGGCCTTTGCGGCGATCATCCAATACGGAGATTACAAGTCCCTGCTGGATTCGTACTGTAACTCGAGCGCCAAGTGCAGTCGCTGCGTGGTGACCTGTCCCATCTACCAGGTGTCTCAGGACCCCAAGGACATTCCTTGCTATCGCGCGGGCCTGTTGCTGGACACTTACAAGCGCCATTTCACGATCGGAGGTTGGTTGAAGTCGCGGGTCGCCACTCCATGGGAGTTGACCGACGAGACGGTCGAGGAAATGGCCGAGCTGTTCTACCGGTGTACGGCGTGTCGGCGTTGCTCCCTGGAGTGCCCTCTGGGACTGGACCACGGTCTGATCACGCGTCTGGGCCGGTACATCCTGAGCATGGCCGGAATCGCGCCCAAGGCACTGCAGGTCAGCGTCCGTGAGCAACTCGAGGGCGAAACGCACAACACCTCCAAGATCCCCAGGCCGGCGTTTGTCGATAACGTCGAGTTCCTTGCAGAGGAGATCGAGGAGAACCTGGGCGTCAAGCTGACGTTTCCCATCGACGAGCCCGACCGGGAGTACGTGTTCTTCTGTGCGGTGAGCGACTACCTGATGGAGCCCGATACGTTGATGGGCAACGCGGCTGTGCTCTATGCCGCGGGCGACTGGGATCGCTGGACGATCGGAAGCGGTAACTTCGACGCGATCAACTACGGTCTGTTCTACAACGACTGGCATCTTGAGAGGATCATCCGGAGGCTCATCGGCGAGGTCCAGCGGCTCCGCGGTGGCTCGATCCTCATCGGCGAGTGCGGCCATGCCTCCCGCACGGCCCACGACTTCGTTCCGGTCTTTGGCGACAAGGAAGCCTTCCCGGTCAAGAGCTTCATCGAGTACACACTGGAATGCCTCGAGAAGGGGAAGATCCGGCTTGATCCGGACATCGTCTCCGAGCGCGTGACCTACCACGATCCGTGCAACATCGCCCGCTCGAAATGGATCGTCGAACAACCGCGCCAGATCCTGAAGTCGTTCGTCAAGGACTTCGTGGAGATGACGCCGGGAGGGCATCGCAACTATTGCTGCGGTGGCGGCGGGGGACTCGTGTCGATGGACGAGACGCATGAGTTCCGCATGACGATCGCGGGGCAGGTCAAGGCCGACCAGATCCGGGACACCGGGGCCGACATCGTTGTGGCGCCGTGTGCCAACTGCAAGAAGCAGCTCAAAGAGCTCGTCGAGCACCACGATCTGCCCTGCAGGGTGGTGGGTCTGCACGATCTTATCCTCGACGTCATCGACATCCCCGGAGGCAAGACCGCCAGGGAAAGGCACGCGGTGAAAGTCTGCGCGTTGGCCAGTTGACCCGGAGCGGTACAAGGAGCATCCAAGAGCATGGAATCCTGGATCAATTTCGCGAAAGGGCCCCTGTTCTCGGTGGCCCTGTTGACCATGGTGCTCGGGTTGGCACGACACGTCCTGCTTCAGACCCACGCGCTCGTCACGAGGAAACGGCGCAGATTGTGGTTGGTTCCCTGGAGGCGGGTTGCGGCGGAGAGCCTGGGCTGGGCCGTTCCGATCCGGCATCTCATTCCTGGAACGATCGTGATATCCGCGGCCTCGTTCCTGTTCCACGTGGGCGCGGTCCTCGTGCCGCTGTTTCTCTCTGATCACGTCCGGATGTGGGAAGCGTTCCTCGGAGTGAGCTTGCCAGCGCTGGGCAGGAATGCCTCGGATTTGATGACGCTGACCACTCTGGGCTGTATCGTCGTGCTGCTGTCCTATCGCGTCGTGATCCGACGGTCCCGCGAGCTGAGCAGGCCGTCCGATTATGTGCTGCTCGTCATGATCTTGCTTCCGTTCCTGTCCGGCTATCTGGCGGGCCATCCCGGCGTGAACCCGCTTCCCTGGCAGACCATGATGCTGATCCACGTGCTCAGCGCGGACGTCCTGATGTTCATCGTTCCCTTCACCAAGCTGGCCCACATGGTCCTCTTCCCGTTCGACCGCATGTCGGTCGTGCACTGGCAACTTCGGCCGGGGGCGGGGGATCGCGTCGCCGAGGCTCTCTACGGCAAGGAGGCTCGGGTCTGATGTTCGGAATCCTGTTCGATGTGACCCGATGCAAGGGCTGCGATCGCTGCGTGGATGCATGCGTGGAGGCCAGCGGCTCGGACCCCGTCGCCGCGGCGAGAGACCGAGCAATAACCCAGGACGGGCTCTCGGCCAACCGGCTGTTGTCCGTTGTGCCCGTGAATGACGACCGCTTCACACGCATGAGTTGCATGCACTGTGTCGAACCGAGCTGCGTGTCGGCGTGTCTCGTCGGCGCAATTCAAAAGACCCCTGAAGGACCTGTGGTCTACGATCCGGACAAGTGCATCGGCTGCCGTTACTGCATGCTGGCCTGTCCGTTCCACGTCCCTCGCTACGACTGGCAGGACACCATGCCCTTCGTGAAGAAGTGCTCGATGTGCCTGGATCGCCTGCGCGAAGGTGGAAAGCCGGCCTGTGTCGAGGCCTGTCCCAATGAAGCGCTGGGATTTGGCCAAAGGGCGGACCTGCTGACCGAAGCCTGGGATAGGATCCGACACTCCCCCGGGCTCTACCTGCCCCGTGTGTGGGGCGAGGAGGAGTGGGGAGGGACCTCGGTCCTTCTCATCTCCGACGTCGACCTCTCACCGGCCGGGTGGCCGGACCCGGCCACCGCACCCATCCCGTCCCTGACCGAGCCCTTGATCCGGAAGACTCCATGGATAGGTGCGACGGTCGCAGGGTGCACGTGGGCGTTGAGCGCGATCATCCAGAGGCGGCAACGTCTGATGGGAATCGAAGCGGACCGAGACGGCGACGTCTAGCGGCTGGCGTTCGAAGAGCGAACGAGGAACGCGACGTGAACGAAGAACACCGGTGGATCAAGGACCTTCTGTGGTTCTTTGCCTTTGTTGGCCTTCTGGCGATCGTCTTCCGCTTGTGGTTCGGCCTGGGGGCCACGACGAATCTATCCGACGCCGCGCCATGGGGTCTGTGGAAGATCCTGAACATGGTCGCAGGTGTGGCCCTGGCCACCGGGGGCTTCACGGTGGGCTTCCTGGTCTACGGCCTGAGGCTTGAACGTTTCCGGCCCCTGGTCAGGCCCGCGATCCTGATCGCGTTCCTCGGCTATGGCTCGTCGGTCTTCGCCCTTACGCTGGACATCGGTCTGCCGCATCGCATCTGGCACCCACTGGTCATGTGGAACGAGCATTCGTTCCTGTTCGAGGTGGCGTGGTGCGTACTGCTCTACTTCACCGTGACGATCATCGAGCTCAGTCCCACATTCCTGGAGCGGATGCGTCTCGACCGCCTGACCGGATTCCTGCACCGGATTGCTTTCGCGGTCGTGGTCACCGGGATCGCCCTGTCCTCGCTGCATCATTCGTCCCTCGGTTCGCTGTTTCTCGTCACACCACAACGGCTGCATCCACTGTGGTACACGTCGATGCTGCCGGTCCACTTCATACTCTCCGCCATCGGCGCCGGGATCATGGTGGTAGTGCTCGTCAGGCTCCTCGTTGCTCGATGGTTCGAGCACCGACCGATTGTCGCCGGCGATCAGAAGTTCTCCATGCTGCAGTCCCTGGCTTCCATCGGTGCGGCGATCCTGGCGGGCTATCTCGTCATCAGAATCGGCGATCTGATCTTCACCGGGACTTGGCGGTATCTCGTGGCCGGGACCTGGGAAAGCTGGCTGTACGCGATCGAGCTGTCGGCGTCAGCGGTGGTTCCTGTGGTGCTCGTTGCCATGCCCGCGACGCGCCGATCCCCTCCGGCCATCGCGTTCGCAGCCGCGCTGGCTGCTTTCGGTCTCGTGCTCAACCGGTTGGACGTCGGCATCTTCGGCTATCTCCGAGATGCAAAAACGGCCTATATTCCCAGCCTCAACGAGTGGGCTTTGAGCCTCGGCATTCTCTCGGCTGCCGGGCTCGTCTTCTTCTACGTCGTCGAGAACTATCCCATCTTCGACGACGACTGGAAACGGCGACGCAAGGCCCGGCAGGAATTCATGCCGACTTTCGACAAGGCTTCCAGGGTCTGGCAAAGGGCGCTCGGTGGCGAGCTAAACCGCGCCGGCCTCGTTGCCGTGTTTGCCCTGCCGGTAGCCTGGGCTCTCCTTTATCCCGCAGCGAGCCCGAGCGATCGGTTGGATCCCTCACCCGCAACACCTCCGATCGCATTGGATGCCGAACGGGCCATACTCCGGATCGACGGCAATCGCGGCGGCATGGCCACCGTCTTTCCCCACCGCGAACATCAAGACAGGCTGGGTCGCAAAGAGTCTTGTGTGCGCTGTCACCACCTCTCGCTACCGGGGGATCACTCGACGCCTTGTTCCCGCTGTCATCAGGACATGGAACGAGTCACCGTCCTCTTCCGTCACGAGGCCCATTTCTCCGCGGTTGCCGCCAGCAAGAACTTGGTAGGATGGATACGGTCCAACCACTCCTGCACCGAGTGCCACGAGCCGACCGAGACCCGCGGTCCCGACGCCGCCAAGCCATGCCTGGACTGCCACCGGAAGGACATGACGCCCGCGCGCGAGATCGTAGACCCACTCGGAATGGCACGAGCCGCCGGTTACCGGGAGGCCATGCACGGCACTTGTCGCGTCTGCCATCAAAAGGAACGGGATCGCGTCGAGCGACCCGAGCTCGCGGAATGTGCCACATGTCACCGTACGCCTCGTTCGCTGACAGCCGAGGCGTCGGAGCTCGGGTTCGTCGGGCCGTGGACCGAATCGTCTCTTGTTGGTACGTTATAGCGTACAACGCAGAAGGAGACGACACGTGCCCTACGATTTCATGACGCTCGACGTGTTCACCGACAGGATGTTCGGCGGCAACCCTCTGGCCGTCCTACCCGATGCCAAGGGACTGACAACCGAGCAGATGCAGGCGATCGCTCGGGAGTTCAACTACTCCGAGACGACCTTCGTGCTGCCGCCCGAGAACGAGAACCATACGAGGAAGGTGCGGATCTTCACCCCGCTGGCCGAGATTCCGTTCGCCGGTCACCCGAACGTCGGGACGGCGGTGGCGCTGGCGCGACTCGGCGAGCTGGGTGAGGTGATCGCCGGTCAGCGAATCCTCTTCGAGGAGGCTGCAGGTACGGTGTCGGTCTTCTTGCGCGGAAACGGGGGAGAGATCGACGCCGCGGAGTTCATCGCTCCGGTGATCAACGGATTCGAAGACGAGGTGCCCGCCGAAGAAGCCGCGAGTGCGTTGGGACTCACTCCCGACAAGGTCATGAGTGAGCATCACGTGCCGCGAGTGATCTCCCTGGGTCTTCGTTTCCTCTACGTCGAGCTGAAAGACCTCGAAGCGCTTGCCGCCTCCGAGGCAGCCCCGGGGCCGGTGACCCGTGTCTCGGCCACGAGGGGTCTCGATGGAGTGTTCGCCTACGCACGGACCGGCGAAGGCGGGAAGAACGGCGTCGACATTCGCGCGAGGGTCTATGCACCCGTGCACGGCGTCATGGAGGACCCGGCGAGCGGCAGCGCCAATGCCGGTTTGGCCAATATTCTCGCGTCGTTGAGCGACGAGCCGGCCGCGACGCTCGAGTGGACCGTGGCCCAGGGGGTCGAGATGGGACGCCCCAGCCGACTGCACGTGACCGCGGAACGGCGCAAGGGCGAGGTCGTCGAGGTCCGTGTCGCGGGAGGCGCCGTGGTGGCCTGTCGCGGACAGATCGAGGTCCCCGCAGGGAGCTAGCGGAGGTCTAATTGCCGGCCTTCTTCTGCTCCTTCCGTACTTGCTTTTCCATCTTCTTGACGGCGTGCGCGCACGCGTTCTGCTCGGCGGTGATCCGGTCCCACATTCCCCTGGCCAGAAGGGCCAGGCCTGCGGTAGCCACCGCCGCCCCCGTGGTGGCGAGGGCGTCGAGGGGCTTCATCTCGATGTTGGGGCTGGCCAGAGTGCCACCGAGCTTGATGTACGGGTTGGTGAACGTGCTGGCGCTGAGGCCGATTCCCTTGCGTGGTTTGGTCACCCAGTCAAGGCTCAGCTTTTCCGACTCGAAGCGGATCCACCCATCGCCGATCATCGTCATCTTGTCGGTTTGCAGCGCCAACGGTTCAAGCCTGGCCACTCCGTCGGTGAACCTGGCCGAGAAGATGCCACACTCGATCCGGGTGTAGGGCTCTTCCTTCCGGAACGGATTGAGAGCCTCCAGCAGCTTGACCAGGATATCGGCCACGATGAGGTCGATCAGCGAGTTGTCCATGCGGCCCGCGCCCACGGTGACGAGCATCTCGCCTGACACGGTCGAGGCGAGCTCGTGTGGCGAGCGGCCCTCTGCGTCCAGCTCCAGCTCGACGTCGAAGGGCGTCCACGAGCTCGGATCCGTGTCATCGCTCGCCAGATTGAACAGGAACCGGTCGACCCTCAGGTTCGTCCCAACGCTGACGCCATCCCCGTTGGGTTCCAGGGCAACGCTCGCGACCAGGTCCCCACCGGAATCAACGCTGGCCGCAATGGGATCGAGATCGACTCGGCCGTCAACGAGATGGATGCCGAGGTCGAAGTCGTGAAGGCGCGATAACGTCAGGACGATCTCGTCGATGGTCCATCGGAGGTCGGCGTTCACTCTCTGAAGCACTTCCAGATCGAACGGTTCATCGGAGATGACTCGGTCACCCGCGCCGGGGATCTCCTTTTGAGTGAGTTTACTCTCCCCGCCGGCTTCTTCTTGTTTGGCCGCCTGTTTTCTGTCCTCTAATCGTTCGCGGAGGTCGAGAAGCCTGGACGTGAACCGACCCTGCAGGTCGGGTTTGCCTCTGAGGTCCACGGTAAAGGAGCCACTCAGGTCGCTGGGACCCAGGCGTGCTTCGAGACGAGGCACCGAGAACTGCGTGGGCGTCCCCTCGAACTTCCCCGAGATGCTGAACGACGCGTCAGGCAGGTCCGGGTAGCCTGCGAGGCTGCCGATGAACTCGAGACTCGGCCCTTTGGCGTGGACGTCCAGATCCGTTCCGACGAACTTCGGAGGTTCGCCGAGCATTCCGTTGGCTCTTGCATCGTACTCACCGTACTGCACGGCGACGTCGTGAAAGCGAAAACCCTGCTCGAGTCTCTCGACGCGGCCGCGGATGTTGAGCGGCGAGGGCGGAACCTCGAAATCGGTGGCCATGTCGACCAACAACCCGTCGGGGCCCTGGGCGTTGACGGTCAGGTCGGTTCCGACGAATCCGGGCGGCCGACCGATGAGGCCGTCAAGTTGCGCCACGCCCTCTCGGATCCCGACCTCGACACCATGCAAGCGATAGCCTTCCTCGTGGACGCTCACCCGTCCGGAGAAGCTCGCGGTTTGCGCGGGCAACCCGCGAGGCTCGGCATGATCGGCCTCCGCGACGAAACGGTCGATCTCCGAGAGGTCGGGGACCGCGACATCGAGCACGAGGTCGGTCCCGATCAAGCCCTCGGTTGCAACCAGGGTTCCTTCCGCGCCGAGACGGTGTGCCCCGAGCTCGATGACGAGGTCGCGGAGGAGGTAAGAGTCACCCTCGACAGTCACGGAGCCCAGCACCGCAGCAGGTTCCTCAGGCAGGGTACGGTCCACGTAGCGTCCAAGAGCGGAAAGATCCGGAAGATGTGCCTCGGCGCGAAGCGACGTGCCGTCGAGTTCTGGAAGCGGTCCCAGATGTCCCTCGGTCTTCACCGCGAGGTCCCCGACGTGCGCGTCGATCGCTCGAAGCTCGTAACCCGATTCGAGCACGGCCACACCGCCTTCGACGCGGAACGGCTCGACCGGAAGATCCGTCCGGCCGACAAGGGTGCCGACGTACGACAGGTCCGGACCCTCCGTGACAAAGTCGAGGTCGGTCCCGACGGTCTCCGGCAAGGGCCCGACCTTGCCGTGCGCGTTCATGGTGACATCGCCGACTCGAGCCTCGGCCCTACGCAACGCATAGCCGCTCGCGAGCACACCGAAGTCGCCCTCGACCCGGAAGGGCTCCGACGGCACTTCGGGGATCCCCACCATGATCGCGACGGCCGCTAGATCCGGACCGTTCGCACTTACGCGTAGATCCGTTCCGACGAGCCCCGGCGCGAGATCGAGCGTGCCGTCGACGCTCACCCGGGTATTCCCGAGCCGAGCCCGGACCGATTCCAGAGAGATCGCGGGGCCCTTGTCTCCGAGTCGGCCTTCGACCTCGAACGATTCCCGCGGTAGATCGATCCCCACGAGATCTCGAAAGACGGAGAGGTCGGGCCCTTCCGCCCGGAGCTGCAGGTCGGTGTCGACGTATTCGGGAGGGTCGCCCACGATGCCATCGATTCGTAGTTGCGTCTCGCCGATTTTCGCGTCGACGTTCTCGACGGCGATTCCTCTCTCGAGCCGGACGACCCGCCCTGTGGCGCGGAAGCTCTCGGGGGGCACAGTCACCCCGGCAAGCACCCCGAGGGACGAGAGATCGGGGCCCTTTGCGGCGAACGTGAAATCCGTGTCGAGCAGATCCGGGGCCTTGCCCAGGACTCCCTCGAGCGAGACCGTGTTGTCTCCGACGCGGATCTCGACGTTCTCGAACGTGCACGGGAAGCCCGACCACAGCATGCGCCCCGAGATGTCGAAGGGATCCTCGGGGAGGTCACCGAGGTTGATCAGCGACCCGGTGGCCGCCAGATTGGGTCCCGAGGCGGTAACCGACAGGTCGACGTTGCCGAGCTTCGCCAGTCGCTCGACCCTGCCCCGCGTCACGATCTCGACATCGCCGATCGAGCCGGTGAGGTCGTGTTCCACATCGGCGCCCGCGATCAGCTCGTTGAAGGGGCCAAGCTCGCCCGTGATTCGAAGCGGCGCGTCATCGAACCGCCCCAGAAAGTCCACACCCATCATGCCGGCGGCATCGGAGCGGATCTCGGCCCGCGAGAGGGCGACGTCGATGGAGTTGTCCCAATCGTGATGGTGGTACCGGAACTCGAAGTCGTCGATCGTGGCGCGTTCAATCGCGAGCCGCAGCCGCTTGCGCTTGCCGGAGCCGGGCTTGGCGGGACCGGGCTTGCGAAACTGCCAGCTCGCGCGGCCCTCTCCATCGACCTCCAGCACGACCCGGGCGCCGGTGGCCTCGACGACGTCGATGTGGATCTCGTCGGAGAAGAGCGAGAGAAGATCGAATGTCACCGCGAGGTGGTCGGCGTGGACCATCGCTGGCTCGACGCTCCACTCGGGGTTCGCCAGCGAAATGTCCTCCGCAACGAGGGTGGTCGTGAGGCCGATCGAGGGTTCGAACCTGCCACCGATCCTGATTTCTCGCCCGAGGGCGTCACTGATGAGCCGCGTGACCGTCGCGCTGTGGCGATTGAGGTCGCCGAACTCGATGTAAAGCAGCAGGCCGATCAGCGTCACGAGCAGGACGCCGACGATGACACCCGCCGCGATCAGGAACTTCCGCCGCACCGCCCGGCTCCCGTGTGATGCGAGACCTTTCCGTGAACGACGAGGAGATTGTACACAGTTTCACCCTACAAGAAGACCAGGCGGCGGGTGCCGGCCTTACCCGGAAGTCGTGGCGATGATTCTCATCCTATGCGATCCTGCTGCCGCCAGTCTTGGGCGAGGAAAGAAAGAAGAAGCCGTCCCAGGGTTGCGCCACGAAGAGGAGGAGTTGAAATGTCGAAGAAACTGTGTGGGGTCTGGATCGTGGCCGTCGTGCTCGCAGTGGGAGCAGCCTCTGCCGCCGACGTCGGCCTGACTTCCGTCCTGTATCCGGAAGGCAAGGGCGTGGATGTTCCGATGGCGGGAACGCAGCGGGCGCCCGCCGCGACGCTGTCGGCCAAGGTGAAGCACCAATCCGGTCAGTCCGCGATCGAAATGCAGTACAAAGACCTGCCGCCCGCCGTTCTGTTCGGTGGCGATGTCGTGTCCTACGTCGTGTGGGCGGTCGGTCCCGACGGGACCTTCGAGAACGTCGGCGGGATCGCAAACGATGATGCCGCAAAGGGGACGGCCTCGTTCTCGACGGCCAAACGGGACTTCGCCATGATGATCACGGCCGAGCCGATCGTTACGGTCGGCACGCCCGGTGAGCTGGTCGTGTTCTTCTCGGGAACCCCCGGGCAGAAGAACGTGCAGCCGACCGGCTTTACCTTCGGAGGGCTCTCGGACCGCGGTGGGAAGATCACCAGCGAAAAAGACTCGATCGCGGGGATGTCGTACAAGGCGGACAAGAAGAACCCGCTCGCCCTGATTCAGGCCGAGAAGGCCGTCGAGCTGCTGGACCGCTTCGACGCCAAGAAGTACGACGCGAAAATGACTGGCGATGCGGAGGCCGCCCTTGCCGAGGCGCGTGACCTCAAGGGCCAGAAACAGCTCGACGCATCCAAGCGCACGATCACGTTCGCCGGACAGGCACTGAGCAAGACCGTCCAGATGGTCGAAGCGGCCAAGGCGGCAGAGGCCCAGGCGGCCAAGAAGGCGCTCACCGGTCAGGCGTCCGACCTGGAAGGAGAGCTGGCGGCCACGGCGGCGGCATTGGCGGCAACCAAGACGAAGCTCTCCAGCACTGAGTCCGAGCTGGCGAAGTCCCAGGCCACCAACGCGAATCTCACGAAACAGGACGAAGCCATCACCGAGCGGTTGACTCAAGCCCTCGGTCAGATGGCCTCGGGAGCGAAGACCGACCGAGGGTATGTCGTGTCTCTGTCCGGCGTGGCCTTTCCGACCGGGGAGTCGGCGCTGAAGACGGAAGGGAAGTACGTCCTGGCCAAGCTTTCCGGCGTGATGCTGGCCTTCGACGACGTCAAGCTCTCAATCGAGGGCCACACCGATTCCACCGGCAGCGAAGAGACCAACCGCAAGCTGTCGCTTGCCCGAGCCGACTCGGTCAAGGCTTTCCTGACGGAGATGGGAGTCTCGGGATCCATCATGAAGGCCCAGGGTTTCGGGCCGGACAAACCGCTGATGCCCAACGATACCCCCGAGGGACGTGCCAAGAACCGCCGAGTCGAGATTGTCATGGTTGACCCTCGCTGACGCAGGCACTGCTATTCGCCGCCGGCATCGATGTGCCGGCGGCGCTACACACTCACGCGGATGCAGGGCGAGCATCGCATCTGCCCGTCCGGGGCTCACCCTCCGATCTTCACCACATAGCCCGACCCGGTGATCGAGCTGTCCACGATCGGGTCGCCAAAATAGAACACGTTGCCGCTACCGTGGATCGTCGCCCGTAGGTGGTCCCGAACGCGCACCGTCGCAATCGCCAGTGCCTGCCGCTCCGACTCGAAACGGGACAGGACCTCTTCGGTATCCATGCCGCCCTCGCCGAGCTTGCGCAGCACACGGTATTCGCCGATGCGCTCGGGGAGGGCGTCCGTGCGATCGAGCGGCAGCTCGATGGCCGCTTTCCGAGCGGGAGCTACCTCGGTCTCGCCGTGACAGCTCAGCAGCGACTCGACCTCGTGACGCAGTTCGCGGTCGTCGCCACAGGCTCGATCGAGAGCAGCGGGGCGGTCGTTCTCGGGCAGGTCGCAGATCCGGAGAAACAGCTCCTTGACCAGCGCGTGCCGATCAGCCGTCATGGGTTACCTCGGCAGTCCGGACGACTTGCAAAGATACCGACACGCACTGGGCGAATCGGGAGCGTGGCCTTCCGATATCCGTGGGGGGTGACCCCTTCGCTCAACGACGCGCAATCGGACGGCGGACCCTACAGAGGCTTGGCGACACGACATTAATTATGTATATAATAGACAATATGAAAGCTATACAGGTCACCTTCGACGAGGCGCTGCTGAAGGAGCTCGACGCCACCGAAGAAGCCCTGAAAGACGGCCGTTCCGCGGTCCTGCGACGCGCGGTTCGCGCGTACCTCCGACAGAAGCGCCGGCACACCATCGCCGAGCGGTATAGCAGGGCCTACGGATCGGATCCGGGCCTCGGCGACGAGCTTGCCGGTTGGGAGGACGAGGGACAATGGCCGGACGACTGAACCGCGGTGAGATCTGGCTCTACACGTTCAAGCGTCCGGACAAACGCCGGCCCGTCCTGGTGCTGACCCGACAGGAGGTCATCCGACTGCTTCACATTGTGATGGTGGCCCCGATCACCTCGACGGTCCGGGGGGCGCCGAGCGAAGTTCCGGTCGGGATCGACGAGGGCCTGAAACGAGACTCCGCGGTCAACCTCGATCACGTCCAAACCGTCGAGCAGACGCGGCTCCGAACGTTCGTGGGAACGCTGAGTCACGAGAAGATGACCGCCGTCTGCAGGGCCCTCGCGATCGCCACGGGTTGCTCCGGTGGGTGATCAGCCCGCTCTCCGCGATGCCGTTTTCTTCTGGCGAAGGAACGTAAGATTCCTCGAGCCGATCATGACGCGGTGCTGGCGACGCGGCACCGCAACCCGAACCAGATCATCGCCGAGATGGCCAGGATGATCAGGCCGAAGACCGTGGTGATCAACGACACGGCGATCCCCTCGGCGACGAGCCGTGGATTGATGATCTCCGCATTCCTGATGACCATCAACGACTTGTAGTGGCCCGAAAACTGACCCATGAAGCCCAGCACCGCGCTGATGCAACCCCAGAACAGGATGGCGTCGACGCCGCGCATCCGACGTGTCCGCTCGAGTCCCGCTCGACCGAACAGGTCGAACGCTTTCTTCACCGCCAGCACGGCCACGATGACGGCCAAAAGGACCAGCACG
>Ga0316187_10001113_pt1 | contig 22764 bp, 18 predicted proteins | sample CroRivburrow1_MG_FD_204927 | JGI IMG/M metagenome (GOLD analysis project Ga0316187, IMG submission 204927) | Coastal sediment microbial communities from Maine, United States - Cross River worm burrow 1 | ecosystem: Environmental > Aquatic > Marine > Coastal > Sediment | place: USA: Maine...
ACAAGATCGAGGAGATGTTCAAGGCATACGGCGAAACTGGTATGTGTAAGCGTCGCTACTATGTGCATAGCGAGCCTGAAGCCGTACAACACAACAAGCATTTTGGTTCAACCGATCTTACCCCCGGAGTTTTCACCCCTTGGGAAGACATTGAGAAAAGCTCTGATCTGTTGTTTTACGAAGGCCTGCATGGTTTGGCTAAGGACGAGTCTCAAGGCGTAGATGCTCGCAAATATGTTGATCTGGCAATTGGTGTGGTGCCAGTGGTAAACTTGGAATGGATACAGAAAATCCACCGTGATGGCGCGGAGCGTGGTTATTCGGCTGAAGCAACGGTAGACACCATCATGCGTCGCTTGCCAGATTACATCAAATTTATCACTCCTCAGTTCACTTATACCGATATCAATTTTCAGCGTGTTGCGACAGTGGACACATCTAATCCATTCATCGCACGCGACATTCCTACGCCCGATGAAAGCTTTGTGGTGATTCGCTTCCGTAATCCAAAGGGCGTAGATTTTCCTTATATGCTTAGCATGATTCCCCAGTCATTCATGTCTCGTGCTAATACTTTGGTTGTCCCCGGTGGCAAGATGAGTCATGCAATGGAAGTCATCCTTGCACCTATCATGCTTGAGATGATTGAGAAGAAAAAGAAGTAAAGATTTTTTAAGGAGAATGACGGGGAAGCAGACGGTAAGTTTGCTTCCCCGTTTCTTATGGACATACTCAACGGCCTAAATCCGGAGCAATCCCAAGCTGTCACTTTGCCACACCAATCTGCACTGATTCTTGCGGGTGCTGGTAGTGGCAAAACGCGTGTATTAACGACTCGTATCGCGCATCTAATTGGCACCGGTGTGGTTAATCCGCACGGTGTTCTCGCTGTGACATTTACCAACAAGGCAGCAAAGGAAATGGTGGCACGGCTGACAGCGATGTTGCCTATCAATACGCGTGGCATGTGGATAGGGACGTTCCATGGGTTATGCAATCGCATGTTGCGTGCGCACTATCGAGATGCGAATTTACCTCAGACCTTTCAGATACTTGATAGCGGTGATCAGCTATCTGCAATCAAGCGGCTAATGAAAGTAATGAATGTTGATGATGAGAAATATCCACCGCGTGAGATTCAGAATTTCATCAGTAATAGCAAGGAACAGGGATTACGTGCAAATGAAGTGGAGGCATATGACCCGTACACCAGTCGTAAAGTTGAGGTGTTCGCTGAATATGACACCCAGTGCCAGCGCGAGGGCGTGGTAGATTTTTCCGAGTTACTGTTACGTTGCTATGAATTGCTGTCACGTAATGCCGCTATTCGGGAGCACTACCAGGAACGCTTTAAACATATTTTGGTAGATGAGTTCCAGGATACAAACCCCTTGCAATATCGCTGGTTGAAGCTCCTGGCAGGCAGCAACAACGCGCTATTTGCTGTGGGAGACGACGATCAATCAATCTACGCCTTTCGGGGTGCGAACGTGGGCAATATGCAGGAGCTGTTGCGCGATTTTCATGTCGAGAACATTATCAAGTTGGAGCAAAATTACCGCTCGCACGGCAACATATTGGATGCGGCAAATTCTCTTATCAGCAACAACCGCAATCGTCTCGGGAAAAACCTTTGGACATCGGAAAATAGTGGTGAGCTGCTACGTGTATATGAAGCGTCGACTGATGCCGACGAGGCCGCTTTCATTGTCGAAGAGATACAGCAACTAAAACGTGAAGGTGTAAATCTTAAGGAAATGGCTTTGTTGTATCGCTCCAATGCGCAATCACGGGTACTGGAACATGCACTGGTATCTGCGGGATTGTCTTACCGTGTTTATGGAGGCCTGCGATTCTTCGAGCGACAGGAAATCAAACATGCCTTGGCTTATCTGCGCTTGATGGAGAATTCCGATGACGATAATGCGCTATTGAGGATTATCAATTTTCCAACGCGTGGTATTGGCGCACGAACCATTGAGCAACTGCAAGAAGCTGCAAGAATGAATAACACGACGCTATGGGATGCGGCTACACGTACAGGCGGAAAACTTTCTGCATTCGTCGCGCTGATCGAGTCATTGCGTACTGCGACGCTTACATCTCCGGGCAATTCAGTCGCTACTTTGCCACTTCCTGAAATTATTGATCATGTGCTGGAGCACAGCGGTTTGCTGCCGCACTATAGGAACGAAACAGGGGCAAAAAAGCGCGAGGCAGAGGATCGTCAAGAAAATCTGAATGAGCTGATTAATGCAGCAACAATGTTTGTGCATGAAAACGAAGACGATAGCCTGACCGCTTTTCTTTCACATGCCTCTTTAGAGGCAGGAGAGCACCAAGCGGGCGACCAGGAAGATGCTTTGCATTTGATGACCGTGCATTCTGCCAAAGGGCTGGAATTCCATACTGTGTTCATTACTGGTTTGGAGGAAGGACTGTTTCCACATCAGAATAGTCAGCGCGAAGAAGGCGGACTCGATGAAGAACGTCGTCTGATGTATGTGGCGCTAACACGGGCGCGGCGCAGGCTTTATTTGAGTTTTGCGCAAAGCAGAATGCTCCATGGGCAGGTAAGTTACGGCATGGCATCAAGTTTTTTGCGTGAATTGCCTGACGAATTATTGCACTGGATCTCACCGCGATTCGCGGCGCATAGTGTTAGCAGATTCGAGTCGCATAGTTATGTTAACGCTTTCGCATCTTCGTCTCTGGAGAAGGCACCGCCCTCACCTGATGCAAAGTGGCATATAGGTCAGCGCGTGTTGCACCAGAAATTTGGCGAAGGTACGATTACCGGTGCCAAAGGTAGTGGAGCGGACGCGAGTGTGCAGGTCAACTTCAAGCACACCGGCAGCAAATGGCTGGTGTTGGAATATGCCAAGCTTACCGCAGCATGATGCGCTTCTGGATGATCGTCTGGTACTCATGGTAGAGAGCTATCAGCGCCTGACGAGTAATGAATTGCTACCAAGTTTTTCCTTAAAAGAAGGGGTGGATGGAGCACAGGTTGCATCCTTGCGTCTGGCCTTATGGAAAGCTCCTTTCGCTATTGTGGCGCATGGCGTTGAAGCAGACCCGGTCTTTTTCTATGGGAACCGAATTGCATTAGCGCTATTTGGGATGAGCTTTGATGAATTTACTTGTTTGCCGTCGCGTTGTTCCGCTGAGCCTTTAGATCAGAAGGAGCGAGCCGCATTGCTGGAAAAAGTTAACAGTATCGGGTTTGTTGATGACTATTCTGGAATGCGTATTGCCAAAAGTGGCAAGAGGTTCATGTTAAGAGGTGCAACGGTATGGAACCTACTCGACGAGGTTGGCGCTTATCACGGGCAAGCAGCGAGGTTTTCTGTGCCCGCTTGAAATACACAAAAATACTTAGAGCGAGCCGTCCTTGGGCTTAAAGGGACTATTGTCAGATAAAATGGTGTTATCTTCGACGCTTGGAAAAATATCCAAAAAGCTGGCATACATAGAGGTAATCATCAGTGGTAGTAAAATCAGCCAGCCCAACATCATTGGGATGCTTGCTAATATGGACAGTAACAAGAATGTCATGCCGTACACGAACATCGCACCAATGTTGTTGGAAAAAGCACGCAAACTAAGCTTCATTGCAGCCAGCGGTGTCTGTTGGTTGAAATACACCAGCATCGGTGCAAACTGCATCGCCATCATCAACAAGCAGAACAGCACAACACCCAACATCATTGCAAATCCTGCGCCGGCAGCGGCCTCAATGATTACATTGGGATCTGTTTCGGGTTGCGCGCTCATCATAATGCTTACCAGTGCCGCGCCGCCTAATAACATCATCAGACCGAAAATCAACAACTGTCCGACTAACGAAATACCCCCCAGTGTTACTAGTTGGGAGGTGTGACGGTGAAAACCGCTGAACAGATGTACTAATTCTAATTCCTCCTCTTGCTGCAAAGCGCGACAACCGGTGTATAACCCTGCCATCACTACTGGCATGAGCAAACTCAGCAAAGGTTCTCCAACAACTGGAACATTGGACAGGGCGATGGCGGAGGCCATGCATATCATCAATAATATGACCCAGAGTAAAGGCGCTTTCATAAACAGCGCGTAGCCCTGCTTAATCCATTCCCAGCCATGACCCATTTGCAGTTTTCTAGGTTCCATTATTATTCCTATACCCAAATAATTTGTTTTGAGTTGATGTAATTTTGCAAAACGCACTCGAAATGCTCTGGATCATGGGCATTGACCAATTCTCCATCGCGAGGCAGATGCAAGTCATGCAGTCGAGACAACCAAAAGCGCAGCGCAGCAAGTCGTAATATCATGGGCCACGCGATTCGCTCATTCTCCTGTAGAGGCCTTACATCATTATAGCTACGCAGTAAAGCCTGAGTAAGTGGTATATCAAGCTTGTCGCCATTCATGCACCAGTCATTAACGGTTATTGCCACGTCGTATAAGAGTGCATCGGTACAGGCAAAATAGAAGTCGATCAAACCACCGACTCGATTACCTTCAAGTAGTGCGTTGTCACGAAACAAATCGGCGTGGATCAAACCTTGCGGCAATGCACTAAAGTTTTCTCTGTTATGGATCGCGATTTCGTTATCCAGCAATGCAGCCTGTGCCGTTCTCAGAAATGGGCGCACTTTGGGTGCTGTTGATGCACGCCAAGCGGTACCACGAGGGTTGGGCATGATCTGTGAAAAACTTTGGCCAGCGATGTGCAGTTGCCCCAGCATTGCGCCTATGGCAGAACACTGCTCGGGGTTCGGTGCGGTGGTGGATTTACCGCTCAGACGACTAACGATACAGGCTGGCTTGTGATTGAGTGTGCCGAGAAATTGATTACGGTGATTTGCCATGGGATTGGGGCAAGGAATGCCATGACGTGCAAGGTGTGCCATTAGATTCAGGTAGAAAGGCAGCTCTTCTGCAGTAAGAATTTCGAACAATGTAAGTACAAAGCGGCCGTTACTGGTGGTTACAAAATAGTTGGTATTTTCAATGCCGGAGGCAATGCCCTGTACTTCAAGTAGCTGGCCAAGAGAATAATCAGCCAGCCATGCGGAAAGCTCCGCCTCTGAAACTTTAGTGAAAACCGCCATCTTTAGAAACCTAAAATTTGCGTATGACCCAACGAGGCGGCCGCAATCCGCTATCAAGACTCTCTTGGCGGACAAATTTGCCATCACCACGGTCATCAACCAGATAATAAGACGGACCGATTTTAGGGGTCACCTTGATCATATAAAGCTTGCCACCCACGCGATATTCCTCGACAACTGGTTCAGGCTGTCGGGTTATTGTTATCTGTGGTGCACCCTCGGGAGGTCCGCTATCTGGTCCAGAATCAAATAAAGGAGGTGGCAAAGGCTCAAGGTTGTCCGGAACCGGTTCGGCAGCAATGGAGGCCAAAGAAAAAAGGCTCAACAACAAATATGACAGGAAGCGCATCAAAATGACCATAATAAATGGGTATATCCGTATTTTAGCCGATGCGAGAGGAGTCTGCCCAAGTTGGTGCATGTGGAATCACAAGTATAGCTGTTTCTCGAGTTCGGCTTCGGTGGGTTCGAAGCCGCGAGTTTCGTAGTATTTGAAAATTGCACTAACTACCTCCTTTGGTTCATCGATTAGCTGGATCAAGCCCATATCCTCTGGACCGATGACCTTCTCATCAAGCAAGCTGGTACGGAACCATTCAAGCATACTCCCCCAGAATTTGCTGCCTACTAGAATGATGGGCATCTTGCGTATCTTGCCGGTTTGCACAAGCGTCAAAGCTTCCATCAATTCGTCCAGCGTACCAAAGCCGCCTGGCATGACCACATAGGCACTGGTAAATTTTACAAACATCACCTTGCGAGTGAAAAAGCGATTAAAAGTATGGCTGATATTTTGATAGGGATTTCCTGACTGTTCGTGAGGAAGCTGAATGTTCAGTCCTACACTCGCAGATTTACCGTAGAACGCGCCCTTGTTGGCAGCCTCCATGATGCCGGGGCCGCCACCAGAAATGACCGAGAATCCGGAATCAGAAAGCAGACGTGCGATTTCTTCAGTGAGCTTGTAATAAGGCTGGTCCGGTTTGGTGCGCGCACTGCCGAAAATACTCACGGCAGGATGAATTTGGCTTAGCCTGTCGGTAGCAGAAACAAACTCTGACATAATACCGAACACGCGCCAAGTCTCTTTTGCAGCCCAGTCTTCGGGTAGTGCCGGTTTGGGTAAATTTGATGGTGTGCTCATGCGCTTCCCCTAGAAAAACTTAGTTGATATTTAGAAAAATGAAAACCAATGAAATGAGTATGATTAAAACGAACCATGGCGATGGTAATAAAACATTATTACTGGTTGATGGCTCATCTTTCCTGTACCGCGCGTTCCACGCTATGCCTGATTTGCGTAACCGCCACGGTGAACCAACTGGTGCGATCTACGGCGTGATCAACATGTTGCGCAAATTGCGCAGTGATTACCCGGCAGATTATAGCGCTTGTGTATTCGACGCCAAAGGTAAAACCTTTCGCGACGACTGGTATCCCGAATACAAAGCGAACCGGCCTTCCATGCCTGCTGACCTTGCCCAGCAGATAGACCCTTTGCACAAGGCCATCGCGGCATCTGGATGGAACATCCTGATGTTAGACGGTGTTGAGGCAGACGATGTGATTGGCACATTAGCGAGACAAGCTAACCGAGGCGAACGCTGCATTGTTGCAACGGGTGATAAAGACCTCGCGCAACTGGTGAACGAGCACGTCACACTCATTAATACCATGAATAATGAAACACTGGATATTGCCGGCGTTAACAGCAAATTCGGCGTGCCGCCGGAGCGCATCGTTGATTACCTGACATTGGTCGGCGACACTGTGGACAACGTGCCGGGTGTGCCCAAGTGCGGCCCAAAGACAGCGGTGAAATGGCTAAAACAATACGGCACACTGGAGAACCTTATTGCGCATGCCGACGAGATCAAGGGTGTGGTCGGCGACAACCTGCGTGCAACGCTCGACTGGTTGCCGCAAGGCCGCAAGTTAGTCACCGTGAAATGCGATGTGGAATTGCCGCAGCCATATAACGAACTGATCCCGAAGGAGCCAGACAAGGCGCAACTGCGTGAACTGTTCGGGCGCTTCGAATTCAAGACCTGGCTACGTGAAGTCAGCGACCAACAGACTTCCTCCCCCTTTGAGGGGGACACCAGGGACGGAAGTGAAACTTCCCAGGCCTCTAGCACCCACCTGAATGAGGAAGTGGACTTGGGATTCCCTTCCAGAACCGACAACTCAAATTACGAAACGATAATGACCGAGACACAATTTGATGAATGGTTGAAAAAGGTATTGGCTGCCAAGGAGGTGTGCGTGGATACTGAAACTACCGGGCTGGATATGATGAGTGCGCAGCTGGTGGGCATTTCTATTGCCGTTGACCCGGGTCAGGCAGCGTACTTGCCACTTGCACACGTTTACCCTGGCGCAGAGCAGCAGCTTGATCGAGCAACAACCTTGCAAAAACTCAAGCCTTGGCTGGAAAGTGACAATCATCATAAGCTAGGGCAGAACCTGAAATACGACATGCATATCTTAGCCAATCACGACATCACCTTACGTGGCGTCACTGATGACACGCTGCTGCAATCCTATGTGCTGGAAAGCCATAAGTCTCATGACATGGACAATCTCGCGCTACGCCATCTTAATGTGAAAACCATCAGCTTTACCGAAGTTGCGGGCAAAGGCGCGAAGCAGATCAGCTTCGATCAGGTCGATATAGATATTGCCACGCATTACGCAGCAGAAGATGCCGACATCACCCTGCAATTGCATCAAAAACTTTCACCACAATTGGCAGCGCTGGCAGGCCCTGATCATGTATATCGTGATATCGAGATACCCAGTATGCAGGTGCTCTTCACCATGGAGCGCAACGGGGTGTTGCTGGATAGCAAATTGCTACAAACGCAGAGCCGCGAACTGGGCGAAAAGCTCATTGCCTTGGAAGCCAAGGCACACGAAGCTGCGGGTCAGCCTTTCAATCTTAATTCACCCAAACAGATACAGGAGATACTCTTTGACAAGCTCGGACTGCCGGTAGTGAAAAAAACGCCCAGCGGCAAGCCTTCTACCGATGAGGAGGTATTGCAAGAGCTGGCACTTGATTATCCTTTGCCGAAGATCCTGCTCGAGAATCGCAGCTTGGCGAAGCTCAAATCCACCTACACAGACAAGTTGCCGCTATCGGTGAATCGCAACACCGGTCGGGTACATACCAGTTATTCTCAGGCGGTCGCCGTCACCGGAAGATTGGCATCGAATGACCCCAATCTGCAGAATATTCCAATACGTACGGCAGAGGGTCGACGCATCCGTGAAGCATTTATTGCGCCGCAAGGTTCGTGCATCGTGTCAGCAGATTACTCGCAAATAGAATTGCGCATCATGGCGCACCTTTCAGGAGATGATGGACTGCTGACTGCATTTGCAAACAACGAAGATATCCATCGCGCCACTGCAGCAGAGATATTCATGATGGCACGTGAAGAGGTAAGTAACGAGCAGCGTCGTTATGCCAAGGTAATCAATTTCGGCCTGATCTATGGTATGTCGGCGTTCGGTCTGGCCAAACAACTTGGTATAGAACGTAATGCTGCGGCTGCGTATATTGAACGTTATTTCGCGCGCTACCCCGGCGTAAAGCAGTATATGGACAACACCCGCCTGCAAGCCAAGGAACAAGGCTATGTCGAGACAGTGTTCGGGCGGCGACTATGGTTGCCGGAGATTAACAGCAGCAATGGCATGCGGCGGCAAGGCGCTGAACGGGCCGCCATCAACGCGCCCATGCAGGGCACAGCAGCCGATCTCATCAAGATGGCGATGATTGCGGTGCAGCACTGGCTGGAAAAAGAAAACCTGCAGGCGATACTGATCATGCAGGTACACGACGAGCTAGTACTGGAAGTGCCGGAACAAGAATTGTCGCGCGTGAAAGATAATTTGCCTGAGCTAATGTGTAATGTGGCCGACCTGAAGGTGCCGCTACTGGTGGAATTAGGGGAAGGCAAAAATTGGGACGAAGCACATTAGGATTTTAGGTGGGGTGATGAGCTCTATATGAACAATATATTGAAAATGTCCTAGCTGTGAATTCTGTATTTATTGATGCAGGTTAAGTAGAGATGGTTTTCATACTTTCGTATGGTTAACTTTGTTGCATATACAACTCCTCTACTCGCTTCCTTGCCCAAGGTGTTCTGCGCAAAAACTTTAAACTGGATTTGATGCTGGGATCGTGCGTGAAGCAGCGCACTGGTATCGCAGCCGCCATGGCTTCCCATCCAATATTTTTGGCAAGTTGTGTGACCATCATTTCAAGGGTGATGCCGTCCAGGTTGCGAGAGCGTGGAGATTTTTGAGTGATGTTCATGTGCTCATTTTACAGGGAGAATTGATGTTGTATGCTTTTAGCTGTGTGATTGATATCACAGACAGCAGAGCTAATTTACCGTAACTTACCAACTATTGCGTATCAAATTCTGTTTGAAAATCTCTTAAAGGATCAATATGAAAACGAACAAACTTACGGTAATTGCTTTGATTTTGTGGCTGGTGACGATTGTGATATTCGGCTGGTTTTTTGTCCGTGGCAATACGGTAACGGGAACGGATGGAAGAACAGCCATCGTGTTACAAGCTGCTGAACGGGATCTGGTGCTATCAGAGATGCGTGGCTTGCTGGTTGCGACACAAGGGATACTGGAAGGTGTGAATCAGGGTAATGCCATGCATATCAGCAATTCATCTCGCGCAGCGGGCATGGCAGCCGCAGTGGATGTAAATCCGGCATTAATGGCCAAATTACCACTTGCCTTCAAGCAACTGGGCATGAGTGTGCATCAGGATATGGATGACATCGCCGAAGCAGCGGATGCGGGAACGGCGTCTGGCGAGATTTTGGTCAGGGTTGCGAGCACGATGAACAAATGTATCGCATGTCATTCGTCTTGGCAGATCAAGGCTGCTGAGACACAAAGATGATGCGAGTGTGCGCCTGCTTACAGCGGCGATGGCTAGCGGGGTGTGCGGGGCTAAGCCTTGGCTGTTTTCTTGGTTGCAGGCTTGGCCACTTTTTTAGATGTGACCTTTTTACTGGCAGTTTTGGCCGTCTTAGTAGCAGTTTTTGCTGTTGTGGTTTTAGCTTTGGATTTCTTGGGCGCCGCTTTTGTTTTCTTTGCAGCGGGCTTTTTGGTTTTTCCAACACCCTTGGACACTCTGGCCGCAATTAGCTCCAGCGCCTCTTCGAGAGTGACTTCTTCAGGTGAAACCCCTTTGGGCAAGGTGGCGTTGATCTTGCCATGCCGTGCGTATGGGCCGTAGCGACCACTGCATATTTCAACACTGGCCTGGTCTTCTGGGTGATCACCCAGAACACGTAATACGGTTGCGCCATCCCTAGCTTGAGAGAGTAATTCCACTGCGCGATCCATGCTGATGTCGAAGATGCTGTCAGTACGCGGGATGGATTTGAATTTGCCATCATGACCGATGTAGGGTCCGAAACGACCAATGTTGACCAAGACCTTTTTTCCGGTTTCCGGATGTGCGCCGAGTTCGCGAGGCAGCGCCAGTAGCTTCAGCGCGCTAGGTAGATCGGCTTCTTCCAGCGGCATTTCCTTGGGCCAGGAAACGCGTTTTGGCTTCTTCTTCTCGCCTTCTATTACTTCACCGAGCTGCACATAGTGACCATATGGACCGCGCATTAACAGCACGATCTGCTTGGTTTCCGGATGCTCGCCGAGTTCCACTCTCGCTGAGGCATCATCCTGGGATTCACCGCTGAGGCTGCGTTTGTACTTGCATTCCGGGTAGTCGGTGCAGCTGATAAAGCTGCCATAACGGCTGAGTTTTTTGGCGAGCGGCTTGCCGCAATCCGGGCAAGCTTCATCTATTAGTTCTACCGGACGTTCTATGTTGGCTTTTTCCTTGATAAGCTTGGAAAAGCCATCCCAGAATCCAGTCATTACACCGACCCAATCACGCTTACCTTCAGAGACCTCATCCAATTCATCTTCGAGATTGGCGGTAAAGTCAAAATCGACATAGCGAGTGAAATGTTCGGTAAGAAAACGGGTGACAACGCGGCCCACATCGGTAGGCATAAAGCGCTTCTTGTCCAATACAGCGTATTCGCGCGCTTGTAACGTAGAGATGATGGTGGCGTAGGTGGACGGACGACCGATGCCGTACTCTTCCAGAGTTTTTACCAGACTGGCTTCGGAGAAACGTGGCGGAGGTTGGGTGAAATGTTGTTCACCATATAGCTTGTCTATGGGTAGCACATCGCCTTCTGCCAACGGGGGCAATTTTCCACTTTCTTCTTCGGGTGCATCGTCCACGTCTTCCATGTACACTCCGATGAAACCGGGGAATACCAGTACCTGGCCATTGGCGCGAAACAAGGTATTGTCACCCCCGAGGCGTATGTCCAGACTGACGGTGTCGAAACGGGCAGGTGACATTTGGCAGGCCAGAGTGCGCTTCCAGATCATTTCGTAGAGGCGCGCCTGATCGGCAGTCAGATGGTCACGCATGCTGTCAGGAGTGCGCGTTATGGATGTCGGACGTATTGCTTCGTGCGACTCTTGTGCGTTCTTGGTTTTACTTTTGAACGTCGGCTGGGTGGCAGGTAAATATTCACCGGAGAAGTTGTCTTTTATGTAGTCACGTATCTCCTGCACTGCTTCCTTAGCCAACGACACTGAGTCGGTCCGCATATAGGAAATCAAACCAACCGTTTGGCCACCTATGTCGACACCTTCATAAAGCGATTGTGCTGTGCGCATCGTCCGGTCGGCAGTCATGCCCAGTTTTCTTACGGCTTCCTGTTGCAAAGTAGAAGTGGTAAAAGGCGCAGCGGCATAGCGCTGTTTGGCCTTTTTCTCCACACGTACGACCTTGGGTGGCAGCTTGGCATCTGTAAGCTTTGCCTGAATTGAGTCGTACTCGGCTTGGCTGCCTATGCTGAGTTGCTCAAGTTTTTTACCTTGATGCTGAAAAAGTTTGGCTGTGAATGGTTGCTTATCCTTTTGGGTATCAAGATGAACCGTCCAATATTCCTGACTCTTGAACGCTTCGATCTCCAGCTCGCGCTCAACAATCATCCGCAAGGCAGGGCTTTGTACGCGACCAGCTGATAATCCCGTGCGTATCTTGCGCCACAGCAGCGGTGATAGATTAAAGCCGACAAGATAATCGAGTGCACGTCGTGCTTGTTGAGCATTTACCAGTGGCTGGGAAATTTCGCGAGGATGTGCGACGGCTTCGCGCACTGCAGACTGGGTGATTTCATAAAATACGACGCGTTGAATAGTCTTGTTTTTTGAGGCGCGCTTGGCCTTAAGCAATTCTGCAATGTGCCAGGCAATGGCTTCTCCTTCGCGATCCGGATCTGGCGCCAGATAGATGTTGTCGGCGACTGCAGCCGCTTTGGTTATGGCATCCATATGTTTACTGTTGCGCGCGATGGTCTCGTATTTCATCGCAAAATCATTATCCGGGTCGACCGCGCCGGTCTTGGGAATCAAATCGCGCACGTGTCCATAGGATGCAAGTATTTCAAAATCCTTGCCCAGATACTTTTGTAAAGTTTTGGCTTTGGCCGGAGATTCTACGATCAGAAGATTAGATGCCATGCGTTTAAGTATATATTCAGTGTAATTGTGCAGAATGTAGTGGAGTAAGTAATTCCTCGATCAACAGAGGATCAAGATTCTGATGGCGACTCCACAAAACCATCAGCATGATTAACTTGAGCTTGTCCAGAGCGAGATTTTCTTGCTTCAGTGCAACCGAGCGATCTATGACCATCTCGCGTTCGACAGCAGAAATCAAGTTTTGTTGCTCGGTAAACAACAGAAATTGACGAGCTTCACTACTAATAAGTTGTAATTCAAGCGCGGCAAAATGACGCTGACCAGTGTGCTCAAGACTAGGCGGATAGCTGTCGAGGTTTTGTGCTTGTAAAGCAGACAACCAGTTCAATGCTTCACTGATTTCAGTGCCCTCAAAGCCGGCTGCAGATAGTTTGCGCGATAGCTTGTCTGCTTCCGGGTAGCTGCCCGCATCAAAATAACTTTCAAACAGATACATTAATATTTCGAACATGATTGCGTGGTTTTATTGAATTCGTTGATAAAGACCGCCGGGCAATATACTAATGCGCCCTTCCAGTTCGAATGTCAGCAGCATGGCGGATAGCTCGGCTATCGTCAAGCCACAGCGCGCACTGAGTGCGTCTACATCCACCGAGTCGAAGCCTATATGTTCAAGTAACTCATGACCTGCTTCTGGTATTACGGTTCTCTGGTTTATAGGGTTGTGTGATGCTATCGGGAGTTTTTCGCATATTTTGTCTAGAGTATCTTGTGCGTTCTCGATCAGCTTCGCACCCTTCTTCAAAAGCGCATGGCAACCCTTGCTTTGTGGCGCATGTATCGAGCCCGGAATGACAAATACGTCACAGCGCCCATGCAATGCACCGCGATTGAGCAAGTCAAGCCGACCTTTTACATAAAGCAATATTGGTGGGCCAGGAATATTTAGCAATCTTTGGGGATATTCTTTATCGGCCAGAGTGACCATGTGATTGTTGTCTTCTTCAAGCCAGGAAAGGACAGGTGTAAGCGTTTCTCCCATATGACCGTTGTTGATTTCGTTAGCATCACTAGGTTTGACAATGGCCTTGAGAGACACACTTGATGCAGCGAAGATCGAGTCAGGTGAGCCGAATTCCTTTAGCGGGCGGCGAGCATCTTCGCCGCTAACTCCTTTTGCCAGGCTAAGCGTCAGCCATGCATTGAGCGTAACGTCGAAAGACATGAACAGAAGGTATGCGGATTAATGTTGGAGAAAAGCGAAATTGCACTACGGAGTTTGTGCGTTATCCATTAATTGTACGGGCATTGTGCTTTCCATCACCAATGCATAAGAGACTTTTTCGAACACGCGGAATACAAATGCCAAGCCATACCGCTCGTCAGGTAATGTGTATTCTTCCCCGTTACTCTCCACTACTTCTCCCTTGTGATACAGCGCCAGCACGTGACCGATTTCCAGGCCTTCCCGAGTACCTTTGTTCAGTGTGATGGCCATATACTGCCCAGCCTGCGAAACGCCACCGTAAATAGAGATCACGCGTGAGGTAATGTCAGTGACCGGGGCGCGTGGCAGGTAGTTATTCGCGTTCTCGGGGGAAGACTCCACTAAATGATCACCCTGCCTGATTTCCTGGACAGTGCTGGTGATCGTCATAGTGCTTACATCTGCAAACTTTTTAACTTCAGCCTCACCCAGATATATAGCTTCAATGCCTAACAGCTCATCGCTGTCAGGATCGACGAGTTTTTTACCGGCTCGGTAGATTTGCCAGTTTTCACCTAATTCTTTGCTCAGGCCTTGGGCGAAAACTGTGTCTCCGGTTGAAAAAAGTACTCGCCCTTCTCGTCCGCCAACCAGCGTTGGGCCGTCATCCAGAGCATCCTCTTCAACGACCAATGGCTGGCTGATGAAAGGAGCGAGAGCGGCAACGGGAATGCTCGGAATAGCATCGTGGTCACTCATTCCTTCACGAATTTTTGGTGAAATTCTTACGGCCTGACTTTCACTGGTGTCCTGTGACTCAGTTGAATTTATGTCTTTTATATACAATGCGCCATTGCCGCGATTGAGCGCGACCACATCGCCAGGATAAATCCAGTGTGGATCCTTGATGGTGTCTTTATTCAAACCCCAGATGAAAGGCCACTTCCAGGGATCTTCAAAAAATTTTCCGGAAATATCCCATAGCGTGTCTCCTTTTACGACAACGTATCTATCAGGTGCGTCGGCCCGAATCAAAAATTCATCGGCACAGGCCAGGATAGGCAACAAAAGGCAAATCAGCGATATAATCTTGCGCATTGGACACTCCGGGACTATTAGTACGGTTTTTTTAAGGAAGCATTAACTGCAGTATTTCAGTAAATTCTGCATCTTGTCCTGCAAATTAGCAAGCATAAATCTACTTCATGTTGATATAGAAGCACACTTATGGCAATCCTGAAAATTTTACAGTATCCAGATGTGCGATTACACAAGGTCGCTATCCCGGTACAACATATCAATGATCACACTCGCAAGCTGGTGCGCGATATGGCCGAGACAATGTATGCTGCCCAAGGGATTGGCTTGGCAGCGACGCAGGTCGATGTGCGTGATCAAATTATTGTAATAGATATAAGCGAGAAGCACGATCAACTACAGGTTTTCATCAATCCGGAAATTATTGCAAGTAGTGGCGAGGAGGAGTGTGAAGAGGGTTGTCTGTCGGTGCCGGGCATATATGAAACGGTACGGCGGGCTGCGCAGGTTAAAGTGCGTGCCCTTGACGAAAATGGTGATACCTTCACGTTGGATGCAGAAGGATTGTTGGCTGTGTGTATCCAACATGAGATAGATCATTTGCTAGGTAAGGTGTTCGTTGAGTATCTGTCACAGCTCAAACAAATTCGGATTCGCACAAAGCTAAAAAAACGAGCAAAAGAGACTATGTAAAAATATTTGCTGTCATCTCTAAGCAGTGATTCCTCTTAGGACTTTATCCAATATGAAAATAATTTTTGCTGGTACGCCGCAATTCGCTGCCAGTGCATTGGCAGCGCTGCACAAAAAACACCAGATTGTTGCTGTGCTGACTCAACCGGATCGTAAAGCTGGACGTGGTATGCAGATAAGTGCCAGCGCAGTAAAGCAACTTGCACTGCAATATCAACTTTCCGTGTTGCAGCCAGTCACTTTGAAGAGTCCCGAAGTGCAGCAGGAAATAGCAGCTTTGGATGCTGACGTGGTGATCGTAGCTGCATACGGTTTGATTCTACCGGAAGCTATATTGAAATTGCCACCCTATGGTTGTTTGAACATACACGCATCATTGTTGCCGCGTTGGCGAGGTGCTGCGCCAATTCAAAGAGCTATTCAGGCAGGTGACGAGGAGTCGGGCATTACTATTATGCAAATGGATGAGGGGCTAGATACTGGTGCAATTTTATTGCAGCATAGCTGTAGCATTACAAAAAACGATACTGCGCAGACCTTGCACGACAAGCTGGCTGAACAGGGCGCTAGTAGCATTCTGGAGGCTTTACATTTGCTGCAAGAAGATCATTTGATTCCAGTCAGGCAGGATGAAACAAAAGCCTGTTACGCTGCGAAGCTACTCAAGGGAGAAGCGCGAATAGATTGGAGAAATGATGCGCAGGTGATCGAACTGACAGTGCGCGCCTTCAATCCATTTCCAGTGTGCCACTCAGATTTGAATGGGGTAATGATTAAAATTTGGCAGGCTTCCTTGTGCGCAGACAAGCACGGAAAACCAGGCGCAGTCATAGCTGTTGATAGCTGCGGAATAACGGTGGCGTGTGGTAAGGAAGCGTTACGAATAGAGTTGTTACAGCGGTCTGGTGGCAAGGTGCAACCTGCAGCGGAATTCTTGCAGGCGGTGCCAATCAGTATTGGCGACTGTTTTACAGTGAATTAGATGCAATTCGTACAAATAGCGGCAAGTAACGTCATCCAGCAGGTGTTGGTGAAGGGGCGAAATCTCAATCAGGTTTTGGATGAGTCACAGCATAGTAAAACTGCTTGGGTAGCATCACAGCGTGCAGCCTTACAAGATCTGAGCTACGGCACGTTGCGCTTTTATGGACAGTTGAAGGCGTTGTTGGATATGCTGTTGCACAAGCCTTTGAAAGATGACCGGCTGCGTTTTCTGTTGCTTACTGCCTTGTATCAGTTGCAGTACAGCAAGGCTGCACAATATGCGGTGGTCGATCACGCAGTTCGTGCCGCGCAAAGTTTGAATCCGAAAACTGGTGGCCTAGTTAATGCAATTCTAAGAAAATTTTTGCGCAATCAAACGACGTTGCTTAGCCAGGCCGCCCAGCATCCAGAAGGTAAGTACAGCTATCCTCAGTGGTGGATAGATGAAATTAACGCACAGTATGGTGAATGCAGCGCAGCGCTACTTGATGCTGGTAATCGGCATCCGCCTATGACTTTACGCGTTAATCAGCGTAGAAATTCCAGCGTTGAGTATGGCGCACTCCTGGAACAAGAGGAATTAAGCGCAGTCGCTGTTGAACCGGATGCACTGCAGTTGAAAAAGCCGGTGTCAGTTGACAAGTTGCCTGGTTTTTTTGATGGTATGGTTTCGGTGCAGGATGCAGGGGCGCAATATGCTGCTCATTTGCTGGATGTTCATGACGGGATGCGTGTATTGGATGCGTGTGCTGCACCTGGAGGCAAAACTGCGCACATTTTGGAGTTGGCAACGGTCGAGATGTTGTCGCTTGATAAGGATGCTACACGTTTGCAGCGTGTGGCAGAAAATTTGCAGCGTTTGGGTCTTGATGCGAAGCTGGAAGTTGGGGATGCTGCCGATCCCGAAAAATGGTGGGATGGTAAAGTTTTCCAGCGTATTCTTGCTGATGTGCCTTGCTCTGCTTCTGGTGTAGTGCGTCGACATCCTGACATAAAGTGGCTGCGCCGTCGCAAAGATATTGAGCAATTCGCTGCGCAGCAGTTAGTTATCCTGAGTGCCTTGTGGCGACTATTGGAACAAGATGGTAAATTGCTTTACGCCACCTGTTCAGTGTTTCAGCAGGAGAATGAACAAGTTATCAAGGAATTTCTGGCGAGACATTCAGATGCCTGTCGCTTGCGGGTCATGCTGCCAGAAGATGAAGAGGGGAAATTGTTGCCCAATGATGAGCATGATGGATTCTTTTATGCGTTACTACAAAAAAAAGCATAGCATATGGCTATATAGCCAGTTATTTATTTGCCTATGGGTTGCTATGGCGTATGCCGAAGGCATTTACGTCAACAAAGCTGAAATGCGTCTGGAAGAAGATGGATACCACCTTTCTGCCCGCTATGATATTAGTCTGACACCGGTGATGCAGCAGGCATTATCGCGAGGCATTCCTATACACTTTGTTGGTGAATTTTCACTCACCCGTCCCCGCTGGTACTGGATGGATAAGGATGTCTTTTATGGTGAGCAAAACGTCAAGCTTTCTTATAACGTTTTGACACGTCAATACCGAATTGCACGCGGTGCACTTTATCAGAACTTTTCCAGTCTTAAAGATGCAATCAACATATTGGCCAGACAAAACTCTCAGCCAATTCCTGCTGACCTGTTAAATCAAAATGAAAGTTATTTAACGGACTGGGTAAAAAGAGACAGCACCCTTATAGCTAAAGTTCGTTTGAGACTAGACAATGCACAGTTACCAAAATTGCTGCAAGTGAACGCGTTATCTGGAAGTGACTGGACACTTAATTCCGAGTGGTATGAATGGGAAATCAGTCAGGAAGAATTCACCATGAGTCAATCATCCGACAATAAATGACTGTACAGTGAAAAACCTTATCCTGATTAGCGTAGTGTTTGCCGTTGTATTGCTGGCATTGTTGTCTGGTAATAGCGCCAACACAGAAGTATTTTCCTTTAATTATTATGCTCTACTCTGGCTGATTGGTGCCTTGGCTTTATACCTGGTGGGCTTGTCTGGTTATCAATTGTGGCGCTTGCGCGACAAATTAAAGAATAAGGTATTTGGTGCCAAGCTGACTCTGCGCCTGGTGGTATTTTTTACCTTGATCGGAGTGATACCAGGCATTTTAATTTATGCAGTGTCAGTGCAATTTCTTGATAAGAGCATCGAATCTTGGTTCGACGTTCGGGTTGAAAAAGCTCTGGAGGGCGGTCTTAACCTTGGTAGAAGTGGTCTTGATAATAGCCTGCAAGAACTTGCGAAAAAGGGTAAGTTCACGGCCTTGTTGCTGGCTGAAAAACATCCAGAACAGTATCAGAAATCATTGGATCAATTGGTAGCCGAAAAGGTTGTGCAAGAAGTTGCCTTGTTTGCTGACAATGGCCAGTTGATAGCATTTTCGTCACGAAATAATGCACATTTGCCCGATATGCCAGACGGCAACATGATGAAGCTGACCCAGGAAAAAGGTGAATACTCGGTAATCGATACTTTGCCGAATAAGGGTTTGACGCTGCGCTCCTTGGTGATGGTGAATGCAGATGATTTGAATGGGGGGCGGGCAGTGCTGCAATTCACTCAACCGGTGCCTAAGCAAATCAAGGAAGATGCCGAAACTGTACAGACGGTATACAGAGATTATCAGGAGCTGACATTCTCAAGACTTAGTTTGAAACGTTTATATGCTATTACTTTGACATTGTCGTTATTGGTTGTGGTGTTAACGGCTGTATCATCGGCATTTTTTATCAGTGAAAGGTTTGGTTCATCGCTTGAAGCGCTTGCCGAAGGAACGCGAGCTGTGGCGCAAGGTAACTTTACGGGACAATATCCGATTCGCAGTAGTGATGAGTTAGGTGCGTTGACTGGGCTTTTCAACCAGATGATACGCCAACTATCGGATGCGAAAGCCGCAAGTGAATTACAGCAGGGTCAGGTAGTGCGTGCCAAAGGATACTTAGAGAGTGTTCTGACTCACCTTTCATCCGGTGTGATAGGTCTCGATGATGATTTGCGTTTGCGTTCAATGAATACTAGTGCAGTACAGATATTGGGTGCACCATTGCAAGAAATGCAACGTATGAGTCTGGAGCAAATTGGTGAAAAATCCGCATTGCTTAGCTCGTTTTGTAGCACCATTAGCAGGGCCTTTGCTGATTCACCAAATGAAGAATGGCAACGACAAATAGAGCGCTTGAGCAAAAATGGAAATCAAATCTTGTTGATGCGCGGTACACGTTTGCCACATGGATCTGGTGCGGGCTATGTGGTGGTGTTCGATGATATTAGCCATCTGCTGCGGGCGGAGCGTCAAGCAGCCTGGGGCGAGGTTGCGCGACGCTTGGCGCATGAGATAAAGAATCCACTTACCCCAATCCAGCTGTCAGCAGAGCGTTTGCAGCACAAGCTTAAAAATAAACTGGACGAGGATGGTGTAGCGTTGTTGGCAAATGCAACGCAAACAATTGTCAGTCAGGTCGCCGCTATGAAAAATATGGTGAATGATTTCGCAGATTATGCGCGAGGTCCAGCATTGAAATTGTCACAGCTAAATTTGCATGAGTTGATCAAAGAGGTGATGGGATTGTATGAGGCGCATGATATCCCTGTCGTGTTGAAACTGGAGGCGACCAAGAGCGAAATAAATGGTGATGCTACACGGCTTCGGCAAATTATTCATAACCTGCTACAAAATGCTCAGGATGCGCTGAAAGGCTCAGAGAAACCTGAAATAACCCTGCACACAGAAACACATAATGAGGAAATCAATCTGTGTGTTGAGGATAACGGCTGTGGCTTATCCGAGAAAATATTGTCCAGCGCTTTTGATCCGTACAGAACGACCAAAACCAAAGGCACTGGGCTGGGATTGGCCATAGTTAAAAAAATCGTGGAAGAACATGGCGGCCATATTGCCATAACAAATAGATCAACTGGGGGAGCAAGGGTGAGTATTACTCTTCCTCTTGCAGAGGAGGCGTAATGAGCAGCAAGAATATTTTAGTGGTAGATGATGAGGTTGGTATCCGTGAATTGCTCTCGGAAATATTGTTTGACGAGGGATATCAAGTGTATTTGGCAGAAAATGCTGAGCAGGCACGCGCATACCGATATAAGCATGAGCCAGATTTGGTGTTGCTAGATATTTGGATGCCTGAAACAGATGGCGTGACCTTGCTCAAGGAGTGGGTGGAACAGGATATGCTGACCATGCCAGTGGTTATGATGTCAGGTCATGGGACGATAGAGACAGCTGTTGAGGCAACCCGTATTGGTGCGGTGGATTTCCTGGAAAAACCTATCTCCTTACAAAAGCTTCTCGATACGGTGACCAAGGCCATTAAGGAAGGAACGCCACTATTCGATAAGTCAGCTTCAGGCATGTCTGGACAAAATGTTGAAGAAGGCGAAGGCGAACAGTTGCAGCAAGTCTCTCTCAATTTGGATTTGCCATTACGTGCTGCACGAGATTATTTCGATGCAATATATTTTGACTACCATTTGCGCAAAGAAGTCGGTAGCGTTGCCCGATTAGCTGAAAAAGTAGGGTTGGAGCGGACGCATTTATATCGAAAATTTAAGCAGCTAGGCATTAAATTTACAAAAAAAGGGGGTTCTGACAGTTCATGACAGGATTTGTTGCTCTATTTGTAGCGCTGCGGCATAATTGTCGACCCAAACTGATATACATAGGGCACCGTATAAAAGTTTCTCTTATAGGGTTATATGGTGCCATTCAGCTAATTAATTCCGCAAGGATGTCTAAGAGGTAAAAGCAAATGGCCGCAACTCGAAACGTCAACCCACCAAAATTCAACGATGTAACTGGAGCAATCCGCATGTTGGCAGTGGATGCAGTGCAAAAGGCGAAGTCCGGTCACCCGGGCGCACCTATGGGCATGGCAGAAATTGCCGACGTGTTGTGGAACAACCATTTGCGCCATAATCCAACAAACCCAAAGTGGCCAGATCGCGACCGCTTCATGATGTCTAATGGGCATGGTTCGATGTTGGTTTATGCCTTGCTGCACTTGTCGGGTTACGACTTGCCAATGGACGAGTTGAAGCGTTTCCGCCAGATGCACTCCAAGACACCTGGTCATCCTGAATACGGATATACGGCAGGTGTAGAAACTACCGGCGGTCCTCTTGGGCAGGGTATTACCAATGCGGTAGGCATGGCAATGGCGGAAAAGTTACTAGCAGCTGAATTCAACAAGCCAGGCCACGAGATTGTCAGCCACCATACTTATGTTTTCATGGGAGATGGCTGCATGATGGAAGGTATATCTCACGAAGCTTGCGCACTCGCAGGTACTTGGGGTTTGGGCAAGCTAGTCGCATTCTGGGACGACAATAATATCTCCATCGATGGGCATATTGATGGATGGTATACCGATGACACACCGAAGCGTTTTGAAGCTTACGGTTGGCACGTCATTGCGGATGTGCAAGGACATGACCCTAAGGCGATTGATGCGGCCATCAATGCTGCCAAGGCAGTTACCGACAAGCCTACTCTAATCTGCTGCAAGACTGTTATTGGCGCTGGATCACCCAATAAAGAAGGAACGCATGATGTGCATGGTGCAGCGCTGGGCGATGAAGAGGTTGCTGCGACACGTAAACATATAGGCTGGAAATATCCTCCGTTCGAAATTCCTCCGCATGTATATGAGGCTTGGGATGCTCGCACCAAGGGTGAAGGGCTGGAAAAACTTTGGAACAACAAATTTGCTGAATATAAAGCTGCATTCCCGAAAGAAGCAGCAGAGTTTGAACGTCGCATCAAAAGTGAGTTACCAGCCAATTGGGCCGCTCACGCCGCAGAGTTTATAGCGAAGACCAACGAAAAGGCTGAGACTATCGCCACACGTAAAGCATCGCAGAATGCAATCAACGGCTTGCAGCCAGCATTACCTGAGTTTTTGGGCGGTTCCGCTGACCTAACTGGTTCTAACCTAACCAATTGGACGGGTGCACATCATGTGAGCGGCAAGAAGCCAGGTAATTATATTAGTTATGGCGTGCGTGAATTCGGGATGTCGCACATCATGAATGGTATGGCCTTGCATGGTGGCTTCCTTCCGTTCGGTGGTACTTTCCTGATGTTCTCTGAATATGCACGAAATGCGATTCGCATGTCTGCATTGATGAAACAGCGAGTA
>Ga0316187_10001114_pt1 | contig 22761 bp, 14 predicted proteins | sample CroRivburrow1_MG_FD_204927 | JGI IMG/M metagenome (GOLD analysis project Ga0316187, IMG submission 204927) | Coastal sediment microbial communities from Maine, United States - Cross River worm burrow 1 | ecosystem: Environmental > Aquatic > Marine > Coastal > Sediment | place: USA: Maine...
CTGGTCACGCGCAGGCGCGACACGGACGACCGCCGCCGCGTCTGGATCGAACTGACGGACCCGGGACGAGCCGCGCTCGATAGCTCTCCCGACCTGCTCCAGCACCGTTTCGTGCAGGGCTTCGAGAGCCTCGAGGAGTGGGAGCAGTCTATGATCATTGCGGCGCTGGAACGCGTTTCGGCGCTGCTGGACGCCGAGAAGGTCGACGCCGCCCCCGTACTGGACGTCGGCGATCTCGACCGGCTCGTTCGCGAACAGGAACTGAAGAGTGAATCACGATAATCGCTGGCGTCCGCGCGCGCTTTTCGCAGCACTGGCCGCAACCACCCTGCTGTTCGCCGGTTGCGGCCCGGCACAGGAGCCGGAACTGCAGACGGCCGCGGAACCGGCGGCTGCGGCCCAACAGAGCGCCGCGATCGCCATTCCCGACAAATACGGCGCCGAAGTCGCCGAAGCCGTTCTGCGCGCCGGCGGCAACGCCGTCGATGCGGCCGTTGCGGTCGGGTTCTCGATGGCCGTGACCTTTATCGACGCCGGCAACATCGGTGGCGGCGGCTTCATGATGATCTACATCGACGATGCACCTGCCTTCCTCGATTACCGGGAGACCGCTCCGCTCGCCGCGCATCGCGACATGTATCTCGACGAACACGGCAACGTGATCGAAAACGCCAGCCTGATCGGCGCGCAGGCTGCCGGTGTGCCCGGCACCGTTGCGGGACTGTGGGAGGCTCACCAGCGCTACGGCAAGCTCCCATGGAAGGATCTCGTGATGCCCGCCGTCAGGCTGGCGGAAGAGGGCTTCCTGCCGGCAAAAGCGCTTGTCGACGATATACACTCGATGCAGGAGTGGTTCGGCGACTCGACCAATTTCTGGGGCCACTTTGGTGACATCAGCAGCGAGCAGCCGTTCCGGCAGCCGGCCCTCGGCAAGACGCTTCGGCGTATCGCGGAACGCGGATCCGACGATTTCTACCGCGGCGAAACCGCGCGCCTGATCGTCGGCCAGATGGAGCGCAGCGACGGCCTGATCACGGCCGAAGACCTCGAACGCTACCGCGCGGTCTGGCGCGAGCCGTTGCGGTCGAAGTGGCGCGATTACGAGATCCTCGCCGCGCCGCCGCCGAGTTCGGGCGGGTTTGCCCTCATCCAGCTGCTCAAGATGAAGGATTACCTGGCCGACTATTTCGCCGGTGTGCCGCACAACTCGCCGCAATACATCCATCTCGTCGCGGAAATGGAGAAACGTGTTTTCGCCGACCGCGCCGAGTACCTCGGCGACCCCGATTACGTCGACAACCCGATAGCACGGCTGATTGCCGACGATTACATCGCGCAGCGCGCCCGGGAGGTGAATCCCGACGAAATCTCGCAGCTGGACGCCGTGCAGCCGGGGCTGGAAACGCCGAACACGACGCACTACTCCATCGTCGACCAGTGGGGCAACGCGGTATCCAATACCTATACCCTCAACTGGAATTACGGCAGCGGCGTCATCGTCGAGGGCGCGGGGTTCCTGCTGAACAACGAGATGGACGATTTCAGCGTGAAGCCCGGCGTGCCCAACATTTTCGGCGTCGTCGGCAGCTCGGCGAACGAGATCCAGCCAGGCAAGCGCATGCTGTCGTCGATGTCACCCACGATCCTGCTGGCCGACGGCGAGGTTGCAATGGTCGTCGGCACACCGGGCGGATCCACGATATTCACGTCGGTATTCCAGACGATCGTGAATGTGCTGGACTTTGGCATGAGCCCGTTCGATGCCGTCGATGCGACCCGTTTTCACCACCAGTTGCTGCCCCCGGACCTGATCACCTACAGCGTTACGCGCCCGCTGCCGGCGTCCACGGTGTCGCTGCTCGGGGAAATGGGCTACCGCGCGGAACCGCATCCCTGGGAGTTCGGCGACGTGCAGGTCGTGTGGCGCCAGGACGATGTCTGGGTGCCGGCCTCGGACCCGCGCGACCGGGGCGACTCGAGAGTCATCCTTGTCGAGGAATAGCCCGGGCGCTTCAAATGCCCTTGTTGATCAGCATGTGCACCCAGATGCTCGCGGCGTAGCCCAGCGCGATGACCGGCGTCCAGCGCAGGTGGCGGAAGAACGTGTACTCGCCGCGCGCCTGCCCCATGAGCGCAACACCCGCCGCCGAGCCGATGGACAGCATGCTGCCGCCGACGCCAGCCGTGAGTGTCACGAGCAGCCACTGCTGCAGGTCCATGGTCGGATGCATTTCGAGTACCGCGACCATGATCGGGATATTGTCGACGATCGCGGACATGATGCCCACCAGAACGTTGGCCGTCGTCGGTCCCAGCTCACCGTAGATGTATGCCGACAGGTGCTCCAGGTAGCCGATGAAACTCAGGCCGCCGACGCACATGATCACACCGAAGAAGAACAGCAATGTATCCCACTCGACGCGTTCGACTTCGCGGAAGCTGTCAAACGGCACAACGTCGCCTGCCTCACCGTATTCAGCGACGTCGCTCGAAACCGGTACGTGCGTCTTCCTGAGGTAGTAGCCGAAGAACTTGAGATAAGCGAGCCCCGTCATCATGCCGAGGAACGCCGGCAGGTTCAGGAAGTTGTGGAACGACACGGCCGTCGTGATCGTGCAGGCGAACAGGAACATGATGCGCTTCGCGCCCCGCTTCATTGCCGTCCGCTCAGCGCTGCCGGCAGCATGCTCCTTCGGGACCGCGAAGGACATGATTACAGCCGGCAACAGGAAGTTCACCAGTGACGGGATGAACAGCGCAAAAAAGGTCTGGAACTCGACGATGCCCCGCTGCCACACCATCAGCGTCGTAATGTCGCCGAACGGGCTGAAAGCGCCGCCTGCATTGGCGCCGACGACGATATTGACGCAGGCTATGCTGACGAAACGGGAATTACCTTTGCCGACGGCCAGCACTACCGCGCACATGACCAGTGCGGTGGTCAGGTTGTCGATGAGCGGCGACAGCACGAAGGCCAGCCCGCCCGTAATCCAGAACAGCGACCGGTAGGTCAGGTTGCGCCGCACGAGCCAGTCCCGCAGCGCGTTGAATATATTGCGCTCGCTCATCGAGTTCACGTAGGTCATCGCCGTCAGGAGAAACAGGAACAGCTCGGCGAATTCGAGCACGAAATCCTCGACCGCTTCCTCGGCCTCGTGGCCCATGCCGCCCTGCGCATAGCGCAAGCCGATCATCGCCCAGATGAGCCCCGCCCCGAGAATGACCGCCTTGGACTTGCGAAGGCTCGTGTACTCCTCGGTGATGACCAGTGCATAAGCCAGGATGAATACGGCTATCGCAGCTATACCTGTCCACTCGGCTGTGAGATCCATGCGCGTAGTCCCCTTGTTCCGGGCCCGGAGCCCGTCGGCCGCGCCATACTAGTCCCGGGAGCGCCTTCCAAAAATACGTGTTTGCCGCGGTTCGAAAAGGCGCGCGCCGATATCGGCCGGGCGATGCGGAAAACATCGAACGCATGGGGGCCGCGGGATGTTTTGCCTATAATGCCGGCTGGCCGACGCATACGTGGAAACCCGGTGACAACAAGACGATCTACTCGAATTCGACGCTCTTACAGGCAGCTTTTCTGCCTGGCTGCTCTCATGACCGCATCATTTGCGGCGAGTCCGGCCCGGGCCGAGTCCCCGGTCCCTCCGCTCGCGGCCGACGGTTCCGTTTCCGCCCAGCAGATCGACTCCGCGATCGCGGCCGTCGAAGCCCGCGAGGGGCTCGACGAAGAGACGCGCACCAGGGTCGTCGACCAGCTCCGCGATGCCCAGGCGCAGCTGCAAAACGCGAAGTCTGCCCGCGAAAGTGCCGCCACGTTCGCCGCAGCAGTCCGGTCCGCTCCCGCCGAGACCGAACAGCTGCGCAAGCGGCTGGATGAAAATGCCCCGGCTGCGCCGACTGCCGCATCGCTGGGTATCACCGATTCGACGCCACTGGCCGAGCTCGAGCAGAATCTCACGACGAAACTCGCCGAGATCGCCGCCGCAGAGGCCAGGCTGGCCGACCTCGAAACCCAGATTACGGCGCAGGCAGACCGGCCTGCAAGAGCGCGCACGAGGATCAATGAGCTGCGCAGCGGCATGGACGAGCTTGCAGCAATCGTCGAATCACCGCCGCCTCCGGGCGAACCGGCAATGCTCACCGATGCCCGCAAGCTTGCCGCACAACTCAAGCTGGATGCCCGGACAGCGGAACTCAGCAAGCTCGAACAGGAGATCGTCAGCAACAACGCACGGTCCCAACTGACCAGGGCGCAACGAGACATAGCCTCCCGTACGCTGGCCAACCTGCGGCGCGAAGTCGAGGTTCTGCAGAGCGCGGTCAATGCCAAGCGGCAGATTTCTGCATCACAAGCGCTGCAGGAGACAGCCCTCGCCGAGCTCGCCGCAGCCGGCAAACACCCTGTCGTTCGGGAACTCGCGGAAGGCAATGTCGAGCTGACGCGCGAGCTGCCCACCGTGGCGGCCGATATCGAGCGCGTTACAGGCGAACTATCGGCCATCGAGGAGCAGGCCCGCGATATTGAACAGGACCTGGCGCGGTCGAGACAGCGGCTCGAAGTCGGGGGCGTCACCCAGGCGATCGGCCGGCTCTTTGTCGAGGAGCGCCGCAACCTGCCGCAGGTCTCGCAATACCGGGCGGAAGTCCGCGAGCGACGCAGAACGCTTGCAGACATCGGACTTGCGCAAGTGCGCATCGAGGAGCAACGGCGCGAACTCACGCCGCTGGACGAACGCATAGAGCAGGTCATGTCGACGGTTCGCGACGACGTGACAAATGAAGAGGAGATCACGGAGATCCGCAACGAGGTGGAGCTTCTCCTCAAGAGCCGGCGCGATCTTCTTGCCCAGGTTGCGAGCACGTACACGAGTTACATTCGTGGACTCGGCGACCTCGACGTCGCACAGCGACGGCTGCTGGACGCGGCCGAGGAGTACAAGCAATTCCTCGACCAGAACCTGCTCTGGATTCCGAGCGCATCCCCCTTCTGGTTACAGGACGTCGAGAATCTCGGGCCCGCCATCGCCTGGGCATTGTCGCCGGTATCCTGGTCCAGGACCGTCAGTTCGCTTTTGGAAGCATTCAGGTACAGCCCGTTGTTGTCCGCCGCGGCGCTGCTGCTGCTCGGATTCGTTTTTTACGCCCGGCGGCCACTGGGGGCCCGGTTCAAGGCATTGAATACAAAGGTCGGCCGGCCTTCGACGGATCATATCGGCCTGACGCTCGGCGCGATTGGAATCTCGGCGGCGCGCGCCTTGCCCTTACCGTTGCTGCTCGCCATCCTGGGTTGGGCGCTTACCCGGAGCCCGTATCATACGAGCTTCACAGCAGCCGTTGCCGCGTCGCTCCACGTGGTCGCACCGTTCCTGTACAACACGCTTTTGTTCAGAATTCTCTGCGCCAGGGACGGTGTTATGCAGGTTCACTTCGGCTGGAGAGCGGAACGACTGCCCGCCATTCGCAAGCAACTCGATCGCCTGACCGTTGTCGGTATACCGATCATCTTCGTCGCCGTGCTCCTTTACGGGTCACCAACGCCCGCGCATCGGGAGAGCCTGGCGCGGCTCGCGTTCGTCATCCTGACGGTCATATTCAGTGGCGTGGGCCACGCAATGCTGCATCCCCGCAAGGGGGTTGCTGCGCCCTATTACGCGGCAAATGCATCCACGTGGGTAAGCCGGCTGCGCTGGCTGTGGTATGCGCTGGGCGCGGGAAGCCCGCTGCTGCTGGGCGTGGCATCACTCCTCGGCTTCCTCTACACGGCTGCGACGCTGACCGGCCACCTTATCGATACGTTCTGGCTGGCCCTGGTGCTCATCGTCGTGAATCTCGTCGTTACGCGCTGGCTTGCGCTGACGAAACGCAAGATCGCCTGGCAAATGGCGCTCAAGGAGCATGAGGCGCAGCAGGCTGCGGCTGCCGAGGACGCCGTCGCGGAATCGAAGGGCACAGCGGCGCCCGTCGTCGAAAGCACGCCGCTCGACCTGGATGCAGTCGACCACCAGACCACGCGGCTGGTGAATGCCGGACTGCTTTTTGTCGGTGCCCTGGCGACCTGGGGCATCTGGGCCGAGGTCGTGCCGGCGCTGGGCATACTCGACCAGGTCTCGCTGTGGTCACAGACCACGATGATCGACGGCGAGGAAACGCTTGTCCCCGTCACGCTGGCCGACCTGCTGCTTGCGCTATTCGTGGCTGGAGTGACGGCTATTGCCTCGACGAACCTTCCCGGATTGATGGAAATCGCGGTGCTGCAGCGTATCACCCTGCAGCCCGGCAGCCGCTACGCGATCAATACCCTGATGCGCTACGTCGTCATCACGGTCGGTACAATCGCCGTCCTGAATATCGTCGGCTGGAAATGGTCGCAGATCCAGTGGCTCGTGGCAGCGCTCAGCGTCGGACTCGGTTTCGGCCTGCAGGAAATCGTCGCCAACTTCGTATCGGGCCTGGTGATCCTGTTCGAACGGCCGGTGCGCGTTGGAGACACCGTTACCGTGGGCCAGCTCACCGGTACCGTATCGCGGGTGAGGATTCGCGCCACGACGATCACGGACTGGGATCGCAAGGAAATCATCGTGCCGAACAAGTCCTTCATCACCGAGCAGGTGATCAACTGGACGCTGTCGGATCCGATCACGCGCATCGTGATCCCGGTAGGGGTCTCCTACGGGTCCGACGTTGGGCTCGCCCACCGGATCATGGAGGAAACCCTGCGCGCGATGCCGCTCGTGCTCGACGAGCCGCCGCCCAAGGTCTACTTCGTCGGCTTCGGTGACAGCTCCCTGAACTTCAACCTGTACGTGCACTCACGAGAACTGTCCGACCGGCTGCCGCTGACGCATGCCGTGCACGAGGAGATACTCGCTGCACTGCGCAAGAACGGCGTCGAGATTCCATTCCCGCAGCGCGACCTGCACCTGCGGTCGGTGGACGACAAGATCGGTGCGCTCCGGGGCGGCAACAAGGACGAGGACGTGAAAGGCGACTGAGCCGCCGCGAAACGATCAGGGCTTGAGCAGCATCCGCCCCGCAAAATCCACCCGGCCCATCAGTGGGCGGATGCCGTAGGCTGCGAAGTACTCGTCCACCGCCTTGCGGGCACCCTGCCAGTACCCGTAGTCGTCGAGGATCAGGACGCCGTTTTTGACGAGCCCGGGATACAGGTGCTGCATCTCGTGGCGCGTCGACTCGTACCAGTCCGTGTCCAGGCGCAGGATGGCAATCGGTCCGGTCGGCATGTCGCCCGGAATCGTGTCCTGGACCTTGCCTTTGACGAAGTGCACCTTGTCGACGGGATAGCCCGTACTTTCGAGATTGAGGCGGACGTCGTCGATGGGCGAGCGGCACCATTCCGACGAATCCTCGGTCAACTGGCGCTGGGAAAACTTCGTGTCGGCGGACTGGCCGACGATGTCGACGTCTTCTTCCGTCGGAGCGCTCATCCCTTCGTAGGTATCGTACAGCCAGAGCTCGCGGGACAGGTCTCCCAGCTGCTTCAGCGCCAGCGCGGCCGCCATGGAGGAACCGCCGCGCCAGACGCCGCATTCGACAAAGTCGCCCGGAATGTCGTTTGCAACGACGTAGCGAACCGCCTCCACCAGTGCTGCCACACGTTCCGGGCTCGTCATCGTAAATGGATTGACGGCATTGAAAATCTGCGTCGTCTCGTCGTCGAAATCGGGCGGCAGCTTCACAGTACGCTCGCGCTTGCGCTTGATGCCGATCGCGCTCGTAAGACCTTTGATACGTGGTCGTACACGTGTGTAAAAGAAATTACTCATTGCCTGTCGCCTGTTTGTACACGTCGAGATACTGTTCGGCCATCGCGTCGGCCGTGAAGCCGCGGGCGAATTCCCGGCCGCGGGCACCCAGCGCACGCCGCAGGTCGGGATCGTCGTAAAGACGCAGGATGGCCTGTTCCAGCTGGTCCGGGCTCCGGGGGTCGATCAGTATGCCGTTGTCGCCGTCGTGCACGATCTCCGGAAGACCGCCCACCCGGCTGGCAACGATGGGCAGCGCGCGGTCCATCGCGTCGAGCAGGATTCCACCGATGCCCTCCTTGTTGGACGGCAGGATGAAGAGGTCGAACGCTGCGAGGTAATCCCCCACGTTGTCCACCCACCCTGCAAACGCCACGTTGGGCAGGTCGGCAGCCAGCTCGCGCAGCATGGCCTCGTCGTCGCCGCCGCCAACCAGCAGGAACTGGAAATCAGGATGCGAGGACTGCAGCCGCCGAGCGACCTCGATGATGTATTCCTGGCCCTTCTGGGCATTGTCCAGCGCGCCGACGTTGCCGATGATCCATTTTCCCGGGAAGCCGTCACGGATCGACCGGGCGGTCGCGGGATCGACGGGCAAGCCGCTGCTGCTGCTGTGAATAACGCAGCTCCGGATGCGTTCGTCGAACGCCTGCACGATCCGGGCAACGTCGGCGGCAACCGACGCGACGGCCGACGCGCGTGTATACGCTCTGCGGGTCAACCGGCTATCGCCGAGCGGGTTATTGACGCGACGTGTGATGACGTAGGGAGTTCCGGAGACTTCGTTGCGCAGCCAGGCAGCATAGACGCCGCGCCCTTCGTGCGAGTGCACGACGTCGACACCGCGAGTCGCCCGGAACGCCGACACCAGCCCCGAGCAGTCGCGAATTTCGATGCCGGCATCGGCGAGCCGATCCGCCAGCGGACAATTCGGCCGGGCGATCAGCACCTGCTCCTGGCCGAGTTTGTCCAGGCTGCGTATCAGCAGCTCGGCCTGGCGTTCGCCGCCGCGATAGCCGCGAGCCATGTTGATATGGGCGATTCGCATGTCGATGGACGGCCACCGCTTTCCAGATGGCCGCAAGCGTATCACGCTCGCCGGCGGCCGGGGTGCGTGCGTTGCGGGGCGCTGGGCAAGCGAATACAGTACCAAGCTGTCGGCACCGCCGGGATACAGGGAACTCAATATGTGTGGCTTCGTCGGCGGGACGGACCCTTCCTGGAATTTCACCGCCGCGCTCGCATCCATCGAACACCGCGGCCCCGACGACGGCCGCCTGAACCTCGACGGGCCGGTGCGGGTGGGCTTTCGGCGGCTTTCGATCATCGACCTCGATGCTGCCGCGATGCAGCCGATGTTCGCCGACGACAGCGAGACCTGGATCGTATTCAACGGCGAGATCTATGGATTCATCGCGCTGAGGAACGAGCTCGAGAAGCTGGGCCATGCTTTCCGGACGCACTCCGACACGGAAGTGTTGCTTAAAGCCTACCTCGAGTGGGGCGAGAACTTCATCGACCACGTCGACGGCATGTTCGCGATCGCGCTGTGGGATGCGCGCGACCGCAAGCTGCGCCTGTTTCGCGACCGGCCGGGAATCAAGCCACTCTATTATTTCTACGACGGCCAGCGGCTTGCATTCGCCTCCGAGCTGAAAGCGATCGAAGCGGCGCTCGATGCGAGAGACCTCCAGGTCGACGAGACGGCGCTTTACGACTTCCTCGGCTACCGCTACGTGCCGGCTCCCAAGACGCTTTACCGGAATTGCTTCAAGCTGCCCCCGGCGCATCGGTTGGTCTACGATCCCGCAACCGGCAAGGCGACCAACCCGGAACCCTACTGGTCCGTCCCGGTGCCCGATACGCCCCGCGATATTTCGGCCGACCAGGCTGCGGAAGAGCTTCGAGGCCTTATCGATGAGTCCGTGCGGGACCAGATGATCTCGGACGTGCCGCTCGGCTTCTTTCTGTCCGGGGGCGTGGACTCCAGCGCCATCGTCGCGTCGGCGTCGGGTCTCGGAGCCGACGTATCGACGTTTTCGATCGGCTTCGACTCCGACGAGAAATCCGAGACGCCTTACGCGCGTGAGGTTGCGAAACTCTTCGGCACAAAGCATCACGAACGCATGCTTTCCCAGGCGGCAGCCGGTAACCTGCTGCCGAATCTGAAAAAATGGTTCGACGAGCCGTTTGGCGACGAGTCGGCGATGCCGACCTACCTCGTATCGAAAGTCGCGCGGGAAAACGTAACCGTCGTGCTGACGGGCGACGGCGGCGACGAGGTGTTCGGCGGCTACCGCACCTACCCGCGATTCGAACGTTATGAACGGCTGCCGTCTTGGCCGGCCGCGATGGACCGGGCCGTTCACCGCATTCGCAAACCATTCAGCCGCCGCAGCCCGGTTACCCGAATGACCAGGGTACTCGAGATCGCATTCGCGCACGGTCCTGCGTTGTGGGCGAAGATCATGCACGGCATGCCGGAGGCGGCCAAGGCCGAATACCGCGACCGTTTCGGCATCCCGCGTGACTACGACGATTGGTGGCACTATCGCGAACACTGGCGCGACGACCTGCCGGTTCGCACGCGCCTGCAGCTCGTCGACTTTCATACCTTCATGCCGGGGATGGTGCTCACCAAGGTCGATCGCACCAGCATGGCGGTTTCACTCGAAGCCCGGGTACCCTTCCTCGCCCGCAAGATCATCGAGTTTTCGTTCTCCCTGCCGGAAGACGTGCGCTATCACGACGGCGAGCTCAAGGGGATCCTGAAGTACGCCTACAAGGACATCCTGCCGCAGGATATCCTGCACCGGCGCAAGAAAGGCTTCGGCATCCCCCGCTACTACCTGCAGGACCTGGACGGCGGCAAGCCGATCCAGGAGCACCTGTTGCAAAGCCTGTTCCTTTGACGGGACGACGGTACGGGTTGGATTCGGCGCATAAACCGCAATATCCTGACTGTTCGGCTTGATCCGCAACGCGCCGGTCATTCGATATGCAGCGTCGGCTCCTCGCAGCGATTACGTTGGCGGTCCTCGTCACCGCCCAGGCAGGCTGCGCTTCCACCAGCCCGTCCGCGAATTCATTGAAGGAAGACGGGCGTCCGCCGTTCCTCGCACTGAGCTTCGCTCGGCAGCCGGCGGCGGATTTTTCCGGCTCGCCAGCCCCCGCTTCTGTAAAGACCAAGGAAAACCAGGTATTCGCAGGCTTTCACCGGTTTAATGCAGGCAAAGGCACGCTCGACTTCGGACTCGACTACCAGTACACGCGTTACGTCTACGACGGCATCGACGGCCGCAACCGCGACCTGCACCGCTTTCAGTTCCCGTTGCGGTACCAGGGACGTTTAAGCGGATGGAAGATCGACGGCAACATTGCGCCGGGCATATCGACCTCGTCCAACGTCCTCAAGGAGTTCTTCGACGAGGTAAGCGGCGACGACCTGTTCGCAACCGCTCGCCTGGAAGGCAGTCGTGAGTCGGGTTCGCACAACTGGGTAGCCGGCCTGGCTTACGATCGTACGTTCGGGAAACCGCTGGTGTATCCGATTGCGGGTATCGAGCTGTCGCCGACCGACGAACTCGCCATCCGGCTCGCTTTTCCCGACCCCGGATTCCGATACCGGTGGTCGGACAGGCAATCGCTATCCGGCAGGTTGTTTCCGGCCGGGCACCAGTGGCACGTGATGACCGACGACTTCAGCGCCGAGTTCGACTACCGCGTCGAGGGCTTTCGCGCGCAGCTCGGCTGGAGTATCAGGCTATGGAAAGCAATCACGCTGGATATCTCGGGCGGCTACGAGTTCGGTCGCAAGCACTACCTCACCGACGACGTCGGCGTGCGGATCGAATCCCCCGTGGATGACCAGTGGCTGTTCCTGTTCGGCTTGCGTACCGGATCGGCGCCGCTTCCGTACACGCATGGCAGCCAGCTGTGATACCCGGGCAATTCGTCTACAATCGCTGAGGCTTTTTTTGACAACTTGGAAAGTTACTTCAAACAGGGCAAAATGCGAGCCGGCCGTGCCCGCTTTTTGATCGTCAAATAGATACAAATGTCTGATAAATATATTAAATTTAAAGGTATCACGGTCCTTGCAGGCGTGCTCCTGGCAGGCGCAGTATCGGCCGGACCCGTCTACCAGCCACCGGGAGCCAACCTGACTCTCGGTGACGTCACGCACGGCAATCGCCTGCAGTCGGCATCCAGCAATCCCGCGGCTGCAGCGGCAGACCGGGCGCGCGCAGGCGGCAAGCCTGTTCGTGGCACGGTGGTCTCTGGCGCGGCCGGCATCGAGTACGGAAACGTACAAAACCTGTTCGATCTGTACAACGAACTGACGCAGGCCTATGCGCCCAGCGATCCCGGCACGGGCGGAGGGCCGGGCCAGGACCCGGACGACAAGCCCGATGATGGGATAAACATCGGCGATATTCTCGATACCCTGGATCCGCAGATCCAGGAGGCGGTGGATGCGCTCGCCAGGGAGATCGCCACGCAGACGGTGCTTCTGCTGCTTCTCAAGGAAGAGGGCTACGCCAAGGCCTGGCTGGCGGCCGATGCACCCTTCGTATTCGACAAGCAGGTGCTCGGCGGCACCTGGACGTTCGGCGTCAACTGGTCTGGCAGCTCCAAGGCATACGGTATTACCGAGCCCATCGAATTCGACCGGGGCGCTGCGCGACAGGCGATCGAGGACTGGATCAACACGCTGCCGATCGACCGGCCCGGTCAATTCGAAATCAGCAACGACATTGTCGTGACTCCCACGCCCGGACAGAATGCCGTTTTTCTTGCCATCACCAACGACAGCTCACTCGTCAGCAAATCGTCGCAAACCACGGAATTCAGCTTCAGTTACAGTCGTGAGGCAATGTCCCGCGAAAGCGGCGCCCTGTACTTCGGAGCGCAGGCGAATATCTACCTGAAACAGCTCTCGCGGCTGAGCGTTCGCTTCGGGGACATCACCAATTCCGAAGAACTGTTCGAGGCCATCCGGGACGCGGATTTCACGACGGACGAAGGCGCCGGCATCGACATGGGCGTCTTGTGGGTAGCCGACAACTACCAGCTCGGCGCACAGGTAACGAACATCAACGAACCCAAGTTCGTATTCCCGGATGTAAACCTGGCGCCCTATAGAAGCGAAACGATCATCAGGGCCCTCGAATCCGACAAGACCTACGTGATGGATCGCCAGTTGAAGCTGGAGGCTTCACTGTTTTCGCAAGACCGCCGCTGGTCGGCTCACCTCGGCTACGATGCAGATCCTGCGACCGATGCGTTGGGCGACCGGTTCCAGTGGCTGACGCTCAGCGGCGGCTTCACGACTGACAGCTGGTGGATTCCTTCGGCCCGCATCGGCTACCGGCAAAACCTCGCCGGGACCGAACTCGGTTACGTCAGCGTCGGCGCCACGCTGTTCAAGTACGTGAATATCGACGTCGCGTCAGCGCTAGACACCGTCAAGATCGACGGAACCACTCTGCCGCAGGGCCTGATGGGCAGTATCGGGTTCGAGATCAGCTGGTAGTCGTTTGCGACTTACTCGGCCGGTGTCTCGCCGTGCTCGTAATGATGCAGGTCCGGCTCGACGTGCGGCAGATGATGCTCGAACTCTTCCGTCAGGTGTTCCGCATTTCGGATCCAGCTGCAGGTCTCGCAGGTGCACGTCGTCTCGTCGTGCCGCAATTCTCTGTGCAGTGCCTCGACGAGTTTTATGCCTTCGCGCAATGAGTCGGCCAACTCTTCGTCGGATTTGTCGCCGCGGTGGACGAAGTCTTCCAGGCACTTGTCCCAGCCGCAGTCGCCGGATCCGTCACAGGTATGGCAGCGCTCACCGGTGGCCTCGAAGAAACTCGTGTACGGATAGTTTCCCCCCTCGATGAGTTGCCTGACCAGAATGCCGGGATAAGTGAGCGCTTCTATTAGTTGTCGTCGCATGACCCTCTCCTATCAGCCCACCTCCATACTAGGCGGAACACCAGGTGCACTCAAGCGCGCCCGCCAGCCAGATCGTAGGTAATTGCCGCAGTTGAATATTTTGTACCGGCACGACCGCGTCAGTAGCGCCAGCTGAACTCCAGCCCCACCTGCCGCGGCGCACTGGGCCAGGCGATATCGGCCGGCAGGCCGATGAACCGGGCCGCGAAAAACCACTCGATGTAGTCTTCGTCGAAGAGGTTGTTCACGAACAGGCGCGCCGACCAGTTATCCCGTTCCAGCGAGACGCTCAGGTTGACGAGATCGTAGGGCTCCTGCGTGTCCAGGTTATCGAGCGTCCAGTAGGTCGTGTCGCGGTGCTCGTAATCGATGCGGCTTACCAGGTCCAGGTTGTCTGACAGTCTCGCCGTGTGCTGCAGCCCGAGATTGAGCGTCCACACCGGCGCGCCGGGTACCTTGCTTCCGATTATGGCCTCGGCGGGCACCAGGACGCCCTGGACTTCCTCGTATTCCTTTATTTCGCTGTCCGTGTAGCCGAACGCGAGGTCGAGCTGAATGGAATCGGTGGGCAATGCCGTTATCTCGAGCTCACCGCCCCAGAGTTCGCTCTTCGGAATGTTGATGTTGGCCTGCGTACCCGTCTGGTCGAACAGGAAGAACTGCTGGTCCGTGTAATCCGTAAAGAACAGCGACATGGCGCCGCGCAGCCTGCCCTCGTACGCGGACCATTTGAGGCCCGTTTCATAGCTTACCAGCGACTCCTGGTCGAAGCCCGGGGCGAAATTACTGCCTTCGGAGAGGTTATTGAAGCCGCCGGCGCGGAATCCTTTGCCCACGGTGACGTAGCCGAGCAGGCCCTCGCGGAAGTTGTAGGCGAGGCTTGCCTTGGGCTGCAGCTCCGTGAACGACTCGCTGCGCCCCTGCGTCAGGTCTTCCGGTGTTTCCTCGTCGTATCGGAACGCAAGCGTCAGCTCGAGGTTACTGGTCAGGTCGTAGCTCATGTTGCCGAATGCGGCGTAGTTCCTGAGCTCGAGGTCCTGTGCCGCGGGCGGCACGGGGAAGCCGAGGAACGTGGTGGCAAGCGAGCGAAAGCGCTCCTGGTCGAAGACGTAGACACCCGCCACCCAGCGCAGCGACTGGTCGGCGCGTGACGTCAGGCGAAACTCCTGCGAAAACGTCTCCGAGTTGTCGATCACGATGATGTTGATCGCGTCGACGAAAGTCTGGTCGAGATCCTGGTCATTGCCCGACTCGACGTCGGTGTAGGACGTGATCGATGTAAATGTACCCCAGCCGAATTCGTAGTCGATCTTGGCCGAGAACTCCGAGAAATTCACGAACGACTCGCCGATGCGGTTCGACTGGATCTCGTACGTCGGGTTACCGAAGAAAATGGGCTCCGCCGGCGGCGGCAGCGGCAGCACGCCTTCGCTGCCCGGCATGAAATAGCCCGAGCCGCCGTCCTGGTCGGAATACTGCCCCCTGAGGTCGATCGAGAGCGCGTCCGTGGGGCTGTATAACAGCCGGCCGCGGAACGACTGTGACTCCTTGAAATCCACTTTCTGGTTGTCGAGGTAGGCGTTTTCCAGCTGGCCGTCGCGATCCTGGAGGCGCATCGCGGCACGATAAAGGAGTTTGTCACTCCCGAGCGGCCCGGATGCGTTTGCGGCGACGATATAGTCGTTACCCTCGGCCGCCGAAAGCCGAAGGCCGTACGCGGGTTGCCTCGTCGGCTGGCGCGTCGAGACGAGGACCGCGCCGCCGATCGCATTCCGGCCGTAGAGCGCTCCCTGCGGTCCCCGCAGGACGTCGACACTCTCGATGTCGAACAGCTCCTGGGTCGTCAGCAGGTTGTTCGTCGCGCTGACACCGTCGATACGAAACGACACGGGCGGCTGGCCGGTGCCGCGATTCTGCCGAACTCCGCGTATCACCAGCGTGCTGATCCCGACTTCCTGATCGTCGGAGAAGCGCAGGTTGGGCGTGAGCGCGGCAACGCCATTAATGCGCTCTATGCGGTGACGCTCGATGTCCGCCTCGGTGAACGCGGTGATGGAATCCGGTATCGCGGAGAGTTTCTCGGCGCGGTACCGCGACGTTACGACGATCTCCTCGATGCGCGCATCAGCATCGTCGGCGGCATCTGCCAGGCCAGGCTGGGAAAGAGAGACAAGCACCACCGGCAGCACGGACAAAGAAAGGCGTCGCACCGGGTAATCAGTGTCTCGCAAAGGAATTTTCCTGGTTGTCAGCGGCTGAAAGAGCGCCTCACGCGACGCAGGCCGAACACTATCACAAGCGCAATGACGAACAACGGCGCCAGGCGCCCGCCGCCACCGCCACCGGTTCCCTCGTTGACCCCGACGACTACGGTGCGAGTAGCGCTCGCCACGTTGCCGGCACGGTCGGACACGCTGTAGCTGATAGTCTGCGTCCCAACCACGGTCGAATTGACGTTGCCCGAAACCTCGATTTTGTCGGTGATGTCGCCGTCGATATCGTCAACCGCCATCGCACCCGGATCCACGTACTCCTGTCCCGCGGGAATATTCACGCGGGCTTCGCCGATCAGCTCTATCTCCGGACCCCTGCGATCGCCGAGACCCAGCCGGCCGATACCGTTGTTCGCGTGAATCTCGAGTACGCCGGCGTTGCTGCCCACGAGGAGCAGGTCGAGCGACTCGTCGCTGTTGAAGTCGGTGAGTACGCCACGCTGCATGCCGGCACTCACGATCTGCTCGGAGGCCAGCGAGAAACTGCCGTCCTGCGAACCGAGATACAGCTGGTGCACGCCCGCCGCGTTGACCGCGACGATATCCGGCCAGCCATCGGCATCGATATCGCCGGGCACGAGTGCCGCAATCGGCGAGGCGCCGAAAACCTGGCCCGTTGAAAACTCGCCGCTGGCCTGTTGATAAAGGACCCTGTTTTGCGGCGCGATCATGTCGTCGCCGTCGATACCCAGCAACAGGTCGACGGCGCCATCGCCGTTGAGATCGCTCGCGCTGACGTTGGCGACGCTGCCCAGCTCGAGCGACGTGACGCCGGCGGCGGATCCGTCACCGGCGTTGTAGACAAGTTCGACCCTGCGGTTGGCGGCGGCCACGACGATGAAGTCCTGGTCGCCATCCTGGTCGAGATCCGCGATGGCGAGGTCGCGTCCGGCCCCCGTCGTCAGCGGCGCGACATCGATCCCGCCCTCCACGGTGCGCGCCAGCAACGCCGTGCCGCCGGAGCCCGTGACGAGAAGTTCGGAGATACCATTACCGTCGGCGTCCACTGCCAGCAGATCGTTTACGTTTGCTGTGCCACCGTCCTGCAGGCTGGCGGCGCTGCTGAAGCCGCCGCTGCCATCGTTGACGAAGATTTCGATGGAGCGCCCGTTGAGGCCGCCTACCGCGATGTCCGGCGACCCATCACCGTTCCACTCGAGCACCGCGAGGGCGGACCCGCCACTGTCCGGACCGAGGCTGATGCCCGGCGTTGTCACGGCACGGTTGCCATTGTTGAGGAACACGATGGTCTCGGCGCCTGTAGTAACTATGTCGATCGCGCCGTCACCGTCGAGATCGCCCGCCTGCAGTGCGGCGCTTGCTACGTTCACGATCTGCGTGGGACCTTCGCTGAACTCGGCAACGACCGCCGCGCTCGCGAGGGCCTCGTTGTCCTCGGGATTCGGATCATCGGCGGTGACAAAACCGAGCAGCGAATTGTCACCATCGCCGCCCTGCACGCCCTGCACGCTCAGCGTCATGGACGTGCCGGCTGCAACGAGACCGAGCGTGCAATCCATGGCCGGTGCACTCGTGCCGTTATCCGTAACCACGCAGCCCTGCGGAGCCGTGACCGTCAGTGGCGGCCCGCTCGTGATCCAGGCTGCAAACAACAGGCCATCCTGCAGGTCGCCGGGACCCTTGTTCCGGATGTCGATATTCCACTGCGCATCTTCACCGACAGTCACCGGGTTTACAGCGAGCGCTATGCCGAGAACGACATCGCTACGGTTGTCGCGCAATACCAGCAGTTGAAACGTCAGTGTGGCGGTTGCGCCCGCGCGGTCCCGCGCCTGCACTTCGACCGTATAAGCTTCGTCGCGCGCATCCGCGCGTACCGGCGTGCCCGACAGCAGGCCGGTACTCTCGTCGAGCTGTAGCGTCCCGCTCGCCGGCAATCCGCTGGCACTGAAGCGCAGCACGTCACCCTCATCGGGATCGGCGAAATTCGCTGCGAGATTCAGGCTGTAGGCAATACCTTCTATCGCTTCCTGCCCCGGAACCGGTGCAACGACGACCGGCGGTAAATTACGCCGCACTATGAGCAATTTGAATTTGAGGGTTGCCGAAGCACCGGCACGATCCTCCGCCCTGATCTCGATCGAGTAAGGTTTGTCCGCAACGTCGGCTGCCACGGGCGTACCCGAAATTACGGCACTCTGCGGATCGAACTGCAACGATCCGCTCTTCGGAAGGCCCTTGGCGCTGTATTGCAGGACATCGCCTTCATCCGGGTCGGAGAAATTTGCGCCGAGCGCCAGACGATAAGCATCGCCCTCCATGACCGTCTGGTCCGGCACGTCGCTTACGACGAAAGGCGGCGAATTAGGCACGTCCTCGATGCTGATCGTGACCGTCGTTTCTCGCGAGAACCCGGTGCCGTCGAATGCCCGGTACTTGAACTCGTCGTCCTTTGATTTGCCGCCATCGTGCTGGTAGAGGAACGTGCCGTCAGAACGCAGTTGCAGGATGCCGTGCTTGACGTCCTTTGAGAGCACCGCGGTCAGCGGATCGCGCTCGAGATCGAAATCGTTGTCGAGCACGCTCTTTGCGCCGGACGTCAGTTCGTCGGCGGCACCGCCGCGCGCAACCTCGATGGAATCGCGTACGGCGAATGGCGGCCAGCCGCTCGCCCACGCGGCCGTCGAAATGCCCAGCAGCCACACGAGTACGGCGAGCCCCGCAATGGCGGAACCCGACTTCAGTCGTGCCCGGAATGTCTTCACAACGCGATCCCCCACTCTGTAGTTATTTTCGTGGACTGCGTTCTTCCCAGTGTAGCCAAAGTCCAGCAAAGGTAAAGACATAATGCTTCGAATAATTATGGTAAATTGTTGAATTATCAAAAGATATCCTCGGCGCATACGTAGAAGTCTCTATGCCGGGTAACCTGAAAGAGCCCCGCATTGGCCAATATTCGCAAACACATCAACAACCTGAGACAACGGAAGAAGACCGTGATCGTAAGCCTCGTCCTGATTTTCGAAGTGCTCGGCATCCTGTCGGCGATGCACGCCGTGATGAACGTCCGCACGCCGCAGGGTTCCATTGCCTGGGCAGTATCGCTCGTCATCGTGCCCGTCGTCAGCGTACCGGCATACTGGGTATTCGGCCGCGACCGTTTCAAGGGCTACGTCGTCGCGAGGCGCGCGGACGACGAGCGCCTCGACGACCTGTGGCGCCGCGCGAGGCAGGGGGTCGAGCAGCTCGTCGCCACGACGGACTGGCAGAACGCGGCGATCCGCGGCACCGAAAATCTCGCGCGCCTGCCGTTCACGGGCGGCAACGAGGTGGAATTGCTCGTCGACGGCGAGGCTACGTTCGAGAGCATTTTCGCCGGTATCGACGGCGCAGAGGACTATGTGCTCGTACAGTTCTATATCGTGCACGGCGACGACATCGGCAACGAGCTGAAGTCGCGGCTCGTCGCTGCAGCCAAACGCGGCGTGCAGGTCTACTTTCTCTACGACGAAGTCGGCAGCCTCCGCCTGGAGAAGTCGTACATCGATGAACTAAGGCGCAACGGGGTGGCCATGCTGCCGTTTCACAGCCGCAAGGGCTCCGGCAATCGCTTCCAGCTGAATTTTCGCAATCACCGCAAGACCGTCGTTGTCGACGGCCACGAGGCATGGATCGGGGGTCACAATGTCGGCGACGAATACCTGGGCAGGGACGCGACGGTCGGCCGCTGGCGGGATACGCACATGCGCCTCGCGGGGCCGGCGGCTCTGGGCGCGCAGATCGCGTTCGTCGAAGACTGGCGCTGGGCCGCCGACGAAACGCTGTACGACCTCAACTGGGAACCCGCGCCTGCTCCCGGCGGCAACGCCCAGTCGCTGGTCATCGCCAGCGGGCCTGCCGACGAGGTCGAGACCGCGTCCCTGATGTACACGCAGGCGATCAATGCGGCGGCACGGCGCATCTGGATCTCAAGCCCGTATTTCGTTCCGGACGAGGGCATCGTGAAGTCGCTGCAGCTCGCCGCGCTTCGCGGCGTCGACGTTCGAATCCTCATCCCGGAAAAATCGGACAGCGCTCTCGTCACACTCGCCGCCTACTCGTTCTTCGACGAGGTCAGCTCGACCGGTGTCAGCTTCTATCGCTACCAGGACGGTTTCCTGCACGGCAAGGTAATGCTGATCGACGACTCCGTCGCGACCGTCGGTACCGCCAATTTCGACAACCGTTCGTTCCGGCTCAATTTCGAGATCACGGCGGTGGTCGTCGAACAGGAGTTTGCCGGGGCCGTACAGGCGATGTTCGAAGACGACTTCAGCAGGTCCCGGCGCATGGAAGCCGGCGAGTTCGACGACAAGAACTACCTGTTCAGGGTCGCAGCCAGACTCGCGAGACTGGCGTCGCCGGTGCTCTGATCAGCGGCCGGCCGCCGGCGCGTTCTTGACGGCAACGGACTTGATCTGCGCCAGCACACGGTCGCCCGGCTCGAGTTTCAGTGCAGTGCGCGACCGGCGCGTGATACGGGCAAGAATATGCCCCGAGCCGATCGCCAGCTGCACGAGCGCGCAGGACTCGCCGTCGTCCCGAATGGACTCGATGGATGCCGGGAGCACGTTGAGAACCGTCGAGGCGCCACTATCTTCGCGGCAGAGGCTGACGTCGTTCGCGCGAATGCGCAGCCGCAGCGGCGCTCCGGTCTCGTAGGCTCCGGGCACCCACATCTCGATGCCGTCGAACGCGATTTTGGTCAGGCCGTCGCCGGCATCGCGCGCGACGGCCCTGGCATGGATGATCGCACCCGCTTCGTCGCCGCCGAGCAGCGGCAGGTCGGCGCGCAGCAGCACCTCCTGGATGTCCCCGGCAGCAATGATCCGGCCGCGCTCCATGACGAGCAGGTAGTCGCAAAGGCGAATCACCTCCTCGATGCTGTGGCTGACGTAGATCACCGGGATGGAAAGCGCCGAATGAAGCCTGTCGAGAAACGGCAGTATTTCATCGCGCCTTGCGCGATCGAGCGCCGCAATCGGTTCGTCCATGAGCACGACGCGGGGCGATCGCAACAGCGCCCTGGCAATTGCCACGCGCTGCGCTTCGCCGCCCGACAGGGTGTCCACGCGCCGGTCCAGCAGGTAGCGGAGACCCAGCAGTTCCACGGCTTCGTCGAAACCGACGTCTCCGCGGCGCCCGCGGCGCTGACCGTACTCGATGTTCTGCCGCACGTTCAGGTGCGCGAACAGCCGCGGCTCCTGGAAGACGTAGCCGATCTCGCGGTCGTGGACCGACCGCGACACCGAGTCGTCCTGCCACACCTCGCCCGCGATGACGAGACGGCCCGATGCCCCTCGTTCCAGCCCGGCGATGCAGCGCAATAGAGCGGTCTTGCCCGCGCCCGACTCGCCGAAGACGCCGGTGATTCCCCGCATCGGAATGTCGGCGTCTACGTCCAGCGCAAAGTCGCTGCGCTGCAGCCGGTAACGCACCGAGATGTTGCTGCTCATCGCGAGCGTCTCTCGAGACGGCGGTTGACCAGGAACATCGACAGGAGCACTGCGAACGCGAATACGATGAGAATGATCGACATCTGGTGCGCGCTTGCATAGTCGAGCGATTCGACGTGATCGTAGATCGCGATGGAGACGACGCGCGTTTCGCCGGGGATGTTGCCGCCGACCATCAGCACGACACCGAACTCCCCGAGCGTGTGGGCAAAGCTCAGCACCGTCGCGGTAAGAAACCCGGGCGCGGACAGGGGCACTGCAATCGTGAAGAACGCATCGAGCTCGGAAGCACCCAGCGTCCGGGCCGCCTCGACCTCCTGCGTGCCAAGGGCATCGAACGCGCTCTGCAACGGCTGGATCGCGAACGGCAGGCTGTAGAAGCAGGAGGCAATGACCAGCCCCGTGAACGAGAACGTGAGCGCTTCGCCGGTGACCTCGACCCACCAGCGGCCGATCGCGCCGTAGGGGCCGAGGACGATAAGCAGGTAAAAACCCATGACCGTTGGCGGCAGCACGATCGGCAGGGCCACGACGGCCTGGATCGCCGGTTTGAGGCGCGAGCGCGTGCGCGACAGCCACCACGCGAGCGGCGTCCCGAGCACCACCAGGATCACGGTGGTCAGTGCGGCCAGCTGCAGCGAAAGCAGCAGGGGCCCCAGTGTCGATGCCATTACTCCTTCACCTCGGGCAGGCCGTATCCATGGCGCCGGATAATGGCACGTACGGCGCCGCTGCGCAGGAACGCGAGAAACGACTTCGCGCCTTCGGAGGCCGCTCCCCGTCGCAGCAGCAGCGCCTGCTGGTCGATCGGGGCATGCATCGATTCCGGTACCGGCCAGCTGCAGGATGCCTGGGGCAGCGACGGCGCCCGCAACTGCGAACGAGCGATGAAGCCCAGCTGCGCGTTGCCCGATGCGGCGAACTGCAGCGTCTGCGCGATATTCTCGCCGACGACCAGGCGGCCGCGCGCCGACTCCCATAATCCCGAGCGCTGCAGGAACGACCTGGCGGCCGCGCCGTACGGTGCCGTCTCGGGGTTCGCGATCGCTATGCGCCCGCCGTCGCGGCTTTGCAGCGCCGCCCGGCAGTCGTCCACCTGTCGGGACCAGAGCACGAGCGCACCGAACGCATAGGTGAAACGTGTGCCGGGGACGCCCGCGCCGCCGGTTTCCAGGCGCTGCGGCCGCTCTGCGTCGGCCGCCAGCAACACGTCGAAGGGTGCGCCATTGACGATCTGGGCGTAGAGCTTGCCTGTAGAAGCCGAGGTGATGCGAACGTCGTAGTCCGATTGCTCGGCAAACCGGGCGGCAATAT
>Ga0316187_10001116_pt1 | contig 22745 bp, 22 predicted proteins | sample CroRivburrow1_MG_FD_204927 | JGI IMG/M metagenome (GOLD analysis project Ga0316187, IMG submission 204927) | Coastal sediment microbial communities from Maine, United States - Cross River worm burrow 1 | ecosystem: Environmental > Aquatic > Marine > Coastal > Sediment | place: USA: Maine...
GACGGGCGGCTCGTGCAGAATCGGGATCAGCGGCGTGCCCGGCGCCGGGAAGAGCACGTTCATCGACGCGCTCGGCACGATCCTCACGGGCAAGTCTCACCGGGTCGCGGTGCTCGCGATCGATCCGACGAGCAGTGTGAGCGGGGGCAGCATACTCGGTGACAAGACGCGCATGGGGGCGTTGAGCGTCGATCCGAACGCCTTCATTCGTCCCTCGCCGACCAGCGGCACTTTGGGCGGCGTCACCCGGAAGACCCGGGAAAGCATCCTTCTTTGCGAGGCGGCGGGCTTTGACGTCGTGCTGGTCGAGACCGTGGGCGTGGGCCAGTCGGAGACCATCGTTGCCGGAATGGTCGACTTCTTCCTGGTGCTGATGATCGCGGGCGCCGGCGACGAACTACAAGGCATCAAGCGCGGCATCCTCGAGGTCGCCGACATGCTGGCGATCAACAAGGTCGATGGTGAGAATCGTCCTCGAGCGATTCGGGCTCAGGCCTCGTATCAAAGCGCGCTGCGTTTGATGCGACCGGACAGCGTTCCTCCCGTCGTGACGTGCAGCGCCCTCGAAAAGACCGGTCTCGACGAGCTGTGGACCCTGGTGATCGGCGAGTGGAACGAGCGCCAGGGCTCCGGAGAGCTCGCGCGCAGACGGCAGAGTCAACAGGTCCAGTGGATGTGGGACATGGTGCAGAACGGTCTGCGGCGTGCCCTGCGAAGCGATCCGGAGCTTTCCGCGCTCATCGCAGAGCTGGAGGATGCCGTTGCGCACGGACAAGCGACACCGAGTGCAGCGGCGTGGCGGGTTCTAGAGCGCTTTGCCGAACGTGCCGGCGACGCACTCAAGCGCGGCTGAGCTCGTCCGCGGAATCTGTCTTCCCGGCTGCCGACTTCCCCGACGGTGCCGGGGTGGGGCCGAGGAGCTCTGCCATCCAGCGAAGCTGGTCACTGTGCGCGAGGCCGTGCTTGATCACCATCGTAAGAGGCGCGGAGACCAGCGCTCCCACCGGACCGAGGAGCCAACCCCAGACCACCATCGAGACGAGAACGACGAGTGCCGAGAGGCCCAGCGCATCTCCCATGATTCGCGGTTCGACAGCGCCGATGGCGAGGTTGATGGCACCGAAACCGGCCGCGACGATCAGCGCCTCCCCAGGGCCGAACTGCAGAAGCGCCAGCGCGATGGCCGGGACGGCAGCGATGATCTGCCCGACCGTAGGGATGTAGTTGAGGAGGTACGCGAGCAGACCCCAGAGAAGAGGCACGTCGACGTCCCGCCACCAGCACCAGACGAAGACCGACACGCCCGTCAGGAGGCTGAGCACGGTCTTGGCCACTAGATAGGTGTTGACCTCGCGTGCGGCCGCGGAGAGCTCCTGAATCTGACTTGGTGTCGCGATTCGCGCGAGCTTCTCGCGAAGCCCGGTCGACTCGAAGAGCATGAACGCCACGATCAACAGGACCAAGACCATCTGGGACACGAAGGACGCCGCGAATTGCGCAGTCATCGTGGCGATGTTCAGCATCCAGGTGGGCTCGGAGAAATCGTAGATGGACTCGAGGTAGATACCGTGGCCCGCCATCCAGGCCTCGGCTTCTTCCATGCGTCCGGACAGAAGCACCGCGTACTCCGGGACCCGCTCCGTGAACGTCCCGACCGCTCCCGCCAGCGGAAATCCGAGCGCGCCGCCGGCCGTCACGTCGAGAAGAAGCCCCGCGAGCACCGCGAACAGCGTCGGCATGCCCTTGTCGCAGAGCCACATGACCAGCGGGGCCGTGACGATGGCGATGAACGAGGCGACCAAGACCGGCACCAGGAAGGGCGCAGCAAGCTTGATGCCCGCTCCGATCACGATGATCGAGGCGAGGATCAGAACGGCGCGTGCTCCTCGGCTAGTGGCCACGCTTCAGTCTAGCGCGTATTAGTTTCCCGCGCGATCCAGCAGCTCGAGGCTCGTCCCTTTCACGCTGAGAGCGCTGCTTCCATCGATGATCGAGGCGAGCTCGCGCCCGACCAGCACGTCGCGCCATCCCGAAGCAAGCCGAGAGGCTTGACCGAGGACGAGGTTTGTCACGTCTTCGCGTGTGCCGAGCGCGGTCATGTCGAGGTCCTCCTCGGAGGCGCGCTGAGCAAGCCACGCTAGGCACAGGGCGATCACGCCGTCCACGTTCGGTAGGTTTTCAGGCTTCTTCGGAGGAACTCGGACGGAGTCCCGAGACAGCGCCAAGCCTCGCCGAATCGCATCGAGCACCGCGTCGGTGTGCTTGAAGTGCCGCGCATCGAAGTTGCGGATCCCGCGCAGCTGTCCGGGATTCGTGGCAGGGCGCTGAGCGAGTGACAGCACCGCCATGTCCGACAGCACGGCGCGAGCGGGTCGGTCCGTCCGCCGCGCTTCTTCGTATCGCCACGCGCTGAGCTCCTGTGCGACGCCGCGCGCCTTGCCGTTGAGCTTGGTCTTGCCACGAAGCTTCCACCACAGAGTTTCGGGGTCAGGCGGCGAACGGTCCTTGACCCGGAGGCGTTCGATCTCTTCTTCGGCCCATGGAAGCCGGCCTCGCTCGTCGAGGGCGTCGGTCAGCGTGTCCCTCAGGTCGAGGAGGTGGGTCACGTCGGACGCCGCGTAGCGAAGGTCGGCCTTGGGTAGCGGGCGCCGTGTCCAGTCGGTGAGCTGTCCGCTCTTGTCGAGCGTGACGCCGAGGAAGCCTTCCACGAGCCGTCCGAGCGAGCTCGTTCGGTAGCCGCAGAACAACGCTGCGATCTGGGTGTCGAAGAGACGCTTGGGCACGGCCCCGCAGGCTAGCTCGAGGATCTCCAGGTCTTGCGATGCAGCGTGCATGACGCAGGTGTGATCGGTCTCGAAGACCTCTCGCAGGCGAGCGATGTCGACTTCGAGTGGATCGACCAGAGCGACCCTCGTCGGCGTTGCGACCTGCACCAGCGCGAGCACGGGAAAGAACGTGCGTTCGCGATGAAACTCGGTGTCGAGTGCATATGCCTCTGTCTCACAAAGCTCCGCGACGAGCTCGTCGAAGCCAGCTGAACTCGAGATCCAATCGAAGTCGTTCATGGGCAGTAGGTCCGTCCTGGGTGTGGCTTTCGAATCCATTGCTTGCGGAGCTCGAGCCAACGCACGACCTCCTCGTCCATCGGCCCTGCGGCCTTGCGCGCCTCTTCGTGCGTCACGATGTCTGCCTCGGCGTCGGCTCGTTTCGGAGCAAGCGCGAGGGGCTCAACCCCGGCCGCCTTCAGCCGCTCTCGCTGCCATGGATACACTGGGCGCGAGTCGCGACAACCCGCTTTGATATCGTCCGGAGTGCAAAAGAAGCGAAAGTGAAAATGATCGTCGTGCGGGTACTTGGGCTGGCAGGTGAGGGCTTCGAACCGGGCGAGGGTTCGGGCCGGGAGCGTAAGGGTCCGGGCATGACGCAAGAGAAGCGTGCGAATGTGCTCCGCGACGTAGATGTTCTGAAGCTCTGCGTGCTCGCTCTCGATCAAAGCCTGCAAGAAGAGCCAGGTCCGTGGGATGTCGAGCGTCAGATGAACGTCGTCTGCGGGCGTCGATAAATCCTTGAAGTCGATCGCGGCGCCCTCCGGATCAAAAAACGCGCCCACGCTCTCGATTGGGGTGCCCTTCGCGTCGAGTTGATAGAAGAGGACGTCGACGTCTCGGCCGCTTTGGTGCGAACGATGCCTCGGGATCGGGCCGCCGTTTTGCAGGCTCAGGTCGTTCACCGTGATCGGAAGACCAGCAAGCTCTCGGTCGACACGCGCGGCTGCCTGGAGCAAGGTGCGGACGACCTCGACGGTCGCGTAGCGAGCGCTTGGGTTGCGGGCCGGGTTGAAGCGGAGGCCGGTCGAGGTGAGTGGCAGAGGCACCCCTCCAGCGAGGGAGCCGTCGTTCGGGTTTCGAATCGAAGTCGAATCGAACGCGCTCCAATCGACCCGTGCTTGGACCGGGGCCGGCGCCGGGACCTGTGCCGGCTCGATTCGAGGTTCCGCAGGCACGGCCTTCGTGGCGGTCGGCTGCCCGGCTGGGCTGCAGGATGAGCTCGCGCTCAGCAGTAGAGTGACGAGGAGGATCGCGTGGGTCTTCATCACGGCACGCTGGGTTCGAGGACTTCTGCGAACACCGCGCCCGACATTCGAACGAGGACCTCCAAGAACGAGTCGGCGTCGAGCTCTTGACGTTCGGCCCAGTCGAGGCTTGCCGCCTCGACGAAGCCGAGCCAGCCGCGAAGCAGTAGACGGGTGGCCGGGTCGTTCGACTGGGCGCCGAAGCGTCCGAGCCGTGAGAGCATGCGGTTCACGAGTGCCTCTCGGGTGGATTCGAGGATCTCGGCGACCTCGGGGTCTGTTCCGATGCCCCCTCGGAGCAGGAAGGCGTAAACGAGGCGATGGCGCTCCACGTAGTCGAGGAAGGCTCTGAGGGCTTTGCGTCGCCCCTCCGGGTCCGGTTGGGCACCGGTGCCATAGGCATCGACATTGGTCTCTTCGAGCAGTTGGCGTGCCGCCTCGCGCACGGCAGCCACGTACAGAGCGCGTTTGCTCGGGTAGTAATGGTAGAGGAGCCCTTTCGAGACCCCGGCCTCTTTGGCGATTCCCTCGATCGAGACGTCGTCGAAGCTCCGGGTCGCGAAAAGTCGAAGCCCGAGGTCGAGAAGCTGCTGCCGACGAACGTCGACCTGAAGTCTGGTACGGGCAGGTTCCATCGCCGGACCGGAGTATAGCCGAGTCCACGCTCGGCGCCGGAGCTTCGGCTGGTTTGCTTCCAGGCCTCCAATTTCGCATGCTCCCCAGGTGCGCGAAGCGGTTCAGCAACTCATCGATGACGTGCTCAACCCGCTCCTTCAGAAGGACGCGAGCCATATCGAGCTCCTCTCCACCGGGGATAGCGAGCTCGTCGTACGCGTAACGGGCCGCGCCGCGTTCGGGGTTGGCGCCGAGTACGTTCGTTCCGGCGTCATCGAACCGGCGCTCCGGAAGGTCGTCGGCGAGGAGTGCGAGATTCGGATCGAGAAGACCGTGCCCAAAGCGAAGCGACGCGCTTAGAACTCTCGAGGAAACGATGCACGACTTGGACCAGACGATTCTCGAGCGCCGCTCGGTGCGCGGCTTTCTCCCAAAGCCCGTGCCTGAAGACATTCTCCACGAAGTCTTGAATTTGGCTCAGCGCGCACCGAGCAATTGCAATGTGCAGCCCTGGCGCGTGTACGTGGCTTCGGGGGAGGCGCTTCAGACACTTCGGAGCGCGCTCGTCGAGGCTGCGACGTCGGGGGAGGCGCAGGCCATGTCGACATCCGTCGATGCGTTCTTCGGGCCTTACCGAGACAAGCAGGTAGCCTGCGCGGTGGAGCTCTACGGCGAGATGGGTGTTGCCCGCGATGATCGAGTCGGGCGACTGCGGGCCATGCTTCGCAACTTCGAGTTCTTCGATGCGCCGCACGTCGCGTATGTCTGCATGTCGAAGAGCTTCGGAATCGGGGTAGCGCTCGACGTCGGTATGTACGTGCAAACCCTCATGTTGGCGATGCAGTCGCGGGGCATCGGGTCGTGTGCACAGGCCGCGCTCCGGGCCTTCCCCGAGGTGGCCGCGCTGCACCTCGAGATTCCCGATGACGAGCAGATTCTCTGCGGACTTTCCTTCGGCTACGAGGACCCGGCGGTTCCGGCGAACAACACTCGCCAGCCTCGGGACCCGATCGAGAGCAACGTCCTATTCCGGAGCTAGCGCCCCTCAGCGGCCCTTGAACTCGCCGTCACGACGCTCGAGAAACGAGCGAATCCCCTCGGCGGCGTCCTCGGTGTCCATGAGCTCGCGCGCGATGACCAACAACTCCTCGATCGCCGCATCCACGCCCTCGTGCTCCGCCGTGCGAGCCGAGCGAAGAGTGGCCTGAACACCGAGCGGCGCCCGTTTGGCGATCGTCTTCGCGATCTCCGTGGCGTGTGTCAGGAGCTGGTCTGCGGGGACTACTTCCTGCACGAGGCCGATTCGAAGTGCCTCGCTCGCGTTGAATCGGTCGCCGGTGAGCAACCAGCGCATCGCGTTTCCCCACCCAGCCACCTGCGGCAGGCGTATCGTGGCCCCACCAAAAGGGAAGATGCCGCGGTTGATTTCGATCTGGCCGAAGCGTGCGCCCTCGTCACAAATGCGGATGTCGCAGGCGAGCATGAGCTCGATGCCGATGGTCAGGCACCATCCCTGGGCTGCCAAGATCAGCGGCTTCTTCCGTTTGGGCTCCTTCATGCTGAGCACGTCGACCGAGCCCTCCGGGAATAGTGGTGCCCCGCTCTTAACCGCGGGTCCCACCTCGGCGAGGTCGAGCCCGGCGGTGAAATTCTTGCCGTTGGCCCGGAGCAGAGCGCAGCGAAGGGTGTCGTCGGCTTCGTACTCCGTGACGGCCTCCGCAAGCTCGCGGAGCATCCGCACGTCGAAGGCGTTCATCTTGTCGGCACGATCGAGGACGATGTGAAAGACGTGTCCATCGCGCTCGGTTACCACACGGGGTGTGTCGTCAGTCATTGTCGCGAATCGTAGTGGACGGCGGTACCGTAGGCCAGCACCTCGATCGTCCCCATGCCCTCGTTGCCGTTCGTGCTCGAAATCGTGGCTGTCTCGAGCCGCGTGTTGAGATAGGCATCGGCGTCCGGCTGCGATTCCTTCATGCGAAGCACTGCCTCGCGGCGCGCACGATCGATCAAACTCGTGTACGAGCGAACTTCCCCACCGACGAGCATTCGAAACCCGCTCACGAAGCGCTTGAAGTGATCGACGGATACGACCACGGATCCGCTCGCGAGGCTTGCTGACTGGATCGGGTAGGGCGCATCGATCTGCTTGATCGAAAACGCGGGTTGGCCTTGGAACCGGGCCTCGCGTTCAGCGATGTTCTCGAAGTGCTTCCGTTCGATCGAGGCTCCGACGAACTTGCCGATTAGAATGAGCACCAGCGGGATCCCGAGTCCGAGTATGAGCTCGATCGTCATCGCCTACTCGACCAATACGGCGGTGCCGTACGCCAGGATCTCCGAGGCCCCTTGGGCGACGGACGAGGTCGTGAAACGCACATTGACGACTGCATTGGCCCCGATGTCGCGCGCTTGCGCGACCATGCGGCTCGTGGCCTCGGCGCGGCTTTCCTGCAGGAGCTCGGTGTAGCCCTTCAGCTCACCACCGACGATGTTCTTGAGACCAGCCGCGAAATCCCGCCCGAAGTGCTTCGCGCGAATGGTGCTGCCTTGCACCAGGCCGAAGTGCTGAACGACTCGCCTGCCCGGAACCGTTTCGATGTTCGTCAGAATCACATCCACCTCCTCTACAGTCGAACCCGGCCCGCCTTCACGCGGCCTCCAAAAAGTGTGGCGAAAATCTCTTCGCGTCGATTCCACAAGAAGCGCCGGCCTTCACGTTCGCCGAGGTAGTGCAGACAGCTCTGCGGGTCCAGATGGCTTGCTTCGAGCAATGTGACCAAGGCCCAGCGCTCGATGGCGGTCGTGTCGGCATCGAGAACGCGGAAGTGGGCCCCCGCAATGAAGGTGTCGTCCCCGAAGCGACGGGCGAGCCAGATACGGATTGCCTGGGAGTGGGCTTCGATGTGCGGGGCCTCGGAGTCATCGGCTTCGCGGGCAGGCGCGCCGAGCCGAAGCCGCAGGTTCCGCTCGTGATCACTCAGCCGAACGATGAGGTCGGGCACCGCAAGGCGACCGAGCTTGAGAAACTGACTCTCGAGGGCCTGGCTGCGTGCCGAGACTTCGTCGATGAGCTCGTCCCATGGAACCGGCTCTCCGTAGTCGTGGGTGACGCGGCTGGCCTCGTCGAGCGAGGGCTCGAGAGGAACGATGCGGGTCGGTGATTGCGCATCGAAGATCACCTCGTCGCCGATTCGCGGGACGACGAAGCGAGCGTCTCGCTCGGCCACTGCATCGAGCTCGTCGAAGCCGAGGAGGGATGCGTTTTGATCCGCGCTCTCTGCCGTCCGATAGTAGTGATTCGAGGCGAAGGGAATCACTTGCGAAGGCTCGAGCGCGTCGACCGTGAGCTCCAGCACGCGGACGAGCTGCGCTTTGCGAGCCTCGTCGTCGACCACGTCGAAGAGCTTGCCCGCATGATTGTAGTTCGTGAAGAGGAGATCGACGCGACCGATGCGTCGGCGCAGCGACTGAATCGCCTTGGCCGGAAGGTTGCAGTCGTTGTAGTTGAGCATCGACCAGCGGCCCGACGTGATGTGGAGCATGTTGTCGATACCGGCGGTCGGGTAGCGGCAAACGCTCGTGTCCTCGTCGAGATCGACCCGCTCCCGTTCGCCCAGGGGCCGAACGTCTCGAAAGCCGAAGCTTTCCAGACGCTCCAGCATCGAGAAGTTCGCCGAGACGTTGGCCAAGACGGTCATGTCCGGGTTCGCCGCGGCCAGCTTTGCGAGGGAAGGACCGTGAAGGTGGTCGCTGTGCCAGTGACTGATCCAAAGGTGCGTCGCCGTGGCGCCAAGGTCGAAGGCTCGTGGATTGTCGTAACGAAGCCCCCAGCCGCCGGAGAACGCGGTTCCTTCGAGCCAGGGGTCGAAGAGAAGTCGCACGTCTCCCGCCTGCACGAGCAGCGACGCATGATTTAGATAGTGGATGTGGACCGACGACATGATGCGCTTTCCGACCCCCCAGGTCGCGCCGTCTATTGAGCAGGCAGGATAGTCTCTGTGGGTCAACAAGGCACCTTTCCGGGCGGAACGGACGGTGCTAGGAATGCCCCGTGAAACTCTGTGTGATTGGAACAGGCTATGTCGGTCTCGTGACCGGCACGTGCTTCGCCGCTACCGGCCAGCGCGTCGTTTGCGTCGACAAAGATGCGTCCAAAATCGAGCGCCTTCAGCGCTTCGAGATTCCGATCTACGAGCCGGGCCTCGAAGAGATGGTGAAGGAGCAGGCCGAGTCGGGACGACTGACGTTCACGACTGACCTTTCTGCCGCTGTCAAAGACGTCGACTTGGCATTCATCGCCGTCGGGACCCCGCCAACGCAGGACGGGGAGGCCGACCTGAGCGCAGTCTTCGCGGTCGCTGCAGATTTGGCCAAGCATGCGACCCACGATCTCGTCATCGTGATGAAGAGTACGGTGCCGGTCGGCACGAATGCCCAGGTGCAGAAGCTCGTCGCCGATGCCGAGCACGACATCCAAGTCGCCTCCAACCCGGAGTTCCTCAAAGAGGGCGGCGCCATAAGCGACTTCATGTACCCGGATCGAATCGTCGTCGGTGTCCGACCCGGCCACGAGCGCGCACGGCGTTTGATGGACCGGGTCTACCATCCGCTCAATCTGTCCAGCACGAAGATCGTCTGGATGAATCCCGAGAGCGCCGAGATCACCAAGTACGCCGCGAACACGATGCTCGCGATGCGAATCTCGTTCATGAACGAGCTGGCTGTGATGTGTGAAGAGGTCGGCGCCGACGTTCAGAGCGTCCGCAAGGGCGTGGGTAGTGACCCCCGCATCGGAGCCCAGTTCTTGCACGCCGGACCGGGCTACGGCGGTTCCTGCTTCCCGAAAGACGTCAAGGCGCTCGTTGCAACGGCGCGGCGTCACGGCATCGAGCTCGAGCTCGCCGATGCCACCAATCGCGTCAACGTTCGTCATCGGAGCTTCGTCCCCCGCAAGCTGAAAAAGCAGTTCAATGGCGACCTCTCCGGCAAGCGGATCGCGATTTGGGGCCTCGCTTTCAAGCCAGGGACCGACGATATTCGGGAGTCCCCTTCGCTGACGACCATCGATTTCCTTTTGAACGAGGGCTGCGAGGTCGTCGGGCACGATCCGGAGGCCATGGACAACATCAAGGAACTCTACGGCGACAAGGTCACCCTCGTCGCCGACGCCTACGATGCCGTGAAAGGGGCGGATGCACTGCTCCTTCTAACGGAGTGGCGCGAGTACCAGTATCCGGAGTTCGAGCGCTTCAAGGAACTGATGAGGAGCCCCGTCATCGTCGACGGCCGGAACATCTGGGTCACGTACAATCTGTCCGAGCAAGGCTTCGACTACGCGGGCGTGGGGATTCAACTCGAGACCGTCTGACCAGTCATGTGCGGTCGATATACGCTGACGCACCCGGACGAAGCCTCACTGCTCGGAGCCTTGCCATTCGACTCCTTCAGCGAGACCCGGATCGAGCTCAGGCCGAGATACAACGTCGCGCCGGGGCAGCGGAATCCGATCGTCTGGGCCGGGCCGCAGGGGCCGGTTCTCGCCGATGCCGAGTGGGGGTTCGAGCGGTCTGCCGGCGGCCTCACGATCAATGCCCGCTCGGAGACCGCGGCCGAGCGAGCACTCTTCCGAGATGCATTTCGGAAAGGGCGATGCCTGGTCCCTGCAGACGGCTTCTTCGAGTGGCGACGGGAAGGGCGCGTGAACCAGCCCTACCTCTTCCGCCGAGGGCAGGGTGAGCTCTTCGTGATGGCGGGCCTCCGCGAAGATGAGCGATACGTCGTCCTCACCCGCGACGCCGAGGATGAGGTCGCGGAGATTCACGAGCGCATGCCGGTCATCCTGAGCCCGAAAGACGCCCTAAGATGGCTCGAGCAAGGCGAGCTAGGCGAGCCCCCAGAACTCACCCGCACCAAGGTCTCCACCCACGTAAACCAAATCAACCACGACGACCCCAAGTGCGTAGCCCCCCCCGCCCAAGCCACCTTCGACTGGGACACGCACCCACTCTAAAATCCCATCAATTCCAGGCGCTTCGAGACCTAAACGCGCACTTTGCTTTAGATAGCTAGCGTCGGCGTGCTCGGCTGTCCTCGACCACCTCCGCCTCGAGCACCTCGTCCGAGGGGTCGGCGACCCGAACGCGGGCCTTGTTCGCAAGCTTTCTCGAGGCCGCGTCGACTAGCGCGTCGACTCCAACCTGAATCGCTCGGTCGACCTCTTTACGCATCTGGCGCTCCCAGGTCCCTCTTCGGCGCTTCGCCACTTGGCGTCGTGCCCGCGCTCGAAGGCGGGCTCGATCTGGCATGAGGGCGCGTCGTGCGCTGAGCGCCAAGCCGATGCCCCAGCCCCCGAGCACCCACTGGACCCACCAACCCGGCCCCGACATCACGTCGATCAAGAACAAGCCCGAGTTGACGATCACGTACGTGTAGATGCTCTGGAGGAAGCGGTGCCTCCTCCGGGCCACGATGCGGCCTTCTTCGACTAGAAGGGCGCGCTCCTCTTCGATCTGACGAGCGGCGGCTTCGACATCGTCGCCGTCAATGCCAGCCTCGACGGCCGCCGCAACTAGGTCTTCGTGCGAGAGCGTCTCGAGCGGCTGCGTCTGCAGGGCTCGCCGCAGAATCTCCTCGACCTCGTCTCGCGTATACTCCGCCACGCTCAGATCGTATCCCAGCTGTACCCTTCGACCTCGAACGCCTGGTCTGCCAGGCTCTTCAAGAGCTCGTCGTCGTTGCTGTCGATCCGGCGGAAGTTGTGCTTGATGCGCACATTGGCCGATCGGGCGAAGGTGTGCAGGATGTCGATCTCGGGACGCGCCGCTTCGATGCCGTTCTTTTCGATCGAGGCTTGCACTCGGCTGATCGTGCAGGCCATGACGAACAGATCGATCATGATCTCGGCGAGGCGATAGCTCGCGAACTGCTTGCCGATGATGCCCTTGCCGTGCTTGCGAAGGATCTGGTCGGTTGCCTGGGCGAGATCCCGGCTCGAGTCCGCAAACAAGCCAACCTGCTCCTGAAGAGCCTCGTCCAGGCCCTCGAGCTTGATCTCCCCGCCGACGCCAGTCCGAAGCGCAGCGTGCTTGCGCGCGTAGTCGGAGAGCACCCCGAAGCCCTTGATCGGCTCGTTGAAGATGCCCTTCATCGTCGACGACAGCTCCTGCAGCTGGCTCGCCACCTCGTTCATGGCCTGGAGCGCAATGAGAAGCCGAAGGATCTCGTTGGTGCCCTCGAAGATTCGGTTGATCCGGCAGTCGCGAACGATTCGCTCGTACGGGTACTCCTTCATGAAGCCGTTGCCGGCTGCGATCTGAAGGGACTCGTCGGCGGTGCGCCAAAGGCATTCGGTCGCGTACACCTTCGAGATGGCTGCCTCGACTTGGTATTCCTTATACCCGGCGTCGATCAGGCCGCCGACCATGGTGACGGTGGCCTCCGCCGTGTAACAGTCGATCACCATCTGCGCGACCTTCTTCTTGATGAGGCCGTAGCTCGAGATCGGAGAGCCGAAGGTCTTGCGCTCGTTCGCCTGCTTGGTGGAGAGCATGATGAGGTTCTTCATCGCCCCGATGGACCCGCCGCCAAGGCCGGTCCGGCCGCTGTTGAGGATCGACATGGCTACCTTGAAGCCCTGACCGATTTCGCCGAGCACGTTCTTGTTGGGCACGCGCACGTTGTCCAAGTGGACCGTGGTCGTCGAGCTCGCGCGAAGGCCCATCTTGTCCTCGTGGGGACCGATGGTCACGCCCTCCATGTCCCTCGTGACGATGAAGCCGGTCATCTTCCCGCGCCCACCTTCTTCCACGGTCTTTGCGAAGACGGTGAAGAAGTCGGCAATGCCGCCGTTGGTGATCCAGAGCTTGTTGCCGGTGATGACCCAGTCGTCGCCGTCGCGCTCGGCCGTGGTCGTGACGGCCGCGGCATCGGACCCAGCGCCGGGCTCCGTCAAGCAGTACGCGGCAATCATCTCGCCTGTGGCGAGCTTGTCGTAGTAGCGCTCTTTCTGCTCGTCCGTGCCGAAGAGAAGGAGCCCACGCATGCCGATCGAACTGTGCGCACCGATGGTCACCGCGACCGAGGCGTCGTACTTGGCGACCTCTTGGAGGGTACGGGAGTAGGCCATGTTGCCGAGTCCCATGCCCCCATTCTCCTCGGGGATCACCAGACCGAACATCCCGAACTCCTTGAGCTCCTCGATGAAGTCCGCGGGCATTTCGCCAGCCTCGTCCCACTTGAAGAAGTCCTCGGCCCTCGGTCCCAAGAGCCCCTCGAGCGCGCCGGAGATGTCGCCAAGCGTCTCTTTCTCGGCCGCGGACACAGTGGGGAATGGGAAGATGACGTCTTGCTCGACGCGCCCCATGCACAGGGATCGCATGAAGCTAGTGGTTTCTTTGTCGGCCACGGTTCGCTCCTTTTTGGAAGGCGGTCATCATGCACGGCGAGCACCCGCTCGTCCATCCCCGCCGCTTCGATCCTAGGGCCGTTTCCACGACTCCCCAACGAAAAAAGGGCCGGCTGCATGTGCAGACCGACCCTCTTTCAGTGGCGCCCGTCGAAGGACGCTCGCGATTGGCTACTCAGCCGGCGCCGCGGAGGCAGCTGCGTCTGACTTGTTCTTGTTCTTGCCCAGGACACCCCAGAAGGCGGTGCCAGCGCCAAGGCGCCAGGCGAAGCCGGTGTTCGAGGAGCCGCCGCCGAAACGAATCCCAGGTCCGAGGTCGAAGAAGAACCAGGGCGCGACATTGTCGTTGGCCATGATTTCGACGCCCATACGGATCAGGATCGGAATCTCACCGAAGTTTTGGAAGCCGCTGCCGCCGAAGTAACCGCCCATGGGGAGGAATCCGCCCGTCACGACCGTGACTCGTTCATGAACGTCGATGGTGAAGGGTAGGCCGATCTCGCCTTTGAACCCGAACACGAACGTGTCGAATCGGGTGCTTCCGATCAAAATGCCCGGCTTCACGAGAAGCGCAAAGTCGTTCTGGACCTTGGGCTTCTTGTTGCTGATGAAGTTCCAACGAAGCATGCCGTTGATGCCGAGGCCGATCTTGACGAAACGACCCGTGTGCGCGGCCAGCCAGTCGGTGTAGACGAGCTCTCCGGAAAGGCCCCAGTCCATCTTGCCCTTGCCCTTGTTCCACCACTCGTACATCAGGCTTGGCGCACCGACGCCGCCGCTGTGCACCATGTCCTGTTCCAGCTTCTTCGCGCCGATCGTCGAATTCGCCGGTCCGGCTAGTGCGGGACTCGCCATCGCGAGCACCAAAGCGAACACACCAATTGCTCTTGCTGTCATTGTTCCAGCTGCTCCTTCCCCTAAGGTGGCCGAACCTTAGAGCACCCGGCCATACCTCGCCAGCCATTATCCTCCTTATTCTCACAAGGGATAGTTTTCAGTTTTTATACATAATTCCATGCACTTACAGGCTTTGCTGCTCTTGGTGGCCGTTGGAAGGACTCATGGATTGACCCGCCAGCCCCACTCCCCATAAGGGTCCGCAGGAGGATCCATGCGACATATTCTTTCGCTTCTCGTCATCACCACCGCGCTCGTAGGCTGCAAGAACCCGGGCGCCGATGTGGCCCCAGCCAGCGTCGAGGCCGCGCCCGAGTCCGAGGCCAAGGCGGCACCCAGCAAGCCCCTGGCATCGCTTTCGATCGACCCGTCCAATAGCAAGGTCGAGTTCGTCGGCGCCAAGGTCACGGCAAGCCACCCGGGCGGCTTCACCGATTTCGGTGGCAAGCTCGACTTGGGCGATCCGCTCGAGCAGAGCCGGATCGAAATCACGATTCAGACCGCGTCGCTCTACGCCGACAAGGAGAAGCTGACCAAGCACCTCAAGTCGCCGGACTTCTTCGACGTGGCCCAGTTCCCGACCGCGCTCTTCCGCTCGACGGAGATCAAGAAGGAAGGCGAGGGACATCTCATCAGTGGTGACCTCACGCTCCACGGCGTGACGAAGCGCATCAGCTTTCCTGCAAGCGTCGCCGTCACGGAAGCTCAGGTGAGCGCGAACTCCGAGTTCTCGATCGACCGAAAGGACTTCGGCATCGTCTATCCCGGCATGCCCGACGATCTGATTCGTGACCTCGTTGTCATCAAGCTCTCCCTCGCGCTGCCGCGCTAGGGCAGGGACTCGCGCATAGGCGGCCACGGCTGCAGGTCGAGAAGATCTTTCACCCGGATCTTCCCCGTCTCTCGCACGCCGGTGGCCGCGTCTGCGATGGTCCAGGAATGGGTGCCTTGCCCCATCGGCTGCGACTCGACGAAGATGCAACGAAGCTCGCCCTCCTCGAACTTGCACTGCGCTTGAATCGAGCGCAGGAGCTGCATGTTGTGCAGGTGCCCGTCTCCGAAGTTCCATCCGATCACGATTCCGGCGACTAGCTCGCCGTCGAGGTATTCGTACTCCTCGATGTCGTCGACGGCCTTTGGAAGGAGCGATTGAAGGCATCGACCGTGTAGGTGCATCGAGCGAAATCCGAGTACTTTGGAGAGGCTCGCGATAATCGTCTCTTCGTCCAACATGCCCTCGAGCTGCTCCGGCAGGCGCGGTGCGACCTTGACCAGATGCTCATCGAGCTTCTTCGAGGAGTCCCCCTTGAACAGCCAGACGCTGTACGCCCAATTGCCGGCGTAGTAGCGCATCGAACACAGGAACGAGGCACGCGACGGGACGAGATTTCCAAACAGAGGGACCAGCAGGAGCGCGAACACCAGGAAGGCTATCAAGAGCGGCGAGCTGACGCTGAAGGCGCTGACGTCCGCATAGTGACCGAACAGCACGAACGCTCCGTACACCATCAAGAAGTTCCACTCGATCGGCACGCCCATCGGGATGCTGCTCGTGATGAAGATGTGGAACAACAACATTACGACGAGGGCCACACTCGTCGTCGTGCCGCCGTCGCTGAATACCAGAACGATTGGGAAAACGTACTCGACCGCCGTGCCGGCGTGAGCCATCACGTGCGTCAAGCGCGAGGGGCGCAGGTCATCCGGATAGTTTCGATAGAGCAGCTTGCGAATCGGCCCAAAGCTGGTGAGGGGGCTGTTGCTCTGCATCACCGCAACGACCGACGGGAAGTGGTGATTCAGCTTCGAGGTCGCTGCCCACATCCACACGCCGACCCACACCAATTTCGAAGCGGGAAGCCAGTCGCTCACGAACATGAAACAGACCAGCGCCGTGTAGTAGTGCTCAGCGCGGGCCGAGAGGAATAGCGTCTTGTCAGTGAGCCCGAGGATCGGTAGCAGGACGATCGTCGGGGCGATCAAGGCCGGCGACAGCTCTGGCGCCATCAGCGCGCGGAACAAGAAAAACATGTTCGCGACGTACAGTGCGACGTCGAGCCAGGTCCGCTTGTAGCCACCAAAGATTGGAATCCCCGGAAAGAAGGGGACCTTCGTGGTGCCCGGCCTACAGAAGTAGAGCGCTCCGCCGACGGGTGGCTTGTAGCGCCCGGTAAGAGGACCGCTCCCACAACCGAGGCCGAGGCCCTCGAACGCCATGCTCCAGAGCACTGCCTTCTGAAATGCGATGGGCTCGAAATACCAGGCGCCGAACTTGCTGAGATCGCCAAGCCCCGGAGTGAACGCGCAGAAGAGGCTCCACACCCAGACGTAGAACGCGATCTTCAGGATGTAGACCAGGTACACGGGCCAAGGGGTGCCGTAGCCCTGAAGCGCCCAGGATTGGCACACCATCTTGACCCGTTCCGGGAAGGGTTTCTTCTGCCACTCGCGAACGTCGTATGGAGGCGGCGTGGGGTTGAGAAGCGCCATGCGCGGGAGACTAGCCAGCAAGGGCTGGGCTGTCACTGATCTCCAAGCGCGGCCGCGCAAAGATTTCGCGGTCCCAAGTTTTGACGAGTCGAATCTTGGGACCGTGGTATGCCACGCTCCTACTTAGTGAGGACGTTATGAGCGACTCTATTCCCGCAAAAAAACCGAAGCTCAAGCGAGCCGTCTACAACTCAGCCTTAGAGGACTTCCAAGTCGAGCTCGTCAGGCTGCAGAAGTGGATCCAGACCCAAGAGCTCAAGGTCGTCATCCTCTTCGAGGGGCGTGACGCCGCGGGCAAGGGTGGGGCGATCAAACGGATCACGCAGAGCCTCAATCCGCGCGTTTGCCGCGTCGAGGCGCTCGCCAAGCCGACCGAGCGTGAACGAACGCAATGGTACTTCCAACGCTATGTGCAGCACTTGCCCGCAGCAGGTGAGATGGTCTGCTTCGACCGCAGTTGGTACAACCGTGCCGGCGTCGAGCGAGTCATGGGCTTCTGCACCGAAGAGGAGTACCGCGAGTTTCTCCGGTCTTGTCCGCAGTTCGAGCGGATGCTGGTGCGTTCCGGCATCATCCTGATCAAGTACTGGTTCTCCGTCAGCGACGAGGAGCAGGAGCGCCGCTTCCAGAAACGAATGGAAGACCCCGTCCGGCGCTGGAAGCTGAGCCCCGTCGACATGGAGTCGCGAAGTCACTGGGTCGATTACTCGGTCGCCAAGGACGAGATGTTCGCGCACACGGACATCAAGCAGGCCCCCTGGTACGTGGTTCGCGGAGATGACAAGCGCCGAGCGCGCCTCAACGTGATCGCGCATCTCCTGAGCAAGATTCCCTACCAGGAGGTGCCGCAGCCCAAGCTCCAGCTGCCCGATCGGCAGAACAACGTGAAATACGTTCGGCCTCCGCTCGACGAGCAGACCTTCGTGCCCGAAATTTTTTGATCTAGCGAGCAAGTCCTGCGGCGGAGTTGACGTGGACCGGGATCGCGGCTGAAACCTTGCCGTTCGTGTTCGGGCATCGGGGCGATTGCCAAGCGTCCGAGAGAGCCACATGCTCACGCCTTAGGATTCTTACCCGCCCATGAAACCCGACTCGACATCGTCACCCGTGCGCGCACGGATCGTTTTGATCGCCCTGATCAGCCTCCTGCCGGTCGCCCTCGGATGCTCCGGCCTCTTCCAAAACCTCGGAGCGAAGTGGGTAGCGCGGCAAATCGGGGCCGAGTTCAACTTCGACGAAGCACAGAACGCTGCGACGCGTGCGTCGGTGGAGCGCTTGATCGCGGCTGCGCCCGCAGCCCTGAATAGCAAGGTCGACATGCTGGTCGCGACCGCCGACACCGCGCTCTCGAAGGGGTTCACGGAGCAGAAGCTGCGCGGGATGGAGCGACAGGTCGACAAGGTGCTCGACGTCGTGGCCGGCGCCATCATCGACGAGGCCTCGCCGATTCTTGCCACCTTGCGCGACGATCAGATCGACTTCGCCGAGGCGCGGATCAACGAGCGTCTCGACGAGGCCCGCGAGGAGCTGCAGGAGCCGAAAGAAGACCGGCTCGAGAAGCGTGCGGACAGCTTCGTCGGAGCGGTCGAGGACTGGGCCGGTGACATCAGCAGCGCGCAGGAGAAGTCGCTTCGGAAGTTCATCGCCAAGCTGCCCGATGAGGGCGCCTCTCGCCTGGCGGCTGACGAGAGGCGGGTCGAGCGAATGTCCGCGCTCATGCGAAAACACCCGAGTGCCGAAGCTATACGTGAGGGGCTCTGGCGCGAGTGGAAGGGCCGAGAAGACTGGGGTCCCAGCGCCCGACCGGGCACGGAACGCAGGGCCGAGGGCCGAGAAGCGATCCTATTCGTCTACGGCATGCTCACGCCCGAGCAGAAGGCACACGCGAGCGAGCACCTACACGAGCTGCACGACAAGTTGAAGTCGTTCCTGGGTGCCGTCGGTTCTTAGAAGAGCCAGCCCAAGAAGAACTTGAACACGTGCGAGTTGGTCCGGAAATCCGCAGAGGTAAAACTGTTCATGCCGATCGTGTAGCTGATGTCGAAGTTCAGCGGACCTAGATCGAACTGGGTGCCGAGGCGAAGACCGGCCACGTAAATCGCCAGCGGATATCCGGGAATGTCCTTTGGCTTGAACTTGAATGCCTTGCGATTGCCGTTGACGTCGGCGAAGCCCCGGATGTTGAACGTGCTCACCCAACCGCCGTAGACGAACAGCTTGAAATACGGGTTGGCATAAGGAACGTAGCCCGCTGTCAGCGGAATCTCGAGCTGGTTCATTCGAGCTCGTTGATTCACCAGCCCATCTGGGATCGGGTTGCCCTGCACTTCGGCGATGAGTTGCAGCTCCTCGCCGATGTCAAAGTAGAATCGGCTGAAGCCGATGGCCATCTCCCCGAAGATCTTGCCCGCCGTAACGCGCGCGCCGAGTTGCATGCCCCAATTCGGATAGCTGCTGGGGGATCGCCCGCCCACCGTGCCGGCAAAAGTGCCGTCGGGAAAATAGAGGTCGATCGGAGGCACACGCGGGACCAACGTCGTCGAGCCGACGCCGATGGCGACTTTGACGTCCATCTTGGGCACGGCCGATGCCGAGCCTGGCGTGAACCAGATCGCGGCGCATAGCGCGGTGAGGGCAAGGGCTGAAAGGAGTTTCTGCATCGTTCAATCCGTCAGGCGGGGAAGTAGTAGTCCTTGCCGTCGATGTGGAAGCGCTTGTCCATGATGCGCGGCCACATCGGTTTCACCCTCAGCTTCTCCTCCTGCCAGTTCTGGTGTTCTTCGCGGAGCTTCTCGTAGAGCTCCGGCATCTGCTCCTTCAGATTGATCTCTTCGGACTGGTCGGTGATGAGGTTGTAGAGCTCTGCCCAGCCGTCGCGCGTGCTCAAGATCAGCTTGTAATCGCCGTCGCGGATAGCCCAGATGTGGTCCGCTCGCCAGAACAGCGCTTCGTGCGGGCGCGCCTTGTTCTTTCCCGTGACGTAGGGGACGATGTTGACGCCGTCGTACTCTCGGTCGTCCGGAAGCACCCCGCCGGCCGCAGCCACCGAGGTCGCGTAGATGTCGGTCGAGGAGACGGGGTACTTGTACCGCGTGCCTGCCGGCACCTTGCCCTTCCACTTCATCATGAAGGGCACCCGAATGCCGCCTTCGAACTGGGTGAGCTTGCCGGCCTTGAGCGGGCCGTTGTCGGTCGCGTGCGTGTAGGAGGCGCCGCCGTTGTCGCTCAGGAACCAGATGATCGTGTTGTCCTCGATGCCGAGGTCCTTGATTTTCTGGTGGATGTCGCCGATCGCATCGTCGAGCGCCGAAATCATCGAGTAGTAGACCCGCTTGTTCTCGTCTTCGACGTGCGGGTACATGCAGTAGTACTCGACGGGCGCCTGGAAGGGGACGTGCGGCGCGGAGAAGGCGCCATAGATGAAGAAGGGCTCGTCCTTGTGCTCCTCCATGTATTTCATCATCTCGTCACGGAAGGCGAAGGTCAGGTACTCTTCCTCCTCGATCTCCTTCTGGTTGCGCATGATGGCCGCTTGCTCCTTGCGGCCGGTTTTCCATTGGTGCTGCGCGCTGAACGAGTCGTGCTCGTGGTTGATGATGCCCGACCAGTTCTTCTTCGGCGCATAGAGCGAGAAGGCGCCGTAGAAGCCGAACTGGTAGTCGAATCCACGGGCCATCGGAACCTGCTCGCGATGAACGCCGAGGTGCCACTTGCCGATGAGAGCGGTGTTGTAGTTGTACTTCTTGAGAATCTCCGAGAGCATGATCTCGCTCGGGGGCACGCCCTGCTTGTGTACCTGCCAGGCGGACGGGAACGAGGGCTTCGCCTTGACCTTGAACTCGCCGGTGTCGACCAGCCAGCGACCCGAGATGTATTCGACGTAGTTGCTCGGGTAGAACTCCATTACCTGGGTCTCGAAGCCGTAGCGGTTCTGGACCCGGCCGGTCATCAGGCCGGCGCGCGCAGGCGCGCAAGTGGGCGCTGTCGCGTAGCCTTCTTCGAAGACCACACCTTCAGCGCCGATCTGGTCGATGTTGGGTGTGGAGATGTGTTCGACCCCGTAGGCGCTCACCTCGTAGGGGCCGAGATCGTCAGCCAGCAAAATAATGATGTTTGGTTGGCGCTCTTTTTTGTCAGCCGGGAGCGGAGCGCTCATGAAGGCGCTCTTGCTCTCCTCGAGGTCCTTGTCCCACTTGAGGCGCCATTTGACGCGTGTGATGGAACAACTGACGAGAACGAGCGCGAGGCCGAGCAAGAGAAACGCGCGCAGGGGGCGGTGGTTCGTCATTACGCAGAAACCCGTACACCGGGATGCAAGCCCTTGGCAACCAGAATTCCCCCCCCCCGGCCTTCGATTCTGATCTAGTATCGGGCGCATGCGTGGGTTGTGTGTCGCGGCTCTGCTCGGGGCGCTGTTTATTTCTTCGATGCCTGCAGTTGCTCGAGCTGGAAACAGCGATGAGGTCAATGCCGGCCTCGATGTCACGCTCACGGGCGGTGCGGTCGTCGCGAACGTGTATACCGGTGCGGCGCTTTGGTACAATCCGGCCGGCCTGGCGCGGCTCGAAAAGGGGGCTTTCGAGCTCACGGGCATTACCCTCGAAATTCAGGTCATCAAGAATCCCGGGCTGGTCACGATCGACAGCATGCCTCCGGGCAAGAGCGAGGGTTCGAGCCTGAATTTCGCGGTGATTCCTCAAGCGGTCAGCTTCACGATCAAAATGAAGAACGAGAACCTGAAACTCGGGATTGGGCTCTTCAACTCCTCGCTTCGCCGCGAGTTCTTCCACATCAGCAGCGGGCTCGCGGGAACGTTCGGAAAGAACACCCGACAGAAGGTCCTCTTTGGAGGCGCCTTCGATCTGGTCGTCGCCAGCAGCCGGGTAGACGATAGCTATTCGGTTTTCTACGACGATGGAACTTCCGGTCAGCAATCGCAGGGAGAGGTCGGAACTCAGACTGGCTTTGGTTTCCAACTGAAGTCGGGGATTCAATGGGTCCCGATTCCAAAGGTTCGGATTGGGTTCTCCGTGGCCTCTCCGACCTATGTGTTCGCCGTGCTCGAGCGCTTCGCGACCTCGTCCGCCCAAGCGCCTCCGGCCGGGACGATCGATACGGTGAACCCACAGCTTGCGGCAGGCAGCGAGGGGCGAGGTGGACGAGGCGTCTGGTGGGGTGTGGAACCGGGCAATCTTCGGTTTGGAGTCGCCTACGTTGGGCATTGGGGCTGGGTGGAAGCCGATCTGATCTACTACTTTCGTCTCCGTGAAGAGGGGCTCGGCCTCGACCTGCGTGGCTTCCTCAATGGACGAATCGGGAGCGCCTTTCGCGTGAGCAAGAATGTGAAGCTCGGCCTCGGTCTGTTCACGGACTTCAGTCAGGTCGATCAGCTCACCCGTGCTCCGCTGGCCACCCGCAAAGTCGACTTCTACGGCGTTCATCTCGGGATCCTCTACTCGAGCAAGGAAGTGCATCCAGACCGACAAACGACTGCCGAAGAGGACGAAGGCATCGGCTTCTCGATCGCGGTCGGAATTCGCTACGCGCACGGCCGCGGAGACACGCTTGGGGTGCAGTTCCCTGCGCAGTACGATCCAAGCGCCGTTCAATTGGTCCCCATTGCGACCAAGGTGAACGAGATCGCCATCAACCTCGGGGCCAATGTCGCCTTCTAGCGCAGCGACCCAAGCGCCCGAGGACCGCGGGTTTCGAAAGATCGTTCCGCTCGCGCGCGTGCAGCTCCTGACCGACGCGCTTTTCGCGCTGTCGATGATGGTGATTCTGCTCCAGGTCGAATACCCGGACCCAGACATCATCGTGACGGATGAGCAGATTCGGGAGTTCCTCGTCGAGCAGGCGCTGGCCATCGAGGTCTTCGCGGTCACGTTCCTCTTGATCGCGATCTACTGGGTCAAGCACATGGAGCAGTTCGGCTACATCCGGGAGATCGACTACCGGCTGCTTTGGTTGCAGCTCGGCTATCTTCTATTCCTGGTGTTGCTCCCGGTCTTGAACGCATATGCGGTGCTGTACCCTCTGCATCCCTTGGTGTTCGTCAGCTATTGCGGCGTGCTCGTCGGCATGGGGTTCTTCTCGGCAGCGAGCTGGCGCTATGCGGCCAAGGGGGGGCGCCTCTTGAACAAGGCAGCCGACCCGGAAGTCGTTCGAAGGATTTGGCAAGACGCGCTCATCGAGCCCGTCACCGCCGCCGCCGCGATTGGGGTCGCCTTCTGGAGCGTCGAGGCGGGCCAGGCCGCTCTTCTG
>Ga0316187_10001117_pt1 | contig 22727 bp, 19 predicted proteins | sample CroRivburrow1_MG_FD_204927 | JGI IMG/M metagenome (GOLD analysis project Ga0316187, IMG submission 204927) | Coastal sediment microbial communities from Maine, United States - Cross River worm burrow 1 | ecosystem: Environmental > Aquatic > Marine > Coastal > Sediment | place: USA: Maine...
CGCGTGGTTGGGGTATTCCCATGGCCACTGATATAGCATTCGCCATCGGTGCTTTGGCCTTGCTGGCGAGCCGAGTGCCCAAGGCACTGATTACCTTTCTGGTAGCACTGGCGATTGTCGATGATCTGGGCGCGGTAGTTGTGATTGCGGTGTTCTACACTGACAGCATTGAGCTAGGCCCTCTGGTTACAGCGGTTGGACTGTTCGCATTGCTAATGGCTTTCAATCTGAGCGGTATCCGTAAAACGCTACCCTATTTAATTGTCGCCACCCTGTTATGGTACGCCTTGCTGCAATCAGGTGTACACGCCACGCTGGCCGGTATTCTGGGCGCATTATCCGTACCGTCCGTTCCAAAATACAAACCAGAGCGATTCAGTAAACGCGTCAAGGAGTTGATGAAGCGGTTTGATGCCAGCCACCAACCCGGCAAGAGCATCATGACCAATGATGAATTGCGCGCTGTGGTGCAGACGTTAGAAAGAGGTGTACATAGCGTTGAAACCCCATTGCAACGTTTGGAACATATGTGGCACATACCGGTAGCTTACCTTGTCATTCCTATCTTTGCTCTGGCCAATGCAGGTATCCCGCTGTCATTAGATTCACTGGGTGAGACCATGACTCATCCCGTCATGCTTGGTGTTTCCCTAGGTTTGGTGCTGGGTAAGTTTGTGGGTATCACCGGAATTAGTTGGTTATTGCTGAAACTGGGTGTGGCCGTATTACCGAAAGATACCCGATTCACCCAGATCGCCGGAGTGTCACTGCTGGCAGGGATCGGATTTACCATGTCCATATTTGTTGCCGAGCTGGGGTTTGCTGATCAGCTGGAAAATCTGTTAATGGCTAAGACGGGTATTCTTGCTGCTTCCCTGATGACTGGTGTAGCAGGTTTCATCTGGCTTTACCTAGTGAGTAATCCGATAGAAGCTAAGCACTGAGTTCGGGAGCGAATATGGATGCCCTTGATTTTTTTCTTGCTCTGACAACTATCTTGCTAATTGGATGGGTATTGGGGGAATGGGTGACACGCTTGTTGGCGCCATCAGTATTTGATGAGTTATTTGCTGGGGAAGCGGAAAAAGTCATGTTGCAGTGCTCGCATGTTTGGAGCATGTGAATGGGCTTGCGAGAGCGCCTACGCGCCCTTACCCCGACTCGAGAGCAAATTCACGGCAACCGCTGGCTAGCGTGGCTCGGCCCTTGGCTGCAACATCCCAGGCTCTGGCGCTGGTCTCGGCACGGTGTCGCTTTGGGTGTGGCGCTGGGTTTGTTCTTCGGCCTGCTCGTCCCCATTGCACAGATTCCACTTTCGGCGACCGCAGCTATCGTGTTACGCGCTAACGTTCCGGCAGCCGTCGCAAGTACCCTTGTCACAAACCCCATCACTTTCGGCCCCATTTACTACGGAGCTTACCAACTGGGGTTGTGGGTGACTGGTGAAGACATGCCGGCAGATGCCGAAGGTAGCACAGGCGCGATACCCCCCAATGTGGATGCTAACCTATGGCAACGCCTTGCCGCACGGGGCAAGCCACTGTTAGTGGGATTGTCCATCACAGCCACGTTAATTGGGTTGCTGACCTATGGGCTAATCACTCTAGTTTGGCGTTGGAGGACCTTGTCCAAACGGCGCAACAGAAGACGTTCATGAGGGTACTGACAAGTTAACCTAAATTGGAGGCATTTAGTACTGGAAACAGCTTGACACCAATATAATAATCAATAAGTTAAGCTAAATAAACAGCTTCTTTCTGCCCATGAATGATTAGTACTGGCAGAGCTTGCTTTAGGGATAAAGGCCGTGCCGGTCACGTGCAGCCAATATCCTGGTGCAGGCTATGATGAATGCAGCGGTTCGCAGGGACACCTTGCGCTCCTTGGCCAGATATGCGACTTCATGAAATGCAGCTGCCATGATGTTTTCCAGCCGGTCGTGGATTTCCTGCTCGGTCCAGAAGAAGCTGGAAAAATCCTGCACCCACTCGAAGTAGCTGACCGTCACGCCGCCTGCATTGGCAATTACATCAGGCACCACTGTGATGCCACGCGATTCAAGTACATCATCGGCCTCAGGCAGCGTGGGTCCGTTGGCTCCCTCCACAATAAGTTTGGTGTCGAGTTTTTCTGCAAGTACCGCATCGATCTGTCCTTCTATTGCTGCCGGTATCAGGTAGTCACTTGGTACGAGCCAGAATTCCTCAGTGCTAATCGATTCAACACCTGGCATATCAACGAGAAGGCCGCCATCTTTTACATGCGCAATAGCCGCCGCGACATCGATACCAGCCGAATTGGAAACGCTGCCGCTGGCGTCCTGGAGTGCCACGATGATCGCACCGGACGTAGCAAAACATTGCGCTGCAACCGAACCCACATTGCCGAAACCTTGTACCGCCACGCGTGCATCCTTAATTGCCAGCCCCTGAAGCAAACCTGCTTCGCGCGCTGCGACAAAGACACCGCGCCCTGTGGCCTCGCGACGACCCAAGCTGCCGCCAAGACTGATAGGTTTGCCAGTCACAACACCGGTCACCGTTGCGCCCTTATTGACGGAATAAGTATCCATCATCCATGACATGATTTGCTCGTCGGTACCCACATCCGGAGCGGGAATATCCTTGTCTGGGCCGATAAGAATGCCGATCTCCGAGGTATATCGGCGCGTCAGTCGCTCCAATTCAGTTACAGATAACAATGCCGGATCTACCCGCACACCACCTTTTGCGCCACCAAAGGGCAAATTCAAAGCGGCATTCTTGATGGTCATCCAACCTGACAGTGCCATGACTTCATTCATCGAAACATTCGGATGAAACCGCACGCCGCCTTTGCCGGGACCACGTGAAAGATTGTGATGAACCCGGTAACCTTCGAAATACGTAAGCGAACCGTCATCGCGACGAACTGGTATCCCGACATTGAGTATCCGTTTCGGATACTTTAGGGTATCCAGCCAGTAGCCAAGTTTTCCAAGGTGTGGCGCCACGCGGTCGACCTGCTCGATGAAACTGGCCCAAGGCTGGGGCTTTGCAGGGTCTAGAAAAGAAAGCATTTTATTTAATGTCTCCTTATTGAATAAAGCTGCTATAGGCGAATAACTACTACCGGACATACAAAAAGTATGACTTAACAATATCACTTTTTGACGTAATAGGTTCAGAGTGAGAGAAAAATGGGTGCTGACTAGTTAACACCAAATTGGGGGTAATAAGTCATAAAAGCATCCCAATTTATTTATAAGCACCATAGATTCCCAGCTGAAATCATTCAACATGCTCTGGACTACACTATATTAGACTTTTATGTCGACCCATGGAATCCTTGAATACTGATCCTTGAGTCTTACTGGAAATGTAAAAAAGACCACCCGCGATGGTGGTCTAACTGCATGATTCGTGAAGAGTGGAATTCTGGCTCTCCTATCAGAGCTCTAGCCTGGGACTGCGGATTAACAATTCAGTACCGTTTTCTCCATGATGTAGTCATCCATAAAAAACCCACTACCAATATCTTTCTTTACTTCATCTATCAACAAAAAACCGTGTCGTTTGTACCAAGAAATCGGGGCATCGTTAAATTTATTTACGGTCAATAAAAGGGAAGAGAATTTTTCCGAAGCGCATATTTTTTCAGCATGATCCAACATTGATTTGCCTAGGCCTTTCCCCCGCATCGATTTTTTGACGTAAATTTTGCTGAGTATCATTTTATGATTGTCTAAATCAGGAATAAGACAGATGTAGCCAACCCATTCATTTTCAACTTTTGCCAGATAGTATTTCGATCCACCGCTAATTTGAGATTTGATTGCATCAGCACTTTGAAATTTCATCAGCATGTACTTAACTTGTGATTCACCGATAATTGGTGTGAAATGCTGCGTCCAAATCTCCCTTGCGAGAGTCACAACACAGTCGATACAGTCATTCGTTGATACGTTTACTATTTCAACAGACAACCTGTTCCTCCTAAGGATGCATAACGCTTGAATTACATATTTAGAATTTGTGCAGTTATCATTAGTTCACATTTTACAAGTCTAATTTCTTTGCAACAAAATCTGCATCTTTATCACCTCGACCAGAAAGATTAACTAAAATCGATTGATCTTTTGACATGTTTGGAGCGACACGCATTGCATATGCAATTGCATGGGCACTTTCTAATGCAGGAATAATTCCTTCTAGTCGAGACAGTTCCATAAATGCATCTAAACACTCTTTATCCGTTGCGGTTTCATATTTAACCCTCTTGATATCTTTTAGATAGCAATGCTGAGGCCCAACACCAGGATAATCTAAGCCTGATGCAATCGAATATACCGGCAGGGGATTTCCTTCACTGTCTTGTAAGTTATAACATTCAAAACCATGGATGGCGCCTTTTGTACCTTTGCTCATAGTGGCTGCATGTTTATCTGTATCTAAACCCAACCCAGCGGGCTCAACCCCCACAATCTCAATGTCATCCTGTAAAAATGCGGTAAATAAACCAATCGCATTTGATCCGCCACCAACGCAAGCAGTTATCACATCAGGTAATTTCCCCATTTTATCCATGAATTGTTGACGAGCCTCTATGCCAACAATGCTCTGAAAATCCCTAACTATTTTAGGGAATGGGTGAGGACCAACAACAGAGCCTATAGCATAAAAATAATTTACCGGATCTTTTAAATATTCCTCAAAAGCACTATCTACAGCATCCTTTAAGGTTTTAGTTCCGCGAGTTACTGGAACCAGTTTACAACCCAATATTTTCATTTTGGTTACATTGGGGTGCTCTTTTTCTATATCGATTACTCCCATGTGAATTTCACAATCGATTCCAACCAAGGCACATGCAGTAGCTAAGGCAACACCATGTTGTCCTGCGCCTGTCTCTGCCAGCACTTTTGTTTTGCCCATATGTCTCGCCAACAATGCTTCCCCAAGACAGTGGTTTATCTTATGGGCGCCTGTATGGTTCAAGTCTTCTCTTTTAAGGAAAATCTGAGCGCCACCAACTTTATCGGACAAGCGCTTGGCATGATAGATTGGGCTTGGGCGGCCGGTATAATTAGCATTTAAATCCGCCAATTCAGATTTGAACTGATCAGTTTGACTGACTTCATCATACGCATCATTAATTTGGTTCATGATGTCAATCAAATGAGGCGGGATAACTTGCCCACCATATTCTCCAAAATAGCCTTTCTTGTTCGGCATTTCTTCAAATTCATATTTCATGATTTATCTCCCTTGGTTTTTATTTAGTTTATTTGCTAGGTCTAATAGTAATTAGACTGGCCGATCCTGACAAGTTAACTCCACCATGGGAATAATGAAGTCATGAATACACCCAAATCTCTTTCCAAGCGCCATCGATTTCTACCTGAAATCATTCAATATTCACTAAAATGGATACATGCCCTGAACGGAAATGTAGCTACCTTCTCCCACGTCCTTTTTCTCCGTTTCGCGATAGAGTGTACGTCCGTCAAAAGCGTAACCAGCAGTAATTTTTAGCACAGATACATCAATTGCGACAAATAATGATTTGTAGTGCACCTCAAGGGATTCATCTTCCCCTTTATGCCCCAGTTTAAAAGCCCCGTAGTTGCCATTTTTAAATCCAATGGATAGTCCGGCAAAATCGCCCATTTCTGCTTGGTCAGAATAGAGGCGATATGCCAGCGCGACTTCGAAAATGAGGTCTCGCGAATCACGAAACTGATCCATACGAAAGTCTCCTGTAAGTCGCAAACGATTTTTGGGCGCCAAGGTAAAGCTTAGATTGGGAGACGTTAAAAATTCGAACTTGGCTTCGAGCATATCAGTATGATAGTTCACGCGCACAAGGGGCACGGGGATCAGCGGCCAGTTTTTTCCATCGGAGGTTTTTACGCCGAAATTACCCAGAGCGATTCCACCGCCAAGAACAAAAGATATATTCGGCTCGTGTATCATTTCATGACCGTATACCGCAGCGACCTGATAGGTGTTTATACCGCCACTTACGGGTTGATCCGATTCGCTCTTAAAGATACCGATATATTGATTGCGGCCATGTATCATTTCCAGCAGCGTATCGATGGTGTGATACAGGCGCGGAAAATCATAATCTAATGGTTCCTCGAACACATGTTGTGTGTACAGTCCTACGAACTGTACATCTGTACTGTTGATTAGAACGCCAGCACTGGAAGATCGAATACTCTGGGATGACAGGGTCAAATTTTCGTACTGCACTAGTGGCACTACTTGAACAGCTTGTAGATTGTCTTCGTTCTGGTTTTCGGCGTAGGCCGTCATGGCATATATGGCCAGCAGACAGAAACAAATAATTTGTTTATACATGTTTTTGTCCTCCAAAAAATGGTTGACCTTGCCGGGGTGTTGGACTGATGGACTGGCGTGGATAGTCCTTGCTGAAAAACAGTTCCCGCTCAGTGAAGAGCAGGTAAACCGTTAACACCAGTAGCAAGCCTGTTTGAATGACTTTGCTATCCGGGTGTGTAGCAAAGATTTCGTTGAACAGGTTGGCAGTCAGGTGTAGCACCACAGCGACGAGGATATTTCTGCCAGTTTTGTAATAGAGCCAGTTCATCAATAGCACAAACGGGAAAAGACTGATCAGAAAATTGATGCTGTACAGCGCGCCCTCGATCACAAGGTTGCTATGGTAGTAACCCTGTATAAAAGCCAGCGGTATATGCCAGAGTGCCCAGTAAACGGCGAATATCATCGATGTGGTGAACAGCGTAAATTTTTGCCGCAGGCAGTCGGTTCCGTAGCTGTGCCAGGCCAACTCCTCCAGAACTGGGGCAATGACCAGCAAAAACCAGACGGGAAACAGGGCTGAGCTGAAGGTCGCTTGACCAGTGATTACGAATTGTCCGACGTCATAACCAAACAGCAGTGATATGGCCATAGCAAGCACGATACTGGCAGGCATTAATAAGAGAGAGGTTAATAGAAAGCGTTTTTCGCCAGATCGGACATTGATAAAACGGTTGCTAACATCGCTCAGCAAGACCTTGTCTTTTCTGATGTAGTAGGCAGCGACGAATAGGGGGCCGCACAAACCGGCCAGACCCAATGAGCTGATATAGAATCCGTACTGCGCCGCATCATCCTGGTGGCTCAGATAGGCTGCCATCAGCCAGAGCGACCACGGTATGAAGGCGCTGAAAAAGTAAAATCGAAGCGGGTAACGGTAGTTGTTTATCATGATTGCTCTCCAATATTGATGCGTTGAGTTCAGTGGTGGATAAATAAACTTATAGTTGACTATAATAATAATGCCGCCATTAGTGTCTGTCAATATATATTTAGTTGACTAAAATAATATTTGTTTTAAAATAAATATCAATGGGTTAAAAAAGATGGACTTTGTAAATGAATGATTTTGGCAAGCGGACACTCAACAAGGCGCAAACTAGGCTGAATGCGCTTGATGCGGTTTATCGACTCAGTAAAAGGATGAATTTCAGGGACTTGAAGGTTAAGTCGATTGCTGAGGAGATTGGCATCACGGAAATGACTTTTTTCAATTACTTTCAGAAGAAAGAGGATATTCTTAAGTACATGATGGGAATCTGGGCGCTGGATCTTATGGTCATGCAGCTCAGACGTCCGCTGAGCGGTGAGGCGGCGATACGCCGTGTATTCAGCCACACTGCTGTACAGGTGAAAAAACACCCGCGCCTGATGGCCAATTTCGTAGCCTCTTTACTCACCAGTGAAATTGACCCTATGGCAAATGACATTGAGGCAGCTGATCGGTTTCTGCTTTATCCAGGTTCACCGGAATTGTTTGAGGCGAAGATTCCTAGCGGTAATGAAATACTGATGCGACATCTCGCAGAGGTCGACCCTACGCGAGATCATACGGGTACACTCCTACGTCTGGCCTCCTGTTTTTATGGCGATATTATCGTGGCACATACTGCCGGATTGGACGTTGACATGCTTTATACCGGCAGTCTGGATTTGATTTTACAAAATGGTATATAACAGGACCCCCAGCTAAATATCCAAGATATAGCTGGATAAATGATTAAATCCCAACCGATTCATATGCGCCATCGATTTCTATCTGAGATCATCCAGTAACCCGACAGAGACGTCCTGTCTTATTTTCTTGTACCAAGGTCTAATGCACTGAAGTCCAATTGTTTTTTTATCAGATTTATTTAGGATACACCTTACCAAAGCCGCAAATTCAGGTTCGGCAGTTGCAAGCCGTAGAGCGGTTAAATCCGAAGGAGGTGTGTCATGAATACCACTATGGACATGAGCAGCTACGAGATTGAATTGGATGAAATGGAGATCGAGTACGGCGAAGAAATTATTTCAGCCGGATGGAATCCAGATGTAGATCTGATTTGTGAGCAACTACAGCAGGCTCCAACTGATGAGCAGATAATGATGGCAGCGGATCTAACTACGCTGAACTTGGACGAGGAGGTTTCTGGGGAGATTTCGGAGATGTTCCTCAGAAAGATGTACTCATACCAACATTAACTTCTGCTGCTGCAAGAGTAATAGCCCGCTTTCGGGAAGCAAAATTGCTGACTTTTAAATACCTGCCTCATTTCAAGGAGGGTAAGGATTTAAAGAACGTGTTGATATATGACTGATATATCCATCTATGTCTATCAAATTTATCGTGCCTAGCTTCCAAAACTTACCCGTACAACTGATTCTAGTGCCAATCAACATCAAGCCCTTCCAAACGAACCTATTCCGAATTTCATTTCTGAAGCTTCCCCATACTTTCCACCGGACTTGATGCAAATCAACGCAGTACTGAAAAGTTTACTGAAGGTATTAATACTTTTTCTGTCAGTCGTAATGCTTTTGGCCGATTGCGCTTGAATAGTCTTTGAGAGTAGAGTCTGAAAGAGTTAAATAACAAAAAAATATTTGAAATAGCAGGCTGGTAAATTTGTTGCGATGCAATGCATAAAGGGGGCAACATGCAGCTTCAAGAAAAAATTAATTCGCATAGTGTTGGAAATAGAATAGTCGATTCACAAATCCAAATATTGGATAGCCTGATTTTTGACATAGATCAGTTGATCTTGGTAAATCATGTTGTCGCTCTATCTGTGGCAATCAGAATGCTGCATGATAATTTGCATTATTATTTTGTAGTTGAAGAAAACATCGCACAAGCGGTTGGTTATAACTTTACCAAGCACCGGGTGGCACATCAAAGATTAGCAAATAAATTTCACGCCATAACAGACAAGTTTACGAGTCAGATTGAGCAATATACCAAGATTGAGAAAAGAAAGTTCGTCGATTCATTGAGAGACTCGTTAAATCAGTACATAGAGGTGGACAGCAAGTCGTTAAAGATAGAGTTAGAAAAACATTTCTACGACTTGAAACCGTTACATGATTTCAAGTTGTGCACTGACGGTTAACTCCATCTTGGGGGATAGTCGAGTCTGAATTCATACCAATCGATCTACAAGCGGCATCGCTTCCCATCTGGAATAATTCAAGATCTGCAAAAGTTCTCCATTCCAGTGCCACTAGTAATTCAGTGCACCCTAACAGTGCAATCCTAAAGATTGACGGTTATATGACCAATCAGTATTCCCACCTATACACAGTTGGTTGAAATTATTAATGCACATTGGTACAAACATTGCTTTTTAAATGGCTCAACCTCTGACACCGATTGCAAAATAAGGGCCAACATGAACCGTTCCGATCTAGCCGCACGCTTAGCCGAATTACACCCAAAAATTTTCGCTAAAGATGTCGAGCTTGGTGTCAAGGTAATACTTGATGCGATGTGTGTTACCTTATCAAAAGGGGAGCGTGTCGAGATACGTGGATTCGGTAGCTTTAAATTGAATTTAAGACCACCTCGCAGCGGGCGAAATCCGAAAACTGGTGGTAAGTTTCAAGTGCCAGACAAGTACGTGCCACATTTCAAGATGGGCAAGGAATTGCGAGAGCGTGTAGATATCTGACTGCCAATACAGTCTCACGGAGTTCGTCTTTAAGGTAGCTTACATACTCCTAGAATACCAATCATTGAGTCGTCCCCAAAAAGTAAAAAAAAAAGACCACCCACGATGTCGGTCTAACTATATGATTCGTAAAGAGTGTAATTCTGGTTCACAGGTTCAGGAAAACACTGTCCTTTGAGGATTGCTCATAATGATGGAATCTATCATGATTAAAAGCCAGCAACTTCCAGAAGATTTACTGCAACGACTTCGAGTCCTGGATATTTTGGATCAGATTACGAAAATCAATCTGTCCAAAGAGAGTATGGAAGATTCCCTAAATGGCATACTTGATTTAGTGCTTAAAGTTTTCAACGCGGATCGCGCATGGTTTTTGTATCCCTGCAATCCGGATGCCCCATCCTGGAAAATCCCCTTGGAGCGTACCCGCCCAGAATGGCCGGGGTTATTAGCGCTGGGTGTTGACATGCCGATGGACAGCGATGTCTCTAGACACTTAAATATATTACTCAGCAACAATAGTGCCGTCCAATTTTCCTCCGGTTCTAACTCTCCTGTCCCAAAAAAAGTTGAAGAGATGTTCTCAATAAAATCCCAATTGGAGGTGGTGATACGACCGAGAATAGGCGAACCGTGGATATTCGGCCTGCATCACTGTGAAAGCGACGTGATACATGATAGCGACGCGCTTCATCTTTTTACGGCCATCGCCCAGCGAATTTCTGACATCCTGGGCAATATGATATCAACGAAGAAACTTCGCGAGAGTGAAGAAGAACTCAGGGCTATTACGGATTCCTCTGCGGCCGTAATTTATATAAAAGATCTTGATGGAAAATATCTTCTGATTAATAAATTGTTCGAAACTCTGTTTCATCATACCAATGAAGCAATCAAAAACTTGACTGACCATGACATCTTCCCCAAGGAGACAGCTGATATTTTCAGAACCAGTGATCTTGAGGTTTTAAGGCTCAATGCTCCAGTAGAGGTTGAGGAGTACGTTCCTCATGATGATGGCATGCATACTTACATTTCCAAGAAATTTCCTTTGTATGATAAAGAAGGCACTCCATATGCTGTAGGCGGTATTTCCACAGACATTACCGAGCGTAAGCATGTGCAGACCATGTTGCAGGAAAATGAGGAGTATCTCAATGCAATTCTTAACAATGCAGGTGACCCAATTTTTGTAAAGGATAACCAAAGCAGGATGGTCCTCGTTAATGACGCTTTTTGCAACATTTTCGGAGTGAGTAGAGATGAGATGATCGGCAAAACACTTGCAGAAAATTTGCCTCCGAATGAGATAGAACATTTTTTGAAAATTGATAAGCAGGTGCTGACGGATGGGCAAGAGATTGTGTGCGAGGAGACGCTTACAGCCAAGGGAATGGAAACCCGAATAATTGTTACAAAAAAGACGCGATATACAGACAAATCGGGTAATAAATACGTTATTGGGGTGATTCGAGACATCACAGAGCGCAAGCTTGCCGAGAAGGCATTACATGAACTCAACGAGCAATTAGAGGAGCGTGTTTTGCAACGTACGCAAGAATTGAATCGTGCTAGAAAACAAGCCGAGGCTGCCAACCTTGCCAAGAGCCATTTCCTCGCCAACATGAGCCATGAGATTCGTACTCCGATGAACAGTGTCCTCGGCATGGCGCAACTGGCACTCAATAATGAACATGATCCCAAGCAGCGTGATTATCTCAATAAAATCTACCAATCCGGTGAGCATCTCCTCGGAGTCTTGGACGACATTCTCGATTTTTCCAAGATTGAAGCCGATAAACTCACTCTGGAATATGTCGATTTTACCCTAGGGGAAACCAAAGACTCTTTAATCAATCTGCTTGAGTGGCGAGCCACTGAAAAAGGTCTCAAGTTGATCTTTGAGTTTGATTCTGACATCCCGCGAAACTTGCGTGGCGATTTTGTGCGACTGAATCAAATCCTTATCAACTACGTCGGCAACGCCATCAAGTTTTCTAAGCAAGGTGAAATTATCGTTCGTGCCAGATCTCTGGAAAAAAGAGAAAACAATACCTTGCTGCGCTTTGAAGTGCAGGACCATGGCATTGGTATCACCGAAGAGCAGAAGCACAAGCTGTTCCAAGCCTTTGAACAGATCGATACTTCCAGCACGCGTCTTTATAGCGGCTCAGGCCTTGGGCTGGCCATCAATCACCGGCTGGCGGTACTTATGGGGGGTGAGGTGGGAGTAGAGAGTCAACTGGGCAAAGGTAGTACCTTTTGGGCAACCGTACGGCTTGATAAGGCCAGCACGCCCGAGCTGGCTGCAGAAGTTGAAACTCAAGTAGGCCAACTGCTGAACGCTGGGGAAGCCATTCAGGGCTCACGAATCCTTCTTGTAGAAGACAGCCTATTTAACCAGCAGATTGTCACCGAATTCCTGAAAGATGTCAGCGCCACAACCTATATTGCCACTAATGGGGTAGAAGCGCTCGACCTGTTAAGCAAGGAGCCGTTTGATTGCGTGTTGATGGATATGCAGATGCCCGAGATGGACGGTTTGAAGACGACACGGCTAATCCGTGCCAATCCGGCTTTGGAGAAAATACCCGTGATTGCCATGACCGCCAATGTATCGAGTGAAGACCGTAAACGCTGCCTTGCCGCTGGTATGGATGATTTCATCGGTAAGCCATTCAAACTTGATAAGTTCTACGCCACGATTGCCCAATATTTGCCAGTGAAAGAGCATCAGGAATCCATTTCCACCATGCCTGCTGCATCTATTCTAAAAACATCACTGGCAGGTGATCCAAGCATTATAGATTTTGCGGTACTAGCTGAATGGGTGGGTAATGACCAAATAAAAATGAATAATTTTGCACTTAAATTCATCGACTCTACCAAGGAAGATATTGCTGAAATGGAAGATGCGCTGGAACGCAACGATATGGCAGCAGTGAGCGATCTTGGTCATCGTGCTAAATCAGGAGCAAATTTTGTGGGAGCGATAGGGTTTTATAAACTGTGTCAGGCCTTGGAAAAGGGTGGGGACAGTATGGATGCAGAACAGGCGAGGAGCATCGTAAACAAGCTACGCCCACTACTGGAAAGAATCAGGGAGCAAGTCAAAATCAACCTGGCATGAAAGGTAATTAGATTAGGTGCTGACAAGTTAACTCCACGTGTAAGTAATGATTGTTAGTCTTATAAACATATAATTTGTAAATACAGTATTAATACTTGTCCTGCTAGTATTAATACATATGGCTGATTGTGATTAGGTAGAATTTAGGTTAAGACTCATGTATAGCTGTAGTCAATGAGTGAAAATAGCATGAGAAGCGAAACATGGTTTGAGAAAATATTTGAGCGCTCACCTGATCCAACCTGGATCATTAATGAGCAAAATCTGTTTATCTTATGTAATGTCGCTGCCGCAAAAGCGCTTGGTTATAGTAGCGCAAATTTACTTCAATCAATGCATCCATCGGCGCTTTCACCAAAGCTGCAACCTGATGGCCAAAGTTCCCAAGAAAAAGCCAATGAGATGATGGCCATAGCCCATAGGGAAGGTGTGCATCGCTTTGAATGGGAGCATCAGCGACTAAATGGCGAATGTTTCCCTGTGGAAGTAACGCTGTCCCATTTAGATGAAGGTGTAAAGGGTTATCTCTATTGTATTTGGCGTGATATCACCGAGCGCAAACAGGCCGAACAGGTACAGAAGAAAAGTGAAGAACTCTTCGCATCTACATTCGATCTGGCGGCCATTGGTTTGGCTCATGTAGCTCCTGATGGCTCCTGGCTACGCGTAAATCAGAGATTGTGCGATATCGTTGGCTATTCAATGGAAGAATTGCTGCAACTTTCTTTTCAGGATATTACACACCCTGATGATTTGGAGAAAGACCTTGCGTACGTCAATCAGATGCTTGCCAGTGAAATCGATAGCTACACAATGGAAAAACGATACATCTGCAAGGATCAATCAGATGTATGGATAAATCTGACGGTTTCTCTGGTTAGACAGAAAAACGGCGATCCGGACTACTTTATTTGTGCCATTGAGGACATTTCTGAACGCATGAAAGCTAATTTGCTTGTTGAGGAGACAGGGAAAATGGCTCATGTAGGAGGGTGGGAGCTCGTCATTGAAACGCATCAGTTGGCGTGGACTAAAGAGCTTTACCGTATTCATGAAGTTAGCTTCGACTACTCCCCCTCAGTAACTGAAGCAGTTAACTTCTATGCCCCTGAAGACAGGCCCGTGATTCAGCATGCTGTTCAAAGAGCGATAGACTTTGGTGAGCCATATGATCTGAAATTACGATTTATTACGGCAAAAGGAAATCACTTATGGGTTCACACCCTAGGCGAGGCCCATTTAAAAAATGGCAAGCCGTTTAAGATATCTGGGACTTTTCAGGATATCACTGAGCTCAAACATGCCGGGGAGCTACTGCAACAGAAAGAGTTTCAGGCACAGCGGGTGATCGAGACGGCACTGGATGCCTTTATCCAGCTTGATGGAGATGGCATCATTAAGGAATGGAACCCTCATGCGGAACTAATATTTGGCTGGAAAAAGGAAGAGGTGGTGGGGCGTCTTCTGACTGAATCAATCATACCAGCGGTTCACAGTAAGGCTCACAGCGATGGAATAAGACACTTTATCGCCACAGGTGAGGGGCCTGTGCTGAACAAAACAGTTGAAATCGAAGCATTGCATCGAGATGGCTATCTGCTGCCTGTGGAACTATCGATTGTTATGGAGAAGGATGATGGTTCAACCTTTTTTAATGCTTTCCTGCGTGATGTGACTGAGAGGCGCAAGGGGAGGGATGAGCTGCTCAAAATGCATGCTAATCTTAAAGAGAATCTTGCTGGCACCGTTCAAGCGATATCCAAGGCTGTTGAAGCCAGAGACCCCTATACCGGCGGTCACCAGCTTCGAGTAGCAGAGGTTTCATCTGCCATTGCAAAAGAGATGGGGCTCAGTGCAAATCAGATCGAAGGGATCAGGATGGGGGCATCTATCCACGATATAGGGAAAATCCAGACGCCAGCCGAAATTTTATCCCTGCCAAGGATATTGACAGAACTTGAATTTCAATTGATCAAAGCGCATACATCCGTGGGTTACGAGATTCTAAAGGATATCAACTTCCCTTGGCCGGTTGCCGAAATCGCACACCAGCATCACGAACGGGTGGATGGCACGGGTTACCCGCAGGGGCTGAAAGGTGAGGAGATATGCCTGGAGGCGCGCATTGTGGCTGTGGCCGATGTGATGGAGGCAATCAGTTCACATCGTCCCTATCGTCCTGCATTGGGTATTGAGACCGCGCTGAATGAAATAAAGGCCAATCGTGGGGTATTCTACGATTCGATGGTAGCAGATGCCTGCCTGAAAGCATTCAATAAGGGTATGTTTAATCTGTAATTACAATAGCGTATAAGAATCTGTTTCATAATCTGCAGAAGCATGGGGTGCTGTCGCTACCGTACACAAACACCAACCGCAATGCGACAAACTTAACTGTTTTCAGCAACTGATATTGCTCAAGTTATTTTTGCGGCAGTAATCGCGATACTTCATGTCCTCGGTCAACAGGTGCTGGATTAATGCCTGTTTGATTTTCAGGCCCGCATCGATACAGTCGTATCCTGTCTTTTTACGTTCAAATTCATTCATGATGTCTTGCAAGACGCTTAGAATTTCAGCATGTCTAGACGCATGTTCTTCCGTGTCCGGGTAGTCCCACTGCCTGAACAATATCTCCTCATGGGCAAAGTGTGACGCCGCATCATCCAGGATGGCACGCATGCATTTATTAACCTCCTCCGTATCCATACGATCAATGATAGCCTCGTTCAATTGGTTGACGAGCATGATGAAATGTTTGTGTTCGGCATCGATTTCGGGGATATCCATGCTAAGGCTCTCATCCCAGTCCAGCCGCCATACAGGTTTGGCTTCCATCATCATTCTCCAGTCGTATGCAACAAATCACGTGTTCAAGCAGGCAACAGATATCCCTGCCCACATAATAACTGTACTGACAAGCCAATTCCACTTCGGATGGGCATACTGTTCCATCACCTTAGCGTCACTGTGACCCATTTTTTCTGCAACTTATACAAAGTCCTGCCTGAATTGACCAAGAAAGATGCGTACTGATGACACAATTCATGGGGGTGAACCTGCCTGATTGCGCAACCGTTTCCATTTCAAGGTTTTTCTAATATTAGGGAAATATATTTTTACTGTTCTTTACTTTTCCTTTGTCTGGGAAATTGGCATGAGCAATCAATATGAATGTGAATATTTATAATAAATAAATACAATCACTTAAGTGAAATATGCAAACGATGGCTCAATATATGCTTAGTTTAAATACAAAGGTTGAATTAAATCAAAGGTGTTGAATATGAAATACATTTTTGCTTGCATGATCGTATCAATATACCTGTCCTTCTCAGTGCTGTTTTTGGAATTGGTGAGATTTATTTGGTTCTGACAAGTTAACCCCACCTTGGGGAAAATCAAGTCATCAATACATCCCAATCGATCCAAAAAGCACCATCAGATTTCAGGTGAAATCGTTCTGAACTCACTCAATATGCTGTCTGGCTTCACCATCAGGTCAGCCTGGCCGCCACTTAATCTCTGCTACAAACTATTGATTATTACGTTTACGTGCTATTGCGTCCTGGATGCCTTCTGGGAAAAGGTAGTGGCAACATAGGATGAGTTATTCGGTTGAGTTTTTTCCACTTTAGGAGTTAACTTGTCAATACCGACATTTTTGTCAAGCCAGCTTTACTCAGCAATGAATAGTCAATGTTTTATTCTTTATCTCTAATGTGTCGGTGATTCTGATGAGAGTACCTTCGCCATTAATAATTGATGACCGCACTAGCAATACTATGTATGCAACCAATGGTGCTTGTTGGAGAGTCGTCACGGATACTGTCATGGGTGGAAAGTCTTTCGGGAAATTAATACCAACAGTTGTTGATGAGCTCCCATGCCTGCACTTGAAGGGTAAGGTGAGTCTGGAAAATAATGGTGGTTTTGTTCAGGCAAGCCTAGACCTAAATGAAAGCGGGCTTCTTGATGGGAGTGCCTATATTGGAATTGAGGTCGTGGTGTTAGGCAACAGTGAGATGTATAACCTTCATTTGCGTACTGATGATACTCGAGTCGTTTGGCAATCCTATCGATCAACCTTTTATGCTCGTCCTCATTGGCACACTGTAAAGTTGCCATTTGATAATTTTAAGCCCCACCGTTTAGACAAACAACTTGATAAGCGCCTTTTACGAAGATTGGGAGTGGTTGCGATCGGCAGAAGTATGCCAGCGAACATTTGTATTGCCAGTGTATCTTTGTACCCTTGATTAGATACTGACAAATTAACTCCACCTTTGGGATATATGGATTCATGAATACTTCCCAATCTATCCACAAGTGCCATCAGTTTTCCACCTGAGATTTTTCAATATGCTGTCTGGCTTTACCCGAGATTAAAATCCATCCAGCAAGCTTAACGTTTCTTAGGCTATTGGCTATAAATTCAGGTGCCTATTCAGTAGCGGTAGTCTCAAGTATGTCTGTTTTGACCATCCATTGATTCATCAATTTTGCCGCAACCAGATCACCGCAAACATTCACCGCTGTACGACTCATATCCAAAATGCGGTCAACGCCCAAGATCAAAGCAATACCTGCTGTTGGTATGCCTGCAGTCTCTAAAACAATGGCGAGAATCACAATTCCCACACCTGGAGTCCCAGGAGAGCCGATGGATGCACCTACGGCGGTTACCACCACCAGAAGAAGTGCGCTCATGCTCAAATCAACACCAAATACCTGAGCCAGAAATACAGTTGCCACACCCTGATATAAAGCGGTGCCGTTCATATTGATGGTTGCACCAAGCGGTATCACAAATTGAGAAACGGATGAATGGACTTTAAGGTTTTCTTCTGCGGTCTTGATTGATAGAGGCATCACCGCTGCTGAACTGGAAGTGGAGAAAGCCAGTAAAAGGACATCTCGCGTGCTATGCAAAAAAGCAAAGGGTGACTCTCTTGAGATAATAAACACCAGTAGTAGGTAAAGTGACAAAAGAATAATTAGGCCGAACAACACGGTGCAGACATATACACTCATGCCGAGGATGGCGTTCAAGCCGATCTTGGTGGTTAGTTGCGCCATTAAACCAAATACCGCAATTGGTGCAAGTCGCATGGCCCAGCCAACGACAGTCATACACACTTCCTGCAACGAGTCCATCAAGTCAAGTAAGGGTTTTGCCTGCTCAGGTTTCATCATCACCAGCGCCACACCCATGATCATGGCAAACAACACAACCTGCAACATTTGTCCTTCAACCATGGAAGTTAACGGATTGCTCGGCAACAGGGTCACCAGTTTCTCAGGAAGCTCAGATAAGGTTGGAGTACTTGCCTGAGTCGGCGTACCAGATTCCACAATTGTTTGTGTATTGATTTTTAATAAATTGGCATCGACATACTTGCCGGGATTGATTATGGTTGCGACACTAGACCAATGATGATGGCAATTGTGGTCGTCACTATAAAATAGATCACTACACCCATGCCCATTTTTCGCAGTTGCTCGAAACTTTCACTGGCAGTTAATCCTCGCACCACCGATGCAAAAATCAGCGGAATAACAATCATCTGAATCAGCGTCAAAAATAACTGGCCGGGGAAAGCCAGCCAGTTGCCAATTGTGGTGGCCGTTTTTGTTCCAAACCAGCCAGTTGTCGGACCAATCAACATGCCGACTGCTATGCCCAAGAACATGCCAATTAGAACCTTTAGCCATAACCTCCCTTTAACCAGTCTTGTCAGATGGCCACTTAGATAGTTGAGCGGATTGTCGATATTCAGGTAATTGATCATGATGATTTACTTGAAGAACTGCTGTCGGTATTAACCAGCTAACCTGACAGTACCATAATTCATGTACTACGAAGAGCATTGAAAGAACCACAGTTAAGGCACTTGATAACCATGTCTTTGATCTGCCCTCGTCTTGCTCTTGTCGCCAAGATGACTTTACATCCGCCGCAAACGTAATCAGTATTACCATCCCCTGCCATTGCTGCAAAAGGCGCAGGAGAAGAGTGGTTCGGATTTGTGAGTATCATGACTGATGCTGTGCCTTGCTCAGGTTCTGCAATTACTTCCAGTTGAATTTTAGGCATAATGATTTTCCAATAGTTTATTAAGCGAAATAGCGCACCCTTGAGGGTACTGTCAATACTAGGCGATGCATGGTGGTAATAGGTAAATTTGTGAAACAAATATCCAATCCAATTTCCCCTTATTCTTCTGCGCAGCGAGAGCTTTATCTTGATCCGCTCGCAAATGCAATCTATGGGCTACGCAGGAGTGGCGAGACCGTCATCGTCGGCATTCAGGGAGGTCAGGGAACGGGCAAGACCACGCTTGCCAGTTACCTTGTGAATAGACTCTTGAATGAAGGTTGTCATGTTGTCTCATTCTCGATTGATGATTTTTACACGACTTATGATGATCGGAAATGCCTCGCCGCACAACATTCTGGCAATCCATTTTATCAGTTACCTCGCGGAATGCCGGGGACACACCGCACCTCGTTGCTACACAATACACTTTCTCGCCTCAAAAACAGAGATGATGTTGATCTTCCTGTCTTTGATAAGTCCGCGCATCAGGGATATGGTGATATTGCGAATTGCGTAAAAACGGTCCGGGGATGCCAGGATTTTGTTCTTATTGAAGGGTGGTGTATCGGGATGCCCATGGTCACATTGGACGAATTGCTTGCCATTTGCCATCGCCAACATCTGCAAGACATCTTGACCTTGCCGGCAGCCATTCATTTAGATGTGGTACTAACTTATCTTGAGGTATACCAAAGGTTGTGGGGACTGATAGACTTCCTCATGATGCTGTATCCCGATTCTCTGTTACTTCACGAAAGATGGAGGCTTGAGCAGGAAAAAGACCTGATTGCTCGTACCGGCACTGGTATGCCGGATGCGCAAGTAAGTGATATGTTCCGTCACTTTCTCCCGTTCACCTGTCTCTGTTACGAGAAGCTTGAGCCGGATCTGCGCATTCACATTAACAAAGAACATAATTATTACAAGATGACATCGCCCTAGTTTTTGCAACTACCTTTTGTCAGTACCCTGCGTTGTGAGTTTTAAGTAAACTTCAACTGTTCCACATAGATAGACATCAGCGCCTGCTTCCCAAATATTAGGTGACAAGAAAGTATGCATAGCGACAACCTTCAGAATTGGCATCATGATCATACCTTCGGGCAAGATAAAAGAAGGCCGGGAGAGTCGCGCACATTAATCGTGATTGCGATTACCGCAATGATGATGATCGTTGAACTGTTTGCGGGTATCAAGTATGGGTCCATGGCGCTCCTTGCCGACGGGTTGCACATGGCATCACACACCGTAGCACTCGGCATTACTGCTTTTGCTTATGCCTACGCACGTCGCAATGCTCGCAATAGTCAATACAGTTTTGGCACAGGAAAAGTTAACGCATTGGGTGGTTTTACCGGTGCCTTACTCTTAGCAATCTTTGCGCTGTTTATGGGCATCGAAAGCGTTGAACGCTTACTTAACCCCGTTGACATTATTTTTAATCAGGCCATCTTTGTTGCCGTATTGGGCTTGGTAGTGAATGGTGTCAGCGTATTCATTCTGGGCGTTGAGGACCATGGTCATGATCACCACCACAACCATGAACATGTACACCATCATCATGATCACAACCTAAAGTCAGCCTACCTTCATGTCATGGCTGATGCCCTCACTTCTGTATTGGCAATCGTTGCGCTACTCGCTGCAAAGTACTTCGGGCTCATCTGGATGGATCCAGTAATGGGAATTGTCGGAGCAATTCTCGTGGCGCATTGGTCGTACGGGTTATTGCGATCAACGAGCGCGGTATTGCTCGATCGGCAGGCATCAGACAAACTACGGGAGAAAATTAGAGGGATGGCCGAAGCAGACGGTGACACACGGGTCACTGATTTACATGTGTGGTCAATTGGACCAGAAATCTATTCTGCCCAAATCTCGGTTGTTGCACACAATCCTGTGACGCCTGCTGAGTACAAAGCTCGAATTCCGGCGACCTTGGGGTTAGTGCATATTTCCATTGAAATTCATAAGTGCTTGGGCGTTGAAAATGAAAATTAGTCAATGCATGGCACTAACAAGTTAGCGCCACCTTGGGGATAATCGAGTTAGGCGCCACTGATTCGCAGCTGAGATCATTCAATATGCCGCCTGGCTTTACCATCGACCCAGTCTGGATCGTCACCTGGTTTATGCTACAAACTACAGATTATTGCGTTTACTTACTTTTGCGTCCTGGGAAAAGGTAGTGGCAATATAGTTGAATTGTTTGATTGTATTTTTTCCACTTTAGGAGTTAACTTGCCAAAACTTTTTTCCAGATGTTACAGACAGAAAGATATACCTGAATGACTATCCGTGTTGCGATACATCACAAGACTACTTATCACTATGACAACCGGATTCAGTTGAGTCCGCATGTGTTCCGGTTACGTCCGGCAGTGCACTCTCGTACACCGATTTTAGCTTATTCACTAAAGATCCTGCCTGCAGGGCATTTCATGAATTGGCAGCAAGATCCCTTTGGCAATTACCTTGCCCGAGTCGTATTCCCGGAGAAGTGCACATCGCTGACGGTTGAAGTCGATTTGATTGCAAATATGACGGTATACAACCCATTTGATTTTTTTCTCGAAGAATATGCAAAAGATTTCCCATTCAATTATCCAGATCAATTAAAAAAGGAGCTTTCTCCTTATCTAGAAGTTTGCGAAAGTGGGGCGTTGCTGCAAGAGTTTCTTGATGAAACAGATCGTAAGCCACAGGGCATCGTGGATTTTTTGGTGACAATCAATCAGCGTGTTCATCACGCCGTCAATTATTCGGTTCGTATGGAGCCGGGCGTACAGACTTGCGAGCAAACACTAGGCAATAAAATCGGTTCTTGCCGCGATTCCGGCTGGTTGCTGGTGGAAATATTGCGCCACCTAGGATTGGCGGCACGCTTCGTGTCGGGTTATCTGGTGCAATTAGTGTCCGACGTTAAATCACTCGATGGCCCTTCCGGAACGGACAAGGATTTCACCGATCTGCACGCGTGGACTGAAGTGTATATTCCCGGCGCAGGCTGGATCGGACTTGACCCGACTTCGGGAATGTTTGCCGGTGAAGGACACATCCCGCTAGCCTGTGCTGCCGATTACGTCAGTGCTGCACCGATCACCGGAGGATTCAGCGGTCAGGCCAACACTACGTTCAGCTTCAGCAACAGCGTGACGCGCATCCATGAAGACCCGCGTGTCACCAAGCCCTATTCGGATGAGCAGTGGACTGCTATTAACGCTCTTGGTGAAAAGGTAGACAGAAAGCTGAAGAATGGTGACGTGCGTCTTACCATGGGTGGAGAGCCGACATTCGTCTCTATAGACGACATGGATGGACCAGAATGGAACACCGATGCCGATGGCAAGCAAAAGCGCAAACTTTCCGGAGAATTGATGCGACGTCTTCGCGATAGTTTTGCACCCGGCGGCTTATTGTATCTGGGCCAGGGAAAATGGTATCCGGGCGAACTACTTCCTCGCTGGCAACTTGCCGCGTTTTGGCGCAAGGACGGGAAACCAGTCTGGAAGAATCCC
>Ga0316187_10001119_pt1 | contig 22719 bp, 17 predicted proteins | sample CroRivburrow1_MG_FD_204927 | JGI IMG/M metagenome (GOLD analysis project Ga0316187, IMG submission 204927) | Coastal sediment microbial communities from Maine, United States - Cross River worm burrow 1 | ecosystem: Environmental > Aquatic > Marine > Coastal > Sediment | place: USA: Maine...
CGCCGCCTTGTCGGTTTCCAGCGTGATCAGGTTTTCTTCGGCATTGATCTTGTCGCCCACTTTAACCATCACTTCGATGATACTTACGTCTTTGTAGTCGCCAATATCCGGCACTGTAACTTGTTTTATTTCTGCCACGTTATGTCTCCCCCTTGCCTCAAACAGTCGTTGGGTTCGGTTTGTCAGGATTGATGTTATAGAGCTTGATTGCTTTGCTGACCATGCTGGTTTTGACAGTACCCTCATCAGACAGCATTTTTAGTGCGGCAATGGCGATGTAGTGACGGTCAACCTCAAAGAACTTGCGTAGCTGCATGCGGGTGTCGGAACGACCGAAACCATCGGTACCCAGCACCTTGAAATGCTTTGGCAGGAATCCGCGAATCTGGTCGGCAAACGAGCGCATGTAATCTGTTGCCGCGATCACTGGCCCGTTACGTTTAGCCAGGCACTGTTCTACATAACTGGTCCGAGCTTTGGATTCAGGATGCAGCATGTTCCACCGTTCACAATCCAGTCCCTCGCGACGTAACTCGGTGAAACTGGTGACACTCCAGACATCGGCTGCAACACCAAAATCCTGGTGCAGCATTTCTGCTGCTGCGATAACTTCTCGTAAAATTGTACCACTGCCGAGCAATTGTACTTTGGGGACTTGCGCTGATTTTGTCTTGCCTTCCTTGAATAGGTACATTCCTTTGATTATGCCTGCTTCTGCCCCTTTTGGCATGGCAGGATGAGTGTAATTTTCGTTCATCACTGTGAGATAGTAGAACACATCCTGTTGCTCTACATACATACGACGCATGCCGTCGTGAATGATCACGGCCAGTTCATATGAAAAAGTTGGGTCGTAAGACACACAATTTGGAATAGTTGCCGACATTAAATGGCTATGGCCATCTTCATGCTGCAAGCCTTCTCCGTTCAGCGTGGTGCGTCCTGCTGTGCCGCCGAGCAGAAATCCGCGTGCGCGCATGTCACCAGCCGCCCAAGCAAGATCACCTATACGCTGGAAGCCGAACATTGAGTAATAAATATAAAAAGGCAGCATAGCTTTGCCATGGTTGGCATAGGCAGTAGCAGCTGCGATCCATGACGACATCGCACCTGCTTCGTTGATTCCTTCCTGCAAGATTTGCCCGCTTTGATCCTCTTTATAGAACATCAGTTGATCAGAATCCTGAGGCGTATAGAGTTGACCAACCTGCGAGAAAATGCCTAGTTGGCGGAACATGCCTTCCATGCCGAAAGTGCGTGACTCATCCGGCACAATGGGCACTACCTGCTTGCCAATATTCTTATCCTTTACCAGGATGCCGAGCAAACGCACAAATGCCATGGTGGTTGAGATTTCACGTTCTTCAGAGCTTTTTAGTAGCACTTCAAATGCGTCCAGCCCAGGTATCTGCAATGGCTCATTGACTGGGGTTCGCTGCGGCACCACGCCCATTTCCTGACTGCGTCCTTTGAGATACTTCATTTCCAGGCTGTCTTTGGCAGGCCGGTAAAAATTTAAGCTAGCCACTTGTTTATCGTTAAGTGGAATGTTGAAACGATCACGGAATTTTAGTAGCACCTCGCCAGCCATCTTTTTTTGCTGGTGAGTGATGTTCTGACCTTCGCCAGCTTGTCCCATGCCATAGCCTTTGACTGTCTTGGCAAGTATTACGGTAGGTTGTCCCTGATGCTGCATTGCGGCGGCATAAGCAGCGAATACTTTGTGTGGATCGTGCCCACCACGATTTAACCGCCATATCTCATCGTCCGACATATCGGCGACCAGTTCCAGTAACTCAGGATATTTACCGAAGAAGTGCTCGCGCACGTATGCACCGTCCTTGGATTTGTAAGTTTGGTATTCACCATCGACCACTTCTTCCATGCGCTTCAGTAACAATCCGGACGTATCCTTGGCTAGCAAACGATCCCATCTGCCCCCCCACACTATTTTTATGACGTTCCAGCCTGCACCGCGGAAAACGCCTTCAAGCTCCTGAATGATCTTGCCGTTTCCACGCACCGGGCCGTCCAGTCGTTGCAAATTGCAGTTGATGACAAATATCAGATTGTCTAGTTTTTCGCGTCCGGCCATGGATACTGCGCCCAATGATTCCGGTTCATCAGTTTCGCCGTCGCCAAGGTAAGCCCACACCTTGCGTCCGGAAGTCTTCGCCATGCCGCGAAGCTCAAGATAACGCATGAAACGTGCCTGATAAATTGCCATTAATGGACCGAGACCCATCGATACTGTGGGGAATTGCCAGAAACTTGGCATCAACCAGGGATGAGGGTAAGAGGAAAGCCCGTCTCCTTCTGCTTCCTGGCGAAACTTGTACATTTGTTCTTCGCTGATACGTCTTTCAAGAAAGGCGCGTGCATAAATACCGGGTGAAGAATGACCCTGGAAATAGATCAGATCACCACCGTGGTCCTTGGTCTTGCCATGAAAAAAATGATTGAAGCCCACATCATACAAAGTTGCTGCAGAGGCAAAGCTGGCAATATGCCCACCCAGCTCTGATGAGTCGCGGTTGGCATTCAATACCAGCACCATTGCGTTCCAGCGTACCCATGCACGAATGCGATGTTCGAGATCATGGTTGCCGGTTGAGCGTTGTTGTTTAGCCAGCGAGATGGTGTTGCAGTACGGTGTCGTTGTGCTGAGCTGAAGGCTTGCTCCAGAAGTGCGAGCCTTCTCTATCAGTTGCTCGAGGAGAAAATGGGCACGGTCCGTGCCTTCGTTCTCCAGTACCGATTCGAGGGCATCCAGCCATTCCTGAGTTTCTTGCGGATCGTAATCAGGTAATTGTGTCGACATCTTTCTCTCCAAAAATCGTTAGTGCTTAATCTATTGCTGTGCAATGTATCGTTTCTTGCTCGGTTACCAACCACTCTACCTTGTGGTCGGTACTTTCTTGCGGAATTTCTTCCACCAATTGCAGCGCAAATGCACCCGTTACTAAAGCAGGTTGATGGGGTAGGCGTGCTAATAACTTATCGTAAAAACCACCACCGTAGCCCAAGCGCGCACCATTTCTGCTAAATGCGACACCCGGCAAAAGTGCGAATTCTACCTCATTTAGTGTATTCAACCGTTTGCAGCGTTCGACTACCGGTTCGCGTATTCCCCATAATCCTGGGGCTAATTGGCTTTCAAGGTCTTCAACCCAATACAGGTCGAGCTGATTAGTATGATGATTGACGCGTGGTAGTGCCAAGTGCTTGCCTTCGGCCAATGCTCGTGACACCCATAATTCGCTGGCAAACTCGCTACCGATATTCATGTAGCCCAGTATTGTGGTGGCTTGTTGGTAGTTATGTAGTGCAACTATACGCTCGATGATGGCGTGGCTTGCGCTTAGCTGTTGAATAGCCGAAAACTGGTCACGTATTTCGAGGATATTTTTTCGAATTGTTTGTTTTTGTAGGATGAAGTTCATAAACTCCGTTTCAACGTTTTCCCTGTATCTGATTTTCACTATCCCGCAGTGGTAAATACCGCTTGATGGTTTAGCCAGCAATTTATCGGATAATGCAGTCGCCCCCGTTTACTTCCTGGATGCTGATTTTTGCGGGAAATTATAGTGCAGGTGCTGAATTTTAGCCTAAGAACAAGCGGTATGCCGGATTGCCGCTCTCATCCCAATAGTGGTAACCGAGGGAGTCGAGGAATTCACGCAAGGCTTTTTTATCATGATGTGGTACTTGCATGCCGACCAGTACGCGACCGGAATCTGCACCGTGGTTGCGATAGTGGAATAAGGAAATATTCCAACTATGACTCATGTTGTTGAGGAATAGCATCAGCGCGCCGGGACGCTCGGGAAATTCGAAGCGAAACAGTATTTCGTCTTTTGCTTCGGGTGCATGACCTCCAACCAGATGACGCAGGTGTAATTTTGCCATTTCGTTGTCTGATAAATTGATGGCAGGCAGTTTGTTGCGCTGCAGTTTGTTTATCAATTCACTTGTCTCGGATTTGTCGCGCACCTGGATTCCAACGAATACATGTGCTGCTTTGGAGTCAGCATAGCGGTAGTTGAATTCGGTAATGTTTCGCTTGCCCAGCAGTGCGCAGAATTTTCGGAAGCTGCCGGGTGTTTCCGGGATGGTGACAGCCAGCAAGGTCTCACGTTGTTCGCCGATTTCAGCACGCTCTGCGATAAAGCGCAAACGGTCAAAATTCATATTTGCGCCGCTGGTAATCGCAACCAGTGTTTCATTTTTTAGATTCTCGCGGGCGACGTATAGTTTTGCACCGGCAATAGCAAGCGCACCTGCCGGCTCCAGGATTGAGCGGGTGTCTTCAAAAACATCTTTGAGCGCAGCACAAGCGGTATCGGTATCAACCAGAATGATCTCGTCGACCAGTTTGCGACACAGGCGAAAAGTTTCCTGCCCGACCTGTTTGACTGCGACACCATCGGCGAACAGCCCGACATGATCAAGTATGACGCGGCGTTTGGCTTTAATTGAGCGATACATGGCATCGGAATCTACCGGCTGCACACCTATGATCTTGATGTCAGGACGCAATTGCTTAACGTAAGCTGCTACACCGGAAATTAATCCCCCGCCGCCGATAGCAACAAATATGGCATGTATCGGCTGAGTATGCTGGCGTAGTATCTCCATTCCTATAGTGCCTTGTCCTGCAATCACATCCGGGTCATCGTAGGGGTGTACGAATATCATTCCGCTGCGTTGCTTTAGTGCGAGTGCATGTTGATAGGCATCGGAATATGTGTCGCCGTGAAGTACCACTGTTGCACCGCGTGCTTTTACAGCATCACTCTTGATTTGCGGTGTGGTGGTGGGCATTACGATGGTGGCTTTGCAGCCAAGCTTTTGTGCGGACAGGGCTACCCCTTGGGCGTGATTGCCGGCCGATGACGTGATTACACCTTTCTTGAGTTGCGCGGGTGAGAGTTGCGCCATCTTGTTGTATGCGCCGCGCAACTTAAATGAAAATACCGGCTGCATATCCTCGCGTTTGAGCAATAAGGTGTTGCCTATGCGTGCGGACAAGCTGGGTGCTATTTCCAGTGGACTTTCTATCGCCACATCGTATACGCGCGCGTTAAGGATACGCTTCAAATAGTCATTCATAATTTACGGGTAAGATAAATACGCATGAAGATTAGCATAAAAGCACTGGGTAGCCCTTGCGACATGAGTAAAAATCGGTTCAAATGTTGTGCATGGAAAAAGTTGATCCACAAGGTATCGTTATACAAACCCAAGTGAATTACTTGCCGGAGCAATCCGATGAAGCGGGAAATCGTTTTGTGTTTTCCTACACCATCACCATTGTCAACAATAGCGGCGTTTCCGCCAAGCTTGTAAATCGTCACTGGATTATTACGGATGCCAACCATCACGTCCAAGAGGTGCGCGGGCAAGGCGTGGTCGGTGAGCAGCCGCTGCTTAAACCCGGCCAAAGTTTTGAATATACTAGTGGTACGGTACTGGCTACTCAGGTCGGCACGATGAGAGGCAGTTACCAGATGGAGGCGGAGGATGGTTCGCAATTTGAGGTCGAGATTCCACAATTCGTATTGAGTGTGCCACGTGTATTGCATTAACGTCTAAGTTGTTTCTGTTGTGACATGTTGAATCAGTCCTTTAAACGCATACTGCTGCCATTAGTGTTTCTTGCAGGTTGCACGACTTCTCAATCTCCGGTAGTGGTCGTTCCGCCCATAGATGATCGACCCTATGCGCCGTTTGCGGTAAGCAAATGGGAGATGCTGCCGGACTGGCAGACGATTGACTTACAACAGGCTTGGGCAGCTTTCTGGCAAAGTTGTAGCGTGCTTAAAAATAAAACTGGCTGGCAATCAGTGTGTGCACGTGCCAATGAATTAACTGCGCAGGATAATTCCACGTTGCGCAGTTTTTTTGAGGAAGGCTTCACACCCTATCAGGTGTTTAATGCAGACGGCTCTTCTGAGGGATTAATTACAGGTTATTACGAACCCAGACTCTATGGAAGTCGAGTTAAAACCGAACGCTTTAAATATCCCCTTTATGGTGTGCCAGATGATTTGCTGATTGTTGATTTGAGTAAAGTGTATCCGCAATTAAAAGATTTTCGTTTGCGTGGTCGTCTGGAAGGTAATCGTGTCGTACCATATTACGATCGTGGTGAGATCGATAACGGCAATGCTCCGCTAAAAGGCCGGGAGCTATTGTGGGTAGACAATGCAGTCGATTTATTTTTTCTGCAGATACAGGGGTCCGGACGTATCGAATTGCCCGATGGGAGTTTGGTAAAGGTCGGTTACGCCCAGCAGAACGGACACCCCTATACTTCTATCGGTAGAACACTGGTCGATATGGGTGCGTTTACCATTGAACAGTCGTCCATGCAGAATATTAAGTTATGGGCGGGAAAAAATCCCGATAAACTTTATGAGGTGTTGGAACAAAATTCCAGTTACGTATTTTTCCGTGAGTTGCCTGCTAACCTAAGCGCTCCTCTGGGTGCTTTGGGTGTGCCGCTGACCAATGAACATAGTTTAGCGGTCGATACGCGTACCATTCCATTGGGTGCGCCTGTATTTCTTTCCACCACCTATCCGAATACGACTGAGCCATTGAACCGATTGATGCTGGCACAAGATACGGGCGGTGCGATCAAGGGAGCTGTACGCGGTGATTTCTTCTGGGGTTTTGGCGATCAGGCAGGTGTACAGGCAGGGCGTATGAAACAGACCGGACAGATGTGGGTGTTGTTCCCCCGAGGTGCGGAGCCAGAGTTGCTGCCATAGTGGAGTTTCGCAGTGGCCGGAACCGGCCGCACAATAAATTGACAGAAGGCATTAACACGTTACTTTAGCGTGTTAATGCCATTAATTTGGCTTGAGTGCGCTCAGATTTTTCTCTAATTCTGCTACCGGCAGATAGCCGGGGGATTGTTTCCCGTTGCCGAATATGATGTTTGGTGTTCCATTGACTCGTAGTTCCTGGCCCAATGCTTTGACCTGTGCAGTCTGGGGTGTGTCACAAACTACTTCAGGTGGCTTTACTCCGTTTAGCATCCAGTTGTCCCATACTTTGACGGGATTTTTTGCGCACAATACATTGCGCACCATGATGTCCGAGCCGGGAAAGATTGGATAAAGAAAGCTGTATATTGTGACATCGCTTATCTGACTTAATTCTTTTTCCAATCGCTTGCAGAAACCACAATTCGGGTCAGTAAACTGAGCCAGCTTACGTTTCCCATTGCCCTTTACTTTGACTACAGCAAGCTCGAGTGGCAACTTGTCGAAATCGATTGCAAACAATACACGCCGGCGCTCTTCACTCAGGTTTCTGCGGGTCTTGGCTTCAATGATGTTTCCTTCTATCAGGAATTCTCCCTTTGCATCGGTATACCAGAGTTGGCCGTCAGCAATAACTTCGTAAAGTCCGGAGTAAGGTGTTTTGACTATGTGTTCCAAGGGGCCGATGTTGGGAAATTTGCTTTGCAATGATTGACGGATATCTTTTTCGCCAGCATGTGCATAAGACATTAGTGTGAATATCACCAATGCTACCCACGTCAACATAGTCAGCGATCTGGCTGAATGATTAAGGGCAGGCTGTTGACTTGTCATGGTATGGATTTGTTGTTTTGTTGTACTCGTGTCTTCAAAATTTTTCATAAAGGTGTTTTCATTATTTAGCTCAAAGCGTGTTGCATCAGCATTTTTTTCAACGGAGTGATGCGGTTGGTTGCACCTAGCCCCAAGTTGCGTATGGTGCGTATTGCAGGAACATCGTTATTGAATAGATGTTTCAGTCCGTAAGTAGTGGCTTGCATGGTATAGATGTCTTCCTTACGTTTTCGTTCATATTGGCGCAATAAATATGTGTCACCGCAATCGTTCTGCATACCTTTGTCGAGCAGCACTTGTGCTAATTGCCGGGCATCTCGAAATCCAGTATTTACGCCCTGTCCTGCCAGCGGGTGAATATTGTGTGCAGCATCGCCGATCAGTGCCAATCGTGGTGCAACGATGTGCGGTAGTATCAGCATACGTAACGGGAATGCAGCAGGCGCAGTAATAATTTTTAGCTTGCCTAGCGTGTGCTGTGATGCGGCTGCGATTTGTACGCATAGTTCGTCATGTGTGAGTGCCAACAGGTTTGCTGATTGCTCGGGGCTGACTGACCAAACCATGGATACCCGTTTGCCCGGCAGTGGCAGTAAAGCGAGGATGCCGTCTGGCTGGAACCATTGATAAGCGATGCCGCGATGCGGTAGCTCGCAGGTGAAATTGGCAACGATACCAAGCTGTTGGTAATCTACTGGCGCAGCTTGAATGCCTGCCTGATTGCGTACCCAGGAGTCGCGTCCATCAGCGCCGACTACTAGTTTGGCGTTCACGGTGCGACCGTCTTCCAGGGTGAGTTCGGCAGACTCTTCGGCAAAATGGAGCGATGTACCTGTTGCCGGATGTAGCAACGTCAAATTCTCCTGTTGCTGTAACTTTTGCCATAGGGCATATTGCAATGCACTATTTTCCAGTATGCACGCCAACTCTTCCGTGCCCATCTGATAAGCGCTGAATTCCAATTCTGCGCCAGTGTCACCAAATACACGCATTGCCTCGACTGCTGCAATGCGGCCTGGATTCAGTAGCGACCATACGCCGGATTGCTCCAGGAAGCTCCGACTACCCGGACTGATTGCATAGATGCGACTATCCCAATCGGTGGTTGGTTTTATTGTGTCTTGGCTATCCAGCAAGGCCAATGACAGTCCGCTAGTCTGGAGTGCGACAGCTAAACTGGCACCCACCAGCCCACCGCCTACGATTACAACATCAAAATTCATGAAAGCAATCATAGCATGACGCCCAGTTTCATTTATAATTCCAACCCCCTCGTTGAAACTTCACCACTGGTGAAAAATTCACCTTAAGTGGAAAAAACAAGATGCGCATCGGTCCATACCAGCTAAAAAATAATCTCATTGTTGCCCCGATGGCAGGTGTGACAGATCGTCCTTTTCGCATGTTGTGCAAGCGTATGGGTGCGGGACTGGCAGTGAGTGAAATGGTTGCATCCAACTCGCTTTTGTATGGCTCGGAAAAGACGAAACGCCGCGCCAACCATAAAGGTGAAGTTGATCCGATTTCAGTGCAAATCGTCGGCGCTGATCCTGAAATGTTGGCACAGGCAGCCAGATATAATGTCGATCATGGCGCGCAGATCATTGATATAAATATGGGTTGTCCAGCCAAAAAAATTTGCAATGTGATGGCAGGTTCCGCGTTATTGCAAAATGAGCCATTGGTCGCAACGTTACTTGAAGCGGTGGTTGATGCTGTGGATGTGCCTGTGACGTTGAAAATACGAACCGGCTGGGATAAGCACAATCGTAATGCGGTACGCATTGCCAAGATTGCTGAGGAATCTGGTATCCAAGCGCTGGCAATACATGGGCGTACTCGTGCTTGTGCTTATACAGGTGATGCTGAGTACGACACCATCGCTGCAGTAAAAGCGAGTGTAAATATTCCGATTATTGCCAATGGCGATATCACCACACCGGAAAAAGCCCGGCATGTATTGCAATATTCGGGAGCAGATGCCGTAATGATAGGACGGGCAGCGCAAGGGCGTCCGTGGCTGTTCCGCGAGATCGATCATTTTTTAAAAACTGGTACACACCTACCAGCTCCCAAGGTAGATGAGATTCATCGTGTGTTAGTGGCGCACGTACATGATCTCTACGATTTTTACGGTGAACTCACTGGTTTGCGCGTAGCGCGCAAACACATCTCCTGGTACACCAAAGGTATGAGCGGTTCGGCACATTTTCGTCACAGCATGAATCGGCTGGAAAGCACCGCCGAGCAAATGGCTGCGGTAGGCGAGTATTTTGCCAAGCAAGCGCAGGCCGGCGATCAACTGCGCTATATTGAGGGGTTGGCAGCATGAAAGAGGGCGCTGTAGACGAAAATGATATGGCGCATTATGTGCGTGTGGCGACCAAGGAATACTTTAAAAATCTTGATGGTGAGGCACCCTGCCCTGATATGTATCGCATGGTGATGAACTGTGTCGAGAAACCACTGCTGGAGGTGGTGCTGGACCAGGTTGAAGGTAATCAGACACGTGCTGCAGAAATGCTCGGGATTAATCGCAACACTTTACGCAAAAAAATGCAGGAACACGGAATTTCATAGCGTCTTGCGCATGACCGATTGATGGCAGTTCACCACTGAATTTTCCGGCAAATTGCAACAACGAATTTTTCTTAAATTGGAATCATTATGGCAGCAATCAAACAGGCACTCATCAGTGTGTCGGATAAATCAGGTGTTCTCGAATTTGCGCAGGGCTTGAATAAATTAGGTGTAACTATCCTCTCCACTGGCGGAACAGCCAAACTATTAACCGACAACAACATTCCCTGTACAGAAGTGGCTGATTACACCGGCTTCCCGGAAATGCTGGATGGTCGCGTCAAGACCTTACAACCGAAAGTGCATGCTGGCATATTGGCGCGTCGTGACCTGCCCGAACATGTCGCCACATTAGCTAAGCACGACATCCCGACTATTGATCTGGTGGTGGTAAACCTTTATCCGTTTGCAGCGACAGTCGCAAAACCGGACTGCACTTTAGAGGACGCCATCGAAAATATCGACATTGGCGGGCCTGCGATGGTGCGTTCTGCTGCCAAGAACCACGCGCATGTCGCTATTGTTACTGATCCAACAGACTATGCAGATGTGCTTGCAGAAATGCAGACCAATGCTGGTAGTGTAAGTGATGCGACCCGTTTCGATCTGGCGAAAAAAGCGTTTTCACACACCGCAGCCTACGACAGCATGATCAGCAACTATCTCACAGCTATAGATAGCGATGGTAGTAAGAGCGCCTTCCCGGCACAGATCAATTTCAATTTCGCCAAAGTGCAAGACATGCGCTATGGCGAGAATCCTCATCAGCAGGCAGCATTCTTCCGTGATTTGAATCCGGTCAAAGGCGGCATTTCGGATTACACCCAACTGCAGGGCAAGGAGCTTTCCTATAACAACATCGGCGATGCTGATGCGGCCTGTGAACTGGTTAAAACTTTTGATCAACCCGCTTGTGTCATTGTCAAACATGCCAATCCTTGTGGCGTGGCAATTGCCGACACCGCACTCAACGCCTACAAACTGGCTTACTCAACTGATACCACCTCAGCATTCGGCGGTATCATCGCTTTTAACCGTGAATTCGATGCAGAATCGGCAACACAGATAGTCGCCAACCAATTTATTGAAGTCATTATTGCTCCAAGCGCTTCCGAAGCAGCACTGAAAATCACAGCCGCTAAAAAGAATGTGCGCGTACTTACTGTGCCGTTATCCAACGCCCACAACCAGTTCGATTTCAAGCGTGTCAGTGGTGGATTGCTGGTTCAATCTCCTGATGCCCTAAACGTACAGGCCTCGCAACTCAAAGTAGTGAGCAAGGCTCAGCCGAGTAAGGAACAACTGCAAGACCTGTTATTCGCGTGGCGCGTAGCTAAATATGTGAAGTCGAATGCCATCGTGTTTTGCAAAGGTGGACAGACACTTGGTGTTGGTGCAGGCCAGATGAGCCGCGTGGACAGCACGCGTATCGCCAGCATCAAGGCACAGAACGCGGGGTTAGACCTGAGTGGTTCCGTCGTGTCTTCCGATGCCTTCTTCCCCTTCCGTGACGGTATCGACGTGCTGGCCCAAGCCGGAGCAAAGGCGGTCATCCAGCCGGGTGGTTCAATGCGCGACGAGGAAGTGATCGCCGCTGCGGACGAGCATGGACTGGCGATGGTGTTCACCGGTTACCGACACTTCCGACATTAAACATACGCCGATCGACATAACAGTGCTGCTGCAAGAATTCAGAATACTCATTTACAAATCCGTAAATTCTGCTTCCTCATTCTCGCATGCTTTGTTCTGTCATCGCTCGTGGCGTTTTAACCATCATCAATGAAATGAAGATTTGATATGAAAATTCTAGTTATCGGTTCTGGCGGTCGCGAGCATGCGCTGGCATGGCGTTTATCACAGAGTGCCAGAGTGCAGAAAACATATGTCTCACCAGGTAATGCCGGTACTGCTCTGGATGAAAATCTGGAAAATATTGCGCTGCATGACATTGATGAGTTGCTGGCTTTTGCCCAGCGAGAGGATATTTACTTAACGCTGGTTGGCCCTGAAGCACCGTTGGCAGCGGGCGTGGTAGATGCCTTTCGTCAGGCGGGATTAAGGATATTCGGTCCAACCAAGGCAGCTGCGCAGCTCGAGTCTTCCAAGGATTTTGCCAAGCGTTTTATGGCGCGCCACAATATTCCCACTGGATTTTTTGAAACTTTTAGCGACATCAATGCAGCACATGCTTATGTAAACCAGCATGGTGCCCCCATCGTCATCAAGGCGGACGGACTGGCAGCAGGCAAGGGCGTGGTAGTGGCAATGACGCAGGAAGAAGCCCATCAGGCAATTGACATGATGCTTGCCGACAACAAATTGGGAGATGCCGGTGCGCGTGTGGTAATTGAGGAATTTTTGGCGGGTGAAGAGGCCAGTTTTATCGTGATGGTAGACGGCAAAAATGTGCTGCCGCTGGCAACCAGTCAGGATCACAAACGATTGCTCGATGGTGATGCTGGCCCCAATACAGGCGGTATGGGGGCGTACTCACCGGCACCTGTGGTGACCCCACAAATTCATGCGCGGATATTGCGTGAAGTGATCCAACCCGTAGTACGTGGTATGGAGTTGGAAGGTAACACCTTCACCGGGTTTCTCTATGCCGGGCTGATGATAGACGCGAATGGCGGAGTCAAAGTGCTTGAATTTAACTGCCGTATGGGTGATCCGGAAACACAACCTATCATGCTGCGCCTGAAGAGCAGCTTATTGACACTGATCGGACATGCGGTGAACGGCACGCTCGACAAGGTCGAAGTCGAATGGGACAGGCGCACTGCACTGGGCGTCGTACTGGCAGCAGCGAATTATCCGGATACACCTCGTAAAGGTGACGTCATTACCGGGCTGCATAAGCGAGCTGATGAAGATACCTATGTTTTTCATGCAGGCACGACCTTGCGTGATGGCGAAGTGGTAACCAGCGGCGGTCGAGTATTGTGCGTCACCGCAATGGGTGACATGCTGAAAGTGGCGCAAAAGCGTGCCTATGAACTTGCTGACACCATACACTTCGAGGGCCTGCAGATGCGGCGAGATATCGGCTATCGCGCAGTTGGGCGGAAGTAATTTCATCACACGCGACAAGTCGCCGTTGAATTAGCACCATGCGTTATTTTAGAATCCGTGGCTCTATTTGCTGCTTTTTGCCTTCAGTTTGACTCATTACTTGACTTATACTTGACCATTGCCTGCTGCAAAGACCTAGCCGAAACGCGTAAAATATCTTCGTAACCGAATGACAACACGTTTACTTTTTCCCAGTCGTACTCTCGCCGCGCATCTCAAGTGCGGCGGACTGATCGCCTACCCTACCGAGTCCTGCTACGGCCTCGGCTGCGATCCGCAAAATCGCATGGCGGTGCAGCGCATACTCAAGCTCAAGCAACGTCCCCAGCGGAAGGGGCTGATCCTGATCGCGTCCGAATATCATCAGGTAGCGCGTTACCTGCAACCGCTCACGAGTGCCGAGCAACACAAGCTGGTCTCGGCAGGTGCGCAAGCGATCACTTACCTGATGCCCGCCCGTCACTCCTGCCCACGCTGGTTGCGCGGTGCGCACGACACGTTAGCGGTGCGCTTCACCACCCATCCGTTTGCACGACAATTATGTCGTAGCGTCAACAGTGCGTTGGTGTCGACTAGCGCCAACCGAAGCGGCATGCGACCTGTAAAAACTTACGCAGAGTGTCAGCGCCAATTCGGAAATAAGGTATGGGGCCTGCCGGGAAACATCGGAAAACGCAAACTACCTTCCACGATCCGCCGTTGGGCTGACGGGAAGGTTGTCCGCTAGTTTCGTGGATTAGAGATGATTTTGTACCGTAGGCGGTACGCTGTTGCCGCTGGCTTGCATGTCGAGCGCCTTGGGATGGCTACGATAGTGGCTACGCAAGCAACTTGCCAACGCCTGTTTGGTGTCGTCTTCTACCGTGCAAACATCTTCGTTCGACAAACAGTCGATCATGCCTTGCAACAATTGCTCCTGTGGCGCTGGCATCTTTTGTTTCCATGAGGCCAACAAGGTTCGGTTGAGGTGCGAAGGCAGTGATGCCAGGATGCCGATGTCATTCTGGTCGTGAACCAGCAAGCCGGAGGTGGTGCCTCTATCCAGCGTCAGTACCTGGAAGAAGTAGAGCGTATGGTAATCCAACTGCTTCTTGTAGTCTTCTTCGGTTGGTGAAGTCCGTTTTTCGATTGCCGCAGTGAGGATGTCGATGTAGGTGTCGATTGCGGCTTCACCCACTGTTTTTGCCATTTTCATGTCGGCTTCGAAATCGCCCGTGGCGTAGTTTTCCAGATAAAAATGCGTCACACCACGTGTTCGTCCCAGTACGGGAATATTGAAATAACGGTCACCCTGCGGTGAGGCTTCTGCATACTGTTGCGGTGAGGCTTGTTCCAGTTTGCTTTTGAACAAAGCCTTGTCTTCGTCGAATTCGATAGCAGGATTGAGGTCAGCCATGACGCGCCAGTATCCGTTACCATCCTTCATCTCAGTCCAGCTGATATGAATATGCACGGATGGTGCCAACGGATTTTTAGGATGGATGATGGTTGAAATTGCAGAAGCAGAAGCCAGTTTTTTTGTGGCATCATCATCATATTGAACCTGGGAGGTGTTGACCGATGCGCGATTGAAGATCGTTTCGTCTGTGGCCATGAATCTAACACCACCGCCATGCTTACCTTCATCGCGAAACCATTCAGTGGGCGCATAGGGTTTATCGCTGCCGTATTTTTTGCTTATTGCGTTCAACTTGTTCACAAATCGTTGCTGCAAATCGCACACCAGTGTGTAACCCTGTTCTGCACGGGTAGATTTTGCTCTGATTCTTTCCATCACCATCAAATCCCTTCTATATTGAATATATTCCATGAGTATGAGAGTCAATTTTTGTTGAATCTCTTCGCTAAATGTATCACATTATCCCTGATTGATTTATGCCATCATTCAGCGGCATATGGAAGCTTTTAACTTATATATGCTTCTTTGGATACGGCATTAAATTTAGGTTGAAGGCTGTCTGGTGTTTCAGTAGCGACGCATGATGAAGTTTTTGTCAGCCTTCGAAAAATGGGTATCCCGGCACCAAGAGTTGCGCTTATGCAATGTGCTATCCTCGTCGGGAGCGTTTTATTAATGGTTCTGGATGAGATTTACACTTTATTTATTATTGCTGCTTGCTGCACCGGCACTAGCGGATATTGACGCAGATTTTCTTGCGGCGAACGATGCATTTCGCGCTAAAAATATAAGCAAGTTGAAAAGACTTGCGCCCCGGTTAAAAAATATTCCATTGCAGGTGTACGTCGATTATTACCAGTTGAGTCTTAATCTGGAAAAAGCAGATGCCAAATCGATAAGGGAATTTCTTTTCCAACCTGAGGACACAAGGCTCATCGATCAATTGCGTGGTGAGTGGCTTAAGGTGCTGGGTGAGAAGCAACAGTGGGAATTGTTTGATGAAGAATATCCGCTGCTGTTAAATGAAGATGTGGAAATAACCTGCTATAGCCTGCAATCGCGTTTACTTAAGCACGATCAATATGCATTACGCGAAGCGCGTTCTTTGTGGTTCAGTGGTAAGCGCCAGCCGGAAAGCTGCAATATTCCATTTGAAGCAGCCATATCGGCGGGCATCATAAATCAACAAAACATCAATCATCGTTTACGTCTGGCATTGGAGTCGGGTAATGTCTCTTTAGCCAAGCAGCTTTCCACAAGACTGGAGAGCGATCCGGGTATATCTCCCAAGGCGATACAGCAAGCGGCGTCAGGGGCACTCCGATATCTGAAGAGTCTGAAATTGGATGACTTCAAGTCCTTGAGTGAAATCAGGAAAAAAAATGCAAGCAAGCCTGTTGAAGTGTTGGAACCGGTTGATGCAACTCAGGGAATTTACCAGACCACCAGGTATTCTTTGAGGGATATGTTGCGAACGGAAAATCAAGCATGGGATGAAAAGTTTGCATCCGGATGTCTGAGTCTCGTGACTGAGGTGTCGACTGCTGAATTGCTGGTATCAAATGTGCCAAAAACTAAATCAATAGACACAAATGTTTGCCGGAACATGTGCGGGATTTTTAGTCTCTCCACACGTATTGCCATGCAGCAAGCTAGCAAAGATGAAAACATGCTATCCCTGTCAGGAATGAAATTCGGCAATCTCAATGTGGATGAGGTGAATTTTATATTGGCGAATATCGAGCCGATTGAAAGTGTTTCCTCTACAGAAGGAGAGCAGGCCAATGACGCCTCTTTGGGGTGGCTGGACTGGAGAGAGCTTCTCGCGCGACTCGGATTGGGGATAGTTGATGATTCCGAGATATCAGAAATTGGCAGTGGATCAAGTGTGCCGTCAGTGTGCGACCCATGCACGATAGCAGGCGAGGCGAGTACATTGACACCCATGGAGTGGAATCCAAAACTGGCTAGTGAAGGGCAGCGCACCATCGTGCTGTTTGCCTTGCAGCGCCTGGCAAAGCAGTCTCTTGATTTAGCTGTTGAGCATTGGGAGAAGCTTGCCCCCTATTTTACAGCGCCGGAACAACACTATTTATACGGTTGGTTGGCATATGAGGCGGCACATGAACTGGATGAGCGTGCACTGAAATGGTACAAAGCAGCAGCCAATGCACCATTGAACGAACGGCAATCAGCGTGGCGGGTGCGTACAGCACTCCGTGCGCAAGATTGGCCGGAGGTGTTGAAAAGTGTTAATGCAATGAGTGAACAGCAACGCAGCAACGCAGCCTGGCAGTATTGGAAAGCACGCGCATTGCAAGCAAACGGTAAAACAATTGAGGCAAGAAATTTGTTCGTATCCTTGAGTAGTGAAAATCGTTTTTATGGTTTATTGGCGAGAGAGGAGTTGACGGGCACACCCGTATTTCGACAGGCTGTGGCAACGTATAAGATAGACGAGCGTGCTATAGCGTCGTTGCTTGACACACCAGGAGTACAACGAACGATAGCGTTATATCGTATGGGGATGCGTAGCGAAGCACTGGAAGAGTGGCGTTGGGTCGTGCGCGATCTTAATGATCGCGAGTTGATCACTGCTGCAGAGATTGCGAGACGCCATGAAATGTATGATCGGGCGATCGGCGCAGCGGATCTGACCGTTAGCGTGCATGATTTCCATTTGCGTTACTTGGCACCGTATCGTGATATTTTGCAGGAATATGTTCTTGAGCATGGACTGGAAGAAGCTTGGGTATATGGTCTGATGCGGCAGGAAAGCCGTTTTGTCAGCAGTGCAAAATCCAGCGCCGGTGCGGCAGGATTAATGCAGATTATGCCGGCTACGGCGCGTTGGCTGGCTAAAAAATTACGTTTGAAGGGTTATCGTAAATCAATGATTCACCAATTGGAGACTAATTTGCGCCTAGGCACTTACTATATGAAAACGATACTCGCTCAATTTGATGAAAGCCCGGTGATGGCTACGGCGGCATACAATGCTGGTCCAAGGCGAGCACGTCAATGGCTTGGCGATCAGCCTATGGAGGGTGCCATTTATGTGGAAAGTATTCCGTTCGCCGAAACGCGAGATTATGTGAAAAAAGTGATGAGCAATACCATGTTTTATGCAAGAAAATTCAACTCCTCAGAGCGTACTTTCAAGCAACGTTTGGGTATTGTTCCGGGGGAAAAATAGTTGTTATTTATTACACCTTTCCTTGTTGATTTAGTTTAGTTATGAGCGATAAACCAACACAATCCGAAAACCTACTTGGAAACACGGCTCAGATTTACTGTGTTGGCGGTGCGGTGCGAGACCGTTTGCTTGGGTTGACTGTTCAAGATCAGGACTGGGTTGTAGTGGGCAGCACGCCGGAGGAAATGGCGGCTTATGGATTTCAGCCGATAGGCAAGGATTTCCCGGTATTTCTGCATCCGGAAACACATGAGGAATATGCGCTGGCGCGCACCGAACGCAAGACGGCTCGTGGTTATCAGGGCTTTGCTGTGTATGCCATGTCTGATGTAACTCTTGAACAGGATTTGCTGCGCCGAGATTTTACTATCAATGCTATTGCGCAGGACAAAGATGGTAAGTTGATCGACCCACATAATGGTATTGCCGATTTGCGTGCCAACATTTTGCGGCATGTCAGTACGGCATTCAGTGAAGACCCGGTGCGTATTTTGCGTGCAGCACGCTTTGCAGCACGCTTTGGTTTTTCCATTGCGCCGGAGACATTGCAACTGATGCGCGACATGGTGAATAACGGTGAAGTGGATGCGCTGGTGGCAGAGCGTGTTTGGCAGGAGTTGGCACGCGCTTTGATGGAGAAGAAACCATCACGTTTTTTCGAAACACTACGTAGCTGCGGGGCATTGGAAAAGATTTTTCCTGAAGTAGATGCGCTATTTGGTGTGCCGCAGCCGGAAAAATATCATCCAGAAATTGATTGTGGCGTTCACACTATGCTGGTGATTGATGCTGCTGCGCAAAAAAATACTTCTCTGGAAGTACGTTTCGCTGCTTTGACCCATGATCTAGGTAAGGCCACTACGCCGAAAAATGTATTGCCGCGTCATATCGGACATGAGCAGCGTGGCGTTGATTTGGTGAAAAAGCTCTCTATCCGACTGCGAGCTTCAAGCGAATGCCGCGATCTTGCCTTGCTGACTGCTCGCTATCATGGTGATGTACATCGTGCGAAAGAATTACGTGCTGACACTATTATTAAATTGTTTCAGTCAGCTGATGCATGGCGCAGGCCGGAACGCTTCTCTCAATTGTTGCAGGCGTGTATGGCAGATGCGCATGGCCGAACCGGGCACGAACAGGATGCCTATCCGCAAGCGGCGTATTTACTAAAACTGTTGGAGGTTGCGCGCGCAGTGGATGCAGGTGAGATTGCAAAAGCATGCGCTGATAGCAGCACGATAGCAGCAGCGGTGCAACAGGCGCGTATCAAAGCGATAGAGCCATTCGCTGAAAAGTAGCGCGGTGTTATGCGAATCTTTTTGTTTGTGTATATTTTGATTGCAAGCGACTGATTTGCGGTAGTGAATCGAAATATACGTATGGGTGTTTTGTGCCAATAGATTCTATGGTTCACATCAAGCCTTTTGTCAGACGTCCAGGATCAAATTCTGTTTTGTAGGTATACATCGACCAAGCGGTTCTAGCTATGTGTCGAGCCAGGATAACGATAGTCGCGGTACTGGATAATCCCTTTCCCCGATAGTGATCGTATATAGGCCGCCATGTTTTGGTTTTAATGGCTGACAAGGCTGCGATGAAGAGCAATCGCCGCAGTTCGGATGGTCCTCGTTTTGATAGGCGTCGCTTGCCGCGATGCTGACCCGAGTCATCGGGTCGGGGATCCAAACCGGTGAATGCAACGAAGGCATCTGCGTTCTTCAGTGGCACACGCTCCAGGGTATTAACTAGCGCTGCGCTAACGACAGGGCCCACACCATAAATCGTACTCAAATGCCTGACATGTTCTTTGCACTCCGGGCTTAAATCAATCAGTTTCTTGACGCGCTGGTCGATGTGCGCAATGACCTGATCGAAGCGATCTCTCAGCATCTTGAGATCCGTTTTAAATCCGTCCAGTCCTTTGAGCGACATGTCCAGTGCCTGACGCAAGGTACTCAGCTTGGCGCGGCGTTTGATCAATCGATCAATCTCGCGTTGCTCGGGTGTAGGCGGTATCCAGATATGTAGATTGGTATGTTCACGCGCGATCATTTCCGCATCCACACGATCGGTCTTGCCACGCAACCCAACGACCTTTGCATAGTGACGGGCATCCTTGGGATTGAGCACAAACACGATGAAGCCGAGTTTGTGGGCAAGGCTGGCAAACAATTCGTTATAGATGCCAGTGGATTCCATGCCAATGCGACTGCCTGGCGGCAGACCTTTGAGAAAGGCCAGCAGCGCAGTACGCTGATTAACGAGCTTTCGAACTGGAAAACTTCCCTCTGAGCAGGCCACGACGATCTCGTCCTTGGCAACATCGGCACCGATATTGAGTACTTGAGTTGGAGTTTGCATGATGTCTCTCCCATGATTAAGATAAAGGTTGCTGGGGTGGACACACCTGCGTGAGCTTGCGGTCAAATCGGCGGTCGTAGCCGCTAGATTCCTCATCGACGCTGGATGGTGTGGGTGGGGGAATTCTATTGGCGTCTGTCTTTCGGTTAGGAGAGCAGATGCGGACCTTGGCCACTCCACCCCAGCTTCTTAATGTTACATAAGAAAGCCGATACCACCACCCAAACCATACAAGCAGATATTGGCCAGCCATAAGCAATAACCAGGATCGTCCATTCAGAATATTCACTCGATGATGCACTGACGTATGATGCAAGAACTTTCTTTTCGAGTGGTACTAAAATAACAGCAGTTCAAGACGAAGGAGGTGGCATTGAGTCGTTATTTGCTAGGAAAAGTAACGGAGCTAACCTATCGTCCTGATATTGATGGCCTTCGAGCATTGGCGGTCTTATCCGTCATTTTTTACCATGTAGGTTTTGCTGGCTTCGAAGGTGGGTTTGTAGGGGTTGATGTTTTTTTTGTGATCAGCGGTTACCTGATCACTCGAAATATTGCCTCAGAAATGCAGAAAGGCACGTTTTCATTTGCCAAATTTTATTTACGCCGAGCTAGACGATTATTTCCTGCATTATTTTTAACCTTAGCCGTGTCATTTGCAATTGGGGTAGTGATTCTGGCTCCTTACCACCAAGCCGAATTCGCACAGTCCCTAGTTTTTTCAATTATCCCAGTATCCAACATTTATTTTTGGCAACATGCGGGCTATTTTAGCAGCGACGCGATTGTAAAACCGCTGCTGCATACGTGGTCCCTTTCGGTCGAAGAACAGTTCTACTTAGTTTGGCCGGGCTTGTTGATTCTTCTCTTTGCTATGAGAAAATCTTGGTTGAGCCTTGTGATCTTGTTGCTCGCTGGAGGGGGCAGCTTGGCCTATGCTGAAATCAAGCTGGCATCTGATCACAATGGAGTATTCTTTCTCACACAGTACCGAATCTTCGAGTTCATTGCCGGCATATTATGCGTTTGGCTTGTTAACCATCGACCGAAGAACAAATTTATTCAGGAACTCAGTCTTGCTTCAGGGCTGACACTAATTTTCTTTGCCGTGTTCTTTTACTCAAGTGGTACGACCTTCCCGGGGATAAATGCGATGCCTCCTGTCTTCGGGGCTATGTTGGTTATCTATGCTGGCGCACCCCATTTATTGGGGAGATTATTGATCAACCGAGTAGTTGTAAGTATCGGTTTGATTTCTTATTCACTATATCTGGTTCATTGGCCGCTTTTGGTATTTTTGACCTATCAGATGGAAGGAAAATGGTACATGCCCTATGCCGTTGTCTTTTGGTCTTTTATATTGGCAACGTTAATGTATTTCTATGTAGAAATGCCATTTAGAAAGCATAATCCGTCATCGGTAATCATTAAAACAAAATCATTTGTTTTAATGAGTGTTGGACTCTCTTTCATTTTGATGGCTGCATCAGTTAGTACATGGATGAGTGGGGGTTGGGGTTGGCGTTTACCTACGGAACTAAGGGGTTTGTCGGGAGAAATAGCTGAGGAAAGAGACAAAAGATTCTCAGTTTACCGGCAATTATGTGAATCTAGAGGTTGGATAAATTGCTCAAACTTTAGTGCAGAGCCCAGCATCAAAAATGTTGTAATTCTCGGCGACAGTCACGCACCCGACGCGCTGAATGCCTTATATTCAGTCAACCAGAAGCCGAATTATATTCAGATAGGTGGCTTGGGAGGTTGTCCGCCAATGGTTAGTGAAGACTATAATTTATTGAGCCCGAAAATGATTGAGCGAAATAAGTGCATGGAGATAAATGATGACATTTTCAGCGGGGAGCTTTTGAAAAATGCCGACTTGATCGTGATTAGTGTACTTTTCGGCTGGTATAAGCCAGAGAATCTTGAACGAGCGATCAAGGCAATTCAGAGAAAAACTGAGGGTCCAATCTGGGTATTTGGTAACTATATAGTTACCAAGCAAGATCTGCCAACCTTATTGGTTAGGCATCCACAGGACTTCCTGAATTCACCTGATATAAATAAGGAATGGATGAGGGGTGATGTTTTTATGTTTGAGGCAGACATCAAAAATTTAAGCCACAAATTGGGTTTCGTATTTATCAGCAAGAAAAAACTTTTATGTCCGGAGGCGGAAGTGAAGCCTTGTCCAATATTTTTGGATGACGGCAAGCTGTTTACATACGATAGGCATCACTTAAGCGTTAGCGCAGCAGTGACGCTTGGAAGAAGGCTGCAACTAACTGCGCCTCAATTAATTGAGGCGCTTAATTAACGTGTGGAATGATACGGAGATAGTATCATTTAGTAAAACTGATATATCTTCTGTTTCAGATGAACAGCTGCTCCACTGGAAAAAACTACTGTCAGCTCTGTGCTGCGGTTTCAACCGGTCGATGCAACATACTAGAATCTGCGTAAGCAGAAGAAGGAGTGTTGCAGATGAAACAACGACCACG
>Ga0316187_10001120_pt1 | contig 22706 bp, 19 predicted proteins | sample CroRivburrow1_MG_FD_204927 | JGI IMG/M metagenome (GOLD analysis project Ga0316187, IMG submission 204927) | Coastal sediment microbial communities from Maine, United States - Cross River worm burrow 1 | ecosystem: Environmental > Aquatic > Marine > Coastal > Sediment | place: USA: Maine...
CAGATGTTGGTTGTTATTCGGGTATTACAAGTGAATTACTCCAAGATAACTCTAATATAACCGAGCTTACAGTGGTGTTTTTACCCCCGGGGGCCCAGCACCAGCTTGCCTTGGACCGAAAAGCCCAGTTCCTATTCGTATTATAGTGGCGCCTTCCTTTACTGCAGCAGGCCAATCATTGCTCATACCCATAGATAATGTATCTAAGGCCAATCCCTTTAAATTCAACTCCTCCATGGCAGTATATAGCGTATGAAATGCTTGTCTTTGCGCCCTGTTATCACTGGTTTTTTGCGGCAAAGCCATCAACCCACGTAATTTTAACCTGGGTAGAGTCATAATGTAATCTGCTAAGGAAGCTAAATCGTCTAAATTCACCCCTGATTTTGTCGACTCACCGCTTACATTGACCTGAATACAGACATTAATCAAGGGTAAATTTGCTGGTCTTTGATCATTAATACGCTTCGCTGCCTTTTCCCGGTCGACACTGTGCACCCAGTTGAAATATTTTGCGATATATTGAGTTTTGTTTGACTGGATTGGGCCCACAAAATGCCACTTTATCGGCTTTTTCTCCAATGCGTTGATCTTGGGAATGGCTTCCTTAATATAGCTCTCACCAAAACAATGACAGCCTGCCTCAAATGCTTGCAGAATCTCGTCAACGCTGCGTGTTTTGCTGATAGCCAGTATTGTTATATCCTCCAGCGAGCGATGACTAGCTTGTGCTGTTGCGGATAGTTGCCGACGAATCTCCTGGTAATTGTTTTTTATCGTACTCATATATGCTAGCGTTAGGTTAGTGTTTTCTACATAAACGTTCAAGATTATTGCCGTGTTAACGGGGCAGCAATAATTTATAAGAATTCCTTACTTTTGCATAAAGATTATACAATAATTGACGTTATAATTGGTTAGCTGGCATTGTTTTTAACCCATACTTTCAGTTACGCATTTTCCAGGGCTCAACATCATTAGAAGGTAACACATGGATATATCAGAATTACTCGCATTTAGTGTAAAAAATTCAGCCTCCGATTTGCACTTATCGGCTGGCCAACCCCCTATGATCAGGGTTGACGGCGAAGTTCGTCGCATTAACGTGCCACCCATGGATCATAAAGCGGTTCACGCCCTGATTTATGACATCATGAACGATAAACAGCGTAAAGACTATGAAGAGTTTCTTGAAACGGATTTTTCCTTTGAGATTCCTGATCTCGCCCGCTTTCGTGTGAATGCCTTTAATCATCAAAGAGGTGCAGGTGCCGTATTCAGAACCATTCCAAACACCATATTAAATTTTGAACAGTTGGGCTGCCCTCCCTCCTTTGCAGGAATTGCTGATAATCCACGCGGAATGGTCTTAGTAACCGGACCAACAGGCTCTGGTAAATCGACGACCCTGGCGGCAATGGTTGACTACAAAAACGAAAATGAGCATGGGCATATATTGACCATCGAAGATCCTATTGAGTTTGTGCACACCTGTAAAAAGTGCCTTATTAACCAACGGGAGGTTCACCGCCATACCTTGGGTTTTAATGAATCCCTACGTTCAGCCCTACGCGAAGATCCCGATGTCATTCTGGTCGGCGAAATGCGAGATCCAGAAACCATTCGTTTGGCACTCACGGCGGCCGAAACCGGTCACTTGGTGTTTGGTACGCTGCACACCAGTTCGGCCGCCAAGACCATTGACCGAATTATTGACGTATTTCCTGCCGCTGAAAAGGAAATGGTACGCTCCATGTTATCTGAATCTTTACGCGCGGTTATTTCTCAGTCATTGTTAAAAAAGGTGGGTGGTGGACGCGTCGCCGCTCACGAAATCATGGTCGCAACCCCCGCCATTCGAAACCTGATTCGCGAGGCCAAAGTCGCACAAATGTATTCAGCGATTCAAACCGGAAACGCGGTAGGTATGCAAACTCTTGATCAAAACCTGCAGGAACTGCTAAAACGAGGCATCATTACCAAGCAAGAAGCCTCTCGCAAGGCAGCCAATAAAGATACCTTTACTTAATGCCTATAATTAAATAAGCTACGCCTGTAGTGGGTAAACAGTTTGTCAATTCAGCTTATTACCCAATGGACTGTGGCACTTAAAATCCCTTAGCCTTATTTTAATCGGTACCATATCGTATTGACTTCTAACGTAATCCAGCGCTTTGTTGACCATGTTTAATGACTTCCACAATGTCATACAAGATTTCAACGCCTTATTAAAAGCAATGATAAGGCGGGATGCCTCTGATCTGTTTATCACCGCCGATCTTCCCCCCAGCATGAAAATTAATGGTGCCGTAACACCTGTGGCTGACCAAGCTTTGACCCCACAACAAACACATCAATTGGCCTACAATCTAATGGACCGCCAACTTCGCAAAGAATTTGAAAAAAATCTCGAGTGTAATTTTGCCATTGCCCCAGATGATCGGAGTCGATTCCGGGTTAATATATTTAAACAAAAAAACCAACTGGGCATTGTTTTACGCCGCATTAAAACACAAATACCCACCATTGATGAACTCGGTATACCGGAGCTGCTTAAAGATCTTTCCATGGCTAAGCGTGGCCTGGTTATTATTGTAGGCGCCACGGGATCGGGTAAATCCTCCACTCTCGCCGCCATGATCGGGCACCGCAATAAAAACAGTTCAGGGCATATAATTTCAGTCGAAGACCCTATCGAGTATGTACATGAACATATGGGCTGTATCATTACACAACGCGAAGTCGGCGTGGACACCCACAGTTTTGAAGCTGCCCTACAAAACACGCTAAGGCAGGCTCCTGATGTTATTTTAATTGGCGAAGTCCGAACCCGTGAAACCATGGATCACGCCTTGGCATTTGCTGAAACTGGCCACCTGTGTTTGACAACATTGCACGCCAATAACGCCAATCAGGCACTCGAACGGATCATTAATTTTTTCCCGAAAGACCGTCGTGATCAGTTATTGCTCGATTTGTCCTTAAACTTAAACGCCATTGTTGCTCAACAGCTCATTATCACCAGCAGTGGTGACGTTAGGGTACCTGCAGTCGAAATTTTAGTTAACACGCCATTGGTGGCAAAGCTTATTAAAGCCGGTGACATTGGTAAACTAAAGGAAATTATGGGGCAGGACACCCAGCTAGGGATGAATACCTTTGATCAATCCTTACACCAACTCTACAAAGATAAAAAAATCAGCTACGACGACGCCATTCACCACGCCGATTCAGCCAATGAACTGCGCTTAATGATTAAGCTCGATGAGAAAGCCGACCTCTCCATACCTGATGATGACAGCCCGTTAAAAGACGCTACCATAAGTTAGTAGCGTGCGCCGTGCGCGCATTTCTCGCCCCTGCAACCCCATCCGTAGGAGCGACCTTGGTCGCGAAGCTTGCGGAAGATGGTGCGAGTACCTTTCGCGGTCAAGCCCGCTCCTACAGGGTTTTGATTTCAGTGTTTTCGTTGTAGCTTGGTAAGCATCCCCACGCAGAGCATGGGGACAAGAAGAGTGTGCGCATGGCGCACGCTACGTAAAATGAAACTTAGTCATTAACAAACAATGTCAGTTTCATACTGGGATGGATACTACACTCAATATTAACCACACCCGCGCTTTTGAATCGCAGTGACTTTTCCATGCCGGGATTTATCTTACCCAGGTCAAATTCAAAATCTTTGGTTAAGCTTACAATGTTGTGAATGATATTATCTTCATTCCTGAAGGTCACAATATCATCGGTTTTGATGACTTCAATAACGTTGGAGAATTGCAGGTTTTTTTGAGTTACAATAAATTGATCGGCGTGCACACTATTCAAAGAAAGAATAAATAGACTACTCAAGAGGTAAAACAATTTCATTGCAGTCCTCGGCATACTTGAGGTTCAGATAAAAAGCTTGGACGAAAATTTAAGTTGTTGATTAGTCAGCCTGCGCTGTCGATGAGTCGATATTATCTATGGTCATACCTAATTGCGTAAGACTATTTTCTATGGCTTCTTGGTCAGGAATTACTGCAACATTTCCATCGATCAATACTTTACGGAGTTCGAAAGGATTTAATTCCAATTGATCCGGCGCATCCTGGGTATTTGAATTGTCTAAACCTATCAAGCGAGGGATACCCTGCACGACCATACCGTAAAAGTGCAGTTGTTCAGAACCGGTTACGGTGTTCAATACAACAATGCGCGTGTTTTTATTAACACTAGGGGTTTTATCCAACTGCCCATTAGCCACTTCAAAGGCGATAAGTGGAATACGTAGCTCACGCCAAGTGACTATGCCTAATATCCATTCAGGCACTTCGTGTTCGGGCAAATCGATTTTTTTGAAAGAGACAATTTCAGCAATTGCGGTGTTGGGTAAGACCAGGCGCAAACCTTCTAAGGGTATCAACTGACTTCTTACAATCAAATTCTCTTCTGACATGTCTGACTCACTTAAACTCATTCATTTGTTAGGGACATAAAAATTCGTGCAATTGTTTCGCCAAATGTTCCGGTTTCGCACTAAAACTTACTTTCCCTGTTTTACGAGCATGGTCGGGCATACTACTGACCACGCAACTCGCTATGTCTTGTGCCCATACAATACCGCCCATTTCAGCAATTGAATCGCAGCCAATTTTTCCATCATCCCCCATACCGCTAAATATTATTGTCCCAGCCTTGTTACCAAATTTGTTAGCAACTTCTGACATAACATTATCAATGCTCGGTGAATAGATTGCCCCAGGTTGCGCAGGCTTTAAAACGACAAAACCATCATCTGTAAATGAGAGTTGCTTGTCTGCTGGTGCAAGGATCACTTCACCATAGGACAATTGATGACCATTTTTTCCAGGGACGACACTAAATCGAGTGACCCGATTGAGTTGTTCAGCAAGCAAACCAACATGATTGGCACCAATATGTTGCGCCAATATAAATGTAACCGGTAAATCCTCGGTGATCGTAGCCAGAAACTGTCTAACAGCTTGCGGGCCACCTAATGAAGCACCCAACACCCAAACATTCAGGTCTAACGCACCAACAACTGGTGCGACGGTATTTCTCTGACTGTTGTCGTTGTTACTTTTCAGCATCGACTCGATTTGGTGGGCGTCCACTTGAACATTCACAACTGGTATTACGGGTTCTTTGACTTTAGTTTTTGTATTGGTTGGCTCGGGTAAAAAATCGTTAGTGTCCGCAAGTTTAACCAATTTTTGGGCCAGCTTTTTTGACCAAAGATCGGTAGAGGAGGCTAAATTGACACCTTCAGGACCACTGTCATTAAATAATACCGGTACATTGCTCTGTTCAGTTATGGCATCAACCAATTCGATACTCGAATCATCGACGTCGCCAATATCAACCAATAAGACATCAGCCTCGGATTCATTAAGCTTTTCTAGAAAATCGTGGCTTAGAATATCACTAACAACAATTTCCAATCCTCTTTTTTCAAGCATAGCTTGCAAATGGTGACACTGACCATGCGATGACGCTAAAACGGCAACCCTAGTAGCAATCATAGTAGAATCTAGCATTTAACTGTTTTTCGATAAACTATTGTTGAGTAGGCTCTGAATATTTTCCAGCAAATCGGTTTCTAGGTAGGGTTTACCCATATATTTATTAACACCAATTTCAAGCGCTCTATCACGGTGCTTGTCACCGGTTCGCGACGTAATCATAATTATTGGAATTTGTTTTAATTTATCGTCATTGCGCATTGCTGTTGCCAATTCATAACCATCCATGCGTGGCATCTCTACATCCAAAAGCATAATATCTGGAATTTGTTCAAATAAAACGGTTAATGCATCTAAACCATCTTTAGCAGTAATCACTTCAAAATTGTGGCGTCTTAATAAGCGCTCTGTTACTTTACGTACAGTAATAGAATCATCCACAATCATCACTGTTACCTGTTCAGCTTCTACAGCCCCTAAGGTTTTAATATCCGCCAATTGCGCTGCATTCATTTGTTGTAATGCAATATTACGCCTGATCATACTACCGATATCCAAGATTAGTGCTATTTCACCATCTGGCAATATAGTGGCACCGGAAATATAGTTGATTTGGCTTAATTGTGGCCCAACGGATTTTATGACGATTTCCTGGCGTCCCATCAAGTGATCAATGTGCATGGCCACTCTATGTTCGCCACTACGACCCAATAATAAGGGATACATAGCCTTGTCTGCAGCAACTTTAGGACTATTGTTATGTAAGATATAGCCTAAATTGAGATATTGATACTGCTGACCCGCGTAATCGTAATTCTCATTATTGCCGTCGATATACTCATTTAAATCTTCACCCGACACCCGTATGACATGCTCAATATTGGTTAATTGAATGGCATAAGTGGTTTCGGATATGGACACCAACAATGCCTGGTTAACCAATACCGTCAGCGGCAAGCGCACAATAAAAGTACTGCCGTGGCCTGGTTTTGTATCGATATGAAGCGAACCATTTAACTGTTTGATTTCGGTATTAACCACATCCATGCCAATACCACGACCGGATATCTGAGTAACCTGGTCCGCCGTACTAAAGCCTGATTGCAGGATGAAGTCCATAAGTTCGCTTTCCGAGAGTGTGGAATCATTGGGTAGTAAGCCCCTCTCAACGGCCTTTGCTTTGATTCGATCTAGATCGAATCCTGCGCCATCGTCTGATATGCGTAATATGACCTCAGAACCCTCTCGATCAAGACGAATTTCGATATGACCTTCGGCGGGTTTGCCGACTTGTTGGCGCTCATCAACGGATTCAATTCCATGGTCGATGGCATTTCTTAATATGTGCTCCAATGCGGGAACAATTCGATTGAGTTGGGTGCGATCCATTTCGCCTTCAGCTCCAACCACACTCAGTCTGGCTTGCTTGCCGGTCTCTTGAGCTGTTTGCCTGATAATTCTTTGCAGACGCGCAGTAATACTTGAAAATGGCGTCATACGGGTTTTCATTAAGCCTTCTTGTAATTCAGAATTCACCCGACCTTGTTGTAATAACAGTACGCTGGCTTCACCCGTACTATTGTGTAGCAAATCTTCAATACTGGATAAGTCACCCAAACTCTCGGCCATACTACGTGAAAGTTGTTGCATGTACGAAAATCGATCCATTTCAAGGGGATCAAACGCTTCATCAGTATCCGTGCCGATGAGCTCTTCCTCAGTGGCATGACGATACATAATTTGGGCTTCGGTTTCGATTTCGAACTTTCGAAGCTGTTCATGAATACGCTGAACGGTTGAATGCAATTCAGTTAAGTTAAACTGCCAAGCATTCATTTGTTGACCGATTCGCGAATTATAAATATTGGTTTCACCCGATAAATTTACCAAATTATCGACCAAATCAGCCTTTACCCTAATGAGTTCATTTGGTGCTCTTGGTGAAGCAATTCTTTCACGGATTTCTTCAACCGCAATTTCGTGTGATTGCTCAGCAACAGTGGGTAATTCAATGAGCTGTGCCGGTTCTTTGCTTATCTCTGGTGTGGCTGATATTTCGGCAGTTTCAGAGATGGCTTCTGCCGATGATGGTGCAATGGCAATTGGCTCAGGCAGGATTTCACCTGCTAACAATACATTCAAATTATCGATAATACCTGTTGCAGGATAAATGTTTGCATGTTGTTTCACTTGCTCTACCGCATTGGATAACCAATCATGGCAAAGCTGAACTAATACTGGAAACTGCTGGGTAACTTGCAGTCTTTTTTCTGTAACGGCTTCCAGGAGGGATTCTATGGAGTGGCTAACATCACCGATGGCTGTAATATTTGCCATGCGCGCGCCACCTTTCAAGGTATGTAGTGCACGTTGCAGTTCTGTAATATGCTCTTGATTTTCTATGTCATTTTGCCACTGCTCGATCACCTTTCCGCTGTGTTCCTGGATTTCCAACGCCTCTTCCAGAAAAATCTCTACCAACTCTTCATCGTAGTCGGGGGTTTGAGTAAGATCGGTCTGCGCGTCCGTGCTTTGAGAACCAGAATCAAAACCAGAGTCAAAATCAGCAATGGAAAATTCACCCGACTCCGGTTCTATAGTAGACTCTGGTTCTATAGTAGACTCCGGCTCGAGATTAATAGTAGCGGTTGATTCAGGTTCGGTAGAAGGCTCTTCTAAAACGATGCTCTCTTCTGGTTCTACTTCTAAAGTATGTTCCTGATCAGGCTGATTGGTAAGCGCGAGAACTTCTGCTATCAAGTTATTGGCGGGTTGAACTGATTCATGATTTTTGACCTTTTCTAAGGACAAGGCAAACCAATCATGACAGGTTTGAAACATATTAACATGCGCTTTGCTTATAGGAATATTTCCATCAACAAGCGATTCCAACATAGCTTCCACTGTGTGACTTAAATCGGCAATGGCTGGCACATTGGCCATGCGAGCGCCACCTTTTAAAGTGTGTAACTTACGTTGAATATCTTCAACGTGTTGCATATTATCCATATCGCCACGCCATTGATCCAATATCTTTTCTTCGAATTCAATAATTTCACTGGCTTCTTCCAAAAAGATAGCTCGTAATTCACTGTCTTCATCGACATCATCCTGAGCTGACGTCTCCTGGACTAAGCTGCTTGATTCAAGAGCAGAAAGATCAACCTCGACGTTTTTGAATCGATCGTCAAGCGTTGCTGTGTCGCCCTCGTGCTCTGCATCCAGATAATCTTGAATTTCATCAAACAGTGCCTGATCGGGTGTTATGCTACCGTCGTTTCTATAGCTTGCAATATTTGTTGTAAGCCAATCGAAGCTGTTTTGGAACAACTTGAGCAGTTCACTGGTTATTGGATTTTGCTCTTTGACGGAAACTTTAAGTATGTCTTCGAGATCTTTTCCAAAATCGACAAAGGTTTGTAAGCCTGCTACCGCAGCGCCACCCTTCAACCGATGGTAAACACGCTGCAAACTTTGCATCGTATCTATATCATCAGGAGCATACGTCCATCTAATGGTTAACTTCTCAAGATCTTTGATAATTTCTTTAGATTCGTCCAAAAAGATCGATTTAAGCTCTGCGTCATCTGCTTCGATCTTAAACTCGCCACCGGACTCACTTTCGAGCTCTAGATTGTCATCTGCTGATAGAAAACCTGTTTCAATGGTTTCTTGAGGTTCAACAACATCAGGTACGATAACATTGATGGTCTCATGTAACTCGGCAACTTCCGCCATTAGAGGCAGCACAATATTTTTGACTTGCTCCGCAGCGAGATCATTCTTTACGGCATCATCGATTATGCGGGCACTACGACTTAAAATACTCAAGCTATCTTCATGTACTGGAAGGTCTTTATCGTGCAATGTCCTGAAATAGCGATCTAAGGCTTCACTTAGACTTGCTACTGCGGTAGCGTCCGCCATTCTGGCGCTACCATGCAAGGTATGCAAGGCTCGCATCAGATTATCATCTACGTAGTTTTCTTTTCCGTCTTGGTATTCCGAGATGTAGGTACGGATACTCGTAACATGGTTATAAGTTTCTCGCTTGAAGATATCACTTAGCAATGCATCTTGTGTGGGTAAATTTTTAGGCACAGGCAGTTGCACTGCCTGCAGTGCTTCGGAAGCACTAACTGGTGGTGGCGCTACTTCGTCTTTGGCATTCAGAATACCCTGCGCTCTGTCAACATAAGGTTGAATGTTAGGTCCCACGGCGCTACCAGCCTTAAGTTGCTCGATAAGCCCACTTAAGACGCCTTCCGCTTCTTCTAGAAGGATAAAAAGTTTTTCATTTGGGACAAGTTTTTTATCAATAACATGATTTAACAACTCTTCCATGGACCATGCAAACTCTCCCAGTATTACTGCACCAGCTAAGCGACCACTTCCTTTTATGGTGTGATATGAACGCCGAAGTGTGCCTAAGGCATCACTGTCATTGATATTGGCGCGCCAAACTTCCAGTTTTTCTTTCATGACAACAAAAACTTCGTCCGCTTCTTCTATAAATATCTCCAAAATTTCTTCATCGATATTGTCACTAAGAGGGGACTGCGTTGTTGTTGTGGCGACGGTTACCGGTTTTGGCAAATCCGGATCAATTTGCGCTTCTAAATTTAAATCTGCCGCTTCATCAAGATACTCGGTTTCTTCCGTTTTTAGTTCAAAATCAAGCTCAAACTCTGGTGCATTTTCCAGACTAATCTCTATTTCCGGCTCCGGCGCTATTTCGACTTCCGGCTTGGGCTCGGATTTTCCTTCGATTTCAAGCTCGAGTTCCTGGTCAAGTATCTCTTCGGGAGATTTAATTGCTTCGGTATTTAGAGTTTCGTTTACATCGAAACGCATAGTCGGCTTTTCTTCCAGCTCAGTATCCAGCTGAAATGCCTCGGTTTTGATTTCTTCGAAAGGAATAGCACCAGAATCCACTCGCTCTTCTGATACAGTTTTGCTTTCTGTGATATCTTGCTTCTCTACCGCATAGCCAAGCTCATTAACACGTTTTTCTGCTGATTCCAGTAGCGCATCAGAATTTGGATTCTCGCCCGCAATGGCTTCGAGATAATACTCTACGCTTGAGATAATATCTGCCACAGCATCCAATTGGGAACTACTTGGTTGCTGTTTATTTGCAATCAAATCGGTTGTTACATAATTAATTGCGGATTGTAATATGTCCGCCGCGTAATTTAAACTTAACATGGCCAACACGCCTTTCACTTGCATTAAATATTCCGGCGTATTCTGAATAACTTCCAAACTGGTGGTATTGTTTGCGTAAGTGTTAAAACTCTCTTTCACTTTCAGCAAGACTTCCGATGCCTGTCCGATCACTAATTTTGCTAATGATCTTTGCTCGCTTTGTGGCAGCAGAGTAGCTCCACTTCGTTGATCTAATACTGTCTCGCCAGCCTCCTGATCTACTGGAGAAGAGGCATCGATGCCATCTAAAGATGACTCAATGTATAGCAATGCACTGGCGATCTCCATCAACTGCGATTCGTTAGGCGTTAAATCCTTTTCTATGCACTCACCAATTACAGTAACCTGCTCTTGTATGATTTTTCGTAAGTCGCCAAAACCCAACATCACCAGGGTATCTGATATTCTATCTAAATGTTCACGTAATGGTATTAAATCCGAAGCGGGTTTATCCGTATTGCGGACAAACAAATCAAGATCGTCTTTGACTTGTAACAAATCTTCCTTAATGACTGCAGAAACACTTTGAAATAAATCAGTGGAAGACCCTCGCAAACTGTCAAATGCTTCGCTTATATCACTGCCACTGGGTACAAGATCATTGAGCTTGAAAGCAGATTTGATTTCTTTTACACGTGCGCCTGATGATTCAGCTGTCGCAATGTAATAAAGTAGCGTTTTTAGTAAGTCTGTGGAAGGATTATTGTCAAACGCTTTTTCACCAGTATCCATAACGCGTTTGATATCTTTATCCAACTGGCCTAATGTCTGTTTTATTGGATTGGAAAGCTCCAATCCCTTATTCAACAAGGCCTCTAATACCCCGCCGGCTACCCACCAAAAACGCTGCGCATTTTCAGATGCTGTATTACTATGAAATTCATTTAAGATAGCCGATATTTTTTTGAGATTATTTTCAATATTTTGATTTCGATAGATACCAACCAAGGATGCTTGGAACACAGTTCTGAGTTTTTTAGCGTACTGTTTGATTTCTACTTGAGTTTTTGGCGGCTGTCCTGCAGGTGGCTTAACATCCAGATCTGGCGAGAAAAAGGCATTGTCACTTAATAGATTTTCACCACGTGCCGAACGTAAATCATTTAATAATGGCAATAAGATGACGGGTTCGTCATTATTTCCCTGTTCGATGTGCTCTAAATAAGCAGGTAATTGCAATATCGCCCGCATTAACACATCGTAGGCATTGTCTTTTTGTTTGATCTTGTTTTCAGCTAGCGCTTCAGCCAAGTGCTCCATTTCTTCGGCCAATAAGGCTGCGCCATATATTTCAACCATTTGCAAAGTACCATAGACCTGGTGCAGGTAGGTCGTGCAAAAGCGCATTTGAGTGACGTCTTCTGGATTTTCGACAAAAGCTTCTAAAGCCTGCCGTGTTTGCTTGAGGCTTTCTTCTATTTCTTCTTTTACCCATTTAAGGGTTGTATAGTCGAGTTCTTGGGCCATGCTCATGTTTGTAATTTTCCTCAAGACCTTACTTGTGACGATAAGCCAAAGTATTCGGAAAGGTAATTCGCTCCATATCTGGATGACTCCAATTTAACATTTCACCAACGGCTAATATTAGCATTCCGCCTGGTGCTAGGTAATCCACCAAGCTGTTAACAATATTTTGGCGTCTACTCTTATCATAATAAATTAATAAATTCTGGCATACTATAATACCCATGTTACCTATAGGCGTTTTACCAATATCCAGTATATTAACGTGATTAAAACATACTCGTTGGCGTAACTCCCTGGTTACCTGATACCTGTCCTCACCGAGCTTGTCAAAATAGATATCTTTCCATGACGGTCGCATGTTTTTTAACCTGCGTTCTGGATATATACCCTTACGGCCTACAGCCAATGCACTACGGCTAATATCGCTTGCGATTATGCCCAAATAATATTCATAACGTAGTTTCACTAAGTGACAGTCTATCGCCATTGCTATGCTATAAGGCTCTTCTCCTGTCGAGCAACCAACACTCCAGACGTTTATAGTCAAAGGTTTTGCGCTATTTGGTGCCGTTTTTTGTGGCAAACACATTTTTTCAATTAATGCCAAAGTACCCGCATGACGCATAAATCGCGTCTCGTGTACTGTTAAATGATGGATCAACTGATCCCATTCAACCTTTCCATTTTGTCCAGATTGAATATGGTCATAGTATTGCTGGTAATCGCCTATGCCCAGTTTACGCATACGCATGCCCAGATTGGTTACCAGAAATGACATTCTATTGTCTGGCAGTCGCATTCCCGTTTTTTCTTCCAGCAAATCACTCCATTGCGCGAACTGTTGTTCGTCCATCTTGGGCAAAGCGCTAGAATGACTAGTTGTATGCATGCTCTTGCTCTGTGCTGGTTCCTTAACGTCAGTCATGATTCATTCACTTTTATGACGGTCAGGCCGGCACTATTTACATCTTCTCTGGTAACTTAAATCCGGCTACGGATTTACGTAATTCATTGGATAATTCGGCTAGGTTACCAATGGATGCCGATGTTTCGTTAGTACCTGCAGACGTCTGTGTTGTCACTTCCTGAATCACGTTCATACTGTCTGAAATACTGGCCGCAGCGGTTGATTGCTGTTGTGCTGCATCGGAAATACTTTGCGTAAGATCAGCGAGGTGGGTCGATACGTTTTCGATTTCCTCCAGCGCGTCACCTGCACGTAAGGCTAATTGAGCACCCTGCACAACACCAGATGTACTGTTTTCCATTGATGCCACAGCTTCATTGGTATCGGCTTGAATGGTTTTTACCAAGGCCTCAATCTGTTTGGTTGCATCGGTTGATTTTTCAGCGAGTCGTTGTACCTCATCGGCTACCACTGCAAAACCACGACCTGATTCACCGGCCATTGCCGCCTGAATAGCGGCGTTCAAGGCCAAAATATTGGTCTGATCCGCAATGTCATTAATCAGCTCTACCATATCGCCAATCTCTTGTGAGCTTTCACCCAGACGCTTAATACGTTTTGAGGTTTCCTGGATTTGCTCACGAATCGAGTCCATACCACGAATGGTATTTTGCACCGCTTCTGCACCCTTTTTGGCAATACCCACTGACTTGTTCGCCACCGTAGAAGATTCGCCGGAATTACTGGATACATGCTCAATGGATATGGCCATTTCATTAATAGCCGCACTAGCTGCAGTAATCTGTTCGGCCTGGTGATCACTGGCTTCTGCAAGATGCATGGCTGTTGCCTGTGTTTCTTGTGCTGCGGAAGAAACCTGTACAGTTGTTTCGTTAATGGTTGACACCAAGCGCCTTAGTGCATCAATGGCGTAATTTATAGCGTCAGCGATAGCACCTGTTATATCCTCTGTCACCGTCGCCGATGCGGTAAGATCACCACTCGCCAAATCACCGATTTCATCGAGTAGTCGCATAATGGCTTCCTGGTTTCGGCGATTAGATTCAGCCGTTTCTTCCAATCGACCTCTGGTTGATTTGACGATGTAAAACCCGAACATAATCAAGGTCATTAATGCCGCAAGACCTAATAGTGTACCAATAAACGCATTAATCGGTCGTTGATTCTCCAAATCTGTATAACCGTCCATTAGAATCGTTGTCACATTGAGCAGGTCTCCGCTCTTCTTTACCATGTTATTTGATGCTTTTTGCGCCTCAAACAATGTCGGTGTTTGATCCAAGATCCTACCCACTAAATCATGAACCGTTTCGAATAACTGGTTAACTTCTGATAACTTGTCACGTGCGTCAGGGTCTCTAACGCGACGTATATTCATTTTACGATTGCCTTTTATCATGGCGTTAAGCACTCGACCAAATAGCGCCGCGTCACGACCAAAACGGTCAGCAGCAGAGGCCGCACCTTGACCACCTTGCAAAACCTTATTGGCATTTACCGAAATACGGGGAATCAACATGAGCTGTCTACTGGCAACATAGACCTGGCTGGCATTGGCACCCGATTCAATCATGATACTGACCACTTCGTCACTTACCGCCAATAGAGTAGGCATGGTTTCGTTTACCGCGCCCACGAACTCACTCAGCATTCTAATGGTACCTTCCGCTTGTAAAATTGTATCGGCATTAGTACGATATTCATTCCACAGGGCGGTTACTTCCGAAAGCGACTCATCAACAATACTCGGCGAAGGTGGTAATCCGGTATCACTGTTACCCTCAAGCAATTTATTGAGATTCTGCTCAAAGCCATTTCGCGTCTGTTTTAAAAGCTTAAACGCCTCTACGTTCGCACTGGATGCCTCCACCGCATCTTTTACAATACTTTGAGACAGTACGCGAGACTCACCGGCCAAACTAATATATTCTTTATCATGGCGAGTATTTGAAGCAATATACGTCAAAGTAATAAAGAGTAAAATTAGAAAGACTAATAACAAGGTGCCTAAAACGACCTGTGCCTTATCTAATGAAAATTTACTGGTTGATACGCTAATCATGACTGGCTCCTGCTCCTGCCCATGTATGTAATAACTATGGATTTATGTAAATCGTATAATGTGTAAAATTTAATGGTAATCTCTCAATATTTTATCTGTGCATCAGTTAAACCGCTACTTGGTAAAAATTGGGGTCTAGCGCTAAAGCTTCCATACTGAATACCAAAGTTTCTACTCCATCTTGACTAAAAGCGCCGCGTATAAACTTGCGCAGCGATTCATCGAAATTTGTAACAGCACTGACTTTTTCTTCTTCTTTAAAATGTTTGAGACCCAATACTTCATCAACAAGCAACCCGGTAATTAGCTCTTCGTTCTTAATCATTAAGACACGTGAATTTATTGACGCTGTTGATGGTGCAGGGGTACCTAGATAGCCCCTTAAATCCATTATTGGCAGTAAAACGCCACGCACATTGGCCACACCTCGAACCCATGACTGAGCCCCAGGCACGATAGTCAGACTCGGTGAATGTAATATTTCATTCACCTGCCCCAACGGAGCAACCAGATTATACTCACCGATTCGAAAACCGATACCGGTCCAGTCTCTGGATATATCTATACGTTGTGGCAATCCTTTAGCAACTGTCCGACATTTTTGACCAATGTCATGCAGCAATTGCACCGGATGGCTGTCTACGCTCCCTATCATATTACTATTGTCGCCTCATCCACCTAAAAGTGTATTTATTTTGCCGATTAATTCTTTTTCTTTTGCCGGTTTAGTAATGTAATCCTTGGCACCCTGACGCAATCCCCACATCTTATCAGTTTCTTGGTCTTTCGTACTGACAATTATAATGGGAATATTACTGGTTTCTGGATTTGACGTAATTTCCCGCGCTGCCTGAAAACCATTCATGCCTGGCATAACAACATCCATTAGTATCATATCTGGTTGTTCCACTTTAGCTTTCTCAACACCTTCTTCGCCACAGGTAGCTGAACTTACAAAAAAACCATTTTTCTCCAATATGGTTTTTAACACATGTAATTCGGTAGGTGAATCATCAACAATTAATATATTTGCCATTTTGTTGCCACTCCTGAGAGATTTACTGTTTAATAAGCAATCGATACGGATTGCTTGTTACTATTTCCTATTTATTTCTGGTGTTTAACTGGCAATACTAGTGACGTGACTTGTAATCGCCCCTAGCAGCTCATCTTTTGTAAACGGTTTGGTTAAATATTGATCAGACCCAACAATTCTGCCACGAGCACGATCGAATAGACCATCTTTACTCGTTAATAAAATGACTGGAGTATTCTTATAAATATGGTTATTTTTAATCAAAGCGCATGTTTGATAACCATCCAGTCTGGGCATCATAATATCAATAAATATAACGTCCGGATTTTGATCGGTAATCTTTGACAATGCTTCAAATCCGTCGGTGGCTGTTATGACTTCACAACCGGCTTTTTTCAACAACGTTTCAGCTGTTCGACGAATGGTCTTACTGTCGTCGATAATCATCACTTTTACGCCGCTAAGCGCACTTTCAGGAACGTTATTTGCCACTACATCACCTCAAATTGTTGCATCAGATCTTCCATTGCCAATTTTTTAGAGTTATTTACTATTTCGAACATTCAATATTCACTTTTATACACAAGGTGTTGGGTGTTTAATTTAAACACTATTTGGTGTTGTACGATCCAACGCTGCCAAACCTTTTACTTAATAACTTCCTAAAGAAAACTGCATAAGCTATTGCTTTGTTAACTATAGCTTCTTTTCCAAAGCTGTATCGGCATTGTATAGTGAACCTTTAATATACACCACTGAAATAGGGCTTTGGCCATAATAGTTACAATTTTCGTTCCAACTTTGCGAATAAAAACCAAATATTATTCAATAGCAAAGTGAGATCATTAGTTATAGGCCTTTTTTGACAGACACTCGGTTAGAAAAATCCCGAACACAAGTACTCCACCGATCAAAATATAAACACTTTGCTTCGTTCATTTATTCCATGCCTACTATCGATCTAATTCCACTCGACCTAGCGCATTGGTTGATTTTCATACAGGGCAAAAAGAGCAGGGTCATTATTAGCCTTAAACTTCTAGCTGTAAGAATGAATTACGATTAGAATAATCATATTCTAATCATAAGCATCTTGTGGCTCAAGGATTTAACTGTCTTTTCTAGTAAAGATCAGGGTATTTTTACACAACAAGCTTAACGTACACTGTAATAACCCTCCTAGAACACTAAAATTATCAATTTTATACGTTTTTAAGATATTCCTAGACTAATTTAGGATATATTTAATATATTGCGCAATAAATTTGAAGGAAAAAAGATAAATGCTAAAACTTGCTGTGCTTATGGATCCCATTAGCACGATCAAACCTTACAAAGATAGCAGCTTCGCCATGCTATTAGAGGCACAAAAGCGAAACTGGCAATTGCATTATTTGGAAATTGGCGATCTGTTGTGGCAGCAAAATCAGAGTTATGGCAAGACGCGCCGCCTGCGAGTGAAAGACGATAATCAAGATTGGTTTTCCCTTGATGAAGAGTTTTCACTCACTCCTTTGGCTGAAATGAATGTCATTTTAATGCGTGTGGATCCGCCTTTTAACATGGAATACCTGTATGCCACCCATCTTTTAGAACAAGCACAGAGAACGGGCACACTGGTCGTCAACAATCCGACTGCTTTACGCGACGCTAATGAAAAATTGTTCACATTGTGGTTTCCCCAATGTATTCCCAACACCCTGGTAAGCAGCAACGCAAAACAAATCAATCACTTTATCCAAGAACATCAAGATATAATTATCAAACCCTTGGATGCCATGGGCGGCGCCTCTATATTCCGAATACGCAAAGGCGACCCAAATACTAGTGTTATAATAGAAACCATTACAGAGTATCAAACCAAACACGTAATGTTGCAGAGGTTTATACCCGAGGTAAGCCAAGGTGATAAACGCATACTGTTAATTGATGGCGAGCCCATAAAATATGGTTTGGCACGAATTCCGGCGAAAGGCGAAACACGCGGAAATTTGGCGGCAGGTGGCACGGGCAAAGGTGTTGAATTGACCAAACGTGATTTTTGGATATGCGATCAAGTCAGCTCGACGCTGAAAGAAAAAGGCTTATTATTTGTGGGCCTTGACGTCATCGGTGATTATTTGACAGAAATAAATGTCACTAGCCCAACGTGTATTCGAGAACTTGATTCCATGTACGGCCTTAATATCGCCGGTCAATTAATGGATTCGATCGAAATGAAATTAAAGACCAAGACCTAGCCCTATGCGCACATTCACCCCTATCCCCAAGTGGCAAACCACCAGACTCGAACCACGAACCACATTGTGTTTTCTGATCCTATGTTGCTGCCTTGCATTTACATCGTGTAGTAAAAACAAAGGTGCGTATCACGAGCAGATATTGGCATTTGGAACACTAATCGAGGTTAAGATCTGGAACGTTGATGAAAAAACCGGTCAACAGGCAGTAGAAGCAATCACCAAAGATTTTGAATATATGCACCACGCCTGGCATGCTTGGCAACCCGGTGTATTAGGGCGGATTAACAAATTATTACCTTCTGGAGAAGCATTCTCTGTAGCGCCTTCCGTTATCCCGCTCATTAAAATGGCCAAAAACTTGTCAGTTCGAAGCGGCAATCGCTTTAATCCTGCTATAGGCAATCTAATCCAATTATGGGGTTTTGCCAGCGATTTACCTCCCAAAGGGCCGCCGCCCTCGACACAACAGATTGATGACTTATTGGCTAAAAAACCAATTATGGAGGACGTTGTATTAGAGGGTATATCAATGCGCAGCACAAATCCGGCGGTGCGTCTGGATTTTGGCGCATTCGCCAAAGGTTACGGCGTGGATGCGGCGATTGAACACTTGCGAGAAATGGGCATTAAAGATGCAGTTATTAATGCTGGCGGTGACTTACGTGCAATAGGTCGTCACGGTGACCGGCCCTGGCGTGTGGGTATTAGGGATCCTCGCAGTTCGGGAATTTTGGCCTCAGTTGAGGTCGAAGGCGACGAAAGCGTCTTTACTTCGGGCGATTATGAACGATTCTTTGAATATGACGCGGTAAAATACCACCATATCATTGACCCATACAGCGGTTATCCAGCAAGAGGCACAATTTCGGTTACGGTGTTTCACGATAATGCCGCTGAAGCCGACGCCGCAGCAACTGCATTATTTATTGCCGGTCCTGAAGACTGGTTTACTGTGGCTAAGGCGATGGGAGTAAAAGGCGTTATGCTTATAGATACTAATGGCAAAATTTACATGACACCTGAGCTTAAAAACAGAATCTATTTTGAAAGCGACAAAAAACCTGAGATAATATACAGCGAAAGTCTATCTTAGCTCCACCTTGGATAATCCTAAGAAACCATGCAACACTATCATAACACCCACACATCATTAGCTCTGCCGCGATTTACCCTTGGTGACAAGTTGCTTGTTGCTGCGTCTTTTTTTGTGTTGATTGTCCTATATCAGATCTATTGGGCAAGCGCAGCCTACGGTAATCAAGTGGAAATCCTAGTTGATGGCAAGCATTGGGCCAGTCATGATTTGTTTAGTACGACTCAAGTTGAAGTGCCTGGCAAGCTTGGGCCAAGTACTTTATTTATTAATGCCGGTAAAATTCGGTTCTTGCAGTCACCCTGTAACGGGAAACAGTGCGTACATCAGGGTTGGCTTGAATACGGTGGCGAATTCGCGGCTTGTCTACCAAACCGTGTCAGCGTACGAATTTTGAGCCATGACCCTCGTTTTGATACGGTTAATTTTTAAATGTCCGCTCGAAAGCTCTAGTGAATCAAGCGCTTACCACTACCAAAGAAGACCACATTATTGTCTGGTTGGCGGCCTTGGCCATAACCATTCACATTGCAGAGGCCGCTTTACCCACGCCATTGCCCGGTGTGAAACCTGGCCTGGCAAATGTTGTCACATTAATTGCAGTGTATTTTTTTGGCTGGCGTATTGCCCTATGGGTAAGCTTGTTACGAATTTTAGTTGGCAGCCTGATTATTGGTAGCTTCTTATCGCCCACTTTCTTCTTAAGTCTAAGCGGGGCCATTTGTAGTCTACTGATGTTACGTTTGGCTCTTTGGTGGTCAGCAAGTGTACCTATGTTACGCTTTAGCACCATTGGCTACAGTATTATTGCTGCCATGGCCCATATGTATGGCCAATTTTGGATTGCCTATTGGTTATTTATACACCACGCCGGCATTTTCAATATACTGCCTATATTGATGACAGTCTCCGTCATATTTGGCATAGTGAGCGGCATTGTCGCGAAAGAAGTAATACAAAGATTGGAGCCTAGGTTAAACCTAGATTAATCTATTAGTAACCATCAGGAATATTGTTAGATCATGAGTACAGCACAAATTACACACAGGGAATTACCACCTGAACTAATGGTTAGGGCCAGTGATAGACTGGGTTTGACCATATTCTTCGCCGTTGTAATGCACAGCCTGATTATCCTTGGAATCAGCTTTAGTCAAGAAGATGAAGAAAAGCCACCGGAAAAACTCCCTGGATTAGAGGTCACCATCGTTAAATCCATAAGCGATAAAGAAATCGAAGATGCAGATTTTCTTGCCCAGGCCAACCAAGAGGGCGGCGGAAATGTTGACGAGGATGTGTTACCCACAACGGATATTACCTCGGCCATTCCCACCGACGAAGTCAGTGAAATGAGTGAAGTGGTACCTGAAATGGTCATACCGACCGAAACTGATGCTAGCCGGATGCAACTAATGACGGCCGATCAGTCTAAGGATAAAGTCAAATCCGAGTCCGATACAAGCGAAATGGACACCAAGGTAGTAGAAGAAAGAAAGGCTCAGTTATTGGCCTTGAAGAAACAAAGTGAAGCCTTAAGCGCTGAAATTTCTAATATGCGCAAAAACTACGCAAAAAAGAAACGTCACAAAATCATCGCTCCCAGCACCAAAGAATATCGTTTTGCCAGCTACCAGGAATCCTGGCGTAAAAAGGTAGAACATATCGGCACACAAAAGTTTCCTGATCAGGCCAAACGCAAAAAAATGGAAGGCAGTTTGACCATGGCAGTAACCATCCGAAAAGACGGTTCCATATCAAAAATCAAAATCTTGAAATACTCGAAGCATAAAATCTTTGATGATTATGCCAAACGCATTGTGAATATGGCGGCACCCTATGATGTGTTTCCTGAAGATCTCAGTGTTGATTTTGATGAGCTGACTATCGTGCGAACCTGGAAATTCCTACCCGGAAATCGAGTTAAAACTTACGCAAAATAAACATTTTAGCCCTAACTTGCGTATAAATATGCTTTAATCCGCATAATCAAACTTGTGACAGGCCCCTTACTACCCCATACTATGGGGTATGGATATTCAAGTCAGTCTTACCAATCATTTCTTAATCGCCATGCCCACTATGGTTGACCCGAATTTTTATCATACGGTCACCTATATTATTGAACACAATGAAGATGGTGCCATGGGTATTGTCATTAATCAGCCGGTTGCTTTGACCTTTGGTGAAATGGCGAAACAATTGGGCCTGGTGTCTGATGACAGCAAGTTGCTCAATCAAACAATCTTTCGAGGCGGACCAGTGGAACTGGAACGCGGATTTGTGCTCCACCGACCCGTTGGAAAATGGGATTCCACCTTAAAGGTTTCCGATAATATTGCCATATCGACCTCAAGCGATGTTGTGGAGGCTTTAGCCAAAGGCGAAGGTCCTTCGGAAAGCCTGGTTGCACTAGGCTATGCAGGTTGGGGTGCGGGACAACTTGAGCAGGAAATGGCCGATAATGCCTGGCTTAGTGGACCCGCCGATGCAGATGTCATTTTCAAAACCAATGTTGAAGAACGCTGGAAGGCCGCCACAAAGTTGTTGGGGGTTGAAATTAATCAAATTTCGAGTGCCGTAGGCCACGCGTGAGCCGTTCTCAAGAAGTATTTTTCAGTTTTGACTTTGGAACCAAACGCATTGGCGTGGCAGTTGGTCAAATAATAACCAAGACGGCAAACGAGCTTATCACTCTTAACACTAACAATGGCCAGATTCCCTGGACACAACTCGAGTCACTTATTCAGCAGTGGCATCCCGATGCCTTTATTATCGGCCTACCGTTAAATAAAGACGGCACACCGCACAAAATCACTGAAAAAGTCCAGAACTTTGGTAAAAGTCTGGAGTCACGTTTCCACTTGCCTGTGTATTTTATGGATGAACGCCTGTCATCCATTGAGGCCGAACACTTATTAAGCCAGCGTGGCACCGATAGGGAAAAAGGCGATATCGACAAATTGGCCGCAAAAGTTATATTAGAAAGTTGGTTTAATTCTTTTTCAGCTTAATTCGCGTTATTATACGTTTTCGAGGATAATACCTTAGCCCAATTTTCAGGAAAAAAGAATGCAAGACGGTCAAAATAATAACGAAGTCGAACAGCTGATCGAAAACATGGGTCAACAATTGGCTTCTCGAATTTCAGCCTATGCAAAAGATCAATTTTTAATGATCGGTATTCATACCGGCGGGGTTTGGGTT